>Ga0105248_10000392_pt1 | contig 50559 bp, 33 predicted proteins | sample KBSS34metaG_FD_81524 | JGI IMG/M metagenome (GOLD analysis project Ga0105248, IMG submission 81524) | Switchgrass rhizosphere microbial communities from Kellogg Biological Station, Michigan, USA - KBS S3-4 metaG | ecosystem: Host-associated > Plants > Roots > Rhizosphere > Soil | place... | reverse complement strand
TGAAAGAGCAGCGGCTCTATCAGCTGGTCCGCCAGAAGGGCGTGGTCCGCGACGGTACGTTCACGATCGAGTTCCTAGATCCCGGCGTCGAGGCTTTTTCCTTCACCTTCGGCTGATTGGCGGTGGAGGCAGTCACGCAACAACTTTTCTCCAATTGGAGTGGGCGGCTAATGGCAGCTTTCGATCCAATGCAGACTCTAGCGGGCGTCCACGCCAGGTAAAAATAAAGGTCGATAAACAGGGCTCCAGTGGCCGTGGAACGGCTGAAACGAGACCAACATGAAGCCTTCACCCAGCGGTGCGGCTCAGATAATCTGGAACTTACGTTTGACGGCGAAGCCGAACATGAAAGCCAGGATGACCGCCAGAATTGACTCCAGGCTAGCGAGAAATCGAACGAATAGAACTAATGTTGGCGAATGGGCACCTGCGAACCGAGCTATCCAATCGGAGGAGACGTTCTCAAAAGCTCCGCTAGGCAATATCCTGGATAAAGAAAAGCTCAGAGAACTGATTGCGACTGACTCCCTGGAATGAAGTCCGCCAACGCTCAAGCCATCATCAATCAGCCAGAAAGTAACGGCAAATACCAACCAGATAGCGAACAAGGATGCGATTGGTCGACTAAGCGACGCTCCGTAGTTTGCCGACCACTCGTAAAGGCGCGAAAATGAGCGCTCGGAAAGCGGAGTGCTTCGCTGTCCTCTGCGTGCGATCAATTCATAGCGATGGAAGCGTTGTTCAGCAGACTTATTGGAGGCCTTGTCCATCGCTTGCTTTAGAACACGGCATCCTCTCTCAAGCTGCGCAAGACGCCGATCACGGAGCGTTGAAGTTCCCGCGGCTTGCAGCTTCCCGACCGGTTCATCCCACTGGGCAGCCGCACAAGCTTGTTCAACTTCAATCTTGAAGCGGCGGTCCGCACAATCATCCGTGACCAGATCGAGCACTATTCCCGCCTCGAGTGAAGCCCCATCAAATGCCGCCGGCGCGGACGTCTGTTGGCCCTGTGATTTGGCATCCGTCAGGATCAGCGGGGCGAGAAATCGCGTGTTCTTGAAGGCGCCATGCCAATTGCGAGCTTCATCAGGTAAGGTGACGCTCTCGAATGAGGCAGCTCGATTAAAGGTCGCACCTCCGAAGTGGAACTCACTCTTAAATGTCGCATTTCCAAATTCCGCATAGCTCGAGAAAGTTGTATCTTCGAAAATCGCAAGATCTTCAAAGGTTGTGTATTTGAATTTAACGTCCTGCTCGAATACAGAACGATTAAACTGCGTTTGATGACGAAACTTTGACTTTTGGAAATCTACATTACCGCAGAATCGCGCATTATTAAACCACACCATATGACAAAATTCGACTTCTTTAAACCATGCTTCACCTAAGAAAATGGTGTTATTGAATTCTGCTATTTCTAAGAAAGTAACACCATCGAAACTACAGGTAGGGCCAAATTCAGACCCTCCCCAGTCCACACTATCGATAAATATTGAATTTTTAAATATAGCGTGGAGAGCGTGTTCAGATCCAGAGGGGTGTTGAATAGCTCTGCGTAATACTGCGCCACGCAGCTGCGCGCGGTCGTCGCGTCCATACCAATGACTGACTTTCCCTGTAGCTGCATCAACCCTTTTTGCTGTAATCGCCTCCAGCACCTCCCATTCCGGTGCCCCGACGTCTTCTTTCCAAGTCGTCGCACCTGACGGGAGCTGCGGCGGTAAGTGTACGATATGAAAAGTCGTACCTTCGCATTCGATTAGCTCGCCAGCGGCTATCAGTGCTGCGTCATTGCGCAGCTGCCCGGTCGAAGGATCACGCCGCCAATATTGCTGAAGGCTGCTCCAAGGAAAGTTATGTGCCCAAATTGTATGCTGCTTCTTTGCAAGCCCGTTCCAAGAATAATCGGCTTTCCACCAATTTTTCCACGCTTGCCGCAGGCACGCCGAACTGGCCTCTTTGAACATTTCGCGTCCCCTGGCTGCCTTAGTATAGGGGTACACCTGCACCTTAGTGCGACTCAAGTTGCGCTGCTTTAACCGGGCCGTGGCAACAGTCAGCTCTCCACCCATTCCTGCCATTAGCCGAGTGTCTGCGTTCGACCCATTCCTGCCATTGGGCGAGTGTCGGTTTTCACGCATTGCAGGCGTCAGACCCGCCTTTTGCCCCCCGCGGCGCGAGCTATCACTTGGGCACGGTCCGGAACTTGAGCGCGTTTGCGGTGCCGGAAATGCTGGTCAGCTCAGACCTTACCACCTTACCGTGGTGCTCGACGGTGAGAACATTGCCGATGCCCGGGCAATAGGTCTTGAATTCGATGTCGCCACGCTCGAGCACCGTCCATTCCTTGGTGACGATGCAGTTGCTGTAGGACGACTGATAGGCGTCGTCGCGGGTCATCTTCGCCGTTACCCCGACGGAGGTGACCAGCGCTTGGTCCTGCGCGACATCTCCTGCATTCTCCTGCTTGTAGCGGTCACCGGAGCGCGGTTGCGCAAGCATGATGATCCCTGGTCCGGCGCCGTTGACACCAGCGAGCCAACCGCCCTCGCTGGGAGTGCAATTGCCGGCGCCTTCGCAGGTCGACGTATCCTCGCCAAAATACCAGACGTTTCCGGCGTTATCCTGCGCATAATAGTCAAGGGTGTCTTCGGTCAGCGCCGCAGGAGCCGTCGTGCAACTGTCGCCGTCAAACACTTGGTCGTGCACCACGACCGTGGTCACGCCATCAAGTGTGCGGGTGTCGTAGGTGACCGCCATCACGTCGACCTCGCACCCGTCGGTCGTTGTCGCCTCGTAGGTGTAGGTCGTGCCCGGAATCAACGGGAAGTACGTGTTGTCGATCGTCGTTGGGTTGGAGAAGTTGGATGCGCTGAATGGAATGGTTACCGTGCGTGCGTTCGCTGGAATCACGGGAAGCGCGGTGAGCGCAAGTGTAATCGCAGAGACACGACAGATGAGGTTGGAGAGCCGCATAGCGTAACTCCTCGTCCACGAAGCGCGAACGCGCAGACGCCGCGTTTCGTCTCACCCCCTTGGGCGCAAGCCATTACTCCTTTCGCTCCTAGAACGCTATCGATTGAGCATTGCTGACGGGCGCGAAAGTCCGCATCGCTGACGTGGCAACCCGCGAAATGGACGACACCTGCCGAAGCAGCCAACGGCCCCCCGGCACACATGACCGGCATCCGTGCTCGGCCCATTGCGGAGATTAGAGCGACGCGGCAACGTACTTCCATGAACCGAATTCACTTCTGGATCCCCGTCATGACGGGCCTCATAGTTTGCTCTTCGGCGGCGCTCAGCACCGCAGTTCCGGCAGACCTCCTTCGTCAGATTCCGCAGGGATACAGATTGCTGAGCTTCGCAAGTGCTACAATCACTCGCCCGCGACAGGTGTACTTCGTAGCCCTCGCATCGCGAAAGAAAGTGACAGCTCACCTTTCGGAGACACGCGCACCCGCGAGACCGCTTCTCATTTTCGAATGTCGCACGCCCTCACGCTGTGCCCTCATCGCACGCAACGACAATGTAATTCTTCGAGCAGACGAGGGAGGCATAAATGGATGCGATCCCTTTCTGGACTTCGGTCGCAAGATTGTTGTGAAGGGTCTTTACTTCACGGTCGAGCAGGGCGTCGCATGTGGCGCTCATTGGACGGATTATGTGACTTTTCGGTTCGATAGGCATTCCAATAGCTACATGTTCGACAACTGGCGCACGCAGACCTGGCATTTGAACAATGACTCCGACGCTGAAGCATTGGTCTCAGACGGCCAAAAGGTCTTGCGCGCCAAAGGTCGCATCCCGTTTGAGAAGTGGCGGAGACCACCCATCTGAGTCAGGTCGCCTCAACTGGATTAGTCGCGCCAAGAATCGATGCGCGGTAGGCGGCATGTCTCAGTAACCGCCAACATTCCCCGAATCGCTGGCGCTCGCCCAGCGGAAGGCATTGAGCTGATGGGGAATGGCGGAACGCCGCCGGACGCGCAGCTTATCGAGTATGTTGTGAACGTGGTTCTTTACCGTCGAGGGCCCAATTTTCAGATCTTTTGCGATCTCCTTGTTTGAGAGACCTTCGCCAATGAGAAGGGCAATCTCGCGTTCGCGGCGAGTGAGAGATTCCGGCTCGCGCCCCGCGGTCGCATAATGCGCCAGCCGCTCACATAGGAGTGCTGACACCTCGGGGGAACAATCTAGTTCACCTCTCAACGCTCCAAGAGCTGCATTGGCAAGATCCACTGCTGAAGCCCGGGAGTCTACGAAAGCCGCAAAGCCGCATTGTGCGCAATCGACTAATCGGTCGGCGCCACCGGAGATACCAAATCCGACAAGTGGGATCTTGGGTAACTGCGCGCGCAAGATCCGAGCGAGTGCGCGGCATTCTGTTGCAGCGCCGTCGAGTAGCACGATGTCCGGCGATCGCTTCGATATAGCCGCAAGCGCGTGGTTGCTCGCTGCAACCTCGACGACCTCGACTCGCCCGTCCCTTGCGAGGCTCGCCTCGAGCCCCTGGCGATAAAGGAGAACATCGCTGACGACCACGACGCGTGGCCGTCTGGCGGCGACCTGTGCATCACGCCATTCGACGCTCTGCTGCGACTGCTCCATGCAACCCTCCCCCGAGCAGTCGGTGGTTGGTTCCTAAGCGCGCGTGGCTCTCACCGTCGGCACATCATCAGAAGCGGCGGCTCCCCGGTCAGAGCGGTCCGATGCGCACTCCTGTCGGACCTGGCCGAGCAACGCACCTTTCTAACACAAGTTGCTGATTCGCGGAATGGAAAATTGATCAAGATCACGTTTTATGGCTCTGAACCTCACGGTCTCCAGCGTGTGTCCAGAAGAGGGGGTCCATTCGATCTACTTGCCCTCGGCTGAGGTTGCTAGGTCCCCGTTAAGATCCCTGGTTGCGCTACGCATTCGCAGCGGCACGGGCCGATCCAATGACCCCCGCCCCCGCCCCCTATCATTTCTTGACCGAGAGACGCATTGCCGGTCGCTTCGGCCGCGTCATTTTAGGCCGCAGATGCAGCAGCTTCGCGTTCCCGATCGCGACCCTATTCGAGTTCTGCTCGGGCCGATGCCTGACCTGCTTCGCGAGATGATTGAGGACCTGCTTTCGATCGAAACGGATATGGTCGTTCTTGGCCGGTCCGACGACCCAGCGGCAGCGCTAGCGACCAGCTGCAACGAGTGCGCCGACCTGCTGGTAATGCAATCCGAAAAGGACGAGGGCACAGGTGTCCTAGAAGCCATCGTCCGAGCGCCGCCGTTTAGCATCTTCGCAATCTCGGCCGCGGGCACGGACGCCACCGCGGTCAGGCTCATTCATGAGAATGTCGTCTTCGATGCGTCTAGCCGAGCGGCCTTCGCGGCAGCGATCCGGCGCGTCGCGCGCGGAGGCGTTGCGGACAAGGCACCGGGAGGGGCCCGATGGCAGGGCTAGGGGCCGTAAACCAAGTCGGGGAATCCATCGCCGCGCTCTTACGCGCACGGCGGGCGCTGCTGGCTGCCGAAGACCGGCTCGGGCCGGTTCCTTCCTCGCAGGACATTGCGCATGTCCCGCTCAGCAAGCTCACCGGCACCACACCGCCGGCCTCGGGACTCTCCATCAGCTGCTACCATGTCGGACGGTCGGACCATGTGATCGCGCAGATGGCAGCGCGCGACCCCGCGGCAAGCACTGGCATCTCGCTCGAGCTCTCCTATCTCATCGCCAGTTGGTCCTCGACCGCCTCTGATGAGCAGGCCCTTCTGAGCTGGGCCATGCTCGAGCTTAATCGCTTTCCGGTACTCGACAGAGCGCAACTCCTAGGCACCGACGAATGGTCGCGCGACGAGACGGTCCAAATCGTTCCAGACGATTCCGATTTCGACCGGCTCTACCGGATCTGGGACGCGCTCAAGCAAAAATACAGGTTGAGCGCGACGGTCAGGGCGCGAGTGATCCGGATCGGCTACGGACCGCTCGTCGACGCCTTGCCAGTCGCCGCGAGCCGCTTCGCCTTCGCTGGCGCCGATCCGCTCACCGAGAATGCGTCGTGACCGTCATGCTTTCCCCTGATTTACTCGACCGGCGGGCGCTCGCGCTCCTCCGCCTCATCGACGTAACCGGGCGGCCGGTCAGCGAGCTCGTCCTCGTCCATGGTGAGGGGGTCAGATCGGTCAGGAAAAAGGATGGGTTGATCGCCATCCTCGAAGCCGCGGGTTTCGAGGACTATTGCGCGAGCTTTTCAACGCCTTCCTCGCCGGCAGCCGGCTCGACCCATGTCCAGCTGGACCTCGAACCGGTGACTGCCGAGCTGTGCCCGCGCCGCTTCGACCTCGCTCTTCCGCGCAACGGCGATCCAACCAAGGCCGGTGAACCTTCATCCTTGTTCAGCCCCTCGTCGATCGAGATGCTTCCCGGCGGCGGTGCTCGCCTGTCCGGCAGCGCCTGCGCGATCCGGACGACAGTCCGCCGGAGGAGCGACAAGAAGCTCATCCAGAATGCACTCATCCGCGGCCAGAGCGCCGATGAGAAATTCGAGGCGCGAGGAGTCACCGATCCCCGCGGACAGGCCGTGCTGATCTTCCCCTCGCTCCCGCTTTCCTTCCCTGGTGCGGGAGCAAATGTCCGATCAGATCTCGATGCCCGGGTCGTCGTAACGGTCGACCTCGCTTCGGCGCGGTTTAACGCCCCAGGGGACATCCCGCGCATGGCCCGCGCAGAGCCGCCCTTTGCCGATCCGGACGCGCTCGCGTCCGCAGCCGTGGACTTCTCGTCCGGAGCCCCTGTCACGATTGGCGCTGGGCGTGAGGTTTCGCTCAATCTCGAATGGAGCAAGCCATGATCATCCAAACTGCACACCGGCCGCATCGCGGCCGTTTCAAGGAGGCGCTCGATGCCTGAATATCTCGCACCTGCAGTGTTCGTCGAGGAAACCAGTTTCCGGGCGAAGTCGATTGAGGGTGTTGGCACCAGTACGGCCGCCTTCGTCGGAATGACCGCCCGCGGTCCAGTCAGCCTGTCGCCGACCGATCCCTCGCCGCCGCTCCTCACCAGTTTTACCGATTTCGAGCGTTACTATGGCGGGGTCGACGATCTCGCGATCGGCGACGGCCAGGCACGCAACTATGTCGCCCTCGCTGCACGCGCCTTCTTCAACAATGGCGGGGGCCGCCTCTATGTTTCGCGGATCCTCGGAACCGGCGCGAAGGCTGCCAAGCCGGCCGACCTCGACACCGACAAGAAAATGAAGCTTGGGGCGCGGACTCCCGGCGGCGCGTTGATCGCCGGGTCGAGCTCCAATTACCAGGTGGTGATCTCGGAAAGCGATCTGCCAACCACCATCCGCCTGGCTTTAAAGCAGCCGATGGGGACGCTCGTCCAAATTGGAAACGCGCTCTCAGTCGTCGGGGTCGATGATATCCCGGTGAGCGATGATCCCTGCTCGATTGTCACTTTCGGGATCACTATCCATGATCCGACCGGCCCCGTGTACGAGACGGGCGGCTTGGGCGCACATCCCAAGCACCCACGCTACATCGGCGCGGTCCTCGGAGCGAACCCGCCGGTCGTATCCGACGGCTTGACCAACCCAATCATCCTGACCATCGACCCCTCGCTCAAGCCCAAGGACATCGCGACCGGCCTGATGAGGGGCAAGGATGCCGGGACTGGCCTTCGAACCATCGAGCTCGCGGGCGGCCTCGATGGCACCGATGGCCCTTCGGAAGGCGATTATCAGACGGCGTTCGACACTTTGCTCGCGAACGAGAACATCTCGATCGTAGCGGCGCCTGGATCGTCGAGTTTCGCCAACGCTGCCAATATCAATCAGGTGCTGATCGGCCACGCCGAGAAGCGCCGAGCGTATCGGATCGCCGTGCTCGACACGCCGGCTCAGCTGTCGATCGAGCAGGTCCAGACGCTCAAAGGCAAGATCGACAGCACATATGCCGCGCTCTACTTTCCCTGGATTACGATCGGCAATCCGGCCGCGGCGACGGACCCGTTGCAGCCAAGCGAGATCAATGTCCCGCCGTCGGGCGCGGTCTGCGGCATCTATGCCAGAACGGACGTCCAGCGGGGCGTTTGGAAGGCCCCCGCGAACGAAACCGTCACCGGCGCAATCGGCCTCGAACGGGACGTGCGTTTCGGCGAACAAGAGATCCTCAACCCGCTCGGGATCAATTGCATCCGGCCGCTTCCCAACCGCGGTATTCGGGTATGGGGAGCGCGTACCTTGTCGAGCGACCCGGAGTGGAAATACGTCAACGTCCGGCGCTACTTCCTTTACCTGGAAGCGTCGATCGACCGCGGAACGCAATGGGCGGTGTTCGAGCCCAATGGCGAGGCACTGTGGGCCAATGTGCGGACCACCGTCACGGACTTCCTATACAATGAATGGGTCTCCGGAGCGCTTCTCGGCACCAAGCCGGAAGAGGCCTATTTCGTCCGCTGCGACCGAACGACGATGACCCAGGCCGATCTCGACAACGGGCGGCTCGTTTGCCTCGTCGGGGTCGCCGCACTCAAGCCCGCCGAATTTGTCATCTTCCGCATTGGCCAAAAGACGGCCGACGCGCGCGGATAAGGAGACTCATCCATGCCACGCGACACACCTTATGGCGCCTTTAATTTCCTCGTCGACTTCGGCGGTGAATCCCCGACCTCACCGCAGGGCGGATTTTCCGATGTCTCGGGACTCGGCGCTGAGATCACCCTGATGGAATATCGTCAGGGTAATGACGTCGAGAACCGGGTCCGCAAGTGCGCCGGCCTGAACAAGTCGGGAGACACGACCTTTAAGCGCGGAGTCATGGGGTCCAAGAGTTTCTGGGACTGGGTCAACCGGGTTCGCCGCGACCCCGAGCACAAGCGAAACATCAACATCGTCCTCCAGGACGAGCAGCATCGGCCGATCCTCGCCTGGAAGCTGGTCAATGCGCGGCCGATGAAATGGACCGGCCCGACCCTCGCCGCGAAGGGCGGCAGCGATGTCGCTATGGAAGAGATCGTGGTGTCCTCTGAGGGCATCGAAATCGTCGACATCTGAGCGCCAGCGAGGAGGCAACCATCAAGTGCCGCTCCCGGGCATCGAATTTAGGATCGAGCGTCCCCGAACGCCGGCTGCGACGACGCGCGCCGACGTCGCTGTATTCGCCGGGCTCGTCGCTCGCCGCCCCGGGCCGCTTGCCGGCAAGCTCGTCTCGAGGCTTGCCGAAACCGGATGGCGCGAGGGCGGCAGCTTTCCTGTGAGCGATGCGCGACTCCAGGCACTGCTTGGAATTCCAGTCGCCGTCGAAAGCTGGGATGAGTTCGATGCGATCTTCGATTGGAACTCGCGGGCTCCCGTGGCGGGAGCGGCCGAGCGCCTCGCCTGCCCGCTGGGTCTTGCGGTACGCCAGTTCTTCCTCAACGGCGGAGCGCGCTCGTGGATCATCCGCTGCGGCGATCCACTCCCATTGACCAAGCCCGATCTCGACCCCGACGAGTTTGGCGAGATCCAGCTAAACGCGCTCGGCGGACCGATCGCCGCCGCCGCGGACACCCAGCCTATTCTTCCAGGGTTCATGGGGCTCTCACGCGATGCCGATCCGCTCGACAGCGCTACCTGGCTGGGCGCGGCCGCAATTCATGCAATCGAGGATGCTGCGATGCTCCTCCTTCCGGATCTCCCCGACCTCGCAGCAGGGCCAGCGAAAATCCTGGAGCCGCCGCCCGAGCCGCCCGGGCCGCCCGAGGAATTCCGGAAGTGCGCAGCTCCGGCGGCCGACGAGGCGCCGGAATCGCGGGACGCGCGCCCGCGCTATCGAGCCCCGCGGCTCGACAAGGACGGCTATCGCCTCTGGTCATCGGCGCTAAGGCACGCGCTCGATATCCTCGGGCGCCCGCGGGGACCCGAGCACCGGCGCGACGTCATGCTCCTTGCCGCCCTTCCAATTCCCGACGTCCTGCCAGGAAACGCCGCTTCGCCCGATCGGTGGCCGCTCGACCTATTGTCCCAAAGCGGCTTTGCGGGAAGCAAGAAAGCCCCGCTCGCCCTGTTCGACGCCGACGCCGTCGGGAACGCCCGGCTTCAGCTCGCTTATCCTTGGCTGGCAACGCCCGATGCAGCGACCTGTCCAGAAGGGCTTCAGTCGCCCGAGGGGGCGCTCGCCGGGATGATCGCCCAGACCTCGCTCGAACAGGGCGCGTTCAGGAGCGCGGCGGGCCGTTCGCTGGGCACGCCAGCAAGGCTCGTTCCGCAGCTTGCGGGAAGTGATATCGCCCGCGGCCTTGTGGGCGTTGCCGACTGGCTGGGCGACCGCCTCTGCCTCTTCGCCGAGCGCCGCGGACGTATAGAGCTGGTGAGCGACGCGACCGCAGCCTCGAGCCGCGCCTGGCGCAAGGGGGGCGTCTCGCGCCTAATCGGGATCCTACTGCGCGCGTCACGCTACATTGGGACCAACCTCGTCTTCGAACCCTCCGGACCCGACCTGTGGAGCGATCTCGCCGCTGAAGTCACCGCCCTGCTCGAAGAACTGCGGGTGCTCGGCGCATTCGAGGGCCAAAGCGCGGACGAATGCTACGAGGTCGTCTGCGATCGAAGCACGATGACCGATGCCGATATCGACGCCGGCCGGGTCAAGTGTGACGTCATCGTCAATCCGGCGTCCCCAATCGAACGCATCGTCGTCACGCTCGCGCTCATCGAGCCGATCCCGGCGCTCACGCTGGAGGCGGCATAATGGTCATGACCGTCGCTCCCGGCCAGGATACCCAGGTCCTTTACGGAAACTTCTCTTTCTACGTCCAGTTCGAGAAAAGGCCGCTCGCATGGCCCGCCGGAGAGCGCCCGGAGATCCTCGGCGCCTTCTCCGAAATCTCCGGGCTCGAAGCGAGCATGGAGCATAAGGCCCTGCGCGAAGGCGGCTGCAACTATGGCTCGCGCATGCTCGCCGGTCCCGTCAATTTTGGGACGGTGATCCTCAAGCGCGGGGTCGCTCGCTCCCAAGCGCTGTGGCGGTGGTGGGCGAAGTTCGCGGGCGCGGACATGATCTCCGATGGCTGGCCAACCCCTAAGAACCGCTGCAACATCCTGATCGGGCTCCTCACTCCCGATAGTTCGACCAATTCTCGCCCAGGCAAGGACCCGCCGCGCAAGGTGGCCATGGGCTGGAAGCTCCAGAACGCGATGCCCGTCAAGTTCCGGGTTGGCGACCTCAATGCCAAGGGCAGCGACATCGCCATCGAGGAGCTGCACATCATCCATGAAGGGCTCCATGTAGCAGGGGTCGTGCGATGACCCTGGCCAAAGCCCAGATCCAGGTCGGCACCGGAAAAGCCGTCGACGTACAGTTCAATCCGGCGTCGCTCCGGGTCACCACGACCAACCAGTTCAACGATGAGCATCCCCAGCAGGTCGCCAAGCCGACCAGCTTCAAGCTCGATGTGGAGCTCTTGTTCGACACGACTGGTGAGGGCACGGACGTCTACCAGAAGACCTTCGCAATCCGAATGGCCGCGAGTGCCACCGGCGAGGGCGCGAACGCCGCTCAGTCCCGTCGCTCCAGTACGCGCAGCGCCAATAGCCGCTCGGCCGATCCGGGAAGCAGCCTCGAGCTCGTGTCGTTCATCTGGGGAACGACCAAATATCAAGGCTATATCGAATCGCTCAACGAGACTCTCGATTATTGGAGCAGCGATGGAGTCCCGCTGCGCTCGACGCTTCAGATTAGCCTCAAGGGCAAGACCGACACGTTCCTCACCGGGGAGTATGGGAAGATCAAGCGCAGCCAGGACAATCCGGCGCCCCAATATCCCAAGGTCGTCAAGACCGAGGCTGCCTCCGACAATGAAAAGTCTCTGATCTCCGCCGCCAAGGCAATGGGATCGGCGTCGGCGGCCCGCGGGGTTGCCGCGCTCAATGGCCTTGAAAGCATGCGTTCGGGAGGCGGCGCATTCGCAAGCGTCGGCGCCAGTGCCGGCGCGTTCGCGGGCGCATCGGCCGAGGCCTCGGCCGGCGCGAGCGCTTCGGCAGGGGCCGGAGCGCTGGTCGCCGCGGGCGCTGGAGCCCAGCTCCAGGCGGCGGCGGGATTCCAGGCCTCGGGCGGGGTCAGCGCCGGCGCGTCCGCCGGTTTCGGAATGGGCGCGAGCGCCGGGCTCAGCGCAGGTGCGGGGCTTGGCGCAAGTGTCGGCGTCGGAATGGCCGCGGGAGCCTCGGCGGGAGCAGGCTTTAGCGCCGGTGCATCGGCTGGGTTTGGAGCTTCGGCCGGTGCCGGTTTTAACGCCGGCTCCTCGGCAACCTTTGGAGCCTTCGCGGGACCGGGCTCAGCCTCGTTCGGGGCTCAAGGCCCTGCGGCCGGAGCGGGGATCGCGTTCGGAGCCGGGTCGACGGCTTCGTCAGGCGGCTTTTCAATGACCACTAGCTCGAGCGTCACCGGGTTCGATGGAGTGACGCGCAGCTCGACGACAACGAGCGTGACCGGGTTCGACGGAACGACCCGAGCGACGACGTCCAGCACGACGTCGACTGGTGGATCCGCCTGGGGCTCGGGAAGCGCCGGAGTTCCCGCAAGCGCTGGGGCGTTCGCGGGCCTCGGCTCGTCGCGGACTACCCTGCCCGGCGCCTATTTCAATCCGGAGACGCTCCTTCCTCCGCCGGGTGTTCGGGTCGGCACCACTACCCTCTTCGACGTCAGTGGACGAGCCATATCGGCCGACGGCCAGGTTGCGGCAGGCTATTCGGCCAAGTCATCGGTGACCACGTGGTGAGGGCCCGGTGACCGTCCACATTCAGCAGCTTGAACAGCTTCCCGACACGGCGGGCAACGCTTCCCCCACCACTCGAAGCGGCGGCATTGGAACGACCGGTGCCAACGGACCATCCTTCGCTCAGGAAGCCCAGGTGCTGGCCGTTATCCGCCGCGAGGAATCGCGCCGGGCAAGGCTCTGGGCTGACTAGATGGCGCTCGCCGATCCCCTCTATGCGACCTCGCCGACGATCGAGCTCGGCGGACAAAGCTATCCGCTGGTCCAGCAGAACCTCGTCCAGCTGCGCATGAGGGAGGCCCTCGGCGGCCTCTCGAGCCTCGAACTAAGCTTCGTCGACAGCGTCGAGGAAGGAGGGACCAGTCATTATGCAGCAGGCCCCGGCTCACCACTCGAGCTCGGCGCCGGAGTCCGGGTATTCGCTGGGGCGCACGAAGTCGGAGCGCCCGAGATCTTCGATGGTCAAGTGACTGCCCTTGAATCCGAGATCCGCGAAAGTCAGCCGCCGTTGATCACGATCCTCGCCGAAGACCGACTATTCCCGGCGCGCCGTCGCCGGAGGACCCGCTTGTGGGAACAGCAAAGGCTCGGCGACGTCATCAGCGCGATCGCGAACGATTATGGGCTGAGGGCGGAGATCCGCGACGGGGTCAATGACGCGCAGCGCAACTGGATGCAGGCGGACGAGACGGATCTTGCCTTCATGCGAAGGATTCTTGGCACCTTCGATTGCGACATGCAGGTCGTCGGCAACAAGCTGCAGGTCGGTCGAATCGGAATGGACCGGCGATCGCTGGTTACCCTTGCGGTCGGAAACACCCTTCTCTCCTGCAGGATCACCGCCGACATCGCCGAGCAGGTAACGAGCCTGAGGCTCGGATCATTCGATCCAAAGGCAGGTGCCTTGGTCGACAAGAGCAGCGATTCCACCGCGTTTGGGCCGGGCTCGGGAAAGTCCGGCCCCGACGTGCTCCGCGAGAAATTCGCGGCGGTCACAATGCATCTCGGGCGCGAGCCGCCCCTTTCGGACACGGACGGCGGCGCCATTGCTGCCCTGGAAGGGCAAAAACGGGCCCGCTCGTTCGTTCGCGTCGACGGCTGCGCGCGCGGCGACGGCAATCTCAGGGTGGGAAGCTGGATCGAGCTCACCGGCGTCAACCCGCGCTTCGCCAACCAATACGCGGTGCGTGCGGCAGTCCATCGCTTCGATCTTGAAAGCGGGTACCGGACTGACTTTATCGCCGAATCCGCCTATCTCGGGGCACCGCAATGAGCGGCCTGGTCCAACTCAAGGGACAGTTCGCTCTTCCCGACTGGTGGCGAGCCGGAGTGCATCTTGCGATCGTCACCGCCATCGACGACCCTGACCGGTCGGGCCGGATCCAGGTCAAGCTGCCGGCGATCGACCCCGCCGGTGACGCGAAGATCTGGGCGCGGGTGGCAGTCCCCTATGCCGGCGACAGCTTCGGAGCCTTCCTCATCCCCGATGTCGATAGCGAGGTCCTCGTCGTCTTCACCGCCGGCGATTCCGGCTGGCCGGTCGTGATCGGCAATCTGTGGAACGGCGTGACCGGCCTTCCGGAGGAGTTTCCAGGCAGTACGGTCGATCGCTGGACGCTGACTGGCAAGAACGGCACGCGGATCGCGATCGTCGAGGAGAATGAGGGGCAGGAGAAGGTCGAAATCCAGCTCCCGAGCGGGACCGTCTCGGCGACGCTCACGGACGAAAATGGCGGCGAGGTCCGGCTCGAAGCGGCTGGAAGCACACTCAAACTCTCCTCGAGCGGAGTCTCGATCGACACTCCGGGAAGCTTTGAGGTGAACGCATCCTCGATGACGCTTACCGCAGGATCGATCACCGCGAACACTGCGACAGCCACCTTCTCGCAATCGGTCATCGCCAACACGATCACCACGACCACAATCACCTCGGCCAATTACAGTCCCGGGATCGGCAACGTATGGTGACCGCGGCTGTCCTTCACCCCGCCCGCAAGAGGCTGATTGCGGCGAAGATGCCACCGGAGCCCGCGCACGACATTCAGCTCCGGCCGTTCGGCGATGGCAACAATAGCTCGATCATCGTGACGTCCTCCGCCCAGGACTTCATCGCCGCGCTGTTCGACGACCTTAAGGCGAGCGACTGGCGCGCCCGATTGGACAAGATGCGCCGGCAGCGGGTCGGCACGGACGGGGTGCTTGGGCTCAGCCTTCCAATGCACCGCCGATTCCAGATCGCCTTGTTCGAGGCCTGGTGCGCCGTTCCCGGGCGACCGAGGCTCGACCCCGCTCGGATCAGAAGCTCTGGCCTTGTCGTCCGGCGTTTGTCGGGTGGCGAGCGGCAAGGCTGGATGAAACGCGGCAAGTCAATTGACGGCTGGACCACGCTCAGCCGGCCCAATGCCGACCCCGACCCTGCTCGTGCAGGCGCGCCGGACCCCGCAAACGCTGCGATCCGGGCGATGATCGATGCGCGCAGGGGCGCTTCCTCAAGGCCTCCGGCCGAAACCATCCATGCCCTCTATCCAGCGCCCCCAGACGTCTGCGCGCGGACCGGCCGCACGATCCTGTTCGCGGTCATCCCAGTCTCGAGCAATGAGACAAGCGATCTTCCGCCTCCGGGAATCAACTTTCAGACCCTTGCCCCGGGCGACCGGACGCAGATGATCTGGCACCTTTCCGAATATCTCAAGAAGCGGCCGGAGATGGAGATGCCGCGCAAGGGCGAACTGCTCGACGCGGAATGGAATATCCTCGACGGCAAGACGATCGCCGCGGAGCGCCGGTTCGGCCCGTTCGGTGTCTTCCTTTACCAGGCGATGGTCGAGCTGGGTGCTCTTGGACCGAGCCAGGCATCTGCGCAATTGATCCAGGTGCTCTCCGAAATCTCGCTTCCAATCGCCGAGGATTCGCTTGGCCGACCGACGACGACGATCAACACTGGCCAATGGCTTCGCCGTGCGGCGCCGATCCTCATCGCGCGGGAAGCCAACTCGAGCGCAGTCCGAATGCCGCTGCGCTGGCCAGCGATCAGCGAAGAACTCGGCGCGCGGCTCTCCGAGGCCGCCCTTGGTTGCCTCACCGAGCAATATAAGTCCCGCGCTGCGCCGGAGGCCAAGTTCCAGGACGACAATGCGCTTTATTCGGTGCGCGGTCTCATCCGCGTGTCGGGACACGCTAGCTGCCCGGACCGGCTCGTCTGGAGCATGGAGAGCGAGCCCTTCCGGATCCTTCCCTGGTGGGACGGCGAGGGGCCGGGCGCAACCATCAAGCTTCCCGACATCGCCAACCTCAAGAAGATCAAGCCGTCCATCGCGTTCGCGATGCCGCCGGCAATTGCCAACCTGCTGGGCGGCAACATGAAGGACCTCAGCGACGGCGAAAAGCTTTCCACCGAGGGCCCGCAGATCGGCTGGCTGTGCAGCTTCTCGATCCCGTTCATCACGATCTGCGCATTCATCGTGCTCAATATCTTCCTGTCACTCTTTGACATCATTTTCCGGTGGATGATGTTCATCAAGATCTGCATCCCGATCCCGCTTCCGCCCTCGCCTCCGCAAAGCGGAGGGAACGGCTGATGTCCGGACCCATTCTCACCTCCTCGCGTGGCGCGCAGATCCGTCTGCCCCTATGCTGGCCATTATTGCCGCTTCCCAATGAGAGCGGGCAGCTCAGCTTCCCGGACCTTGAGACTTCCGTTCGACAGCGGCTCGAGGCGATCCTCAGGACCAGTCCTGGCGAGCAGCTGATGCGGCCCTATTTTGGCGCCGGGCTCGAGCTCGCGATCCACCGTCCGAACAATGCGAGCGTGCGCGCTGATCTCAACCGCGAAATCGCAGCGCACATCCAGGCATTCGAGCCGAGGATCGTCGTCGACGAAATCGACGTCGCCGAGACCGACGATTCATCGGTGATCCTCGTGACCGTTGCGTACCGGATCAGTCAGCTCGGAACCGCAACCGCAATCACGCTCAGCGTTCCGGTGGGAGGCGCCTGATGCCCATCCGCCCGCCAGCGCTCGACGACCGCAGCTTCACCGACCTCGTCTCCGACATGATCCGCCGGGTCCCTGCGCACACGCCCGAATGGACCGACCTTCGTGAGGGCGATCCCGGCCGGACTCTGATCGACCTGTTCGCCTGGATGGGCGATACGATCCTCTATCGCGCTAACCTCATTCCCGAGCGGCAGCGCCTCGCCTTCCTCCGCCTGCTCGGAAAGCCGCTTCGAGCTGCAATGCCCGCGCGCGGCCTCGTCCAGGTTCTGATCGACGACCCGGCCGTAACCGCGATGACCGTGCTGCCGATGCGTCATCCAATTTCAACGCCACTCGACTTCGAACTGGACAGCGAACTTGCCGTCTTGCCGGTCGAAGGCCGCGCCTACATCAAGCGCCGTCCAAGCGCCGGCGAGCGGGCACAATTGTCGCCGCTTATCGACGATCTCAAGCAGCTTTACGCGATCACCGACGCCGCCGAGGCCTATGTGACGACCCCCGTGTTCGTTGGGAGCAATGCCGAGCCAGCCGGGCGCGATTTCGTCGCCGACAGCGTGGACTCCTGTCTTTGGATCGGGCTTCTTGCCCCGACGCCCGAGGACTCGGCCAAAGCGGCGGTTCTTGCGACCTTGGGCGGTGGCGCCGACAAGCGCCGGGTCGCCTTGTCGGTCGGGCTATTTCCAGCAATCGCTGCGCTCGACCCGCTCGAGGCGGTCTCGACCCGGGCCCCTATCCCTCACGTTTGGGAGATTGCGGCGGCCGGGGGCGAGGGAACCGACTATCTCCCGCTCGAGCTCCTGACCGACGGAACGTCCGGGCTCAGTCAGCCCGGTGTCGCGCGCCTCCTGCTTCCGGGCGAGGACGATTTTGGAGTTCCTTCCAACGACGTACTCGGCGCCCTGGACGCCGGGGTTGGCGACCGGCCACCACGGATCGATGATCCGCTCACCGCGAAACGCCTCGTCGGCTGGATCCGCCTTCGCCCCTTGCCCGATGCACGGCTTTCCAGCCTCCCCCTGTCCTGGGCCGGGATCAATGCCGTCACGCTCACCCAGCGCAAATCCTACGGGCGGCAGGAGATCGGCAGGGGAACCGGTCTGTCGGGCCAGGAGCTGCCACTCGGCGCTGCGAATGTCGAGCTTCCGAGCCTGGTCATCGAAGTCGAGGAGGAAGAGGGCATGCGGGTCTGGCCGGTGATCCCTGAGATAGCCATGGCCGGCCGTGGCCAGCGCGCCTGCGCGGTCGATTCCGAGGCCGGAACTCTGCGCTTCGGCGATGGGGTATCGGGGGCGGTGCCGGCGTCCGGACGGGCGATCCATGTCGCCTATATGCGCGCAGGCGGGGGTGCCGCCGGTAACCTTCCCCCAGGCTCACTTAAATCGGTTACCGCCCCTGCCGGGCCGGTCAAACTTAAACTCAACCAGCCGCTACAGCTTTCCGGCGGAGTGGACCCGGAAACGCTCGATCGCGCGGAAGCGCGAATTCCGGCCGAACTCCGGCATGGCAACCGAGCGGTCACGCGCCAGGATTATGGAATGCTTGCGGCGGCAACGCCGGGAGTGAGCGTCGGCCGGATCGAGGTCCTCGAGCGGTTCAAGCCGCAACAGCGGCGCGACGGGCTGCCGGGCGTGGTCTCCGTCATGGCGATTCCGGGCCGGGCCGGCTTCGAGAAACCTGCGCCGCGGCCCGACCGGGCGATGCTCGAAACAATCCACGCCTGGCTCGACGCCCGGCGACCGCTCGGAACCGAACTCTACGTCATCGCGCCCGATTATGTGCCGCTTGGAGTGAGCGCTGCGATCGAGCTGGTCGATCCATCGGTTCGTGACGCCGTGCTTGACGCTGTCACTCAAGCGATCCGTGTCCTCCTATGGCCGCTGGCCCCGGGGGGTCCGGACGGACAAGGCTGGCCACTTGGCGGCACTCTCGACGATCGCCTGATCGAGACGGTGGTCGCGCGCGTGCCGGGAGTTCGCAATGTCGCTCCCGTGAGAATGTTCAGCCGTACTCCGCGCGGAGCCTGGAGCCCCGTTGCTGAGGACAGCACGGGCCGCGGCCGACTTCCTCTCGAGACTTGGCAGCTTCCCGAGCTTGCAATGCTTTCGGTTTCGGTCGGCGACGCCGCCTCGGCGACGCTTCCTCCTCTCGGCGCAGCCGGTGGCGGGATCGCCGTTCCGATCGTCCCGGAGCTCTGCTGATGACTGTGGCGGCGCCATGGATGTGAATGGCCTCCCCTTCCGGCTGATCACTGGGGCCGCGGATTTCGGCTTTTCGGAAGGAGCCGAGGTCGAGCAGGTCGCTCAACATCTCGCCCTTTCCGAGACGACTGGCCACCTGCGCCTTGCAAGCGAACAGGCGCCGCCAGCGCTCGCCGAAGACGAGAGCTTCGCACGGACCATCATCAGCGCCCCCTCGCCGGTCGCTGATCCCTTTGGCGGATTTGCCTGGTGGGACGACGGGGAACATCGGATCGAGGCGAGCGGCTTTGCCCCGGGAAGCATCGAGATCGCGCTTGGAGCCGGTAGCGGTTCCGGCGCCCCGAGTGACATGGCGCTCGGTAAAGACGATATTCTCTACATCGCCCGGTCGGGGGCGGTCATTTGGCACGATCTTCGCGGCCGCTGGCCCGACACCGAAGCGCGCCATTCCAAACTCAAGGCCGATCTCCTTGCACCGGCTCCCGGCGAAGGCGGCTGGGCCTTCGATCGGACCAACCGAAGGCTTATGCGGATCCTCGGGTTGCCGCTGCGGTTCGCCGGGCTTCGCGAAGCGGCGGACGACGCCTTCGCGAGGACCGACCCCAACCGCGACTCGCCACGCCTGACGGCCGTCCCGAATAGCCGGATCGAGGATCGTTTTAACGCGGTCGCGCTCGCCTGTTCGGCTGGCGGAAGGCTCGCGCTGCTCGCTTGGGAAAGCGGCGCGGAGGCAGCGCTCCTTGTGTTTGGGGAAAACGGCTTCGCCGAACATGGTCGGCTTTCGGGCCTGAGATTCCCGTTCGCGCTCGCCTGGCGCGGCGAGGACCGGCTTGCGATCATCGCGAGCGAGGGCGCCGGAGCAGCGCGCCAGGCCTACGTCTACGCCGTCTCCGGCGCGCATATCGCGGGGCGCCCGCTCAACCCGGACGGCCGAATTCATCGGCTTCTGCGGCCCTGGCATGGCAAGTTCTGCAACGGCTTGGGCGCAGCGCCGCGCTACCTCCAGGCGGACATGGCCAGTCCCCCTCACGCGGTCAGCGGCCTCCATCCGATCTCACGCGGCCAACATGCGCGCGAGGGTCAGGTGCTCGTCGGTCCGATCGACGGCCAAGTCATGGGATGCGTTTGGCATCGGCTTTACGCCGAGGCGGCGCTCGCCGACGGAAGCGCGATCGACCTCCAGATCCTTGCCGCGGACGATAAGGCGGTTCCACCGATGCCGAGCAGGCTCAACGATCCCGTCTGGGCGCTACATCGGATCCTTCCGCACCGCTGGGACGATACGCCGCAAGGTACACCGGTCGCTGCCTGGCTGCCCGCTTCGAGCGAGATCCCCACTGCCCCGCCGATGCTCGAATGCGAACGGCGTCCGGACAAATCGGGATTGTTCACTCTGCTCCTTCAGCATTCCGGAAGGCGAGTCCGCCGGATCGTCGGACGCTATCTGTGGCTCGCACTGACACTTCGAGGTGACAGCCAATGCTCACCCGAGCTCGCCGCGCTCCGCGTCTATGCGGGGCGCCGCTCGTGGCGCGACACCTATCTCCCTGCATTTTACGGCGAAACTTTGAGCGGGAGCGACGCAGTAGAGGCAGGAAACGCAACGCGCCACGACTTCATGGAGCGCTTCCTCCACGCCCATGAAGGCGTCCTTACCGAACTTGAGGGACGGATCGCCTCGAGCTGGGAGATGACTGATCCCATGACAGCGCCCGAGCCCGCCCTCCCGTGGCTTGGCCAGTGGATCGGGATCTCGCCGGTCGGCGGGGAAGCAACGGCTCGCGTGCGCCAACGGCTGCTTGCGGCACCCCACACAGCCTCGCTCAACGGGACACAAGGCGGACTCCTTGCCGCGCTCGAACTCGCCACCGGCGGCAAGCTTATCAGCGGCGGGCGGATCGAGCAGGGAAAACAGATCCCCGCCCCCGGCCAGCTTGCGATCGCGAGGGCCGGCGACGTCGCGGTGCGCGGCTTGATGCTGGCCGTCCATCCGGGCGGCGATTGCCTGTTCCTCACGGGCGGTTCGGTAACCAAGGGCGACATAGTCGCGGTCGAGGGATTCCGGCTCCGGCGGACCTTCGCGACGATCCTCGGCGCCGACCTTTCGAACGAGAATGATCCACTAACGCTTGGACTCTCAGCGTCCGGCAACAGCTTAGTCGGCGACACATTGATCCTCGGCGATACGGCGCGCGAGGAGCTCTTGGCGCTCTACCGCCCCGAGATCGACGCGGCTCGAAGCGACACGCAAGCCATCGCCCAGTTCTACGAACGGCTCGCTTGGCGGGTGATGGTCCTCGTCCGGGGAGTGAGCGACGACGCCGAATTTAAGCGTCTTAAAGACGTCGTCGCAGCGGCAGTTCCCGCTCACGTCGAACCGCTCGTCCATCACGCACGAAACCCGCTGATCGTCGGTGCAGCCTCGCTCGTCGGGCTCGACACTTACCTTGCCGTTTCCGAGCCGTCCGGCCGGGCACGCCTCGGGGACACGGTCGTCGGCACTGGCGACTTTGTGGGCGGATCGGGAGCACTCGATTCACGGACCGATGGACCAGTGCCAAGGGCTCCGACCGCCAGGTCGGACGGGCCGCCCGAGGTCTGGGTCGGCAAGAGCTTCACCTTGAGCGCGCTCGCCAGCCGTGCCGCCGGCCGGTCACGGATCGAGCGCTACATCTGGATGTGGGATGAGGAGTCTTAGGCAATGCCCGAATTCAACCCGAATGTTCCTGTGGTCCAGAAAGACCCCTTGGTCAGCGTCGACATCAAGCACGACGCGCCGATGCCGGCAGGCAAATATCGCTTCCAACTGGTCGTCGTCGACGATGGCGACAATGCCTCCGACCCCACCTTCCTCGATGTGATCATCAAGGACACCGAGCGGCCAACGGCGGTGCTGGACCTCGTCGACCCCAATGGCGCGATCATTGCGCCGGAAGTTGCGGTTGGATCGAGCTTCCTCCTGTCGGGAGCACGCTCGAGCGACGTCCCGCCAGGCAAGGTCAAGGCCTACCGATTCATCCTGGTGGAGGCACCGATCTGAGTCATGGCGATCCTCACTCCCGGAACGCCGCTTACGGTCAACGAGCCTCAGCTCCTGGTCGAGAACCCGCTGCCGGCTGGCCGCTACAGGTTCCAGCTCGTCGTGATCGACGAAGGAGACCTCGAAAGTGACCCTGCGGATCTGATCGTCAGCGTCCACGATATCCCGAGGCCGCCGCCCGGGCCGAGGGGTCCGATGACCCGCGACGAGATCCTGGAGCGCATCCGGGTGCGGCCGGACATCCGATCCATCCGACGGCCGATCATTCGGTGAGGATGACAAGATGCGCGCACGCCCTACCAAGAAAGGCTCCAAACAATGAGCGACAATGCATCTGATCTGCTGCTCCCGGCCGATCCATTGCTCGCGGGAAGCCCGGCCGAGCGGGTCAACTATGCGACAGGCGTGCTCTTGCAGGCCGAGGACTTTCGCGACGAGCAGACTTACCACCGCTCGCGCCTGGCAACGGCGCTGGCCTATCTCGTCGGTCACGGCACGCTTGCGGGCCTGAGGGTCGTCCCTCCCCCGCAGGAGGACAATGATCTCGAGCTGAGGGTCGAGCCCGGACTTGCCATCGACCGCTGCGGCCGCCTCGTCGAGGTGACAGGCTCCTGGTGCATTCGTCTCGCCCGCTGGTTCGCAGCGCAGGAGACCGGCCCGCTTCGCGCCGCCGTTCACCGCTCCGCCGGGGCGGCCGTCGTCGCCGACCTGTTTCTTTCGGTCGCCGACTGCGGCCGCCGAAAGACTCCGAGCTTTGCACAAGGACCGTTCGACGCACTCGACGCATTGGTGCCCGCCCGCCTCGCCGAGGAGCCCGCGTTCGAGCTTGTCTTGCGCCCCGAGGCAGACCCGCCCCAGCCAGCCAATGACTGGCCCGCCCCCAACCCGTCCGAGAAAGACCGGCGCGAGGCGGTACTAAGTGCCTATCGACCAAGGACCAGCGACGACCAGGGCGGTACAATCCCGCTGCTCGACGAGCAGGTCGACGGTCATGATCGAAGCTCGGTTTTGCTCGCCCGGATCAACATTCCCGTGACGCTCGCTCCCAATTCCACGTCCGACAAGAGGCCGGTGCTCGATCTCGGCAAGAAGGTCAGCGCCGACAACACGATCCGGCCCTTCATCTTCATCCCCGGCAAGTGGCTGGGCGCCCAGCCCCAATCATCAGGCTGATCGGACTTTGACAAGGAGATTGTCGCCATGATTTCACTGGACAAGGCCGAGGCCCGCGCAATGGTTTCCGTGGCGGACGCCGAGTTTATCGCAAGGTTCAGGGATTCGGAGCGCTCGCTGGTCGCTCGCGAGGATCTCGAGGATCCGATCGACCAAAACCCCCTGATCCTCGACGGGTTTCGACGCCGACCGCGCTATTTCGATGGTCGCTTCCTTACCGGGGCCGACCTCACGCGCGACCAGGATTATGTTCGCCAGAGGCAGGCGGACATGGCCCGGGCTGCGGGGTCGGGAGCAATCAGTGGACTCAGAGCCGACAACCGGACCCTCGGCCGCGGCCAGGCACTGTCGATCTCGCCCGGGCTCGGGCTGACGCCTTCGGGCGATCTCGTCATGCTGGCGAGCGCTCGCAATGTGGCGCTGCTCGACCTGCCGACAAGCCGGCAGCTCGACGCCGCGCTCGGGCTGTCCGAAGAGCCTAGAGTTCCGCTCGAGCGGCGCAGCGGCCTGTTCATCCTCGCGCTTCGGCCGGTTGAGTTTACCGCCAATCCGATCGCGGCCTATCCGCGCTCAATTAGTGGCACGCGCACCGTCGAAGACGGCGACATCATCGAAGCTTCGGCGATTACGCTCATCCCTTATCCCGACATGGCCGGTGCGGCCGACATCAACGAGGCCCGCCGCAAGGTTGCCCGAGCAATCTTCGCCGGGCGCGGCGGGACGATGCCGCAGGACGCGCTTCCGCTTGCGATGCTCGGCCTCGATCGAGGCACTCTGCGCTGGCTCGATTCGGCGATGGTCCGGCGCGAGGCCGGTGAGGAATCCGGAGTCCATGCAATGCTCGCGGGCCGCCCACGCGCCATTGCAGAGGCATTCGTGCTGCAGCATCGAGCCCATCTCGACGACGTTCTCGCCGACATGGCCGGCCGCGGCATCGCGCCGGTCTTTCCCTCCGCATCCGTCTTTTCGCTGCTGCCCCCGGCCGGAGCGATGCCGGTTGACGCGCTTCGTCCCGACGAGCTCGGATTGACCCAACTCTATTTCCCGCCGGGAATCGACGTCGACCTCGCCTTCGTTCCGGCTGATGAGCTTCCCTCGCTCATCTCGGAATCGCTCGACCTTCCCTCAATCGATCTCGAGGCGCCCGCCGACAGCCTCGACGCGACTGGAGTAACGATCCTGGTTCCGGTCGACCGCCCCCGCTACCAAAGGTTCCGGTCAAGCCTCGATGGAGCCAATCTGTCGGTCGCGAGCAATGCCTCCTCGCCAGCTGCCGCAAGCGCCTTCGACCAGGTCTCCGACATCGTCGCCCGACGCAAGGCGGCGGAGTCAGTGAGCCGCGATTCCGCGGCAACCGCAGCGGCCGAGGCCGAAGCGCTCCGGGTCAAGACCTGGACCGCCGCGCTGACCGAAGCCGCCGCTATCCTCCCGCAAGCGACCGGTGGCGCACGGCTTGTCTGGTACACCCGTCGGCGATCAATCGCGCAGCAGGCGCGAGCAACCGGAACCGCGGTCGCGCTTAGCAGCGACGACGTCGGCCTCAATGAGACGGTCAACGCCAATATCGACCGCCTGAAGCTCGCCAAGAGGCTTGCCTCGATCAATGGCGAAGCGACTCCGCAAGCCACGGTTCGCCTCATGTCGCTGCTTGGAAGCGCGGGAGTTGCAAGTTCGGACGTGCTGACCGTCTCGGTTATCTCGGATATGGAAAAGGTAATAAAGGAAGATCTGCCCGAAGCGCCGGCGCCGCCCCCGCCGGTGGCCGTCCCGCCGTTCGGCCCGATCGCCATGATGCCGGTCGGAATGCAGGAATTCCTCGCCCGCCGGGCGCTCCTCCAGCCGGGCGGCGTTCCGATAACTCCTGACCTCCTTGCAACGCGCGCAGGCCTTGCCAGCGTCGCAACGGCAAGTGCCGCCGGGGCAACGACCGCAGCCCGCGACGACACCGAGCTCAAGCTCGGCGAGAGCGAGGTGATGAGTGTCGCTCAGGATTACTCGGATTCTCGCCTCGGCGAGGGCCTGCGCCGAGCGGCAGCTGCAATCGGCGCAAGCTGGCCATCGGCCAAGGACGCGATGTGGCTTGGGCAGTCCGGCAAAGCTCCGGCGGTAGACCTCGCCTTCCGGGCCGTTGGCGAGGAGAGGCTCGCCGATTTCGCCGACCTCCTGAAGACCGGGGTCGCGGCTCAGGACCCCAAGGCCATCGACGACCTCCTGGCCAAGATGAGCTGAGCGCCGATGCAAAGGATGTGACCACATGAACGTGATCGAGCCCATCCGCAAAAGCTTCGCCGACGAGCATGTGATCGGCATTGACCCGCCGCTTCGGCCCGAGCTTCCGAATGTCTGGCGGCGGCGGATCAATGCTTTTGCCGGCCGCTCGCTATCCGACAAGGCTATGAGCGCCGAACAGGCCCTTCGCTCGGGGATGCAGCGCCTTTATGGCCTTGCGCTCAATCCCGGGACGGTCGAGCAACTTGGAGTCGCCGCGGAGCCCGGAGCGATCGGATCGGCTCCTGCCGATGCTCGGCTCCACATCGCGCCAGGACTGGGGATCACGCGTAGCGGCGAGGACGTGACGATCGGGCGCGCCGTTCGCCTTCCATTGGGAGACCTGCCTGTCATCCTTCGAGTTGACCATGCCGATGCCCTTGCCGGGCATGGAGTCATCGTCAGCGACGCGCCGGTCCTTGAAGGGAAATCGGGAAGTCCGGCCGGGGGGATGGCGCAGCGGTTAAGACCCGAGCAGAGCCGGGTCCTTGGCGGTACGCTGGGAGCTATTGCAGCGAACGCGAAGTCCGCCGACCTGCCGCATGCCGCCGTTCTCGTTGCCCAGCCGGTCTATGCGGAGATGCTGGGGCGTCCGATCGATCCATGTGCGTCCTACCCCGCCGACGATGCGTATATCGATCTGCAGCGGATCGACGGAGCAAGGCTTGCCCTTTACCTCTGGCCATCCGAAATGGTCGCGTTCGACGGCGGTCCGGACTATTCGCTTCCCGCCGCCAATGAGACGCTCCGAAATCGCCTCGCTTATGCGGTTTTCGACAATGAGCGGCTGCTGGCCGAAGACGAGATGCATCCTTGGGAAGGTTGGGGCCTTCCGCTCGCACTGATTGGCTTTGGCGAGGACTGGACGCTGTCCTTCCTCGATCGGGGCGCAGTCGTCCGTGCCGGAGGGACGCCCAAGGCTCGAAGCAGAGCCATCGCCGGCGCGGGCGACGCCCGCCTGTGGCAAGCGCAACTGGACCAGTTCACCGCCCAGCTCCGTGAGGCAGCGTCACTCGACTCAGAAGCACTGCGCAAGGCGTTCGTGCGCCTTCCTCCAGTGGGAGTCCTCCCGCCCGGCTTGTTCGACCCGGCGTTCCGCAAACAGCACTTCTTCCCAACGGGATTCGAGGTGACGGCCGTCCCGGTTGCCTACAGCAACCTCAACCTCGTCGTCACCGAATCCGCCGGGCTTGCGCCCATTGAGAGCGGTAGCCGTGAGCGGCTCGAGCTGCTCGTCCCGGTGCCGGACCTTGTCTATGAGCCCGGCTTACTGGAGGTCGAGCAAGAGGACCAGCGGTTCGGCGCGGCGATCAGGGATTTACGAGCAGACCGCCAGCGCTGGCTGGTGAGGCGCCAGATGATCCGCCGCCGGTACGACCGGCTGATGGAAACCGTTTCCGGAGTGGTGATGGGCTGGCCTGGGACCGATCTTCCCGTCGAGGAGAACAGTCCCGCGCCCCATGTCCAGACCCCGGTCGAGGTGACTCGAACCAGACGGATCGCCGCGAACACGGCCAAGAAGAGCCATGTGATGACCGGCGCCAACGCGACTTTGCCGGTGGCTTCGAGCGACAAGATCTGGTGCTGGGTGTGCATCCACGAGCGGGCCAGGATGACCGGTCTTTCAATCCGCGTCAGCGCGGCCGGCGGCGGAAATGCCGTGAACTTCGCCAAGGGCGTCTTCTGGGGGTCTGCCGAAGCGATGCCCATTGCCGAGGACGCGAGCGGGCTCGACGCACGACGGGTGGGAGACGTCCCTGACGGAGAGGCCTGGATTCGGCTCGAAGTCCCCGCGAGCCTTGTCTGGGATTCGGCCGGCGGAAGCCTCGACGGCTTCTCGATCAATTCCGTCGAATTCACCCAGCGCGGCGGCGACGTTGAATGGGGATCGTTTGGCAAGGAAGATTCTTCCGGCTTCGTCTATACTTATATCGCCGATGACGCGCCCGCCGGAGCAGTCCTTAGCACCGAAGGCGAGGCTGGATGGCCCTGGGCGATCGTTGCGGGGCGCGAGCAGCTCGCGGTTCCCGACTTCGGTACGGTCGTGACGAGCGATGTTCGGCGCGCGGGAGTTCTGGACAGGTTCCGGACCGAATGGACTCAAGACTTTCTCAAGAGCGACCTGGATTCCGTCGACGAAAATGGAATCGACGCCTTCCTTTCGGCAGTCGACGCCCGGCTCAACGCCACCAATGACGCTGTCGACCTCGGCTTCGTTCGGGCGCGGTCGGACATCTACCGAGTCCGGCAGATCATGCTTGGCGCCGATGCCGCGTCACGCCTCGTCACTTCGCCGGCACTAGCCGATCTCTCACTTCGCGACGAAGGCGCGCGAGCCACCAGCAAAGGTATCAGCGACTTCCTAATCCAGGCACTGACGCGCAAGCCTGGAGGCATCCTGGATGCTGGCGGGGAAATCTCCACTCCGCCGCCGCCTGCACCGCCGCCACCGCCGCCCGCCGCAGGCGCGCCGCCTCCGCAGCGCGAACCGCAGCACATGCCGCCGATTTTTCGCCGCAAGGGGCTCGAGGAAGCATTCCAGCCCAAATTCATGACTCTCAATTTTGCGAGCATGCCTGTCGCCCCGCCACCACCACCACCTCCGCCATCAACGATCACGACCTTTCTTGCGATGCGGGTTGACCGGGACATGCCCACAGTCACTGCGGCGCCCGCCGCAGCAATCGGGATTCCGAACGCGGGAATTGCTCGGGCAGCGCAGATCGTGCCCAGCCGAAGGGCAGCGATTTTCGACGCACCCTCGGTCAAAACCGCGATCTTTCAGCCAGCCACAACCAAGCGGGCAATCAACCTCGACGTTGCAAGACTGAGCTTCGATACGGGACGCTACCGGGCGAGCGACATTCAGCGGCAGATTCCTATTGCGGGGCTTGTCGAGCGCACCATCAGCGTTGCCGAGCGGCTGACCCCGCCGCCAGCGGTCCAGGCGCTCGAATATGCGCTTGCAAGCAAGGCCGCGGTCGTTGCGACCCTGTCAGACCTTTCGAACGGTGACGCCGGTCATCCGAGGGGCATTGCGCTCGGCGATGTGCCGATGGCCGGATTCAAGAAGAAGGACGATGAGAATGTCATTCCGACACTCTCGGAGCTCCTAGCCGATCGCGCTCTCGATCGGGACCAACAAGTCTTCCAGGACGCCGATACGCTCCCTGAAAGGACCGACGAGAGGCACGAGGCCGATTATTTCACAGCCGCGGTCCAGGCGATCGACAATAGCATCGCGATCATGCGCTTGGTCGAAGGCCGCATCGCGTTGTTCGAGAAGCTCTCGGCATCGCTCCGCGACCTCAAGGCCCAGATCATTGCATCCGCCGACGAAGCGGCCTCGTATCTGCGCTCCGTCGACGTCGAGGTCGCCGAGGCGCGGCACGATCTTGGAACCGCCGAGCGGCTTCGGGAGGAAGAGTGCGCGCGCGTCGCAGCGGTGAACACAAGGCGTGCCGCGATCCTCGAAAATCAAGTCCAGGCAATCGCTTGGCGGCGTGCGCGGAGCGCGAACGTGCGCGATGAGCTTCCCTTGTCCCAGGTCGCCTCGGGCCTAGCGCCGAATCCGGTTGTGCAATGCCAGCGCGAACATGAAGAGGCGCCCGCCGAAATCCAGGATTATGTTCAACTGCTGCGCGAAGTGCCCGTGTCCTGGTTCCCAGCAATTGCAGCGATGGTGAACCGGATCGAGCAGCTCGAATCGGCCCACAACGCCATCCGGACGATGGTCGAGCGGGCGATCGTCCCGCGCTTCCTCGCCGCGGCCTCCGAGGTCACGGCGATGAACCCCTTCCTGAAAGGCGTGCAGAACGCGATGGTCGCAAGCCGCCGGATCATCGAGGCGCGCCGGCTTGCGGTGGCAGCACTAGACGTTGCCCGGATTCCGGATCTTTCGCTGATCGAAGCTCAGTCGCAGCTGGGCAATATGGCGACCGTTGGCGACCTCATCACGGGAACGCATCGGCAGCCACTTCTGACTCGCGCCGCTGGCGACGAGATCGAATCAATCGGCACGGTTGCGGGCTGCCTCCATGAGACGTTCGGTGAAGTCACCCCGATCGTTCGCCTCGGTTGGGCCGAGACATTGTCGCAGTTCGACCGCCCGGCCCCGCTCGCCAATCTCGCGGGGCTGACGGGTTGGGCCGAAGTGCCGATGGAGCTTCGGCGGACCCTCCAGGGATTTGTCGACTGGCTCTTCAGCCGGATCGATCAGTCGAACGGCGCAGCCCGCGACGCGATGAGCGAGCTGGTGCGGATCTGCCTGCTGATGGCCGCCCATGCGCCCGTCAACAAGATCATCCCGGCGCACCTTGTCGCCCCTGCCCCCGCGAAACTCGGAAGCAAGCTATTCCTCGAGCTTGATGTCGCGCGTGTGCGCAAAGGCATGACGACCCTCATTCGCGATGACCACGACCGAATCATCTCGCACGCCGTGATCGACGACATCGCCGACGGCCGGGCGCGGGCGACAGTCACGCGGATTGCAGCGGCGATCACGACCTTCACCCCGGCGATGCGCTTCCAGCTTGTCGGCGGAAACGTGCGCTAGAAACGGGAAGCCAGGATGAGCGTCATCGAAGTCGCCAAGCTCACTCTCAGATGCCCGGCCGACCGGTCCGCGCACACCCGGTTCGTGATCGAGGATGGGCTTCAAGCCTCCATTCCAGACGACCCGCGGCTGATACTCGTGCAAAAAATGCAGGTCCCGGGACGCGTTGTTTCGCTGCACCCAACCAAGAGGCAGTCCGCAATCGGGCAGGGCTGGATCGCGGCGATCTCGGGGGCACGTCATGGAGCGCAGGACGGCGCGCGCAGTGCGAACTGTGTCTGGTTCGAGAGTCGCGAGGAAGCCGAGGCGCTGCTCCTGAAATTCCTGCTCGCAGGCCGGGCGCTTGACGCCTGGTTTTGGAAGCTCGCGGTTCCAACTTGGCGGGGGCAACCCGTTGGGTGGTGGATCGGCGAGTGCGTTTCGGAGGCGCTTGCGCTCAGCCAGGATCGAAGACTTCTTCGGATTGCACAAACCTGCATCGAGGCGGCGGCGCTGGACGTACTGATCGAAGCCATCGCAACTATTTCGAGTCGCTCGCCGGAGCCGCACATCGCGCAGAGTGCACCCGACCCGCCACTGCGCCAGGCGCGACCGCCTGGTGGCGAAACCGAGGACGCGATTGCGCTCGTTGCAGCGGACACCGAGCGCTCGCTTCCTCCCTCGATGAAGCGCGTCATCATGGGTCTGATGCGCGCAGAGGGTGCTGGCCTTGCGACCGGCCAAGCCATCGTGCGCGGTTGGCTTCTTCGGCGATCCCCGGTGCTGGCTCTCGCTCCACTCCTACTTGCCGAAACGCTCGCACGAGCGCTCAAGGAGATTGCTTCGCCTGGAGCATTGCACAAATCCGTGCTGCGTCGCGCGGAGATCCAGGCGCCCCTTGAGCCAGGCGCCGCTGCGATGGCGCCGACCCAGAAGAGAGATCCTGACGTTGGGAGCGTGATCCCGCAGGGGAATGTGCACGGCACTCGAGAGGGGCGCCGTTCCTCTCCGGCCGAATCCTCAGAGCTGGAGGCGCTGAGAGAGGACGATTTGGCTGAGCCATCCGCTCATCTGAAGGCTCACCTGCGCCACAGCGACCATGCCGGCCTTTGGCTCGTGGTTCCAAGCCTTGTCCAACTCGGCTTTCGCGAATGGCTCCTCGACCGGCCGGAACTCCTGAGCATAAACCCTGGAGGGCTGCTGATCCTCGAAATCGCGCGCCATCATCGCATTTGCGCCGACGATCCCGCGCTTCTGGTGCTGGGCGATCTGCCGCAGCCCGATCAGCGACCCGAGTGGGCGCGGCTCTGGCGTCACGGCCTCGACCGATGGCTTCGCCGGATTGTTCGGCGGCGCCTTCACGACCTCGTCAACCGGCCTGGCCGGATCGCGCTCGCCGAATTGGCCCTTACGGTCCACTATCCAGACAAAGCGGCCGACATTGCGCTTCGCCGCCAGGCCCTCGACCGCGACCCGGGCTGGACCGATTGGCTGGGCCTTTCCATCCGCTATCATTTCGGTGGCACCGAGGAATGGCCGTGAACGCTCCGACCATCCTCGCGCGTTCCTCGACGCTGGTCAGCGACGCCCTGGATCGCCTCGCAGCCGTAAGCCGCACGGTCGGCCATTCAGATTGGATACCGCCCGAAATCCCCGTCTGCGACGCGAGGCTTGACGAGGCGGTCGCTTTTGCCGGGCTTGAGCGCGGCGAGGCGCTGACCATGGCCTTGCTGCTCGCGGTCGAATGCGATGCTTCGGTTGCCCGGACGATCGCCGCGATCCAGGCACCGGTCGGTGGCGCCCGCGTTCTAGCCGGCCTTGCCGCATCGCTGTTCGCGCATGAAGGGATCAGCGTTGCCCGGCTCTGGAGTTGTCATGCCGTTCGTGCCGGCCTGATCACCTGGGGAGACGAGGCGGCCCCGATGCCGGAACGGAGCCTAGCGATGCCCTCCCCGCTCGCCGCAGCTTTGTCCGGCTTTACCGCCTTGCCGACCGGAGTGAAGGAGCTTTCCTCGCCCCTCGTTGAGCTCCCGCAAGGCGCCCGGAAGGCTGCCGGCGTCCATGCCCGGATGTTCGCCGGGGATCGGCATCCCCGAACCACGCTCCTGGTGGTACGGGCGCCCTGCTCCGCAGAGGGTGAGGCGATGGCCAAAGCCATTGCCGGGTCTGCGAACCTCGATCCGTGCGAACTCACCGACGCGCCAGCGCCCGGGCTCGCGACGTGGCTCAGAGTCATGCGGCGTCTCGCGGTGCTTCACCGCCATGCCGCGCCGGGAGAAGCGATCGAGCTCGGCCCCTTCGATTTGCTCGATGCGCCGCTCGTCGTCATCGCCGGCGCTGAAGGCCAGATCGTGTCCGCGCGAAACCGCCGCGAGTGGCGCGCGGGTGTGCCGGGCGAACGTGAGCGGACCGAGCTTTGGACGAGATGGGGCCTGAGCAAAAAGGAAGCCCGCGGTGCAGCGCGCCGGTACCGGCACAGCTCGGGCCGGATCGCGGAGATCGGCCGGGAGCATTCCGCGAGCGGAAACAAGGCTTCGCTTGGTGGGATCGCGGGCGCAATGATGACGAGCGCAGGGAGGATCAACGCGCTCGCCCGTCGAACCGACGGAAATGTCAGCCGGTCCGATATCGTCCTGCCGCCTTCGCTGTCGGACTCGCTCGACAGACTTCGCGACCGGATCCTGCTTAGAAACCAGCTTCATGAGGGCCTTGGGCCGACGATCGCGGCGGCCTACCGACCAGGCGTCCGGGCTCTCTTTTCCGGTGAATCCGGCACCGGCAAGACGCTTGCTGCGCAATGGCTCGCTCGTGAGGCCGGCCTGCCCTGCTATCGGGTCGACCTTGCCGCCCTCACCAGCAAATGGATCGGCGAGACCGAGAAGAACCTCTCAAGCCTGTTCGAAGCCGCCGAGCATAGCGACGTACTCTTATTCTTCGACGAGGCCGATGCCTTGTTCGGTGCACGAACCGACGTCGGCGACGCCCACGACCGCTACGCCAATGCGCAGACCAATTTCCTGCTCCAAAGGATCGAGGAATATGACGGGGTGGCGCTGCTTGCGACAAACAGTCGCAGCCGCTTCGATCCGGCGTTCGCCCGACGCCTTGACGCCGTGCTGGAATTCCCGCTGCCCGACGCCCCGGCCCGTCGTAAGCTTTGGGATTGCCACCTTGGCACCGATCATCGCGTAAGCGTCCGTCGCCTGGACCGGATCGCGGCCGAGGTTGATTTTGCTGGGGGGCACGTCCGCAACGTAGCGCTTGCCGCCTCGGCCCGCGCCCGGGCTCAGGATCGGCAGATCGAGAGCGCAGACCTCGAAGCCGCGATCGCCGAGGAATATGCAAAGCTCGGCCGAAGCCTCCCTTCGCTTCTGCCCGATTGATGACGCGTTCGGCAGCCCGTGCGCGACCTCGCTCGCCAGCCGCTCATGCTGACCGTCCCGTGCCGAACGCGCCAAGCAACGCGCTCAGGCCCTTCACTGCGGCAAGCCCGCTCTTTCTCTCGTCCGGAGGCCCGCAGTCGACCTTCCCCGCCCCTTATGACCCCTCCGCCCTCGTCTGCCGCTTTGAGCCGACACAATCGCAAGCCGACAGCCTTGAATCGAGCCGTCTCGGGGATACCGTCCGGTCATCGATCGCCGCTCGACGCTCGGTTTCGCAGCGCTCGCTAGCGCCGCCCACGAGAGCCGGGAAAACGCAGGCAAGCGCTCGCGCTGTCGACGGCTCACGATCGCCCCCCGGCGACACCGGAGCCCCCGTCGGACAAACCCGCGATGCCGCAGATCGTACCACGCACGCAAGTAGCGCTGCGGCTCAGTCAACCGGTGGGGGCGGACATGTCTCGGAGGCTCCGCGAGACGGCGCGCCTGCCGCGGCCCGCCGATCGCAGACCGCCGCCGGGTCTGACCAGGAGCGGCAGCGCGAGCAGACACTCGACCGGCTCGCAAGACCGCCCGCGCTCCCCGTCGCAGGGAGCTCGCAGCTTCACCGCGAGAGCTTCGTGGTCGACATTCGGGCGCGTCCCTTCCAGGCGCCGCACTCGGTGCCGATGCCGGCCGCGGAGCGCCCGACGACGGAACGCGATGGAAAGCCGGCCCCCGACCCTGGCGCGAGCCCGGCGGCTGCTGCGAACACCTTCGGAGCGGCCGTCGGCGCGGCCGAAGCGCTTTATACGCGGCTGGTCGCCGCTGCCCGCCAGATTGGCTCGGACGCCGCGGCCGAGAATAAGGATTCAGCGGCGCGGACCGAGGACGCGCTCGATTCCGACCTCAATGAGCTCGGCGACACGCTCAAACGCAACCAGATCTCGCTCGACCGGGCGCGCGATTTCTCGCTCGACAAAGTTCATTCCTGGGCCTCCGGAATGCGCCGCAAGATCAATGGCGCGGCAGGTTCGGCGTTCGGTCGTCTCAGCGCGATGCGCACAGTCTATGAAGGGCTGATGTCACGCCCGCGCGAACGCCGCGCAGCGGTCGAGCTCAATCTCAGCACTACGCTTAGCCAATTGACGACAAAGTCGAACGCGGCCCACACAGCGCTCCAGCAGTTCGCCGCACATCCGGAGCGGAAGCTCAGCGCCTACACCGACTTCGAGGGCGCAAACAGCTCAATCATTGCCGCCGCCAAGCTCGAGGCGGCGCTCCAATATATTGTCCCCTATATCAACGCCGACGACCAGGCGATGGCCGACCGGCTCGGAGTGATCGAGGGCGGCCTTGACCCGCTTCGGCGGTGCCTTCCGTGCCAGATGGACGGTGCTTTCCAGCTGCTCGACATGCGCATGGATCACCTTGCAGTCGCGGGACCGAGGGCCGTTCGAGCGAGCCGCGACGGGGCTCTGAAATCGGTCGACGACCTCGTCGAGCGCCTGAGCCTCACGATCGAAGACACCCACTGCACGCTCTCCCGCCATCTCGTCGGCCAGCACGACCGCGCCCGCCGCGACCTCATCGCGCAGGAGCGCCTCTCGGGCGAAGCGGAGCGTGACGAGCTTCGCAGCGCCGCTTCCCGATCGGTCGACACTCTGACGGCGGTCGCCGAGGGCCAGGCCCGGGGCGCGATCGAGGCGCATGAGCGACTGGCGAATTCCTCGGCGCGCCGGGACTATGCCGCGGTCCTGATGGCCGGGGCCCACCGGCTCCGGGCGAACATCGCCGGGATGAGCCGGCGATATCCCGGCGACCAGCTGTCGATTGCCCAGGCCCGGACCGCGGCCCGGGGCAAGCGCCGCGCCCAAGGCTCGCTGCTTAGGGCCAGGAGCGTTCAAGGCGTCGACCAGATGATGGCGGAGATGATCCGGTCGAGCTTCAGCGACCTCGACCAGGGCAGCGAGAAGAGCTTCCTCGACATGCACGACACACCGCAAAGGGTGCGCTCGTCGTGCGAGAGTTTCCTTGGTCCAGCCGAGGGGCAGCGCAACCGGGAAGTCGCCAATCTCAGGGCGCAGGTGTCAAAGATCGACCATCAGGTCACCGCGGCGATCAACGGCGAACCTTCCGGCGGCACGAGCGACAGCGGTGCCGGCGGAATGTCGCAATCGCAACCCGAGGCGAATGTCTGCAGCGCCCCGCCAGCGGTGTCGATGTCGCTTCCCGAATCGACTTCGAGCGCTCAGACCGGCGCCGCCGGAGGTGGAGGTGCCCGCCAGACAATGCCGCCGCCGGCGAGCTGCGGAGGCTGCCCAAGCGGCCACGGCGAGGCGGACGACGGGGACCAGGCCACGACTCCTCGGACGGACACCGCGGCAAATACTCCGGGCACCGGCCAGGCTGGGCAAGGCGTCACCGGGCAAACCCAAACGCAGCCTCCACCAGCCTCCTCGCGGCCCGGGGACAATTATCTCTCTTCGGTCGATTTTCGCGCTTATTGCACCGACGTCGCGGCCGATCCCAAGCAAGCGAGCGGAACGAAAGGGTTCATCGCCGACGTCAACAAGAAGGTCGCGAAAGAACTGTGGGACCGAGCGCACAACGCGCATTCCGGGCTAGACCATTGGCGCCAGCCCGACACCCCGGCCCTGATGGCAGCGCTTCGCGGCCTTACCGCGGCGGCGGGGGCGGCGCTCGAACAAGAATATAGTCTGGACAGACTGGGTGAACTGCGCGCGCGCATCAACGAAAAATATGATGACGCGTATCTCTACACGCTCGCGGCGCCCAGCACGATCGAGTGGAATCGTCGGGGGGCGCTCGACGCACTCAACGGGGATGTCACCGGAGCGGCGATGAACGAGCTCCGGGCGGCCTTCAATTATTCGAACGAAGACACGCGCATTCGCGACATCATGAGCCATCTCACGCCCGCGCAGATGGACGCGCTACCGGCCAAGGAGCTCGACGAGCTCGCGAAGCAGCTCGACGGCGAAGACCTCGCTCGGTTCAACGCCATGCGTCAGGGTCACTCACGCGGAATCGACCGGGCTGCGATCCTCGCCGACGCCGTTGATGCTGCCAATCGCAAGGAAGGCGACGAACGCGGCCGGGCGCTCCAGGGCGCCTTCAGCACCGCCTATACTGCTCCCGAGCTCGCGATCGAGGGACCCGCCGACCAACAGGCCGCTGACATCTTTGGGCTCGAGGAGCCCCATCAGAGAACCGCCCGCCAGGCCGCGCACTGGCACCAGACCCTGAGCTCATTCAGCCAGCTTGACCGGGTCCAGACGACTTTAGCACAAGCCGGTCCGGCCGCCACTACCCAACGGCCCACCGGCGCGGCCGCAACCACTTCCCAGCCGACGGTCGCGGGCGCTCCAGCGACGGGCGGCACGGGCACCACGTCGACCGCCCCGCCTGGCGCACCTGGAGCCACGACCCCCAATCCCGCTGGCAGTCCGAGCGGTCCGGCGACAGATCCCGCCGCCGATCCCGACGCTGCCCTGCGGGATATACTGATCCGTTACGCCACACGGCCGATTGATCATCCACCGCCACCGCGCGGCGGCGCCCAGAGGGACTTCGACAGCGGCGACACGGGGGCCTGGCGAACGGACGTCGTCCAGGCGGATATGGTCAACTGGATCAGCCAGACCGCGGCGCACGGACCCGAGAGCATCGAAGCCCGTGCCGCGCAGCTGGTGGTCGAATTTCATCGCGCTTCGGCGAGCGGATCGGCGGGAAGAGTCGATCTTGCGCTGCACATGGGTTCGGCCGACGCGCGTGAGGGCGGCGGCTACGAGGAACGGTCCACCGCGAAGGCCGAGCAGGACCGCGACCTCATTTTCCAGCAGTTTGCCCGGTACCGGGAAGAGCTCGGAGACAAGCCGCCGCTCGTCGGCCCGATCGACGTCCGGTCGGTCCGACAAGAGGTGGCGGACCATTTCAGTACCGCGCTTGCCCGCGACCCCCACGCGCGCGACATTGCGGTCGGAATCATCAGCGGCGAGATGGGCAACCCGCGCGCGGTAATCGACTATGCGATCGAGCACGAAAACCCGGAATTAGCGCTTCGCTACCTGCGCCGGATGGACCGCAACCAGATCGACCGGCTGGTCGAGGACTGGAACAGCGATCCCGCCAATCACGGAAAAAATCTCTACGAGGTGCTCGGCCTGTTCCAGCATCACTGGTCGATCACGCACTGGACGGGTTCGGTCTTCTCCGGCGACGAGGCCAATGAGCTCGAGATCGCCTTCATGGGCGTACCGCAGAACGACCAGGAGCGGGCCGAGGTCGCGCTTCGGACGATGAACCAGCAGATCGAGCAGTCGACCCGGCTTGGGCGCCTGCTCGCCGGCGACGAATATGACAGACTGGTGGCGAACCGGAATGCGCTGCTTCGGCTGACGGGGCATAACAACAAGGATTTCGACGAGCGCGGGCGCCTGCGCGTCTACGACCCGGACACGCACGAGACGATGCACCTCGGCAATTTTGACGAAAAGGGGAATTTCCTTCCCCCCCGTCCCGGCCAGGCAAGCGCGTTCGAGCGGGCGATCGGGCTCGCCCGTTACTCGGCGACGGATTTCACCCAAGCGGTCGACGCTGCGGCCAACTTCTTCACGACGCTTCTGGTGGTCATCGCGGCCGTCGTCACGACCGCGCTAACCGGTGGAGCAGCGGCATCGATCTGGATCCCGATGCTTGTCACCGCGGCGGCCGGCCTTGCCGGAGTCGCGCTCACGGCCGCGATCAAGGGCGGCCGCTACAGTCGCGATGAGATGGTTCGCGACCTGATCATGGTCGCGGTCCAGACGGTGACCGCGGGGATCGGAGCCGCCGGTTCCGTTGCAGCGCGCGGCGGCCTTCCAGCGCTTCGCGCCGTCGCCAGCCGCGGGATCAGCCAAGGCTTCAAGATTTCGGAAAAAGCGCTAGAACGGTTCGTCATCTCCAAAGGCGGATCGCTTGCCGCCCAGGCCGGCCTCGGTGCGGAGCTGGCAATTGGCGCAGCGGGCGGCGCGCTGTCGGGCGGAGTGGGCGCCGCCCTCGACCCGGCCAACCGCCGTTCCGACGATTATGGAAGCCGCATCTGGGGCGGAATCTGGCGCGGCGCGGCCGGTGGCGCCGCCGGGGCCGGCGTGGCCCGAGGCGTGGGCGCCGGCGTGGGCAAGATCGGCAACCGAATCACCGGCAATGCCGCCTTGGACTCGGCTCGACGAGCGCTTGCCTCCGGCCTTCCCCGCGAGCAGGCGATCGAGCAAGCGCTGCTCGCTGCGAGAAGGACGAGCTGGGTCACGTCTGGAGTCACCCGGGCGCTTGCTTCAGGGGCCTCGGGCTCGGCCTCGCGGATCACGGAGCTTTCGCTCGAGGGCCGGGCGAGCTTTGGCGAAATCATGGATGAAGCGCGCTTCGCGTTCATCCAAAACGTGCTCCAGGGCGCGATGGAGCATGCCGTAGACCCGGGCCATCAGGTCGCAGCAAGGCGCGGCGGGACGGCGTTCAGCGAAGATGAGCTCAATCGCCTTCCGAAGTCGCAGCGCGAGGAGCAGGAAAATCTCCAGGCGATGGCGCGCGGCGCGGTCGCCCGCGCTTATGACGCCGCGACGCCGACAAGGACGGGCGCAGCGCAGGAGACGACCTCGCGGCCGCGCCCGCCTGCAGCCCAAGCGCCCGTTGAGGACGGCGTCACTCGGGGGCCAAGCGTCCACCCGGACGAGGAGATCGAGCTTCCTCGAATGCGCCTGCGAACTGTCGGCGGCGACGACGATGACCGGGGTGAGATCACTCAGAAGATCAGGCGCGTGACTCTTGCCGATCTGTTGGCATCAACCGAGCCGCGCCCAGGCCCGATCTTCGACCGCGTCGACATCACTCCCGAAATGCTTCGCGGAGGCCGCTCGATCCCCGAACACAGTATGTTCCGGGGTGTCGACGACAGGGACCCCGTAGCGGCCCGGCGCAATTATAATGCTCTTGTTGCCGCCGACCCGCATCGCGAAGTCCTCCTCGCCCACAATCCCAGGACGGGCGAATATATGGTGATTCAGGGCGGCGAGCATTCGGTGAGCGCGCCACCCGAAGGCTGGATCACCGAGCGCCATTCGCACCCGCGGCTGGTCAGCGAAACCCAGGCCGAACGACTGACCCGCGCGCTCCCGAGCGCGACCGGAGGCGATTTCGTGGTTCTTCAGGGCGAGGTCGACCGGCTTGCGGGAACGATCCCGGCCCATGTGCCCGTGACGCGCAACTCGGTCATCGATATCAATATCAACGGGCAGCGATCGGAGACTCACTTTTCGATCACTAGGACCGGTGACGAATATCGGCTCACCGTCACCTTCCGGCCACCGCACGACGGGGTCGAGACCCTTGGGCCGTTCCACTCGATCGCAGACTATGAAGCGAAGGCACTCCAGCTTACCGGGGTGGACTTTTCGCGCCCGACGGACCGGACGGTCCGCACCGTCGAGGGCCGACCCCGCGCGGTGATTGGTGAAGCTCTGACGGCTGGCCAGCGTTCGGAAGTTGAGGCGATCGCCGGGCCGCCACGCGAGGGCGAGCCGCTCGCAGCCGGGCGCACCGTGTCGGGGGCCGAAGCGCAGCAGCGGGTGCGCGCGATGGGCCTCGTTGGAGAACCGGATTCCATGGTCAGGCTGTTCAACATCCTCAATGACCGGACGATCCCTGAAGCGAGCAAGGCGATCGTTGCTAAGGCCGTCCTCGAGGCGACGCGCCAGTCAATGATCGCATCGGGCGAAATCGGCGCTGCCGACGAACTAATGATGTTCTTCCACGGTGCTGAGCGCGAACAGTTCGAAAGCTATCGCGGGCGCGGAATCGACATGAGCCTCAAGCCAGGAAGCCACGCCAACGACGATGTCGGCGCAGGGCTCTATATCAGCCAAGATTATGAATCGGCGCGCCTCTATGCGGCGGGTGGCGGAGCGGTCGTCCCTTTCATCGCCCGGCGAGCTGATCTTGGCCATGTGGTCGATATCCGTCCCGGAAGCCTGCTACGGGCACGCTGGGAAGCCTTCTTCTCAGCCAATTTCGGTCGCCCGGGGTTCGGTGAGGCTTTCGCTGCCGCAATGCTTCGGCCAGGCGGATTTCGCCTGCCGAGCGGCGAGCCCCTTCCGATCGGTCCCGGCGGATTCGGTCTATTCACCACGGAAAAGGCCGGGCGCGGGTTGCTCATGGCCGAATTCCTTGTCGAGCTGCAAAATGACTCAAGCCTTCCTGAATCAGTGCGCACTGCCGCTCGAGAGCCGCATATAATCATGACAGACCTTGGCGGTCCCGGGACGCACGGCACCGACCGCGGCTTCATCACCGACCAGGCGGCGTTCAAGACGCAGGCCATTGCCGATCTCGTCAACCGCCAGATGGGCTTCGGTGAATTTTCAGCCGCGAACGACAACGACCCGCACTCAACACGACTTCGGTCGGTCGGCTTTGTCCCGGAGGAGCAAGTGTCGCCGCTTGGTCGCATGATCGGCGCGCTGCTCGAGAATATCGGGCGCGGACCCCGCGATGTGGACGGTCATCTCGGCGAGCTAATGCGGCTAGCACCCGAGGCGACGACTGCCTTCTTCACCGAAGTCGCGCGACTGGGTGGGTCCGGAGAGATCGTTGAGCCATCGGACATGCACATGCTCAGGCTCACGCTCGAAATGCGTTCACGCGGCGCTCCGCCGGACTTGGTTGAAGCGATGCGGACGCGCTTTCGCGCGCTCGCCGACGCCAAGCACCCGGTATTCCTGAGCGTGACGATGGCAGGAGCCCATACCGGCTTTGCAGCGGGGCTCGGTGTCCATCTAGAGCGTGCCTTCGTCCGCCGTGCTGCGATCGAGGCGGCGCGCAAGTACGGTTACCATGGCGCGACGGACGAACAGCGACAGCTGGTGCACACTGCTCGCCTCAAGGACCGCGAAGCCGTAGCGCGACTGATTATCGGCCAAGGCAGCGCTGACGAGCGAGCTGCGCAATATGCCACTGCGCGAATGAACCGCGGCGAAGACTATCTCGACGCGCTTAGTGAAGGATATGCGCTCGTGCGGGCGGTCGAATCCTCGGACTTCGGTAAGGCCCAGAAAGCCGTCGAAAGCCGACTGAGAGCAGTCAATCGATTAGAGAGCCTGGCGAAGATGATTCGCGAGAGACCGGACTCTCTTCTTGATCTCGCCCACACTGATCCACAGCAACTCGCCGAGCTTTACGTCGATCTTGTGTACAAGAACATCCGACAGAAGGTCACTGAGCCAATCGATGCCGCACGACTGGCGCAATATGTTGGCAGGCGCATGGTCGCCAATTTCTTGCCCATCGCAGGCGAGCTCAGCGTGGTGTTCAGTCTCCAGGAGATGGGGGTAACCTTACTCAAGAGCGAGCCGACGCTGGGTGGCGGGGCAAACCGGCCCGGACTCGATATCGTGGGCTTCACGCGAACAAACGGCAACCCAGTCCCGCCAGGCCCCGTCCGGGTGCTAATCGCCGACAACAAGGCCACTTACACCGACGAATTGCGGCACGTGTCGGCCATGTTCGGCAAACGCTACGTTACCAACTTGCGTGAAACGGCCGCGGAGATCCGCGGTCATGTGGCCCGCCTCGAGGCAATCCCTGCACTTGCAAGCCATCCTGAATACATAGAGTTCTTTGCCGGGGCGCGAGCCGCAGCCAAGCAAATGGAAGATGCGGCGAAGGATATCTCCCGCGTACGTGTCCCGTATGTACCGGAGGGTCCGGCCACTCCCGCGCAGCGAGCTCGGTTGGAAGCTTATGGCCGCAGAATCGCCGACATCATGCATGAGCACAACATCGACCAGCTTCTCACCAGTCGACATGGAGACGTTCGGGAACTCGCGTCATGGCTGCGAAGCCAAGGTTTCATGTTGGAGGAAGAATATCTTCGAAAATTGCACCCAATGTTTCGAAGATAAGGGTTCGGCAAAAACAGGAGGATTTATGCCTTTAGAATTCTCAGGATCCGCGACGCGCTTCACCGACGACGCGATCGAGCAAGCGGCGAAAAAGATCGGTTGCCCGGTCGCAGCCGTTCGCGCCGTCATTGATGTTGAAAGTCGCGGCGGTTTCCTCCCCGACGGCCGGCCAAAGATCCTATTCGAGCGGCATTATTTCTGTCGCTTGACCAAGGGCAAATTCGATCAGTCCAATCCGGACATCTCCGCCACTAAATGGGGAGGATATAAGGGAGGTGCCGCCGAATACGATCGTCTCGGTCGGGCTATCAAGCTGGACCGCGATGCCGCCCTGCGTTCGGCGAGCTGGGGCGCCTTCCAGATCATGGGCGACAATTTTAAAATGTGTGGATTTTCGGCCGTCGAGGACTTCGTCACGGCGATGGTCGCAGGCGAGCCGGAGCAGCTCGAAGCCTTTGTACAGTTCGTAAAAAAATCGGGCCTCGACGATGAGCTGCGAAGGCTCGACTGGACGGGCCTGGCGCGTGGCTACAATGGGCCGGCGTACAAGACCAATCACTACGATGAGAAACTTGAGGCCGCTTTCCGCCTGCACAGCCTCGGCGGGGACCATGCGAGCAGCCCGCTGCCGGTGCTAAGGATGGGCGACAGCGGCGACGACGTGAAAAAACTTCAGACTGCGCTTGGGATTGTTGCCGACGGCGATTTCGGACCGATGACGAAGTCAGCCGTAGTCACCTTCCAGAAGAAGCATGGCCTCTATGCGGACGGCATCGTCGGCAAGAATACGTGGGCAAATCTGGGCATTGCCTAGCCTTCTTCCGACAGGTGAGCGTGGCCACTGTTACCATCGAGATCGCCGGTGGGACCTATCGGCGAAGTTCGCGCAGGGTTGGTTCGCGATCGTGCAGACCTGGCCGGGGGACAGGCTAGTCAAGGCTCAAGAACAATCATGCAAAGGAGGTAGGCGGCGGGGTTAATGCAGTCGGTGGCGATGTTGCCAATATAAATTGGAAGTCGCATGATCCGAATTGCCAAATTTCGTTAGTGATTTGCCGCTCCCGTAACGGGCTGTAGCGTACGGCGGTCGAAGCAGGCATGCATTAGCCAGCTGGACGGCTTGACCATGCGAGTACTTGGATTTCTCTGCTTTTTGTTGCTGTTGGGGATATTTGTCGTTCCCAATAACCAACGGACGTACGCCCAAGGAGGGCAAGTACCTTACGCCGTAACGCATATCGCTCCTCAGCGCGTCGTGAACTGCCCAGGGGCCGCCGCTCCGGTCAACGGCCAGTGCCCAAATAAGAACGTCTGTCCAGACGATCGGACCGTGGCTCTGGGGAAGGGCCTCATGTGTCGCTGCCCTGAGGGCGTCCTGGTTCCCGCCGATCATCCTTGCCCAGGAGCTCACGGCGATGCGACCAAGCCGGCGACGGAGGAAACGCCCTCGCAGGTCTGTCCGGGCGGTGAGCGGATGGCGGTTACGCAGCATTGCCGCACCAAGCAATGTCCGGACGGCTCGGTCGTCCGCGCCCGCCGACCATGTCCTTCACCCCAATCCGGCGAGACAACCGAGCCGGCTGGGCAAGACGTGCCGATGAAAACCTGCCCCGCAGGCGAGAGGGTGCCCGAGGCGCAGGAGTGCCGAACCAAGCGCTGCCCTGATGGCTCGGTGGTCCGGGCCAAACGCTCGTGCCCCGGAGATGAGACCAACCAGCCCGTCGTGCCCGGGATGAAGATTTGCATAAGCGAAGGTGGTATTCTTAGCGTTCCTTCATCCGAGCATTGCCCGCCAAAAAAGACCTGTCCGGGCGGCGAACGAGTTTACGAAACGCAGCAGTGCCGGAGCAAAGTGTGCGCCGCTGGCGACCGCGGTACCGTGATTGTCCGGGCGGACCGGCAATGCCCGGCAATTCGAACTTGTCCAGGCGGAGCGCGTGTCCTCGAAACCGAGCAGTGTCCAATAAAGACGTGCCCAGGTGGTGATCGGGGCACCCTGGTCATTCCAATCTACGATCAATGTCCAGCAATCAGGTCCTGCCCCGGCGGCGAGAAATTGCCCGCGACCGAGCAATGTCCGACCAAATCCTGTTATGCGGGCATCCGGGGAACGGTGCTGGTCCGAGTTGATCAGCAATGCCCGGCAATCAGGACCTGTCCTGGCGGGGAAAAACTGCCCGCGACCGAGCAATGTCCGCCCAGGGCCTGCTCGGCTGGAGACAGCGGCACCCTAATTGTCCCAGCGGATCAGCAATGCCCCGCAATCAAGACCTGTCCCGGCGGGGAACGGATACTGCAATCACAACAGTGCAGGATGACGCACTGCCCCGGCGGGACAATCGTACCGTTCGGCCAACAATGTCCTGAAACCAAGCAATGCGCTGGTGGAAAAACGATACTCGCGGCGCAGTCGTGTCCCATGAGAAATTGTCCCGGCGGCGCGGCTGTTCCGTCGGATCTAGAGTGTCCTCCAACCAAGGTTTGCCCTGGCAACGAAACGGTCCTCCAGACCCAAGCGTGTCGCACGATCGATTGCGGTGGCGGCGTGATTGCTTCGGCGGGACAGCAGTGCCCGGCTGGACGTACAGTCTGCCCCGGCGGTGAGGTGGTTTTCTCGCCACAGACGTGCCCGATACGCTGCGACGACGGTACGGTTGTTCAGGACATCAGCCAGTGCCGCAAAGCAACCGTCTGCCCGGGCGGTGAGACGGCGGACGACCCTCAGTCTTGCGGTAGCAAACTCTGTCCCGGTAACGTGATTGTCCGGGGGCAGCAGCAGTGCCCCAAGGTCTGCCCGGACAAAACCGTCGTGCTGGCGAGCCAGCAATGCCCGTCGAAGCAGCCCCCGAGCTGGATTTCCAAATTCTTCCCGATGACCAGCGACACATTGCCAAACTGGGGAGCACTCTTTGCCGTCATCGCAGTGCTGGTGGGCGCCGGCACGGCTTTCGTCAGGTACCGGCACGCGCAATTAGTCGAACAGACGCGAAGTCTGCTGGCGATGAAAGGGTCGATGGATACCCCGCTTATGGCAGCCGCGGATGATGAGTTGGAATTTGACGGACCACCCATTCGCTTGCGCGGGTACCTCGGTCCGGAGGAGACATGATATGGACGAAGCAACCAAGCTCAAGGACCTGCTTCCGGAGCGCCTTGGCCGGCTCGGTGAGGAGTCGAAAAAGGAGCTGTGCCAGGACGAGAACGTATCTCGAATGAATCTCGCCTGGGACTTCATCGAGTCTCAATTGAACGAGCAGATCCGGGACCTGCTCGATTTGGACGTGCTCGATGTTCTGGGGAAGGCATGGGCCGGCGCCAAACAACTGAACGAGTTCAGGGATAAGACGAAACACCCACCCGGCGTGCGCGAGTTGCTCAAATTCGGGGACTTCGATTTCGAACGCCCGCTCCACCCGATCATCGAAGTCACGATCGGCGATTGCCCGTGCGCCAAGTTGGAGTTCACCGTGAAGCTGGCCGGCCATTTTAGCGGCCTCTACCTCGGCATCCGGGACGCGCACATCGTCGATGGGCGCACCGGCAAGGCCTGGGCGAGTGCGCAGCTAAGCTACGCCGACATACCGCTTCACAAAGAGAAAGAGACGCGCAAGTTTGCGCTTCCCGGCCAGTTCAGATTTGACGCGCCAGGCATCGAAATTCCGAATCTGCTCTAACCCAAGCTGTACGCGCTTCGCCTGCTTCACGCCCGTTTGCCTCATGACAGAGATGAATGTCGCGCCTGCATGAGCCGCGTGCTATCGATGGCTAATGGTTTGATTTTTCAGCTGTTTCGGCCACATTGGCTGGGCCGGATCGTGTGGCGGGAGCACGGGCTTGGAGAAGTTGGTTCAGACCATCCGCGTTAAGGATGGCAACGCGGACGATGTCACCGTCTACGAGTTCGAGATGCAGACCAGAAAGTTCGGTTTGATGCCCGTGCGCCGGGCAAGACGCTGGGCGCTTGACACAGCAGAAGCGCCTCGGCGGAGGCACTTTCAGGGTCATGGACACGGGCGAGATCCTGGTATGCCGATTGGACAATTAAGTCAGTTGGTTAGCGGGCGCGACCCTCGCGCGCGACGGGGTTACCAGATGCAGCAATGGTATTGCATGCGCGGCGAAAGAAGGGGATAGTCGGAGGTGCAGCGTGCCCCGAGTCTGATTGCTGGTCGCACTGCCACGCGTCCCAACCCGTGGCGGTGCCAATTGGGGGACCGCGCATGATTGCTTTGCCAAGATCCAATTGCCGCCGCCCTGCCAGGTTGCTGGTTTTCCTTTGTGCCCTGCCCTGGGCTGCGAGCGCGGACGCGTGGAACGCCAAAGGGCATATGACTGTGGCGGCCGCCGCGTGGAAAGACTTGACGCCGGACGTACGAGCCAAAGCCAGTGCGCTGCTACGTCTCAATCCCGATTACGCAGTGTGGGTCGGGAATGTGCCGGCCGACGACGTCGACATGGTCGCCTTCGTGCGCGCCGCCACCTGGCCCGACCAGATCCGAAGCACGTACTCCGAAGACGGGTCAACGCCGAAGGGCCTGCCTACGGAAGTGCAAAACATTGGTTTCACCGATTGTTTCAAGCACCGCTACTGGCATTTCGACGATATCCCATTCTCGACGGACGGGACGCCCCTTGAAGATCCAGCCCAACCGAATGCAGTGACGCAAATCCGTGCGCTGTCCGCTGCATTGGCGAGCCCGACCACCACCGATGAAATAAAATCGTACGACCTCGCCTGGCTACTGCACCTGGTCGGCGACATCCACCAGCCGCTTCACGCGACAGCGCGGTTCACACTGCAATCAAAACACGGCGACAGCGGTGGCAATGCAGTGATCCTGTGCCCTCGCCGTGGGATGGCTTGCTCCCAGCGCTTCAACAGTTTGCATGCTTTTTGGGATGATGCGCTTGGCACCGGAGATTCGGCGCTGGGCGCATTGAGGATGGCCTGTCTCAAATCCGCGACCGCAGGCTCACATTGCCTCCCACAAGCCTCACCGGAAGCCGTTACCGTCGACGATCCGGGGACGTGGGCGCAGGAGAGTTTCCAGCTTTCGCGCAGCGTCGTTTACCGACGGCCGATCGGTTCTGGCAAAGGTCCATATTACCTGACGCAATCGTACAGGACTAAAGTGGGCTCAACCGCAGAGAAGCAGGTTGCGCTTGCCGGTGCGCGCTTGGCCAAGCTCCTCAACCAAGCTCTTGTGACTGGGGTTGTGGGACCGATCGCAGCACCGCCGCTGCCAGACGCCTCCGCCTGTCCGCGGCTCTCTTCGGCACAGTGAGATTGAACGAGAGGCGAGGAGGCCTCCAATGGAGCTTCAGACCTCGAACGAAACGGATATCACGGTCAAGTCACCCGGTCCGCCAAAGCGGCTGGTGTTCTGCTTCGACGGCACTTGGAACACGCTCGACGCTCGCACGCCTACGAATGTCGTCCTTACCGCGGAAAGCGTGATTCCAATGGCTCCGGACGGAAAGGCCCAGGCCATTTTCTACGATGAGGGAGTCGGGACTACCCGGTCTGAGCGGGTTGCCGGAGGCATGTTCGGCCTGGGGTTGATCGACAAGCTCGGCGACGCATATCGATTCCTGACCTTCAACTATTCGCCCGGCGACGAGATTTACGTTTTCGGCTTTTCGCGAGGTGCGTTCACCGCGCGCTCCTTTGTCGGCATGCTGCGCAATTGCGGCATCGTGTCGCGGCCTCGGGCTGCGAAGATCAAGGATGCTATCAACTGGTACCGGGCGCGCCGGCCGTCCTCGGCACCAGACTCCCTCCAGAGCCGCCAATTCCGCGCCGAGATCTCGCCCAACGTTTGCACCGAGGAGGGCGAGGACGCATGGCGTCAGGTCAACATCTATAACTATGTACCGGGCTCCGCCGCGCTTCTGCAGATCCGTTATCTCGGCGTATGGGACACGGTCGGGGCGCTTGGCGTTCCCACCCGCTACAGGCTGCTTTCCTTCTTCAACCGCAAATACCAGTTTCACGACACAGCACTGTCGCAGTTGGTCCAATCCGGCCGCCACGCCGTCGCGATCGATGAGTGCAGGATGGATTTCACTCCGACCCTGTGGTCGAACGTCGATGATCTTAACCGCAACGCAGGCGCCGATCCCGACTCTGCGCTCGCCCCCTATCAGGAGCGATGGTTTCCGGGCGTGCATTGTGGAGTCGGTGGAGGGGGCGATTTCCGCGGCCTGTCGGACCAGTCGCTCGAGTGGGTCTGGGACGGGGCCCAGCGTGCCGGCCTGGCGCTCGATACGTCGCCGGGATCAAAACCCTTTGAGCTGGCTCCCGACCCGCGCGCGCCATTGTCGCCGTTCGACGAGCAATCCCTTTCGCCCTGGCTGCGGGCCAAGGCCGGGGTGATGGACCGCCTGTGGAGACGCGGCGACCGCCCGGGACCGCAAGTATTCCGCGACGTTTCCACGTCCGCCCGGCGCCGCTGGAAGTTCGACGCGGCTGACTTGCCAGAGAAGAAAGCATATCGGCCCGCTCCGCTGCAGCAATTCGCGGCGGAGCTTGACGCCTGTCCGGCTCTTCCGCACCCTCAGCCAGGCACGTTCCGCATCGTACGTGTGCAGCCCCGCGAAACCCTGCGATCAATCGCGCAACGGGAGCTTGGCAGCGACGCGCGCTGGGAGGACATCTTTAATCTCAACCTCGACGTCCTCGAGGATCCCGATCACGTCTATGTCGGAATGCCATTGCGCGTCCCCAGCGCCGTCCCGAGTCCGTAGCCTGGTAGGCCTTCAATTGTTGCCCCACACCAACTCGGTGCCGCGGTAACGGATCTTATGTGAAATACGGTTCGAGGCTCGCGAGACCGCGACAGGCGATCTTATGTAAACCGCGGTTCGAATGCGAGGGTGAGCCGTTCATAGGCTCTGCCGGAATTCGCGCGGAAATCTGGGCATCTGGAGAACTAAGCGCCCACGTTCTACCGTGCCCAGCGATGTGACTCCTCGTGGCTGCGGCAGGTTTCAGGCTCCGCTCCGCCGCTAGGAGGACATCCTCGGCACGTGCGGCGAGGAACGAAAATGGGCAGGCGACGTCCGAACGATCCTGTCGGCCTGAGCGACGAATCCGTCTGCACGACCGATCCGCGCCGTCAGGCGGAGCTCCTGGCCGAATACATTCGACGACGCGCTTATGTCGCCGAAAGTTATCACACGGGTAAAGTTCTTTATGGAGATGCAAGGGAATTCAACCGACTTCTTGGAAGGCTGCGAGCTGCAACTACGATCCGGCCTATCGAGGGTGAACAGGGCGCGCGCCTACCGCCCATGTTGGAAATTGCGCTTTCAATAAGCGGCCTACGCTTCGCGAGAGAGAGAACGGGCGATTGCGATTGCCTGGTCAGCTGCGAGGACATGGCTAAGGCAAGAATGCATATTGCCGACCGTCTGAGTCCGATTGGCCATCGACCTCGCGCCCATAACCTCAGGCACCACGTGAAGGGGTTCATGGCCCTGATCCAGAAATTCTCCGGGAAACCGGTTATCCCAAGACGCTACCGAAACAGCGTTTATGATCCCCATTTCGCACCAGGCATCAGCGAGATCGTTCCGTCCTTCTTCCGAGGTCTTGAGCCATCGGCTACGATTGGCCAACTCGTGAAGATTGCAGAGGATGCACGAAAAGAATGGGCCGGACGCCAGCCCCGCTTTATTGAGTATTTCCCCGGATACGGACTTCATCTCGGTCCAGACGGCTCGTTGATTTCTGCCGCAGGAATCACGGTTGCGAAGTTCGAGCCCAACATTCCTACTTATTTTCATTAGCAAGCCGCTCTTCGACCGATAGCTGAAGCGACTCCTCGGAACTGAAGGAGTCTTCCAGTGAACCTTGCAGACCACCTGAAGGTCGAGATGCTCGCCACCTCGTCCCTCACCGCAGACCCGCGCAATGCGCGCCGGCACCCGGACAAGCAGATCGCACAGCTTGCGGCGAACATAAGTCGGTTCGGTTTTCCGATCCCGATGCTCGTTGATCAGAACAACATGATTGTGGCCGGTCACGGTCGCTGGGAAGCCGCGAAAAAGCTGGGGTTGCCCGAAGTGCCGGTGATCCGCCGACGGTTTCTCGACCCGGCCGAGCGCAAGGCGTTCGCGCTCGCCGACAACCGCCTGGCGGAGCTCTCCTCCTGGGATCCGGAAATCCTGTCCGGCGAACTCGAAATCCTGTTCGAGAGCGGCTTCGACATCGGGACGATCGGCTTTTCACTGGCTGATCTCGATTTAACGATCGTCGACGACGAGGAGCAAGCAACGAAACGCGGCAGTGCTGA
>Ga0105248_10000390_pt1 | contig 50573 bp, 53 predicted proteins | sample KBSS34metaG_FD_81524 | JGI IMG/M metagenome (GOLD analysis project Ga0105248, IMG submission 81524) | Switchgrass rhizosphere microbial communities from Kellogg Biological Station, Michigan, USA - KBS S3-4 metaG | ecosystem: Host-associated > Plants > Roots > Rhizosphere > Soil | place... | reverse complement strand
CTTCAGCCACTCCGCGGCGCGGTCCAGCAGCCTGGCCTGGAGCTCGGCACCCTCGGCGATGATGCGCGGCCGCGCGCGGTACAGCACCTCGGGATGGCGTCGGAAGGTGCCCGTGGCCGAGCACGGCGCATCGAGCAGGATCGCGGCGAACAAGCGATCCGGCTGCCAGGCCAAGGCATCCGCCTCCACCAGCGTGGCGCTGAGATGAGTGCGATCGAGATTCTCGCGCAGCCGCTTGAGGCGCGTGGCCGAAGCGTCGACCGCAGTCACCGCGTGGCCTGCAGCGGCAAGTTGCATGGTCTTGCCGCCGGGCGCAGCGCAGAGGTCGAGCACCTCTCCGGCGTCGGTGGGAATCAGGCGCGCCGGCAGCGATGCGGCGAGGTCCTGCACCCACCAGCGGCCTTCACCGAAGCCTTCCATCTCCGCGACGGCGCCGCTGGCCAGCCGGACATGGCGCGCTGCGAGCGCGATGCCGCCGTGTGCTTTCGCATATGCCTCGGCTTCGGTATCCTCGACGAAGCTGAGGTCGAGCGCCGGCCGCTTCGCGATCTGCCGACGTGCTGCCTGGACCGCTTCATCCCCCCACGCGGTCCGCCAGCGATCCTCGACCTCCGCCGGCAGGCGCGGGGCGTCCATCGCGGGCACGCCCCGACGGAGCAGGGTCCCGAGCACACCGTGCACCAGTCGGCGAGGCCCGCCATCCACCAACGGCAGAGCGGTGGCGACCAGCGCGTGGTCCGGGGTTCCGAGCCCGACCTTCTGGGCGAGGGCGAGGCGCAGAACCATCCGCGCTTTGCTGTCGTCGGGCAGTCGCTGCCGGGTCGCGCTGTCGATCAATGCATCGAGGTCGGGGAGCCGCCGCAACGACTCGCCCGCGATGGCGACCGCGAGCGCCCGGTCGGGCGGCGAGAGGTTGCGGACCGAGGAGGTTGCGGACTCGAGGGTCTGCCGGCGGCGAAGCACCGAATCGAGCAGCTGCAGCGCCGCGCGGCGCGGTCCAAGCCCTTCAACGCTTGGCATTAACGTCGCTCACTCTCATCTTGGGCCGATGAAACGCCCGAAGCATCTTGACGCCCCGGCCTATCTCAGCCCGTCGCCGCCGGTCCCCAAGCCTGAGGCGGTCGAACTCGCACCGCCGCCATCGGGCGAGGACGACAGGCTCGACCCGACGCGCTTCGGCGATTGGGAAAAGAAGGGCATCGCCGTCGATTTCTAGATGCCCTCGGCGCGCGACGGACGGGACAGCAAGGCATCGAGGACCTGGTCGACGTCGGCCCGGCCGGCGACCAAGGCGTCGACCGCGTCGACGATCGGCATGTCGATCCCCTTTTCTTTCGCCAGCCGCGCAAGCACGGGCGCAGTGAACGCACCTTCGGCGACCGTCGTGCGGTTCGCCATCAGCTCCGCTGCCGAACGCCCTTGGCCGATCCCCACGCCCAACGAATAATTGCGCGAGCTGGTCGAAGAGCAGGTGAGGACCAGGTCGCCGAGTCCGCTCAGGCCCGCGAGTGTCTCGCGCTTCGCGCCTAGCGCCAGGCCGAAGCGCGTCATTTCGGCAAAGCCGCGGCCGATCAACGCCGCCCGGGCATTCTGGCCGAGGCCCTTCCCCTCGACCACGCCGCAGGCGATCGCCAGCACGTTCTTGACTGCGCCGCCGATCTCGGCGCCGGCGACGTCGTCGGAGACATAAATCCGGAAAGCCGGCCGCTTGAGACGGTCGCGCAGGCGCTCGGCGAGCGCGGCATCCTCGGCGGCAAGGGTGACGGCGGTCGGAAGGCCCTTGGCGACCTCATGCGCGAAGGTCGGACCCGACAGGACCGCAATGCTGGCATCGGGACAGGCGGCTTTGGCGACCCGGTGGAGCAGCTCGCCGCTCTTCTCCTCAATCCCCTTCGCGCAAAGGACCAGCGCCTTGTTGCAGTCGCCCGAGCGCTCGAGCACCGCGCGCATATGCTGCGCGGGCGTCACCACCAGCCACGCGTCGCAGCGGTCGAGATCGCCTAGATCGGAGGTCGCCCGGATCGCCGGGCTGAGCGGAATGCCGGCGAGATAAGCGGGATTCTTGTGCGTGGCATTGATCGCCTCGACCACCTCCGCCTCAAGCGCCCAGAGGACGGTCTCCTGACCGCCCGTGGATGCAACTTGTGCCAGCGCCGTGCCCCACGCGCCTCCCCCAATAACCCCTAGCTTCACGCCTTAACTCCGGCGCCGCGGACCTTCTCGGCCCGTTCGTCGAGCGGCCAGCGCGCCCGCGCGGGGACGTCCAGCCGGTCAATATCCCCCGCGGCGAAGCGTTCGGCGCCCGCCCAGGCGATCATCGCGGCATTGTCGGTGCACAGCCAGCCAGGGGGGACGCTGAACTTGCGGCCATGCGCCTTCGCCAGCTCGGCCAGCGAGGCGCGGATGGCCTGATTCGCGGCGACCCCGCCCGCGACGACCAGCGTTGGCGCGTCGGTTTTCTGAAGCGCGAGGCGGGTTCGGTCGACCAGGCAGTCGACGACCGCCTGCTGGAAGCTCGCGGCAATGTCCTCCGGCCGATGCTCGCCGGACGCGACAGCCCGCTGGACGGCGCTCTTCAGGCCCGCGAACGAGAAGTGCGGCTCGCCGGACCCGACCAGCGGGCGGGGCAGCGGCACCTCGGCCGGATCGCCGCCCTTCGCCAACTCCTCGATCGCCGGCCCGCCGGGATAGGGGAGGTCAAGCAACTTGGCGGCCTTGTCGAATGCTTCGCCCGCGGCATCGTCGATGGTTGTCGCCAGGCGCCAGTAATCGCCGAGGCCACGGACGTCGAGCAGCTGGCAGTGGCCGCCCGACACGAGCAACAGCAAATAGGGAAAGCCAAGGTCGGGATCGGCCAGCCGCGGCGACAGGGCATGGCCTTCGAGATGGTTGACCGCGATCAGCGGCTTGCCTGCCGCAAGCGCCAGCCCCTTGCCGGCGAGCAGCGCGACCATCACACCACCGATGAGGCCGGGACCCGCGGTCGCGGCCACGGCATCGACATCGGCGATGGTCAGCTTCGCTTCGGCGAGAACCCGGCGGATCAGGTCCGGCAGGATCTCGACATGCGCGCGAGCCGCGATTTCCGGGACCACGCCGCCATAGGGCTGGTGCGCGCTATTCTGCCCGACGACGGCCTGGGCGAGGATCCGCCGGTCGCCGGTCACGAGCGCAACCGCGCTGTCGTCGCAGGAAGATTCGAGGCCTAGAACAATCATTTCAACATTGTTTCGTAGGCGGCCCTTTGCCTGAAGGCGCGGCGATGCACTAGGGGGAGGGGATGCAGGGACTTCGCCTGGGGACTCGCGGATCGCCGCTTGCGCTGGCGCAGGCGCGCAAGGTGGCGGCAGCGATCGAGACCGCGCAGCGCTGGCCCGACGGCTGGGTCCAGATCGTCGAGATCAAGACCACCGGCGACAAGGTGCAGGACAAGCCGCTGGCCGAGATCGGCGGCAAGGCGCTGTGGACCAAGGAGCTCGACCGGGCCCTGCTCGACGGCGAGGTCGATTTCTGCGTCCATTCGATGAAAGACGTCGAAAGCGAGCGGCCCCAGGGCATACATCTCGCTGCGGTTCGTCCGCGCGGGGACGTGCGCGACCGGATCGTCGGCGCGGAATCGATCGACAAGCTGAAGCAGGGCGCGCGGGTTGGCACGTCGTCGCCGCGCCGCGCCGCTCAGCTCAGGCGGCTAAGGCCCGACCTCAAAATCGTGCCGATCCGCGGCAACGTCGAGACGCGCCTCAAGAAGGTCGAAAGCGGCGAGGTCGACGCGACCCTGCTTGCCTCCGCCGGGCTCAAGCGGCTTGAGATCGATGCGGGAACGGCGATCCCGACCGAAATATTGCTGCCCGCGCCCGGCCAGGCGGTGATCGGCATGGAGTGCCGCACGAACGATACCCGCACCCAGAGCGTGCTGAGCACGGTCAGCAACGGCATCACCTTCAATTGCGTGATGGCCGAGCGGGCGTTCACGCGAGCGCTGGGTGGCACGTGCCACTCGCCGGTCGCGGCGTTCTGCGCGTTCGAGGACGGCGACCTGAGGCTTCGAGCGCAATTGTTCAGCGAGGACGGCGCCGACATGGTCGAGGGCCGCGCCGTGCTCGACTGCGGCGACAACGGGCCCGCCGAGGCGCTCGCCAGCTCGCTCCTGAGCAAGGCGCCGGAGTCGATCCGGAGGCTGTTCGGCGCTTGACGCGCGTCATCGTCCTGCGGCCGCAGCCGGGCGCGGAAGCGACCGTCGAGAAGGCTCGGGCTTCGGGGCTTGAAGCCATTGCGATACCCTTGTTTGAGATCGAGCCGGTCGCCTGGCAGGCGCCGGATCCGGCGGGCTTCGACGGCCTGCTGCTGACAAGCGCCAATGCCGTCCGGTTCGGTGGAGACACGCTCCAGCCCCTCCGCGGGCTCAAGGCCTATGCGGTAGGCGAGGCGACTGCAGAGGCCGCGCTTGAGGCAGGGTTCGACATCGCCGCGACCGGCGGAGCCGGCGTCGACCGCCTGCTGGGCTCGATCGAGCCGAACCTCAAGCTGCTGCACCTGTCCGGGGCCGACCGGCGCGAACCGGACGGAGCGAAACAGCGGATCACCACGGTCACCGTGTACCGCGCCAAGTCCGTCGAGAACCCCGACCTCTCGGTGGCGACGGACAGCGTGACCTTGATCCATTCGCCGCGTGGCGGCCGGCGTTTCGCCGAGCTGGTGGGCAAGCGCGACACGATCAGCATCGCCGCGATCAGCGAGGCCGCCGCCGAAGCTGTCGGTGAAGGCTGGCGGAGGGTGGAAGCAGCCGAGGAGCCCAGCGACGATGCACTGCTGGCTCTCGCCGCTAGGCTGTGCGACAAGCCGGACCCGAAATGAACGGAAGCGCGAAGGGAATGGGCTGGGGCGCGCGCCTGCTGATCGCGCTCGTCTTCATCCTGCTCGGCGCCGGCGCGGCAGTTTGGGGCCTCGCCCATTATCCCAAAGCCGCGAAGACGCTCGGCATAGCGCCGGCTACGCAGGGCACGGTGACCCCGGCGGAAAGCCCGGTGCAGGCGGTAGAGCCGACGCCTCCCGCTGCACCGCCGCAGACCACTCCGGCCGATAGTGCGCGAATTGCCGCGCTCGAGCAGCGGCTGAACGAGGTCGAGAATGCGTCGCAACGCGCCGAGGGGTTCGCCGGCCGCGCCGATGCCCTGGTCGTCGCCTTCGCCGCTCGGCGGGCGATCGATCGTGGAGTGGCGCTCGGTTATCTCGAGAACTTGCTGGTCGACCGCTTCGGCGCCCAGCACCAGGCGGCGGTGGCGACGGTGATCACGGCCTCGCACCAGCCGGTGCGGCTGGAGGACCTCGCCAGCGAGTATGAAGGCCTGGGACCAGTCCTGCGGAGCGGCGGACCGAAGGACAGCTGGTGGACGAACTTCAAGCGCGAGATGGGCTCGCTGGTGGAAGTGCATCGCGCCGAGCGCCCGGCGATCAATGCCGAGGCGCGATACAACCGTGCGCTGCGGCGGCTGTCGTCGGGCGATGTCGACCAGGCGCTGGCCGAGACAATGCGGATGCCGGGCGCCGCACGCGCGGCGGACTGGACCGCGAAGGCGCGGCGGTACGTCGCCGCCCATCGCGCGCTCGACGAAATCGAATCGGCAGCCCTACTCGCCGGACCGGGCAGCCGTTGAACCGCACAGCAGGCGTTCAGACGCGCTGCTCTAAGGCATTGCAAAGCTGGAAAAGTCCAGGGCATTTCGCGAGGCCATGACGTCACTTTTGAAACGCGTGGGAACCGCGCTGACGCTGACCGCGGCAGCCTCGATCGGCGCGTCGGCGACCGGGCAGGCGCCCCCGCAGGCACAGAAGGCGCCGCCGGCCGCCCGCCCCGTACCGCCGGCACCTGCCTATATCCGCGACCGCGTGATTGAGCTCGGGCGCGGCTTCAACGGCCAGGTCGGCATCGGCGTCCGCTCGATCGACGAGGGCTGGTCGACCGGCTGGAAGGCCGACGAGCTCTATCCCCAGCAGAGCGTCAGCAAATTATGGGTGTCGATCACCGCGATGGACGCAGTCGACCAGGGCAAGGTGTCGCTTGACGATAAGGTCACGCTCGGCCGCGACGACCTGACGGTATTCCACCAGCCGATCCGTGACCTGATCCTCGGCGGGGGCGGCTATACGACGACGCTGAGCGACCTGCTGGTTCGCGCGATCACCACCAGCGACAACACCGCCAACGACAAGCTGATGCGGTCCGTGGGCGGACCCGAAGCCGTGCGCGCGATGATCAGGGCGAAGCGGCTCGGAGCAATCCGCTTCTACAATGGCGAGCGGGCCCTGCAGAGCCGCATCGCCGGGCTGATCTGGAGCCCGAGCTACTCGATCGGCAACGCCTTTTTCGAAGCGCGCGATGCGTTGCCCCGCACCGTCCGCGAGGCTGCGTTCAACCGGTACGTCAGCGATCCCTATGACGGAGCGGCCCCGAGCGCGATCGTCACAGCGCTGGCGCGACTGAAGCGGGGCGAGCTGCTGTCGCCGGGTTCCACGACCTACCTGCTCGACATCATGAGCCACACCAAGACCGGGACCAACCGGCTGAAGGGCGGTCTCGCGCCGGGCTGGGTGCTCAACCACAAGACCGGCACCGGGCAGGTGTTCGGTAGCTTCCAGGCAGGGTACAACGACATCGGAATCCTGACCGCGCCCGACGGGCGCAGCTATTCGGTCGCGGTGATGATCAAGCTGACTTCGGTGCCGCTGCCGGTCCGGATGGAGCTGATGAACAATGTCGTGCGCGCGGTGATCGCCCAGCACGACATGCAATATGCGCCGGGCGCCTCAGCCCAGTAGGTGACCGCTCTTCTTGCGCTTGGTCGCAAGATAGTCGGCATTGTGCGGATTGGCGGGCATGTGATGGGCGACGCGCTCGGCGACCTTGATCCCCGCCGCCTCAAGGCCCGCGACCTTGGCGGGGTTGTTGGTCAGCAGCCGCACTTCCTCGATCCCCAGCGCCCGAAGCATCGCCGCGGCATGGCCATAGTCGCGCTCGTCGTCGGCAAAGCCGAGGCGCTGGTTGGCGTCGACCGTGTCGAGGCCGCGGTCCTGCAGGGAATAAGCGCGGATCTTGTTGGCAAGGCCGATCCCACGCCCTTCCTGGCGCAAATAGAGAAGCACCCCGCCGCCGCTCTCACCGATGATGTGAAGCGCCTGCTTCAGCTGCGGGCCGCAGTCGCACTTCAGCGAGCCGAACACGTCCCCGGTCAGGCATTCGCTGTGCAGCCGGACCAGCGGCGGTTTGCCGCCGAACGCACCGACGACCAACGCCACATGTTCCTGCCCGTCGTCCGAAGCGCGGAAGGCGACGATCTGGGTCGGCGGCATGTCCTCGAGCGGCAGCCGGGCTCGGGCGACCAACTCGACAGACGGCGCCGCGCGTTCACGAACGATGTCCGTCGTCGTGATGGCCAGCTCGGTCGCGCTGGGGTCGAGCAGCCAGAGCGCAGGCAGAAGCCCTGCCGCCCGTGCGAGCTCGAGCGCCGCGCGTGCGGTCTCGGCACAATCAGGCGTGACCGGATGCAACGGCCCGATCGGCGCGCGGTCGAGGTCTCGTCCCGGATCGGCGATCGCGAGCGCCGCCGCGGAATCGAGCCAGTCGGCGTGGCCGATCACCACCGGCGCACCGGGATCGGCCGCATCGCGCTCGTTGGCGAGGTTCAGCGCCGCGGCCCGCTCGCCGCTAATGAGCAGCCGGGCACGATGATTCGGGTCGAGCAGGTCGAGAATTTCCTGGCTCGCCGTTTCGACCGCAACGACCCCGGTAGGGCAGGGGCCGTCGATCCTCAGCGGCCGCCCGGCGCGAAGCGCGGCGATCGCGGTGCGGACGGCGCTTGCGCTCAAGCCTCGATCTCGAGGATCAGCGGCACATGGTCCGACGGCCGCTGCCAGTTGCGGCACGGTTCGAGCACCGAATGGGCCTTCAGATGGCCGGCGAGCTCGGGTGAGGCCCACATATGGTCGAGCCTGCGCCCACGGTCGTTCTTCGTCCAGTCCGGCGAACGATAGCTCCACCAGGTGAAGCAGCGCTCGGGCGCGGGCACGAACTTGCGGCCGATGTCGATCCAGTCGTGTGCGTCGCGCAAGCAGGTCAACGCTTCGACCTCGACTGGCGTGTGGCTGACGACGCTCAGCAGCGCCTTGTGGCTCCAGACGTCGCATTCCAGCGGCGCGACGTTGAAGTCGCCAAGGATGATCGTCGGCTCCTTCAACCCCTCCGACCAGCGGGTCATCCGGCTGATGAAATCGAGCTTCTGACCGAACTTCGGGTTTACGGAGCGATCGGGCGTGTCGCCGCCGGCCGGAACGTAGACGTTCTCGAGCCGGATCCCGCACGGCAGCCGGACGCCGACGTGGCGCGCCTCGCCATTGTCCTGCCAGTCGTGCTTACCCGGCTCCTTCAGCGGCACCCGGCTGAGGATCGCGACGCCGTGATGCATGCGCTGGCCATTGAGCTCGACATGGACGTAGCCTCGGGCCTTGAACGGATCTGCGGGAAAGATGCCGTCGAGCACCTTGGTTTCCTGGAGGCACAATATGTCGGGCTGCTGCTCGTCGATCAGGCGCTCGACGAGCCCGATTCGCGCGCGCACCGAGTTGATGTTCCAGGATGCGATCTTTAGCCGCTCAGCCATGGCAAGCGCTTAACCCCGTCGGCCCCAATAGCAAAAGGCCCCCGCTCCGGGGGCATGGAGCGAGGGCCGACCGAGCGTTGTCACGCAAGGGGTGCTGCCAGACCTGGGTAACAGGGGGAAACCCCGGGCACATGCGGCACCGATCACATATTTAGGAACTCGCGCCTGACATTGCGATGAACGGGTGGCGAACTGAAACTTTTTTCACCGCTCAGCGGCGCTTCTTCGGCTCGGCATAGGTGAAGGCGCTTTCCGGCACCGCGACATTGTACCGGACGTCGGACAGCTTGACCGTGGTCCGGTGGTTCTGCGGGTCGATGGCGGTCCAGCCGTAAAGCTGCAGCCCGCCCGGCGCCGACGCATTGCGCAGGAAGGCGAGCGTCAGCTGGCCATATTGCGAGGCGTTCTTCGCGCGCGCGACGACGACTCGGCTGTCCGTGCTCGGCAGGATCTCTGCCTTGCCGTTGAAGTCGGGCGATGCCGACAGAAGCGGGCCGAGCGGCGTGCGGCTGAGCGGCCAGGCGGATTTCTGACCGACCTGGTAGTCGAGGAAGGCGAGCTTCTTGCCGTCCGCGACCAACAGCAGGTCACCGCCCGAATATTCGAACCGGACTCGCCCCGGCCGCTTGAGCTGCAGCGTCCCCGTGTCTGTGCGGCCCTTGGCATCGGTCTGGGTGAAAGTGGCGGTCATCGTCTGGACCGAGTTCAGATGCGCCTTGAGGCGCGCAAGATCCGGCGAGTCGGCGGCAGCCGCCGGTGCGGCAGCGAGGATCGCGGCCGGCAGAAGCGCGCGCGTGAAGGTGTTCATCGAGGTCATTTCAAAACTCCTGGGGCTTTGCGCGCGAAGTGGCGTTCGGCCGTTGAATGCGCTCTGAACCCGGCGGTTCCGTAACGTTCAGCCTCAGATGGGATGGCCGTCGGGGTCGATCAGCACCTCACGCCGGCCGACATGGTCGGGTTGGCCGACGAGGCCGTCCTTCTCCATCCGCTCGATCAGCCGCGCGGCACTGTTGTAACCGACGCGCAGCTGGCGCTGGAGGTAGGAGGTCGAGGCCTTCTGGCTCTCGGCGACGATCTGGATCGCCTTGCGATAAAGCTGGGTCTCGGCATCGTCTTCGCCGGTCGGCTGGCCGTCGAACAGGTAACCGCCGTCCTCGGGCTCCTCGGTCACCGCCTGGACGTAGTCGGGCGCGCCCTGCCTGCGCCAATGCTCGGCGACCGCGCGGACCTCCTCATCGCTCACAAACGGGCCGTGGACGCGGATGATCTGCTTGCCGCCCGGCATGTAGAGCATGTCGCCCTTACCCAGCAGCTGCTCGGCGCCCTGCTCGCCGAGGATCGTGCGGCTGTCGATCTTGCTGGTCACCTGGAAGCTGATCCGCGTCGGCAGGTTGGCCTTGATGACGCCGGTGATGACGTCGACCGACGGCCGCTGCGTCGCCATGATGAGATGGATGCCCGCCGCGCGCGCCTTCTGCGCGAGGCGCTGGATCAGGAACTCGACCTCCTTGCCGGCGGTCATCATCAAATCGGCCAGCTCGTCGACCACGACGACGATCTGCGGCAGCACGTCATATTCCAGCTGCTCGGTCTCGTAGAGCGGCTGGCCGGTGTCCGCGTCGTAGCCGGTCTGCACCCGGCGGCCGAGTCGCGCGCCTTTGGCTTTCGCCTCCCGGACCTTGGCGTTGAAGCTCGGCAGTGCGCGCACGCCGAGGTTGGCCATCATCCGGTAGCGCTCCTCCATCTGCTCGACGGTCCATTTGAGCGCGCGGATCGCCTTGCCCGGCTCGGTCACGACCGGCGAAAGCAGGTGCGGGATGTCGTCGTACATGCTCAGCTCGAGCATCTTCGGATCGATCATGATCAGTTTGCACTGGTCCGGACCGTACCGGTAGAGCAGCGACAGGATCATGCAGTTGAGTCCGACCGACTTGCCCGAGCCGGTCGTGCCGGCAACGAGCAGGTGGGGCATCGGCGCGAGGTCCGCGATGACCGGATCGCCGGCGATATTCTTGCCCAGTATCAGCGGCAGCGACATGTTTTGATCGTCGAATGCCTGGCTGGCGATCAGCTCCGACAAGGAAACCATCTCACGCTTGGGATTGGGAAGCTCGATGCCGATCACGCTTCGGCCGGGGATCGTCGCGACACGCGCCGATAGCGCCGACATGTTGCGCGCGATGTCGTCGGCCAGCGCGATCACGCGGCTCGCCTTGATCCCGCTGGCCGGCTCGAGCTCGTACATGGTGACGACGGGACCGGGGCGGACCTCGACGATGTCACCGCGGACGTTGAAGTCCTCGAGCACGGTCTCGAGCAGGCGCGCGTTGCGTTCGAGGCCCGCGCGGTCGATCTGCTGACGGGTCTCCTTCGGCGGCGGGGCCAAGAGGTCGACGGTCGGCAACTGGTAGCTGTCGCCTAGCGCCAGCGTCGGCTGCGACGCCGAGGGCTTGCGGCCGGCTGCACGGCTGGCCGGCGCGACCGCCTTGGACGGCTCGGCAACGGCGACCGCCGGGCGCGACCGGGGCGGCGCGGCGGGGATCGCGCGCTCCTCGGCGATCTCGGTCCGGCGCGGGGCGGCGCGGCGCTCACGCGGGGTGCGGCGGAGCAAGCCGCCAATCCAGCCGCGCTCGTCCTCGGTCAGGCCAAGCGCGAAATAAGCCACGGCGAGGCCGGCAAGCGCGAACAGGAGCAAGGCCGCGAAGCGGACCGGCCCTTCAACCTGCGGCTTCGGGATAAGCCCGATAGCGGCATCTACGCCGTGGGCAGCGGCGAGGCCGACCGCTCCGCCCCAGCCCGCCGGAAGCCCGGACACCGAAGAGGCGCTCGTCAGTCCTAGTGCAATTCCAAGCAAGATGCCGCCGATTGCGGCAAGCATCAGGCCGCGGCCGATGCGGCCCGCCGGCTCGAGCCGGATCATGCGCAGGCCCGCGATGGCGACGACCGGCAACAGGAAGATGGCGCCGAGGCCGAGCACCATCAGCAAGAGGTCGCTCGCATAAGCGCCGAAGCTGCCGAGCCAGTTGGTGGGCGGCCCGCCCGCCGCCGTGCTCAGCGAGGGATCGTTGGTATCGTGCGTGGCGAGCGCCACGGCGCCGGCGAGGCTCAGCGCGACGAGCGCCACCCCCCAGCTGCGCACGAAGAACCGCCGCACTGACTCGCGCAGCGCATCCCGCCAGTCAGGCGCAAGGTCGCGCTTCGGTCCGCGCGTCGCCACGGTTGCCATGTCCCACCACCCTCAAAACTCGACGCGTAGAATCCCCCACGCGGAGTCCCCGGTCAAGCGAGGACATGGCGCGGCTGCGACGAACGGGTTAGGGGGCCCTCCGATGGACCGCGCGGACGTGATCATCTTCGGCGGCGGGCTCGTTGGCCTCGCGCTCGCCTCGGCACTCGATTCGAGCGGCCTTTCGGCGATCGTCGTGGATCCGGCGGATCCGGCTCCGCGGACCGACGCGGCGTTCGACGGACGGACCAGCGCAGTTTCGTCGAGCTCGATGAGGATGCTCGAGACGATTGGCGTTGCCGGGCATCTCGCGGAGGCTGGTTGCCCGATCTGGCGCATCGCGGTTGCCGACGGATTGAAACCTGGCGGTCTGCACTTCGACCCGGACGACGGCGAGCCGCTCGGCTTCATGCACGAAAACCGCAACCTGCGAGCCGCCCTTCACGCGCGCGCGGACGCGGGAAAGAACGTCTGGCTGCTTTGGAAATCTCGAATCGCCTCGGTCGATCGCGGCGATCATCACGTCGTGGTTGCGCTTGAGGACGGCCGCAAACTCAGCGCGCCGCTGCTGGTTGCGGCAGACGGTCGCAATTCGAAGACGCGCGAGGCCGCCGGCATCAATATCGCGCGTTGGAAATACGACCATCAGGCGATCGTCTCGGTACTGCGCCACGAACGGCCGCATGAGCATGTCGCCTATGAGATTTTCTATCCGACCGGCCCATTCGCGCTGCTGCCGATGAAAGACGATGCCGGCGGCCATCGCTCGGCGATCGTTTGGTCAGTGCCGGATGAGGACGCGGCCGGCTGGCTGTCCCTCAACGATGAGGATTTCGCCGCCGAAGCCGAGGCCGCGATGGGGGGCTTCCTCGGACGGATCGAGATGCTCGCGCCGCGCTCGTCCTTCCCGCTGGGCTTTCACCATGCGGCCCAGATCGCCGACAAGCGCGTCGCGCTGGTCGGCGACGCCGCCCACGCGATTCATCCCATCGCGGGCCAGGGCCTGAACCTCGGCTTCCGCGACGTTGCGGCGCTGGCGGAAGTGCTGGTCGAGGGCGCGCGCCTTGGGCTCGACCTCGGCGACCGGCAATTGCTGGATCGCTACCAAAGGTGGCGCTCGCTCGACGCGCTTTCGGTCGCGTTCGCTACCGACAGCCTGACGCGGATCTACGGCATTCCCGGCAAGACGGCGTCCGCAGTCCGTCGCTTCGGCATGGGCCTGGTCGGGCGCATCTCGCCGCTTCGCAACAAGCTGATGAGCGAAGCACGCGGCACCAGCGGCGAGCTGCCGCTGCTGCTCCGGGGACTGCCGATCTAGTTATTGAAGCGTAGGCTCGATCTCGACGCCGCCCGTCACCGCCACCCGCTGGAACTGCATCAGCTGGACGAGCAGGTCGGCCCGGCCCGGCAGGCTGCTTTCCTCCAGCAGCGCCTGCTTGGCGCCGACGTCGAACGGCGCGACCTGGGCAATGGCGTTGACGAGCATCTCGTCGTCGAGTCGCGCGACCGCGGCCCAGTCCACTGCGAGACCCATCGCATCGCCGAGCTTCCTCGCCTCCCGCTCGACCTCGGCCCGCTGGATCATCTCGAGCGGCGGCGGTTCGTCATCGTTGAACGCCTCGATGTCGACTTCGGCGCAGCGGTAGGCGGCATCGATGTCGCTTTCCCGAACCAGCCGGAACCGGTTGGAGCCGAGGAGCACGATGTTGAAGCGGCCGTCCTCGAGCTCCTCGACGTTGACCAACTCGCCGATACACCCGACCGAATAGAGCGGCGCCTGGTTGTCGTCATCGAGCCGGTGCGGCTGGATCATCCCGATCCGGCCCGCGCCGTCGATCACGTCACGGACCATCTCGCGGTAGCGCGTCTCGAAAATGTGCAGCGGCAGTTGTGAGCGCGGGAAGAGGATCGCCCCGGGCAGCGGGAAGAGCGGGATCCGCAAGATTCGACTCACGTGAACAGGACAGCCGACAGGCGGCGCCGCTGGGCACTGGACCAGGGATCCTCGAGGCCTTGCGCTTCGAGCAGCTGGAGGAACTTCTTCCGCGCCGCGCCATCATTCCACTCGCGGTCGCGACGAACGATTTCGAGCAGCTCGTCGGCAGCGCCGTCGCGGTCGCTTGAGGCCATCTTCGCCGAAGCAAGCTCAAAGCGCGCTTCATGGTCGTCCGGGTTCGCCGCCAGCCGCTCCTCGAGTGGCGCCGTGTCGACCGCCGGCGCCGACGCAACCTCCAATGCCGCGCGCGCGCGCGCGATGGCGGGCTTGTCGGCCTGCTCGGCGGCGAGGCCGTCGAGAATCCCGCGCGCTTCCTCCGTCTCCCCTGCCGCGACCAACGAGCGGACGAGCCCGCCGATGACCTCGCCATCGTCGGGCGCCATCTCGCGAACCTGGCGGAAGATGTTGACGGCACGGGCCGCATCGCCCTCGCCGAGCACCTGCTCGCCCATGGCGATCAGCGGCTCGATCTCGGCCTTGGGCGTCGCGCCCTCGGGTTCGATCTTCAGCTGGGTCAGCAGCTGGTCGAGCGCCTTCTTGAGCTGGCCTTCGGTGCGATAGTTGGTGAAGTCGGCGACCGGCTGTCCGCGGTAGATCGCGTAGACGGTCGGGATCGACTGGATGCGGAACTGCGACGCGAGCAATTTCTCCTGGTCGACGTCGATCTTGGCGAGCTTCACGCCCTTGTCAGCATAATCCTCGGCGACCTTGTCGAGCACCGGCGAGAGTTGCTTGCAGGGCCCGCACCATTCGGCCCAGAAGTCGAGGATCACCAGCGCGGTCATCGACGGCTGGATGACGTCGCGCTCGAACCGCTCGATCGATTCGCGTTCGGCTTCGGTGAGGCCAAGCGTCGCCACGGTTCCGGTCAAACTCCCTTCAACAGCCTTCGTGTCGGGCTCATATGGGCGGCTCGCGAGGTCGCCACAAGCGCCTTGCGGGGGCGCGCATCGCCATGCTAGGCGCGCGCCTCACCTCCGCCGGACACAGCTTCGGCGTCAGCTCAGAGCGGGCGTAGCTCAGGGGTAGAGCACAACCTTGCCAAGGTTGGGGTCGAGGGTTCGAATCCCTTCGCCCGCTCCAGTCTTCCTTCGACCGATGCGAAACGGCATTAGCGAGCCGTGGACGCAACAACCATTATCGCGCTCTGCGTCCTCTTCGCGCTCGGGGCGGCTCTATACTCGAGCGTCGGGCATGGCGGCGCCTCGGCCTATATCGCCGCGATGGCGCTGTTCGGAATCTCGCCGGATGTGATGAAACCGACCGCGCTTGCGCTCAACCTGCTGGTCGCGGGCTTCGGCACCTGGCGCTACGGGCGAAGCGGCCTGACCAACTGGAAGCTTGTTGCCGCCTTCGCACTGACCGCGACGCCGGCGGCGTTCATCGGCGGCGGCATCCATCTCGCGGCCATCTATTACAAGCCGCTGGTCGGCGTCTTGCTGTGGGCCGCGGCTGCACGGCTGCTGTGGCAGCCGAAGGCGCTGGCCGAGCGCACCACGCATGCCCCGCCGCCGTGGATAAGCCTGCCGGGAGGGGCAGCGCTCGGACTGCTCGCCGGCCTGACCGGGACCGGCGGCGGCATCTTCCTGAGCCCACTGATCATCCTCAATGCGTGGGAGGAGCCGCGGCACACGTCGGGCGTGGTCGCCGCCTTCATCCTGCTGAATTCGATCGCCGGGCTGGCTGGCAATGTCGCGTCGGTCGGCCATCTGCCTGTGCAGCTGCCGCTGTTCCTGGCGGCGGTCGCAGCCGGTGCCCTGCTCGGCACCTGGCTCGGGGTGGAGCGGCTGCCCCGGCCGTGGCTGCTGCGGACCCTCGGGGTGGTGCTCGTCGTCGCCGGCACGAAGCTGCTATTCACTTAGTCTTCGACGTCACCTCGATCGCGCCGACCACCATCGTACGGTCGATCGCCTTGAGCATGTCGAACAGCGTTAGGCCGGCGACCGCGACCGCGGTCAGCGCTTCCATCTCGACACCCGTCTCGGCCTTGGTCCGGACCTCCGATTCGATCCGGAAGCCCCCAGCCGAATCGTCGATCTCAATCCGCACCCCGATCTTGGTCAGCGGCAAAGGATGGCACAGCGGAATCAGTTCGGCGGTGCGCTTCGCGGCCATCACCCCGGCGAGCTCGGCGGTCTGGATGACGGCGCCCTTCGGTGTCGTGCCCGCCCGTACTTGATCGACTGTTTCCGCCTTGCACGTCAGGATGCCGCGAGCCGTCGCAGTCCTTAGCGTCGCATCCTTGCCCGATACGTCGACCATCCGCGCGCGACCCTCGTCATCGAGATGGCTGAGGCCGGTCACGACGGAACCAGCTCGCCGAGGCGCGGCACAAGTCCCGCGAGGGAGCACGGCCGGTAGCGGCTGTCGAGCTCGTCCCGCAGCACCAGGTCCCAGCCGTCGCGGCACGCACCGGTCGAGCCCGGCAGGCAGAAGATGAAGGTGTCGCCGATCTGCCCGGCGAAGGCGCGCGACTGAAGGGTGGAGAGACCGACCGTTCCGTGGCTCGCCTGATGGAACAGCACCGCGAACCCGTCCATCTCGCGCGTGCACAGCGGCTTCACCGCTTCGGGCGTCACGTCACGCGGCGCGAAGCCGGTGCCGCCGGTCGAGACGATGACATCGACCTTTGGATCGTTGGCCCAATCCCGGACTTGAGCGCGGATCGCGTCGACATTGTCCGGCACGATCGCTTTGCCCGTGAGATGATGGCCGGCGCTCGTTAGCCGCTCGACCAGCAGCGCGCCCGATCGGTCGCTGCCCTCATCGCGCGTGTCGGAAATCGTCAGCACGGCGATGTTGAGCGGATGAAATTCCAGGCTGTCGTCGATGCCGGCCATAACTCAACCCCACCGCTTGCGGTCTACGAGATCGGCTTCGGTCGGCTCGATCCACTTGGTACCGTCGTCGCCCACCTCGCGCTTCCAGAACACCGCCTCGGTCTTCAGCCGGTCCATGAGGTAATCGACCGCGTCGAACGCGGCGCGGCGGTGGATCGAGGCGGCGCCGGCGAAGAGGATTGGCTCGCCTGCGGGAACGGTGCCGCAGCGGTGGACGACGCGGACGTGGCTGACGTCGAAGCGCTCGGCGCAGCCGACCGCTATGTCCTCGATCGATTGGCGCGTGAGCGTCGGGTGATGCTCGAGAACCAGTGCATCTACCGCCTCACCGCTGCTCGACTCGGGCCGCGCGAGGCCCACGAAGGTGACGATCGCGCCGTCGCCGCGCGCGGCTTCAGTGAGCTCGGCGAGCTCGAGCTGTGGATCCAGCGCCTGGGGTTCGAGGAGCGCGGTCACGCTCATCCGCCCGACACCGGCGGCAGGAATTCGAGCTTCTCCGATTCTCCGACAATGCGTTCCTCTCCGACGAACGAATCGGCGATCACCGCGCGCGACGCTTCGAGCGACCGCGCGACCGCGGCATGCTCGGCAGCAAGCAGCTCGCGAACCTCGCCGACCGAGCATCCGGCTGCGGCGAGGTGGACCTCGGGGGCAATCGCATCGGCAAGTCGGCCGTAAAGACGAATCCTCAACCCGCTCTCCTTTGCTGGGGTCTTGGCCCCGGTTGGCCGACAGGTCTAGGGGCCTCGCCGAGGAGAATCGCCATGGCTGAACAGGCTGAGCTGGACCGACCGAAGGCAAGCGGCGGCAAGTTGCAAACGGTCAACCCCGCGACCGGTGAGCCGGGCAAGGCCTACAACCCGCACTCGATCCATGACGCCAAGGCGGCGGCGATGGCGGCGCGGGCGGCGTTCCTCGATTGGCGCCGGACCAGTTTCGCGGAACGCGGAGCGGTGCTGCACAAGGCGGCCGAGATCCTCCGCGCACGCAAGGACAAATTCGCGCGGCTGATGACCGAGGAGATGGGCAAGACGCTCGACGATGGCCGCGCCGAGGTCGAGAAATGCGCCTTCCATTGCGACTGGTTCGCGGACAATGCGGCGGGCTATCTGGCGAACGAGCCGGCCGACATCGGCGGCGGCGAGGCGTTCGTGACCTTCAATCCGATCGGCATCGTCCTCGCGGTCATGCCGTGGAATTTTCCATTCTGGCAGGTGTTCCGCGCGGTCGCCCCCGCGCTGATGGCAGGCAACGGCATGCTGCTGAAGCATGCGAGCAACGTCCCGGGATCGGCGTTGGCGATCGAGCAGGTGCTTCACGAGGCGGGCGTGCCGAAGGACCTGTTCCGCACCCTGCTGCTGCCCAGCAGCGACGTCGAGGCCCTGATCAAGGACGACAATATCGCCGCGGTCACCCTGACCGGCAGCGTACCGGCCGGCCGAAGCGTCGCGACGGCGGCTGGGTCAGTGCTCAAAAAGTGCGTGCTCGAGCTCGGCGGCGCCGACCCCTACCTCGTGCTCGAGGATGCCGACATCGCCCAGGCAGCGAAGATCGCGGCGACCGCGCGGATGGTGAACGGCGGACAAAGCTGCATCGCGGGCAAGCGCTTCATCGTGATTCGCTCGGTACTCGAGGCATTCGAGCAGGCGCTGGTCGACGCGATGCGCGCTTATGAGATCGGCGATCCGACGCAAGAAGGCACGAAGCTCGGCCCGATGCAGAGCGTGAAAGCGCGCGACGACATCCATAGCCAGGTCGAGGAAAGCATCGCCAAGGGCGCTAGGCTGCTGCTGGGCGGAAAGGTGCCGGATCGTCCGGGCGCCTGGTATCCAGCAACGGTGCTGAGCGACGTCCGGCCTGGCCAGCCGGCGCATGACGATGAGGTATTCGGACCGGTCGCCGCGATCATCGCCGCCGACGATGAGGCCGAAGCAATCCGGATCGCCAATGCGAGTGAATTCGGTTTGGGCTCCGGCGTGCTGACCGGCGATATCGACCGCGGTCGCCGCATCGCGGGCGAGGAGCTCGAAGCGGGCATGAGCTTCGTCAACGAGAATGTCCGGTCCGACCCGCGCACCCCGTTCGGCGGGGTCAAGCATTCGGGCTATGGCCGCGAATGCGGCGTGTTCGGCATCCGCGAGTTCGTCAACATCAAGACGGTCCATGTGAAGGCCGCCGAGCACGGCACCGGAAGCCGGACGGAATAGAGAGCCTAGTCCTCGAACAGGGCCGTCCCGACGCGCACCGCGGTCGCGCCGAGCATCACCGCGGCCCGGAAATCGGCAGACATTCCCATGCTTAAGCCGGTGACGTCATGACGCCTGGCGAGCTCCGCCATCAGCGCGAAGAACGGCGCGGGCTCGAGCCCGAGGGGCGGGATTGCCATCAGTCCGGCGAGCGGCAGGGGCGACGCGCGCATCGCCGCGACCAAGGCCCCGACCTCGCCGATCGGGCAGCCACCCTTTTGCTCTTCCTCGCCGATGTTCACCTGGATGAAGACCTGCGGGAAGCGCTGTCTCTTGTCCGCCTCCTTCACCAGCGCGTCCAGCAACGACGACCGGTCGAGCGAATGGATCACATCGAACAGCTGCACCGCCTCGGCGGCCTTGTTCGACTGGAGCCGGCCGATTCCGTGAAGCCGCAAGTCGGTCCGCGCCGCGAGCAGCGGCGGCCATTTGCCGAGCGCCTCCTGGACGCGGCTTTCGCCGAAATCGCGCTGCCCCGCGGCAATCAGCGGCTCGATCTCCTCGGCCGAGCGGCCCTTGGTGACGGCGATGAGGGTGACCCCGGCCGGGTCCCGCCGCGCCAATTCGGCCGCCTTGGCGATGTCATCCCGGATGCATTGGAGCCGTTCGGCAGCGCTGCTCATCGCGGCGCCGCTTCGCTTAAGTTCATTAAATTCACGAGGTCAGGCGCAAAATGCGTGAATTTACGCCCCGAGGTCAGAACTTGAAGGCAGTTCCGACGTAGACTGCCTGGCTGTCGCGGCGCTGGTCCTGCAGCGCGGACAAGCGGTCGCGCTCGATATTGTAGCGGACGCCGCCCGTCAGCGCGATGCGGCGCGACAGCGAATAGGACGCGCCGGCGTCGAGCGAGACATTGTCGCCGCGGCGAAGCGCCGGCAGCGGGTTGCCCGATGTCCGCTCGGCGCCGACAGCGACGCGCGTGCTCAGCCGGTTGCTGAGCGAATAGCTGACTCCGATGATGGCGCTGTCGCGACCGCCGAGCGCCAGGTCGGCGCTCTTGGCCGAGGCGACGTCGCCGGCCACGGCAAAACGCTTCCAGCCGACCGCGACGCCAAGGTTGTAGCCGGTCGGCGCAAGCTGGTTGAGCGAGCTTGCGGAAGCGACCTGCACCGGCGCCGCTGAACGCGCCCGGATAGCGACGCGGACCTGCGAAGGCCGGTTCTTGGCGGCAGCGGGAGTGAACTTGAAATCGGTCAGCGCAAGCGCCTTGCCGGACAGAGCGGCGGCAAGCTTGGGATCGGCGTTGGCCGGCGTGAAAGAGGAGACCGGGTCGAAGCTCAGCACGACTGCGGGGGCGCGCTTCTTGGCCGGCATGCCGGTCGCGATTGCGGGAGTCAGCACAAGGCCGGCCGCGGCGGCAACCGCAACCAGCTTGGATCCCTTACGCTGCGCGACTCTGAGCACCATTAACTCCCTGTCGTCGTTCATATAGTCGGAGTCATGTGAAGGTTCCATGGACGGAATCGATTCCGTTCACGGCTGTTGCCGACTCAACACAATCGGCTCCTTGCAAGGGACAAGCTTGCGAGCGGGGCTTGACCTTCTATAACGCTCGGCGAAGCCGCTCCCCGAAGCTCGAGGACCCCGAATGAACCGCCTTTCCACGACCGCCGCTGCCGTAATGGTGCTGGCTCTCGCCACCCCCGGCTGCTCGCGCAACCGGACGTTGCCGAACCAGCTCGCCCCGTCGCAGGTGACCACGCTCGCGATCAACTCCTACCTGTGGCGCGCGGCGATCGACACCGTGTCGTTCGCACCCCTGCTGCAGGCGAACCCGAACAGCGGCGTGATCATCACCGACTGGTATCGCAATCCGCGCGTCCCGACCGAGCGCGTCAAGCTGACCGTCGCCGTGCTCGACCCCGATCTTCGCGCCGACGCCATCCGGGTCTCGGCCGCCAAGCAGGTCTATCAGAACGGCGCGTGGAACGACGCGCCGGTCACCGCTGCCACCGTCCAGAAGCTTGAGGACATCATCCTGACCCGTGCCCGCGATCTTCGCCGAGGCACGATTGCGCCCGACACCCGCAAGCGCGGCCGACGCAGGTAAACCCGGATCTCATGAGCAGCCGGTTCAACGCGGCTGAGGCCGACCGCCGCTGGCAGGCGCGGTGGGACGACGCGCAATGCTTTCGTGCCGACAGCGACAGCAACAAGCCCAAGGCCTACGTGCTGGAGATGTTCCCCTATCCGTCGGGGCGCATCCACATGGGTCACGTCCGCAACTACACGATGGGCGACGTGCTTGCGCGCTACCGGCGGATGCAGGGCATGGAAGTGCTTCACCCGATGGGCTGGGACGCATTCGGCATGCCGGCCGAGAATGCCGCGATGGAGCGCAAGGTCCATCCGGGCGAATGGACCTGGGCGAACATCCGCGCGATGCGCGAGCAGCTGAAGGGGATCGGCTTCGCGCTCGACTGGTCGCGGGAGTTCGCGACCTGCGATCCCGCTTATTACGGCCATGAGCAGGCGCTGTTCCTCGACCTGTTCGACGCGGGCCTCGTCTATCGCAAGGAAAGCGAGGTCAATTGGGACCCGGTCGACATGACCGTGCTCGCCAACGAGCAGGTGATCGACGGCAAGGGATGGCGCTCGGGCGCGACGGTCGAGCGGCGCAAGCTCGCCCAATGGTTCCTCAAGATCACTGACTTCGCCGACGATTTGCTCGAGGGCCTCAAAAGCCTCGACCAGTGGCCGGACAAGGTCCGGCTGATGCAGGAAAACTGGATCGGCAAGAGCAAGGGCCTCGAGTTCCGCTTCCGGCTTGCCGAATCCATCGGGTCGATCGAATCGGTCGAGGTGTTCACCACGCGGCCCGACACGATCTTCGGCGCCAGCTTCGTGGCGGTCGCCGCCGACCACCCGATCGCCCACACGGTAGCGGCGTCCGATCCCGAGGCGGCGCGGTTCGTGGCCGAATGCAAGGCCGGCGGGACCAGCGCGGCCGAGGTCGAGACGGCCGAGAAGAAAGGCTTCCGGACGGGCGTCGAAGCGGTTCACCCGCTCGACCCTGAGTGGCGCCTGCCCCTGTACATCGCGAACTTCGTGCTGATGGACTATGGCACGGGGGCGATCTTCGGCGTTCCGGGTCACGATCAGCGCGATTTCGAGTTTGCGAAGCAATATCATCTACCGGTCAAACGCGTCGTCGCGACCAGCGCGGATCAAGCGTCCGAGCCCCTCGGCTCGGAAGCCGAGCCGATGTCGGGGATCGCCGTCAACTCGGCCTTTCTCGATGGGCTGACCACCGAGCAGGCGCAGGCGGAAGTAATTCGTCGCGCCGAGGAGGCGGGTTGGGGCCGCGGAACCGTCCAGTATCGGCTGCGCGACTGGGGCGTCTCGCGCCAACGCTATTGGGGCACGCCGATCCCGATCATCCACTGCGCCACCTGCGGGGCGGTCCCCGTGCCTCGAGACCAGCTGCCGGTCGTGCTTCCGGACGACATCGATTTCGACAAGCCCGGTAACCCGCTCGACCGCCACCCGACCTGGCGGCATGTCGATTGTCCGAAGTGTGGTGCCGCGTCGAGCCGAGAGACCGACACGCTCGATACGTTCGTCGACTCGTCCTGGTACTTCATCCGCTTCGCCAGCCAGCCCGACGACCGTCCGTTCGACCGCGCCGAAGCCGAGAAGTGGCTGCCGGTCGGTCAATATATCGGCGGTGTCGAGCATGCGATCCTCCATTTGCTCTACGCGCGCTTCTGGACGCGGGCGCTCAAGCAGCTTGGGCGGATCTCGGTCGACGAGCCGTTCAAAGGCCTGTTCACGCAGGGCATGGTCACCCACGAGACTTATCGCGCCGGCGACGGCAGCTGGCTCAGCCCCGATGAGGTCAAGCGAAGCGGCGACGATTGGGTGCACTTCGAGAGCGGCGAACCGGTGATGCCGGGCCGCGTCGAGAAGATGTCCAAGTCGAAGCGCAACACCGTCGATCCCGAGCCGATCCTCGCCAAGTACGGCGCCGACGCGGTACGCTGGTTCATGCTCTCCGACAGCCCGCCCGAGCGCGACCTTGAATGGTCCGAAGCGGGCATCGAGGGCGCCTCGCGCTTCGTCCAGCGCGTCTGGCGCCTGGCCAGCAGCCGCAGTTCAGGTGATGGCGAGGACCTGGACCTCAAGCGAAAGCTCCATCGGACCATCGCCGCGGTTGGCGAGGCGATCGAGGGCCTGCAATTCAACAAGGCGATCGCCCAGCTCTACGAGCTCACCAGCGCGATCGAGAAGGCCGCGCCCTCGGCAACCCGGACTGAAGCCATCCGCACCCTGATCCTGCTCGCCTCGCCCGCGGCACCGCATCTCGCGGAGGAGTGCTGGGCGGCCTTAGGCGAAGCCGGCATGATTGCCGATGCCGCGTGGCCGGCCTTCGATCCCGCGCTGCTGGTCGACGACCAGGTGACGCTGGCGGTGCAGGTCAACGGAAAGCTCCGCGACACGCTGAGCGCGCCGCGCGGCCTCGACCGGGCCGAGGCGGAGGCCCTGGCCCTCGCGTCGGACAAGGTACAGCGCCAGCTCGGCGGCGCGAGCCCTCGCAAGGTGATTGTCGTTCCCGACCGCCTGGTGAATATCGTCGCCTGATGCGCAACGCGCTCGCCCTGGTTGCCGCCTTGGCGCTTGCCGGATGCGGCCTTCACCCCCTCTACGGCGGGGGCGCAAACGGCGCCGTCGGCCAGACGATGCGCGCGATCGTCATCGCCCCGATTCCGGGGCAATCGGGATGGCTGGTGCGCAAGAAGCTGGTCGACCGGCTGGGCGAGGCAGGTTCCGGTACGGCCGCCTACCGGCTCGAGGTGGCCCTCGACGACAACATCACCGCATTCGGCCTCAGCAGCAACCAGGCGGCAACTCGCGAGCGGCGGACCCTTCGAGCGCGCTACCAACTGGTCGACGTCCGCAACGGCATGGTGGTCCTGGACGCAACGGCCGGATCGGACGCGGGCATCGACATCGTCAGCTCGCCCTATGCGACGGTTGCGGCCGAGCAGACTGCGCTCGAAAACCTGTCGGACATTGTTGCCGACCAGATCACCGCGCGCATTGCGCTCTACGCCGCGCGGACCGCGCCGCCGAAGTGAAGGCGAACAAGGCCAATATCGGCCGTGCGGTCGACCAGCCGTCGAGCGAAGTTCGTTTCTACCTGTTCCACGGCGAAGATGAGTCGCAGTCGCGCGCGCTTGCGGCTCGCCTGGTCGAGGCTCTCGGAGCAACCAAGTTCGTGGTGTCCGCCGGCACCATCAAGTCCGATCCGGCCGCGCTGGTCGACGAGGCTGGCGCGCTCAGCCTGTTCGGGGGCAAGCGGGCGATCTGGATCGAGCCGGCGAGCCGGGACATTGAGTTGGGCGTGGCCGCCTTGCTCGAGGGTGCAGAGACCGAAAGTCCGGTCATAGCGATAGCCGGCGCGCTCCCGGCATCGTCGCCGCTCCGCAAGCTTGCCGAAAGTTCACGGCTGGCGTTGGCCTATGCGGCTTACCTGCCCGAGGGCCAGGATGCCGAGCGCATGGTCGCCGACGTGGGACGGCGGTTCGGCCTCAAGGTCAGCGGGCCGGTCGCGGCGCGGATCGCCGAAAGCGCCGGCAACGACCAGGCGATCGTCGCGCAGGAGCTGCACAAGCTCGCGCTCTACCTGGGCGCGTCGCCCGAAGCGCCGCGCGAGCTTGATCACGACGCCATCGACGCGGTCGGCGCGGAAAGCGCCGAGGGAGACTTCATGCGGCTCGCCGATCTCGCCTTGAGCGGGGAGATGGGCGAGCTCGCCGACCAGCTCGCCCGCCTGCCGGCGGCGGGAAATGAGGCGATACCGGTGATCCGCTCACTCCAGCGCCGGATCCTGATGCTTGCCCCGTTGCGCGCCCGGGTCGAGCGCGGCGAGCGGCTCGACGCCGTCATGACGTCAATCGGCAAAGCATTGTTTTTCAAGGATCAGGCCAAGGTCCGCCGGATGCTGTCCAAGTGGAGCGCGGAAGGCCTGGCGACGGCCGCGGATCGCGCCGGAAGGCTCGAGCGGTCGTTGATGTTCGGCCCCGCGCCGGACCGCGAATCGCTCGGCGAGGAGCTGCTGGCGATCGCGCGAAAGGCGCGCTCGTCGGGCTAGATCGGCTCGCCGCTGAGGCGCTGGCAGATCATGTCGAGCTGATCGAGGCTCGAATAATGCAGCGTGACCGCACCGCCCTGCCCCTTGTGCACGACCTGGACCTTGAGCCCGAGCAAGTCGCCCAGCTGGCGCTCGAGCACCTCGAGATCCGCGTCGACCGCCTTGGCGGCATTGCGCGCGCTGGCCCGGCCGATGTCGCCGCCCGGGCCGGGCTTCGCCTTTTCGCGCCGCGCGCGGGCTTCAGCCTGGCGGACCGACAGCCCCTTGGCGACGATCTCACGGGCCAGTTCTTCGGGATCTTCGGCCGTGGCGACCGCACGGGCATGGCCCATGCTGAGATCGCCTTTCAGTAGCAATTGTTTGATCAGTTCCGGAAGATCAAGCAATCTCAACAGGTTAGCCACGTGGCTGCGCGATTTGTGGACGATCCGCCCCACCTCGTCCTGCGTATGGCCGTGACGTTCGATCAATTGACGATAGCCTTCGGCCTCCTCGAGCGGATTGAGGTCCTGCCGCTGGATATTTTCAATCAGCGCGAGCTCTGATGTCGTCGACTCGTCGATCTCCCGGACGATCGCCGGGATCGCGTGGAGCCTGGCACGCTGTGCTGCACGCCAGCGGCGCTCGCCGGCGATGATCATATAATCCTCGCCCTCAGGGCGAAGCAGGATCGGCTGGAGGACGCCCCGGAGGCGGATGGACTCGGCAAGCTCGTCGAGCGCCTCCTCATCGAACTGAACGCGCGGCTGGTTCGGGTTGGGCCGGATCCGCGCAACCTCGATCTCGCGCACACCCCCGCGTGACGCTGGCGAATCGCCCGAAGCGGGAGCAGGCGCAGGCCGCGCCGCCTCGCCGAGCAACGCCTGGAGCCCCATGCCGAGGCCCTTGGCCGGCCGGTCGGCCGTCATGCGGCCACCGCCAGCTGCGGCAGGCGACCGATCAGCTCGCGGGCGAGGCGGATATAGGCCTCAGAGCCCGGACACTTCATGTCGTAGATCAGGGCCGGCAAGCCATGGCTCGGCGCTTCCGACAGCCGCACGTTGCGGGGCACGATCGTGTCGAACACAGTCGTTCCAAGACAGGCGCGGACATCTTCCGCCACCGCGGCCGAGAGGTTGTTGCGCTTGTCAAACATGGTGAGCGCGACCCCGAGGATCGACAGATCGGGATTGAACGCGACGCGGATCCGCTCGACCGTCTGGAGGAGCTGGCTGAGACCCTCGAGCGCAAAGAACTCGCACTGCAGCGGCACGAGAAGGTGACGCGCGGCGACCAGCGCGTTGACCGTCAGCAGACCCAGCGACGGCGGACAATCGATCAGGCAGATGTCCCAGCGTCCCGGCGGGATCGCCGCCAGCGCTTTCTCCAGCCGATGCGCCCGATCTTCCAGCGAGACCAGCTCGATCTCGGCGCCCGAAAGGTCCTGCGTGGCCGCAAGCAGGTCGAGCCGGGGGACCCGCGTCGGAATCGCAGCGGCCGATGGCGTCGCGCTGCCGATCAGGACGTCGTAGGAGGATTGCGCCCGCTGCGCCTGGGTCACGCCCAAGCCCGTCGAAGCGTTGCCTTGCGGATCAAGGTCGACGAGCAGCACGCGCCAGCCGATCGCCGCCAGCGCCGTCGCGAGGTTGATGCAGGTCGTCGTCTTGCCGACCCCGCCTTTCTGATTGGCCACTGCGATGCGGATCATCGTTTCGCCTTCACCCCCGTCCCGACGACGATCCGCGATTCGGGATCAGTCAGGCTGCGTTCCACGTGGAACGCACCTTGCCACGCTTGTTGGGCCTCGGCCAGTTCCGCTTCCGCACTCCGTCCCTTTGGGAGAACCCACAAGCTTTTTCTTGTGGACAGATGTGCGGATATTTTCAGCAATTCCGCTAAATGCGCCACGGCGCGCGCGGTGATTACGTCGTATTTTCCCCCAGCGCGCTCGGCCTTTCCGGCGAACACGGTCACCTTCAGATGCAATGATTCGGCGATGCTGTGGAGAAAGTCAGCCCGAAGGCGTCTTGGCTCGACCAGGGTGATAGGTCCATCCACGAGGCATGCAACCACGATTCCGGGCAATCCGGCGCCGGAACCCACGTCCACCCAGGACGCGCCCGCGTGGGGTTCAAAGCGCACCAATTGCGCCGAATCGAGGATATGACGCACCCACAGATGCTCGAGCGTGGACGCCGAGACGAGATTTTGCCGTCGGCTCTCCGCCTTCAGAAGCGCTGCGTAAGTCTCCAACTTCTCGAATGTTTCACGTGAAACATCACGCTGAGCGACCTCAGCCAGTCGATCGATCATGCCGCCGCGCGGCGGCTGGCTGCCACGTAGAGTGCGGATAATGCCGCCGGCGTGATCCCAGCAATGCGAGAGGCCTGATCGAGCGTTTCCGGGCGCGCAACCGCGAGGCGCTCGACCATCTCGTTGGAAAGCCCGGGAATTGTCGAGAAGTCCAGCGAGACGGAAATCCAGATACGGGAGTCACGCTGCACGACTTCCCACTCGCGCTGCTGGCGTTCGACATAAGGGGCGTAGAGCGCATCGGCCTGCCCCTCTTCGGTTTCGAACCATTCCGGCGACGTTCGGAACGCAAGATGAGCCTCGATCTGGCGCTTGCGCGTTTCCGACACGCAGCTTGCGCCCAATGCGTCCTCACCGAGGCGAGAAGTGGCATTGTCGGCGCGCAGCGACAGCCGATGCTCGGCGCGGGCGGTCATCATGCGATAGGGCTCGCTGACGCCCTGCAACGTCAAATCGTCGATCATCACCCCGACGTAGGAGCTGCGGCGGTCGAAGCGGACCTCGTCGAGGTCCAGCGCGGCGGCCGCGGCGTTGAGGCCGGCCGCAAGGCCCTGAGCGGCCGCCTCCTCATAGCCCGTCGTGCCGTTGATCTGCCCAGCCAGGAACAGCCCGGGCAGCTCGCGGACCTCAAGTGTCTGGTTGAGACGCCTGGGATCGACGAATTCATATTCCACCGCATAGCCAGGCCGAGCGATGTCCACCCGCTCCAGCCCAGGGATCGAATGAACAAACGCCTCCTGCACATCGACCGGAAGCGAGGTCGAAATCCCGTTGGGATAGACCAAAGCATCGTCCAGTCCCTCGGGCTCGAGGAAGATCTGGTGCGCATCGCGATCGGCGAAACGCTTCACCTTGTCTTCGATCGACGGACAGTAGCGAGGCCCCCGGCCTTCGATCGCGCCCGCAAACAACGGCGACCGATCGAAGTTCGCGCGGATGATCTCGTGCGTCCGCTCGTTCGTCCGGGTGATTGCACAATGGAGCTGGGGCTGCCGGAAACCCTCGTCCAGCGCCGACATCGTCCAGGCGACCGCGTCGCTCGGCTGCTCTTCGAGCCGCGCCCAGTCGATGGTCCGGCCGTCGAGCCGCGGCGGAGTGCCGGTCTTCAGCCGCCCTTGCGCAAGCCCTAGCTCCCGCACCTGGACAGCAAGTGCGACCGAAGCACGCTCGTCCCGGCGGCCGCCCTCGATGACCTGCTTGCCAACGAACATCCGGGCATCGAGGAAGGTGCCGGTCGCGATCACCACGGCTCTTGCGGGCAATAGGCCGATGCTCGTCTCGAGGCCCGCGATACGGCCGCCGCGAACGACGAGCCCAAGGGCCTCGGCGACGATCAGCTCGGCGCCGCTCTCGGCGAGCAACATGGAGATGGCTTGGCGATAGAGCTTGCGGTCCGCCTGAATGCGCGGACCCCACACTGCCGGGCCCTTGCTGCGGTTCAGCATGCGCCGGTGGATCGCGGCACGGTCGGCTGCCCGCGCCATCAGCCCGTCGAACACGTCCAGCTCGCGCACCAGATGGCCCTTGCCGACGCCGCCGATCGACGGGTTGCACGACATCTGGCCAGCGTCCTCCGGCCGGAAGGTGAGCAGCCCGACGCGCGCGCCCCGGCGGGCCGCGGCAGCCGCAGCCTCGCATCCGGCATGGCCGGCTCCGATCACCAGAACGTCGTGCATGGCTGAAGTCTTAGCCGATCAACGTTTCACGTGGAACGCTATTTCCCGAGGCAGAACCGCCCGAACAATGCGTCGAGAACATCTTCGACGCCGGCGCGGCCCGTCAGGCGGTCGAACGCGTTGCGCGCGCTCCGCAGGCTCTCGGCGATCAGGACGATGTCCTGGCCTGACGCCACGCCCTCCAGCGCCTCGGCCGCTTCGGCGAGCTGCAACGCCTGTCGGCGGTTGAGCGCGATCGCATCCTCGGCCGGCAGCAGCGAGCGCGCATTCGCCTCGACCTGGGTGAGCAGCGCGCCCAGGCCCTCGCCCGTAACGGAGGACACTGGGACCGAGCCCGACGGGGCTTGCCGTCGCTCGGGCAAGTCCGCCCTGGCGTGGACACGGATGCACCGCGGGTGGGCCGGCGCGTCGCTCGGTTCGCCAAGCCAGACCAGGACATCGGCCCTGTCGACCAGCCCCGCGGCGCGCTCGACTCCGATCGCCTCGACCTCATCGTCGGTCTCACGCAGCCCGGCCGTGTCGGTGAGCAGGATCGGCACGCCACCGAGCGACAGCGGCACCTCGATATGATCGCGCGTGGTCCCCGGCACAGCGGTAACGATCGCGCGCTCCTCTCCGGCTATTGCATTGATAAGGCTGGACTTTCCTGTGTTCGGCGGACCTGCGATCACCACGCGCACGCCGTCCTTCAGGGGCTCGACCCGAGGCCGCTCCAGCCATTGGCGGAGCTCGCCGGCAAGCAGCGCGCAATCGCGCAGCAAGGCGGGATCAACCGCTTCGTCCTCTTCGTCATAGTCGATCGCGCGTTCGGCCCGGGCCGACAGGGAAAGCAGCCGCTCCTGCCACGCGGCGATCTGCTTCCTGAGACCCCCCTCCGCCAGGACAAGCGCCGCCTTGCGCTGCGACTCGGTCTCGGCCTCGATGAGGTCCGCGAGGCCTTCAGCTTCGGTCAGGTCGATCCGGCCGTTCTCGAATGCGCGGCGGGTGAACTCGCCGGGCTCCGCCTGTCGCAACCCCTCAATGCGTCCCAATGCGGCCAGCACCGCGTCGACCACCGCCCGTCCGCCATGGGTGTGGAGCTCGATCACATCCTCCCCGGTCGAGCTCGCCGGGCTGTCGAAACGTAGGACCAAGGCTTCGTCGAGCAGGTCGTCAGATGTCGGGTCGCGAAGCTCGCGCACCGCCGCCATCCGCGCTTCGGGAAGCGCGCCGGCCAAGGCTGTCGCGGCGGCCTGAGCCCCTGCCCCGCTGACGCGGATCACCGAGATCGCTGCCGGCGGGCGACCGCTCGACAGCGCAAAGATCGTGTCGGTCATCGCCTCAGGCGAAGTTGGCGATCACCGGCGCAACATGGCCCGCGCCTTCGTAGATCATCTTCAGGGCGACCCAGAGGATGACCAGCAGGCCGACCCAGCCGATCCAGCGATAGCGCTCGATGTAGCGGGCGATGAAATTGGCAGCGACGCCCATCAGCACAACCGACAGCACGAGGCCGAACACCAGCACATAGGGATGCTCGCGCGCCGCTCCAGCCACCGCCAGTACATTGTCCAGGCTCATGCTCACGTCGGCGACGGCGACCCCCCAGGCGGCGCTGGCGAACGTCTTCGCAGGCCTCACGCCCGAATGCTCGTCGCCCACGATCTCCTGCGAGCCAGCGCTTTCGCCCTTGTGGCGCAGCTCGCGGTACATTTTCCAGGCAACCCACAGGAGCAGGATTCCGCCAGCGAGAACGAGGCCGACGATCTGCAGCAGCTGCGAGACGACCAGCGCGAAGGCGACCCGCAGCACCAGCGCGGCAGCGACGCCGATCAGGATGACCTTCTTGCGTTGATGGTCGGGTAGCCCGGCGGCCAGCGCACCGACGACGATTGCATTGTCGCCGGCGAGAACGATATCGATCAGCAGGATCTCGACGAGCGCCGCGAAGGCGCCGGGAGGGATCAGCGAAAGGTCCATCGGCCCGCTGCTAGCCGAGCCCCAGCACGTGCCTCAAGCCCAGTACATGCTCGCCGCCCATGAAACCCTCATAGATCATGTTGCAGGCCACCCACAGGATCACGGCCAGGCCGATGTAGTTGATCCAATGATGCCGTTCGATCAGCCGTGCGACATAATTGGCGGCGAGACCCATGAACAGGACGGAGAAGCTGAGCCCGATGAACAGCAGCGCCGGATTGTCGCGCGCGATCGACGCGACGAGCAGCACGTTGTCGAGGCTCATGCTGAGGTCGGCGATGGTGATCCCGATCGCCGCCTGAAGGAACGTCTTGCTGCGCGGCGGTCCCTCGACCGCCGTGGTCGATTCGTCGTCGGCGATCACATCCACCTTCGGATGCATCTGGCGCCACATGTTGTAGGCGACCCACAGGAGCAGCAGGCCTCCGGCGAAGACCAGCCCGGTCACGCGCAGCAGCTGGGTCGCGACCACCGCGAAGGTGATTAGGAACACCAGCGCCATGCCGACGCCGAACAGCAGGACCTTCTTGCGCTCCCGCGCCGGCAGGCCCGAGGCCAGCGAGCCCATGATCACGACATTGTCGCCGGCCATGGTCAGGTCGCCGACGATGATCTGACCGAGCTTGGCCATGCCGGCCGCGGTGAAGATCGCGCCGAAATCGAACCCCTCGAGCATGGGTCCTTGAACGCTCCTACTGGTTCATCGACGCGAAGAAATCTTCGTTCGACTTGGCGTCCTTCATCTTGTCGAGCAGGAACTGCATCGCGTCGACCGTGCCCATCTGCATCAGGATGCGGCGCAGCACCCACATCTTGGTGAGCGTGCCCTGCTCGACCAACAGCTCTTCCTTGCGAGTGCCGGACTTGCCGACGTCGAGCGCCGGGAAGATGCGCTTGTCGGCAACCTTGCGGTCCAGAATGACCTCGCTGTTGCCGGTGCCCTTGAACTCTTCGAAGATGACCTCGTCCATCTTGGAGCCGGTGTCGATCAGCGCGGTAGCAATAATCGAGAGCGATCCGCCTTCCTCGATATTGCGCGCGGCGCCGAAGAAGCGCTTGGGCCGCTGGAGCGCGTTGGCGTCGACGCCGCCGGTCAACACCTTGCCCGAGCTCGGCACCACCGTGTTGTAGGCGCGGCCAAGGCGCGTGATCGAGTCGAGCAGGATCACGACGTCCTTCTTGTGCTCGACGAGGCGCTTGGCCTTTTCGATCACCATCTCGGCGACCTGGACGTGGCGGCTGGCAGGCTCGTCGAAGGTCGAGGAAATGACCTCGCCGTGGACCGAGCGCTGCATGTCGGTAACTTCCTCGGGCCGCTCATCGATCAGCAGCACGATCAGGATCACCTCGGGATTATTGTCGGTGATTGCCCGTGCGATGTTCTGCAGCAGCACGGTCTTGCCGGTGCGGGGGGGAGAAACGATCAGCGCGCGCTGGCCCTTCCCGATCGGTGCGACGATGTCGATGACGCGCGCCGACTTGTCCTTGATGGTCGGATCGAGCGTGTCGAGCTTCAGCTTCTCGTCGGGATAGAGCGGCGTCAGATTGTCGAAGTTGACGCGGTGTCGGACCTGCTCGGGATCGTCGAAATTGATCGTCGTGACCCGGGTCAGGGCGAAATAGCGCTCGCCCTCCTTGGGCCCCCGGATCTCGCCCTCGACCGTGTCGCCGGTGCGGAGGCCGAATCGCCGAACGATCGACGGCGCGACATAGATGTCGTCCGGACCGGCGAGGTAATTGGCCTCGGGGCTGCGGAGGAATCCGAAGCCATCGTTCAGCACCTCGATGGTGCCCGATCCCATGATCTCAACGCCATTTTCGGCCTGGATCTTGAGGATCGAGAACATGAGGTCCTGCTTGCGCATCGTGGATGCGCCTTCGACGCCCATCTCCTCGGACATTGCGACGAGGTCGGCGGGAGTCTTCTTTTTCAATTCTTTCAAATGCATGGGTAGATTCTTTTCTTGGGGAGTTGGTGCTCGAGCTCGTCAAACTGGCCGAAAGCTGCGGACGCGGCAGGACGCCGCGAAGCGATGAGGAAGCGGACGGCTGAATAGGGAAACTGGCCGTGGCCGCCTGCGATTCGAGGTATGTCTCGACCCGCCCGCTGTCAATCAGCAGCGCATCGGCCGAGCGCCGAATCGACTAGAAAGGCCGGACGATCACCAGCACGACGATCAACGCCGCGGCGATCCCGGGTATTTCGTTGAGCATCCTCACCGCTTTGCCCGACAGCGGCCGCTCGCCTCTCGCAAGCTTCTTGCCATAGGCGCCAAGCCAGCCCTGATAGCCGCTGAGCGCGATCACCAGGACGAACTTGGCCACGAACCACCCTTGGTGAAAGGCGTCGATGTGAAAGGCCAGCATCAGGCCCAGCACCCAGACGGCACCGATCGCAGGGGTAAGGATGATCGACCGGACGCGTGCCTCGCGCTCGATCCAGGCGCGGTCTTCCGGTGATCCGACGGCCGTTTCCTGATGATAGACGTACAGTCGCGGCAGCAGGAACAGGCCGGCCATCCAGAAGATCACGAAGGTGACGTGGGCCGCCTTGACCCATGGGTAAGCAAGCCCGAGCCAACCGGTCCAATCGCTCACTTGTCCCCCTTCACCAGCTTGATGAGCTGCTCGACATGGGCGATCGGCGTGTCCGGCAGGATTCCGTGCCCGAGATTGAAGATGTGTGGTCGGCCGTCGAAAGCGTCAAGGATACGCCTGGTCGCGGCCCTGAGCTCCCTGCCCCCGGCCATCAACGCCAGAGGGTCGAGGTTGCCCTGCAGGGGAAGCTCGTCCGGCAGCGTTGCAGCAGCCCAGGCCGGGTCGACCGTCTCGTCGAGCCCGATGCAATCGACCATCGTATCGCGCGCATAGGCGCCGAGCTTGCCGCCGGCGCCCTTGGGGAAGCCGACCACCGGGAGATCGGGGTGACGCTGCTTCAGCGCAGCAACCAGCCGCGCAGTCGGCGCGATCACCCAGCGCTCGAACTGCGCGGGCGAAAGGCTCCCCGCCCAGCTGTCGAACAATTGCAGCGCCTCGGCTCCGGCCTCGACCTGGCCGAGAAGATAATCGAGCGTCACCTGTTCGATGCGCGCGATGATGTCGCCGAACCTGCCCGGGTCGGCATAGGCTAGCCGCCGCGCCTCGGATTGATCCCGGCTGCCCTGGCCGGCGACCATGTAGGTCGCGACCGTCCAAGGGCTGCCGGCAAAACCGATCAGCGTTTTGTCTTGGCCGAGCTGCGCTTTCACCTTGCGCACCGTCTCGTAGACCGGGTCCAGCCGCGCCGCGTAGGGCGTCAGGCTCTCGAGCTCGGCACTGATCAGCGGCGGCGTCAGGCGCGGCCCCTCGCCCGTCACGAAGGCAAGGTTCTGGCCGATGGCGAACGGGACGATCAGGATGTCCGAAAAGAGGATCGCCGCATCGAGCTGGGGGAAGCGCTCGAGGGGCTGGATCGTGACTTCGGCGGCCGCATCGGAATCATAGACCAGGTCGAGAAAGCTTCCCTTGTCCTGCCTCAGCTGACGGTATTCGGGAAGATAGCGGCCCGCCTGGCGCATCATCCACATCGGGCGAGGCGTGCATGGCCGGCCGCGAAGCACGCTGAGCAAAGGCTTGAGCGCCTGCGTTTCCGTTTGATCCGCAGGCTTCGGCGCCACCCTTCTTCTCTCCCTTATATATTTAGAATCTAAGATTGATGATGTGGTTGGGGCTGGGGTTGCGGGGTTTAGGCGGAGCTTCCCGAATTGCCAACAAGGCGGGCTGGTCGTTCCTCTCGGGACGATCGCGAGTCGCGCCGATTCCCACCCGTGATTCACAGTCTGGGGACAAGATTTTTCCCCGTGGATGAATCCTCGAACGGCCGTCGCGTGGAGCTTTGCAAATCACCGGTTGAGCCCCTCCCCAGCGCCGCGCTAGCCTTGCCCCGCCCCTTTTCCACAAGGTTGTTCGATTGAGCCTGATCCTCGCTTCGACCAGCGCCATCCGCCGCCACATGCTCGACGCCGCCGGCGTTACATATGAGGCGGTGAAGCCGCATGTCGACGAGGCGGCGCTGAAGCTCGGCCTGACCGACGCAGCCGACATCGCCGGACGACTGGCCGAGGCCAAGGCCGTCAGCGTTGCGGGCGAATGGGTGATTGGCAGCGACAGCGTCGTCAGCGCCGGCGGGCGGCTGTTCGACAAGCCGCGCGATCGCGAGGACGCCGCCGAGCACCTGCGCTTCTTTTCGGGCAAGACCATGGAGCTCACCAGCTCGGTGGCACTGGCCCGCGATGGCAAGCCGGACTGGCGGCACGTCGGAACTGCGCGGCTCGAGGTTCGTCCGCTGTCCGACGCGTTCATTGGCGACTATCTCGATGCCGAATGGCCAGAGGTCGGCTACACTGTCGGCGTTTTCCGGCTGGAGGCGCGCGGCGTGCAGTTGTTTTCGTCGATCGATGGCGACCATTTCACCATCCTCGGGATGCCGCTCATTCCGCTGCTTGGCGCCTTGCGCGACCGCGGCCTGATGCCCGCATGATCCGGATCGCGCTTACCGGCTCGATCGGCATGGGCAAGTCCACCGTCGCGAAGATGTTCGAGCGCGCCGGCGTCCCGGTGTTTGATGCTGACGCCGTGGTTCGGGCGCTCCAGGCGCCGGGCGGTGACCTTGTCGACAGGATCGGCGAGGCCTTCCCCGGCTGCGTTCGCGCGGGAACGCTCGACCGGGAATGCCTGGCCGCGATCGTCCTTTCGGACCGCGCCAAGCTCGCCGCGCTCGAGGAGATCGTGCATCCCGCGGTCCGGGACGCACGCGAGCGCTTCGTCGCCGAACATCCGGATGCGTCGGCGTTGGTGTTCGAGATTCCCTTGCTGTTCGAGACGGCTGGGGAGGGCGAGTTCGACAAGGTGGTCGTCGTCTCCGCGTCGGCCGAAGTCCAGCGCGCCCGAGTGCTCGAGCGGACCGGAATGACACCGAGCAAGCTCGAGTCGATCCTCGCCCGCCAGACACCCGACGAGGACAAGCGCGCCAAGGCCGACTTCGTGGTTGATACGGGTACCGACCTATCCACAACTGAAAGCCAGGTGCGAGACATTCTGGCTTGTCTCGGAATCCGCGACACCCGATAGTTTTCGGCGATGCGGGAGATCGTCTTCGATACGGAAACCACGGGGCTCAACCCGCTCGGCGGCGATCGCATGGTCGAGATCGGTTGCGTGGAGATCATCAACCGGGTCGAGACCGGGCGCCATTACCACGCTTATTTCTATCCGGAACGCGACATGCCGTTCGAGGCGGAGATGGTGCACGGCCTGACCAACGCCTTCCTGTCGGACAAGCCGCTGTTCGCCGACAAGGCCGAAGAGCTGCTCGAATTCATCGAGGATTCGCCGCTGGTCGCGCATAATGCGAGCTTCGATTTCGGCTTCCTCAACTATGAGCTCGAACGATGCGGCCGCCCGACGGTGTCGATGAACCGCATGCGCGACACGCTCCAGTTGGCGCGAATGAAGCATCCCGGCGCGAAGCACAGTCTCGACGCCTTGTGCATGCGGTTCGGGATCGACCGGAGCCACCGGGTGAAGCATGGCGCACTGCTCGACGCCCAGCTGCTCGCCCAGGTCTATGTCGAGCTTACCGGCGGCCGGCAGATCGGGCTCGGGCTGGTCGCCGAGGCAGGCACGGTCGCGGTGCGGGCCTCCGCCGGGCCGGTCACGACGCGCGAGCCGCGGCCGGCTCGTCCCCATGCGCCGCTCGCCGCGGAACTCGAACGCCACCGCGCGTTTATTGCCAAGCTCGTCAACCCGCTGTGGGAACGGTTCGCGCCGCAACACTAGCGGGCCGGTTGACGGCGTGACGGGCGCGGTCCTAAGCGCCCGCAGCAGCGAAGGAGCCAGCCACAAATGGACGTTCGGGTCGCGGGTCATCAGGTCGATACCGGCGAGTCGCTGCGCGAGCATGCGCAGCGTCGAGTCGCCGACATCACGGAAAAATATTTTTCCCGGTCCGTGGGAGCCAACGTCACCTTCGGCCGAGGTCCGAACAACGACTACACCTGCGACATCGTCGCGCCGGTCGTGAATGGGGTCGTGCTCAAGGCTTCGTACAGCGGTCGCGAGCCCGAGATCGCGTTCAACGGCGCCGCGGACCGGATCGAAAAGCAGCTTCGGCGCTACACCAACCGGCTGAAGGACCATAAGGTCGACGAGTCGGAGACTGCGCCCTTCATCGAGAATGCCGCCTACACGATCTTCGCCGGCGCGGTGCCGAGCCAGAGCGAGACTGACCAGGCCGGGCATCCGACCATCGTCGCCGAGACTCGCGTCGACATCCCGGACTCGAGCGTCTCGGATGCGGTGATGTTGATGGACCTGCGCAACACGCCGGCGCTGATGTTCAGGAACAGCGCAACCGGCGAGTTCAACATGATCTACCGCCGCGAGGACGGGAATATCGGCTGGGTCGAGCCGCATACCGACTGAGCACCAGCAACCTTGATGCGGCCTGGTGCGACCGGTCGCACCACTCACGAGTTTTCGCCCGATGCAGCTTGCCGACTTCCTCGATTGCGACGCGATCAAGACGTCCCTCCCGGGCGGCAACAAGCGCTCGCTTCTTCAACAGCTTGCCAACCTTGCCGCGCAGCGGCTCGGGCTTGACGCTGGCGCGGTGAACGCCGGGCTCACCGAGCGGGAACAACTCGGCTCCACCGGGTTCGGCCAGGGCGTCGCCATTCCACACGCGAAGATCGATGGCCTCGCCCGGATCTACGGCCTGTTCGCGCGCCTTGGCGAGCCCGTCGACTTCAAGGCGATCGACGGGCGTCCGGTCGACCTTGTGTTCCTGCTTCTCTCGCCGCCCGGCGCCGGCGCCGAGCATCTCAAGGCGCTGGCGGCGATCAGCCGCGTTACGCGCGATGCCGCGACTCTGGAGCGCTTGCGCGGCGCGCGCAGCCGCGATGCACTGGCGGCGGTCCTGATGGGCGCCGACGAACGGGAAGCCACCTGAGCGACCGCCTCCCAACGCACGTCGAGGTTGCGGGCATTCTTCGCCGCGCACAGGCGGAAGGCGGTTTCGCGACTGTAATGAGGAAAGGCGACGAGCACCGAGGGTCGGTGCTTGTGTTCGTGACCAGTCGCGGCGCGCATTGCGCAGTCCTCGAACGAATACTCAATCTCGACGGAAGCTACGGTTGGCAGCGCGTTGGGCCAGCCGAATCGTCCGGTTCCGCTGAAATTGCTGATTTCCTCGCTCGCCGGACACGATTCGACGAGGATTTGTGGGCAATCGAACTGGATATCGCGGACCCCGAACGGTTCATCGCTGAAACAATGTTAACGGGTTGACCCCCCGCGCGACGGGACCGAAACCATTCTCAACAACAAGAGCGGGGGGCATTTCCTCGAGGCGCCAGCGCCGGGGAATGCCACGCGAGACGGGGAATCACAGAGCGCTGGCGAAGTAACGGTCAAGTAACGCGCAGCGTTTTCAACGTGGTTCACCGCACGAGATGGCGTGAATTTTGGCTTCTTTTCGCTCAGCTTTGCTGATGGTTGCGGCGCTTACCGCAACGATTGTTGCCCCGGTCAAGGCCGGACCTGCCGCCGAGCCGCTGGTTTCGGTGGCCAACGCGACCCTTCCGTCGATCGCGCTTCCTGATCTGCTCGATCCGAAGGGTGAGCCGGCCCTGTCCGAGCCGGTACCGACGGAGCCTTCGAACCTAGACACCGATCTTCAGACCGACACAACGGAGGCGGTCGCGACGGCCAGGCCGACCGGCGATCTGGCGACCATGGTCACCGAACTCCGTGCTCCCGAGGCGGGCAGCCGCGAGCTCGAGTGCCTTGCCACCGGCATCTATTTCGAGGCGAAGAGCGAGCCGCTTGCCGGCCAGCTTGCCGTCGGCAAGGTCATTGCGAACCGCGCGTCGAGCGGCGGCCGCTTCCCCAGCACCTATTGCGGCGTGCTGTTCCAGCGCGGCCAGTTCTCATTCGTCCACGGCCACAGCCTCCCGGCGGTCGCGCACAGCAATCGCCAGTGGCAGACTGCCGTTGCGATTGCGAAGATCGTCGACCAGCGGCTCCAGCAGTCGTCCGTCGGCAATGCGCTCTTCTTCCACGCCCGCTACGTTTCGCCGGGCTGGGGCCTGAAGCGCGTTGCGTCGATCGGCAATCACATCTTCTACCGTTAGAATCTTAGGAGTGGGGCGGGCAGCGGGCGGGCTTCGGCCCGCCCGCTTTCTTTGGGGCGACGACACTCGCCCGATTGGCTGCGTTCTCACATTGTTCTAATGTCGGGCAATGGCCACCCAACCCGATTCTCCCTGCTTCACCGACGCACCGCCGATCGCCACCGACGTCGCTCGCGGAGTCACTCGCCTGTTATGCCGGCAGGACTTGTTCGCGGTGTGTGAGATGCCGCTGCCCAACGGTCGCCGCGCCGACCTGATGGCGATCGACAGCGGCGGCAGCTTCACCATCGTCGAGATCAAGGTCGCGAAGGCTGACCTCACCGGCGATTCGAAGTGGCTCGATTATCTCGAATATTGCGACCGCTTCTATTGGGCGGTGCCGCCATACCTCGCGCGGATCCTCGACGAGGAACGCTATCTGCCAGGCGAAGCCGGTCTGATTGTCGCGGATCGTTACGATGCGGCGGTGGTGCGTGAGGCCGCGCATCGCCCGCTCGCACCGGCGCGCCGTAAGGCCGAACTGTTGCGCTTCGCCCGCCGTGCGGCGCGACGGCTTGCGGCTCAGGTCGATCCGTCGCTCGGCGACTTCACTTAGTCGGCTGGGCCTTCTTGGCTTCGATGAGCTTGAGGATTTCGCGGGCGCGCGTGTCCCGCTTCGCATAGTCGCGGGCCGAATAGCCGGCCGCGGCATCGGTGCGGTCCGGGTTGGCGCCGGCTTCCAGCAGCTGCCTGACGATCGGCAGGTTGCGCTGCTGGACGGCGATGATCAGCGGCGTTTCTCCCATCCGGTTGGCCGCGTCGACTTTTGCACCGAGGGCCAGCAGCCAGGTCACCGCCTGCTCGAAACCGACGCGCGACGCGGCGATCAGCGGCGTGTCCCCGCCCTTGCCGCCGAGGTTAGGGTCGGCGCCGTTGTTGAGCAGGTAGCCCGTCCAGGTCTCATCGCTTCGGTTGATGGCGATGATCAGGCCGGTGTTCCCCTCGCCGTCCTTCGTGTTGACGATGCCGTTCGGATGAGCCGACAGGGTCGAGATCGCCTTGTCGCCGTCACGCTTCTTGACGGCTTCGACAAATTCGTTGCCCGGCGTGCCCATTTGCGCCGCGGCAGGGGCGGCAGCGAGCGAGCTTGCCGCCACAACAACAAAAACCAGATGTTTCACGATCTTATGCCCCGAACTGATGCGTCGTCCCGCTTGATTGCCGGGGCTTAGCAGAGCAAGGCTCGACATCAAATGAACGAGGACCGGCCATTCTGGGAACGACCGCTCGCCACGCTCGACGGTGGCGAGTGGGAAGCGCTGTGCGACGGCTGCGGCCGCTGCTGCGTCCACAAGCTCGAGGATGAGGAAACCGGCCTTCTCTATCCGACCAACGTTGCCTGCAAGCTGCTCGACCGCCGCAACGGCCGCTGCCTCGATTACAAGAACCGGATGAAGCTCGTGGCCGATTGCGTGAAGCTCGATCGCAAGAATCTGAACGGGCTTGAGTGGCTTCCCGGAACTTGCGCTTATCGGCTTCGCGCTGCCGGCCAGCCTCTGCCCGAGTGGCACTATTTGATCTCGGGAAGCCGCGAGACGGTCCACGAAGCCGGGCAGTCGACCCGCGGCTGGACCGTCAGCGAGGACGACGCCGGCGAGCTCGAATATCATGTGGTCGAACGCTCGCTCTGAAGCGGCGCTGGAGGCGGCGCTTCCGGTTCCGATCGAGGTCCGCCCCGTTCGCAACGCGCGGCGGATGCGGCTGCGCTTCGACGAAACCAGCGGGACGCTGAAGCTTTCCTGTCCCTGGCGCACCAGTCGCCGTGCCGCGCTCGCCTGGGCGCTCGACCAACGCGATTGGATCGAGGCGCAGCTCGCCCGCGCCGAACCGGGCGAGCCGTTCGAGCCGGGTGCGGCGATCCCGTTGGAAGGCCAGGATGTCCGGCTGGTGTGGGACCCGGCCGCGGGGCGGACGCCGACATTGGCCGATGGCGAACTTCGCTGCGGCGGTCCCCGCGAAGGCTTCGCACGCCGGATCGAGCTTTTCCTGAAGCGTCGCGCACTCGACGTGATGAGTGTCGAGGCCGCCGACTATGCCGATGCCGCAGACGTCACGGTGCGATCGGTCAGCGTCGGCGATGCCGGGACGCGTTGGGGGAGTTGCTCGTCGCAAGGACGAATTCGCCTGAGCTGGCGGCTGATCCTCGCTCCGCCGGCGGTCCGCAAATTCGTCGTCGCGCACGAGGTCGCCCACCTCAAGCACCTCGACCATAGCCCTCGGTTCAAGGCGCTCGAAGCCCAGCTGTACGGCCCCGGCCTCAGCGAGGCGAAGGCGCTGCTACGCCGCGTTGGGCCGCGGCTGCGACGGGTCGGGCGGGGGCGCTAGCGGATCAGGCGGGGGCTGGCGCGGGGGCTGGCGTTGGGGCGGCGGCTGTCGCTGCGGCTGCGGCGGGAAGGCCTGGTCGAGCTCCTGCTGGCTGGGGTCGCCCGTTCCGTCCGGCCTGACCATCGGCGGCGGAGCCCCCGTGTCCTGCGGCGGGGGCGGAGTGCCAAGCGGCATGCCGTTCTCGTCGACCATCGGCTGCATCTCGTTGGCATCGATCGCCTGGTCGCCGAACATCTGCTCCTCGGGCGTCAGCTGCCAGTCCGGCATCGGGACCTGGGTCTCGAATTGCTCGACCGGGCGCCGAGCGACGGCGACGGTCATGAAGTCGTGGAAGGCGCGCGCCGGCGCGGTGCCGCCCTGAAGTCCCGCGACCGGGCGGGCATCGTCGCGGCCCATCCAGACGCCGGTTGTGAGCCCGCTCGAAAAGCCGATGAACCAGCCGTCCTTGTTCGAGCTCGTGGTGCCGGTCTTGCCGGCGACGGGACGGCCGATCTGCGCGGCGCTGCCCGTGCCCGACAGAACCGCGGACTGGAGCAGGTCGGTCATCTCGGCCGCGACCCATGGCGCCACCAGCACGCGTTCCTCGTCGGCCTCGCGCTGGTAGAGGATGTGCCCGTCGGCGGTGACCACACGCCGGATACCGTAAGGCGTTACTGCGACGCCCTTGTTGGAGACCGATGCGAAAGCACGCGCCATGTCGATCAGCCGCACGTCGCTGCTGCCGAGGACCATCGAGGGGTAGGTCGAGATCGGGGTCGTGATCCCGAACCGGCGAGCCATGTCGGCAATGGTCGAAAAGCCGACCTGCGCGCCGATCTTGGCGGAGATCGTGTTGATCGACCGCGAGAAGGCCTCGCGCAGGGTCACCGGCCCAAGGTTCGTGCGGGTCGAGTTGCGCGGGCTCCAGCCGTCGATCGTCACCGGCTCGTCGACGATCGTGTCGGTCGGCTTCATCCCGGATTCGAGCGCGGAGAGGTAGACGAACAGCTTGAACGCCGACCCCGGCTGGCGGACCGCCTGGGTCGCGCGGTTGTAGATCGACGCGACATAGTCCTTGCCGCCGACCATCGCGCGGACCGCGCCGTCGCGGTCGATTGCGACCAGAGCGCCCTGCGTTCCGTTGGGGGCATTGGCTCGGATCGCTCGGTCGGCGGCGAGCTGCATGCCCGGGTCGAGCGTGGTCCAGACGTCGATCGGCTCGCTGGTCTGGTCGATCAAGGTATCGAGCTGGGGCAGGGCCCAGTCGGTGAAGTAGCGGACGCTGTTCTGGCTGGTAGTCTGCTGGATGCGGACCTCTGCCGGGTTGACCGCCGCCGCGGTGTCGGCCGTGATGAAGCCGTTCCGGACCATCGTCTGCAGGACCACGCCGGAGCGCGAGCGCGCCGCCTCGACGTCGGCCGAGGGCGAATAGTTGGATGGCGCCTTGACCAGGCCGGCGATGATCGCCGCCTCGCCGAGACTTAGGTGATCCGCGCCATGGCCGAAGAATTTTCGCGAGGCCGCGTCGATCCCATAGGCACCGCCGCCGAAATAAACGCGGTTCAAATAGAGCTCGAGGATCTGGTCCTTGCTGAACTTCCGCTCGAGCGCCATCGCCAGGATGCCTTCCTTGATCTTGCGCACGAAATTGCGGTTGTTGGTCAGGAAGATGTTGCGGGCGAGCTGCTGCGTGATCGTCGACGTCGCGCGGACGCGATGGCCGGTCGTCACGGCCGAGGCGAGAGCGCGGCCGATGCCGATCGGATCGATGCCGATATGACTTCGGAAGCGGCGGTCCTCGGTCGAGATCATCGCCGCCCTCATTTCCGCGGGGATTCGCTCGTACGGCAGCCATTGGCCGAAGCTGGGGCCCATTTGCACCAGCACCTGGCCGTTGGCGGCGCGCACGCGGATCATCTGGCCGAGATCGGACCGCTTGGTGAGGTCGCCGTAGCTCGGCAGGTATGCGGTTGCGACCGCGACGGCGACGATCAAGCCGAGCAGCGACAGCAGGGCCGCATATGCGAGGCCCTTGGCGATGCCCTTGAAGGTGGAGCGGTCACTTTGCGGTTTGGGACGCGATCGGGCCATTTGCCTGGGTGGGATAGAAAGGTGCGCAGCTGCCGACAATAGCTGCTTCGGCCGCAAGCGCGCCTTGCGCGAGGGAGGGTTAGCAGCGGCTTAACCCTGTCTTAGCCTGTCGCTGCTAGCCCCTTTGCCATGGGTCGATCCACGCTCTTCGCCGTCGGGCTCGCACTTGGTGCTCTTGCGGCCTTCTCGCCGCAGGCGGCAGCGCAGTGCCGCCTGTGCGACGTGCCGTCGACCCAGCTGCCGGCGGACAGCGCCGACGGCGATGTCGAGCTGCTGGTCGAAGCCAGCCTGGATTTCGATCGACTGATCTTCTCCGGCACGGGCTTCGGGGCGGCCACGATGCGCCCAGACGGCTCGAATGGCGCGGAAGGGGTCGTGACCTCGGTCGGGCCTCGAGCGCGCGTCGGCACGGTGCTCGTGCACGGCGCGCCCGGCCGCGCTCTCAGGATCCAGCTCCCGCACCGGATCGAGCTCTATTCGTTAAGCGGCGGTCGCATCACCCTCGACCAGGTATCGACCGACCTGCCGGCCGAGCCTCGGCTCGATGCCGCGGGCAACCTCAGCTTTCGATTCGGCGGGCGACTGGTCGTCAGCGGAGATTCCGATGGCCAGTATCGCGGCGACCTGCCGATCACCGTCGAATATCTCTGAGGATCACTCCGTTTCGGTGGAAATCCTAAGCCGACATTAACCATGAGCTTCAGCGAAGCCGTAAGCGCTTCTGGTTAATGATGCGGTGACGATAAGCGAACCAAGTGGGGACGAGTCATGCATAAGACCATCTCAACCGCCGGCGTAGTGCTCGCATCGCTGCTTGCCGCGAGCCCGGCCGCCGCCGTGAGCCCGGCAAGCCAGGCCACGGCCAATGCCAAGATCTACAAGCCGCTCACCATCTCGAAGGTGCAGAACCTCGATTTCGGCGTGATCGTGCTCGGCGCGGGCGCCTGGGCCGGCGAAGTGGTGAGCCTGAGCCAGGCCGGGGCGCTGACCTGCGGCGGCGGCACCAACCTCACCTGCAGCGGCTCCCCGCAGGTCGCCAAATATCACCTCGTCGGGACCAACAATGCGACGGTGACCGTCAGCTCGCCGGGCTTCAACCTGACAGGGCCCGGCACCCTGGCGTTCACGCCCAACGCGCCGGCCACGGTCAACCTCGGCGCGACGGGTTCTACGACGGGCGTCGATTTCTCGATCGGCGGCTCGATCACGCTCGCCTCGACGACGCCCGACGGCGTCTACAGCGGCACCTTCGCGGTGACCGCCGACTATCAGTAAGGCTTTATCGGCTAGCGGCAGTTTCTGCCGCAAAGTGGGGGAGGGGGCTGCCGGCAACGGCGGCCCCTTTTCCGCTTCAATTGCGGATCCATGGTTGATCGCGCGAAGATGGTTGACTGAAATTCAACCATTTCGGTTGTACCCCACTCGGTCGAGCCATCACTTCTAGAGGATTGGCAGTTTTTGCGTTGGAACGTCACCAAGCTCGCATTGATGCTGATTGCGCTGGCCGGCGTCCTGCCGATCGGCGCCGCGGCGCATGCGGCAACGGCGGTTGCACAAGTCACTGCGCAAGGGGTCAAGCCGCTGATCCTGACGAAGGTCCAGGACCTGGACTTCGGCAGCGTGACGCTCGGGACCGGCGTGTGGAGCAATGCCACCGTGGCCCTGCCGCAGGCGGGCGCGCTGACTTGCACCAATCCGAACATCACCTGCACCGGCGCCACCACGGTTGCCATCTACAACGTCCAGGGCTCGAAGCAGCAGGCGGTGCGCATCAGCGCGCCGAACGTGACCCTGGTCAACCAAAGCGATTCGAGCCAGACCCTGACCCTGGTCACCGACGCGCCTGCCGACCTGGTTCTGGCCAACAACGGTTTCCCAGGGTCCGATTTCTCGATCGGCGGATCGGTGACGATCAATTCGACCACGGCGGCCGGCGTCTATGTCGGCACGTTCAACGTGACCGTCGATTACTGACCCGCCGAAGACGAATTTCCCGTCATGGTTGACCGAAAATAAACCATTTCGGACCCATACCCGCGGCGACCGCTCCATCTAGGAGCCAAGTGGGGGTCGTCGTGATGCATTTGTGGACCAGGTCCATCCTCGCCGCCGGGCTGTTCGCCGCGGCATTCCAGCCAACCGCTGCCGTAGCCGGCGTCGGCGACCTTCTGGTCGCGCCGACGCGGCTGGTACTCGACGGCCGCAAGGGCGCCGAGGTGATCCTCAACAATATCGGCGACGAGCCCGCGACCTACCGCGTGTCGGTCGAGTTCCGCCGGATGACGGAGAAGGGCGAGCTGGTCGACGTCACGGCGCCCAGCGCTACCGACAAGGCGGCCGCCGACATGATCGTCTATGCACCGCGCAAGGTCACCCTGGCGCCGCATGAGCCGCAGGCGATCCGCATCACGGCACGACCGCCCCAGGGCCTGCCCGATGGGGAATATCGAGTCCACATGCTGTTCCGCGCGATCCCGCCGGCTAATCCGGTGGTCCAGGCTGCGGCGGCGCCGGCGAAGGGCGTCCAGTTCCAGCTGACTCCGATCTATGGCGTGACCATCCCGGTGATCGTGCGCCTCGGCAATCTCGACGCCAGCGCCGGAATCGCCAACGTCCAGCTTGAGCACAAGGTTGGCGGCGACGCGCTGGGTTTCGACCTGACGCGCACCGGCACTCGCTCGACCTATGGCGAGGTTCGCGTGCTGAAGGCCGGGGTCAAGGCCCCGATCGCGCTGATGAAGGGCATCGCGGTCTATACCGAAGTGCCCCAGCGCCACGTCAGCGTCCCGCTGGCCGAGGCCTATAGGAGCGGGCTTACGGGACCGGTGACGGTTCAATATGTCGAGACCTTCGACGACGGCATTCACCTCCTCGCCGAGACCCAGGCGGTGCTCCGCTAGGGGCGCTGACGGGGCGGGGTCGGAGATATGCGCGGCGGCCGTTTCTGGCTGCGCAAGGCAGCGCTGCTGCTGGTGCTCGGCGCCGGCAGCCTTGGCGCATCCGCGACCACGCCCGCCGGCGCGCCGGCACCCAAGCCGTGGACCGCGGATCCCGACGAGCAGTTCCTGCTCGACGTAAACATTCATCAGCTGCGGCTCGGCGACACGGTCCGCGCCTACAATGCACCCGAAGGCACATGTGTCGTCTTAGGCGACTTTCTGACGGCGCTGGACGTGCCGATGCGCATCGATCTCAGCGCGAAGAAAGCAAGCGGCTGGGCGTTTCGGGAACGGAACACCATCTCGATCGACATCGCCGCGATGAAGGCGACCTACGGCCCGAAGAGCGAGCCGATCGCGCCGGGAACGGTCCGCGAGACGCCCGAAGGGTGGTGCATCCAGGCGCCCGCTCTCGGCCGCTGGTTCGGAGTCACAGTCAGGCCGATGACGTCCGGTTCGGTGCTGTTGCTCGACTCCGACGTGAAGCTGCCGGTCGAACTGGCGATGGAACGAAAGCAGCGCGCCGCCCGGCTGCATCGGGCAAGCTTCGATCTCGCGAGCCTTCCGCAGGTCCGCGTGCCTTATCGGATGTGGCGCGCGCCGGCGCTCGATTTCGTCGTCAGCGGCGGTGTCACCTATCGCGCGAGCAATGGCGTCAAGATCGACCGCCAGACCTCGGTCTATGCCGCCGGCGAGATCGCGCATCTGTCCTACGATGCGCAGGCGACCACCGATTCGCACGGCAAGCCCAGCATGCTGCGATTGCGCGCTTATCGGTCGGACCCCGATGCTCAGCTGCTCGGCCCCCTCAAAGCCACGCAATACGGATTCGGCGATGTCGAGGGCTTCGATACGCGTCTGACAGGGGCGGTTGCCGCCGGTCGCGGCGCGGTCGTCACCAATCGTCCGCTGACCACGAGGACGGCGTTCGACCGAACGCGGATCGAAGGCGATCTTCCCACCGGCTGGGAGGCCGAGGTCTACCGCAATGGCGAGCTGCTTGGCTTTGCCAAGTCCGATTCGTCGCAGCGCTACGTGTTCGACGACGTCCAGCTTCTCTATGGCGAAAACCGCGTGCGCGTCGTGCTCTATGGGCCGCAGGGCCAGGTCCGCGAGCGCGAGCAGCTGATCGACGTCGCGCAGGACAATGTCCCCAAGGGGAAGACCTGGTACTGGCTCGGTGCGAACCAGCCGAGCCGAGACCTGATCTCACTCGAAAAACCGCCGGATTCTAGCCTGCCCCGCGCACAGGCCGCGCTGTCGGTCGAACATGGTTTGGATTCGCGCACGAGCGTCGGGGTGCTCGCGCGCGCGATGCTCGTTGACGACCAGCGGCTGACCTTTGTCGAGGGCACGGTCCGCCGCTCGGTCGGCGCCGCCATCCTCGAGGTCAGCGCCGCCCGCGAATCCAATGGCGGGACGGCTGCTCACGCCCAGCTTTTGGGCAAGTTCGGACCCGTTTACGTGAACGTCGACGCGCTTATCGCAAACGATTTTCATTTGCAGGGAGGTGGCACGCCGCAGACCGTACGCGAGGTGCGAGCAGCGCTGGATACGCCGTTCAAGATTGGCCAGACGATCATTCCGGCGCACGCCGAGGCCCATTTCGTTCGGCACGTCGATGGCTCCCGCCTGCTGGAGGCGGCCAGCCGCCTGTCGGCGTCGATCGACCGCTTCAACCTTGGTGCCGAGCTTCGGTATCGGAAGGACTATGCGGTGCCTGGTGGCCCGCAGTCGCCCAACGAGCTGAGGCTTGGCCTGCTCGGCAGCGGACACATCGGCCCGGTCCGCATTCGCGGGTCCACCGAATTCGACGTCAAACCGTCAGCGCGCTTCCGCAGCGCTGAACTGTCGGCATATTGGAACGCTTCGGAGAACAGCGACTGGGAGGGCGTGCTGGCTTACGACCGCCTCCAGAGCCGTGGCCGGGCGCGCCTTACGCACATCATGCGCGCCGAATCCTTCGCGCTGGCGCTGACCGGTGAGGCGACCACCAAGGGCGATCTCGCGCTTGGCTTCAACCTCAACTTCTCACTCGATCCGCGCCATGGCCTGACTCTGTCGCGCCGGCCGCTTGCCGAAGGTGGAATGGTCCATGCCACGGTGTTCCGCGACCTCAACGACAATGGCCGGCTGGACTCGGGCGAGCCGCTCGAAAAGGGCGCTCTGATCACCACCGGTTCGCGCCAGACGCAGCGCAAGACCGATGCCAGGGGTTCGGTGACGATCGGCGGGCTGACCGCATTCGTGCCCGTGCCGGTCGGGATCGACGTGACCAGCCTGGATGACCCCATGCTGACGCCCAAGAAGGCAATCCAGGTGGTGGTGCCTCGGCCGGGCGTCGCCGCGGACGTGTCCATCGCGCTGGTCGGCGGGGGCGATGTCGAAGGCGCCTTGATGAAGAACGGTGAGCTCGGGTTCGAGGGCGTCGATCTCGAGCTGGTCGACGGCCAGGGCAAGGTGGCCGGCACTGCGCGCACCGATTTCGACGGCTTCTTCCTGTTCGAGCGCGTGCCCTATGGCGAGTATCGGCTGCGCGTCAATTCGGCGTCGGCAGCGGCTGCTGGAATCGTGTCCGAACTGGGGATTTCGCTCAAGGTCACGACCGAGCGCTCGATCGTGCGCCTCGGGTCGATCCAGGCGCCGCTCGCGCCGCACATCGCGGCAGCCCAGATCCCGGTCGCCACGCCCTGATCTAACTGATGGTGCGGTCGAGAAGACTCGAACTTCCACGGCCTTTCGGCCACAGCGACCTCAACGCTGCGCGTCTACCAGTTCCGCCACGACCGCACGTCATGAAAAGGCCGGCTGCGGAAAAGCCGCCGGCACTGGCAAGGCGCGCGCCCTAGCAAAGGCTCAATGGGGGCGCAATGCCGCCCGCGGGCGCAAGCGATTCGGTCCAGAATGGCACAATCCTTAAAGCGCCGTTTACCATTTCCGCGGGACTGCGTTAGGCAGTCGCATGTTCCTGATCGCCGCTGCCGCCCTTGCCACTGCCTCGACGCCTCACCAGGGGCCGATCGCAACTGCGCAGGCCACGGCGACGATCCGCGTCCTGACCTCGGTTCGAGTGAAGCTCGATGGCAGCTCGACGCCCGGCTTGCCGGCGCCGCGCGACGCCCAGTTGAAGTTCGCCGACGGTACGAGTCAGTCTGCAAAACTCGTGGAATTCCAGTAGGTTGTAGCGCCTCAGGCCTTCTGGCCGAGGGTGATCGTCAGATATTCCCCGCCCGGCGGCACATTGACTTCAGCACTGTTGAAAGTCGCGCTTGCGCCCGCCGCCAGCGACCGCGCCGGCGGTGCAATGGTCCAGCTGTAGACCAGCTTGCCGGCCTGGTTGGTCAGCCGGGCATTCAGCGGCGGAACGACCTGCTCCCGGCTGGTCGGGTTGATCACGCGTCCCGACACCGTCAGCAGCTCATTGCCGCTGGCCAGTTGCATCCGCTCGACATGGGGCGGGTTTGAAACTTGCAGCGGGCTGTCCCCGCCGGACGCCAGCCCCAGCCTCGACTTGAGCTCGGCCGGGGCGAGGAACCAGAAGGCGACCGCGAGCGCGGCAATGAGCAGCAAAGCGAGCAGCACCGTGCGAGTTCCACCGCGGCGGCGCGGTGCCTCCTCGTCTTCCCCGGCGAACGGGCTGAACATGTCCGGCGCGGCTTCGGCTTCGGGGGGCGCGTCCCAGTCGGCGGCGGGCGCCTGCTCGCCTTGGTCGACCGCGAGCCCCGCTTCGGGGTCCGCCGCTCCCTCGATGACGGCTTCCTCGTACGCGCGTTCCTCGGCTTCGGGGCCGCTGCGCGGCTCGATCAGCGCTGCTTCCGCAAGGCTTTCGTCCGCGTCGTCGGCGGATTCGGCGGCCGAAGCGCCATAATCGTCGGGTTCTTCCGGCGCCGACGCCACGGATTCCTCGCCTGCCGCCGTCTCGGCCGGGGGCGCGGTCTCACTGACCGCCGCCTGCTCATCCAGCTCGAGCGTGCCGGCGTCGGCTTCCGGATCCTGGTGCCAGCTGTGCTTGCAGGCCGCGCAGCGCACCTGGCGGCCTTCGGGCG
>Ga0105248_10000387_pt1 | contig 50809 bp, 43 predicted proteins | sample KBSS34metaG_FD_81524 | JGI IMG/M metagenome (GOLD analysis project Ga0105248, IMG submission 81524) | Switchgrass rhizosphere microbial communities from Kellogg Biological Station, Michigan, USA - KBS S3-4 metaG | ecosystem: Host-associated > Plants > Roots > Rhizosphere > Soil | place... | reverse complement strand
GCTGTGCATTGTCCCAGTCATGGTGACTTCCTTCCGAAAATTCCTTTCGCTCTCCACGATAAGAAGAAGCAAGCGGCGCGCCCGCGGAAGGCGCGCTGATCGATGTCCGTGCCGGGAATCCGGCTGTCGTGCCCACACCCGGCCGGCTATTCGTCACGAATCCCTTCTTTAACCCGGATCCAACCTGGTATGCGACATGCGTTCTGTCAGAAGTGCGAGAGCACGTCTAAAGAGGTGCTGGTTCGCGATGACAACAACCGCCACGCCTGTCGTCACATGCCCGTTGTGTGGGTCGCAGGGTGAGATGCTTCGTCACGACCTGCGAGCGTCGCTCGTCTACTCGTGCAGGGTCTGCCTGCACGAGTGGCAAATCGACCCCGCCGACGAACCGGCAGAAGAGGTTCCGCCGACAACCGAGCGTCCGGGAACGCTCGTGCCGTCTTCGAAGCGGTCGCGAACGCCGTGACTGCCCTCCACCCGACGCAATCCTCACCGTTCCGGCGAATCGCGGTATGTGTCGACGGCTCCGAAGTCGGCGAGGCGGTTGTCCTTCACGCGTCGAGCATTGCCGCAGGGCTTGGAGCGCCGCTAACGGTGGTCCGCGTACTGGAGCCGGACGCGAATGCCGATGCGACGCCCCCGGATCCGCTCGACTGGGAGGTTCGACAGCGCGAGGCCCGCGCGTATCTGAAGCGGCTCGTCTCGCTCGCAGGCCAGCGCCACGCCGACGTGCAGTCGGAACTGATCCTGGGCCGCGCGGCGGAGCAGATCTGCGGCTGGGCCCTGCAGCACGATGCTGACTTGACCGCACTCGCCAGCCACGGAGAACACGGGCGCTGCGAATGGAGATTGTCCAGTACCGCCCGCAAGCTCGTGGACGGCGCGCCCGGATCCGTGCTGCTGGTTCCCGTCACTGGAAGTCGTCACGCCGGCACGGCCGTCGGATATCGCCGAATCATGGTGCCGCTCGATGGCTCAGCCCGGGCCGAGAGTGTGCTGCCGATGGCTTCCCGCCTCGCGCGGGTCCACGCCGCTGAGCTCCTCATCGCGCACGTGACGCCGGCGCCTGAATTGACCAGAGTGGCTCCTCTGAGCGCTCAGGATCTCGAACTGGAGCAACGCGTGAACGCTCGCAACGAGCGCGTCGCACGCGTGTACCTCGACGAGATCCGTGGACGCCTGTCGGCGGCGGGCCTCACGGTCCGCACGGTGATCTCACGTGACGGCGACGTTCGCACGCGGCTCGCCCGCCTCGTCAGGCGCGAACAGGTGGACCTCGTCATCCTCTCCGCATACGGCCGCCGCGGCGCGCGGGATGTTCCGTGCGGAAGCGTGGTGGCCCATTTGCTCACCCATGTTGCCGTCCCATTGCTCGTCGTCCGGGAACGGCCTCGTCGGATCATGAGACGCCTCGCGCAGGCCGCGGCGATGCGGGCGGCCGCCAGGTCCCCGGCGCAAGCGGCATCATGACCGACGTCCCGCACGGTGCGCTCGAGGATGAGGCGCGTGCGCTCGCTGACAGTCACGGGTTGTCGGATCGTGCGCCGCGTCCCATCGCGGCGCTCTCCCAGCTGCGCCACGTACAAGCCTGGCTGAGCCGCACGCGACTGGCGCTGGCCGATTCGGAGGGCGCGGTCTCGAAAGCGGCGGAATGGCTGCTCGACAACGAATACATCGTCAGCCGTGCCGTCCGGCAGATCGAGCAGGATCTGCCCCAGGGCTTCTACGCACGCCTTCCGAGCCTGAGCGGCTCGGACGTGCCTCGACCGCGGATCTGGAGCATCGCCCGCGCGCTGTTGCGAGCGTCCCGGCTCCAGCTCTCCATACCCACGCTCACGCAATTCATGGACGCGTATCAGGAACGCACGCCGCTCTCAATCGCGGAGCTCTGGGCGTTGCCGACGTTCCTGCGCCTCGGCTGCCTCGAGGTCCTGTTCGCCGCCTTCGAACGGCTCGACCGATCGCTTCGGCCGCCGTTTGCGATCGACGACCCGCCTGAGATCGCGCTCGAGAACACCGAGTGTGTGGGACGCGCGATCTCCAATCTCCGGATCATCGCGTCGATCTCCTGGAAGGACTTCTTCTGCCGGACGAGTCGTGTCGAGGCGATCCTCAGCGAGGATCCCGCCCACACCTACCGCCGCATGGACTTCGAGACGCGGGACGCCTATCGCGGCGCGGTCGAATACCTGGCTCGCCACAGTCCGCATTCCGAGCTCGACGTCGCGCAGCGGGCGGTCGCCTGCGCCCGTCAGGCTGTCGGAGGCGCGCTTCGCCGTACGGAGGTCGGATACTGGCTCGTGGACGAGGGCGCCGAGGAGTTCGAGCGGCTGATCGGCTGCCGCCCACCGTTTCGACGCCGAGCCAGCCGATGGCTGTTTCGCCGCGCGCCGATTCTGTACGCGACCGCGCTGGTGACCGCCACCGCGGTGACCATCGCCCTGCCGGCGTGGTATCTGGCCGTTGCGCACACGCCACCGTTGCCGACACTGCTGACGCTGATCGCCGTCTCGCTTCCCGCATCCACCCTCGCGGTCACGTTCATTCTCTGGCTCGTCACGATGCTGGTGCCGCCCCGCATGCTGCCGAAGCTCGATTTCGAAGCGGCCTTCCCGGACGAATGCCGGACCGCCGTGGTCGTGCCCACGCTGGTGGCCAACGTCCATGAGGCGCGGCGCCAACTCGAGCGGCTCGAGCTGCACTATCTCGCCAATCCGGTGCCGGCGGCCCAGTTCGTCCTCTTGAGCGACTTTCCGGACGCGTCGCGCGAGCACGAGCCCTCCGACGAAGGCATCCTGGCGTCGCTCGTTGGCGACGTTCGGCGTCTCAACCAGAAATACGAATCGAAGCCGTTCCACGTGTTGCACCGCCCGCGCCGTTTCAATCCTGGCGAAGGCGTCTGGATGGCGTGGGAACGCAAGCGGGGCAAGCTCGAGGACTTCAATCGTCTGCTGGCCGGTGACCCCGCGACGAGCTTCATGCTGCACGAGGGCGAGCACCACCATCTCGAAGGCGTGCGCTACGTGGTCACACTCGACGTCGACACGGTGATGCCGAAAGGCGCGCTGGCGCGCCTGGTCGGGACGCTGGCGCATCCGCTGAACCGCGCCGAGTTCGACGAGGTGAGCGGGCGCGTGCGCACCGGCTACACCGTCCTGCAGCCGCGCGTCGAGATCTCGCCGGAGTGCGGCAATCGTTCGCGGTTTGCTCGATGGTTCACCGGCGACACTGCCATCGACATCTACAGCCGCGCAGTATCCGATGTGTATCAAGATCTGTTTGGATCCGGCATTTACGTCGGCAAGGGCGCCTACGAGGTCGAAACGTTCCGCCGCAGCGTCGAAGGCCGCGTTCCGGAGAACGCGCTCGCGAGCCACGATCTCTTCGAAGGCATCCACGGTCGCGCGGCGCTGGCCACGGACATCGTCCTCTACGAAACGTTTCCGCGGCAGTATCTCGAATTCACGCGCCGCCAGCACCGCTGGATCCGGGGGGACTGGCAGCTGTTGCCATGGCTCGGACCGTCGGTGCCCGGCACGGCGGGCCGGCATCTTCGGAACCGGTTGGCGTGGATGGACCGGTGGAAGATCGCGGACAACCTTCGTCGCAGTCTCTTGCCGCCGGCGCTGGTAACGATGCTGGTTGCCGGCTGGCTGGTCATGCCGGGCGCTCCCGTAGCGTGGACGGTGCTCGGTATTCTGGCGCCCAGCGGCCACATCTTCACGGACCTGGTCACCGGCTTCGCGCGGGGGCGGCGACGGAGCGCGCTCGCGGGCATGGTGCAACGCCTCTCCGACCATGCCGGCCGGTGGCTGTTGTTGCTGGTCTTCCTGCCGTACGACGCCGCGGTGGCGGCGGACGCAATCGGGCGCACGCTTGTCCGCATCCTTGTCACGCGGCGCCATCGTCTGCAGTGGACCTCCGCAGCGCGCACATCCCAGGATCTGGCGGCCGGAGACAGCAGACGCTTCATCTGGCGGCAGATGCGGATTGCTCCGATTCTCGCGGTCGGAGTACTCATCGCCGTCGTGAGCCTGCGAAATCAGGCTCTCCCGGTCGCGTTGCCGCTGCTGGTCATGTGGTTCATCGCGCCAGAGGTCGCGTATGTCCTGGGTCATCCGCGGCGACTGCCTGGACACGGGCTGGATGAGGACGATCGCCTCCTGCTTCGGAGAATCGCTCGCCGGACGTGGAGGTACTTCGAGGTGTTCGTCGGTCCGGCCGATCAGTGGCTTCCTCCGGACAACTTCCAGGAACAGCCCCGAGGTGAAATCGCGCATCGGACGTCGCCGACCAACATCGGCATGATGTTCCTGTCCTCGCTCACGGCCTGCGATCTCGGCTATGTCGGGCTCGACGATCTGGCGTCGCGGCTCACCAGCAGCCTCGACGCGCTCGCCCGCGTCGACCGGTATCGCGGTCATCTCCTCAACTGGTACGACACGCGGACGCTCGAGCCGCTCAACCCGCGCTACGTGTCCACGGTCGACAGCGGCAATCTCGCGATGAGTCTTCTCGCACTCAAGGAGGGGTGTTTCGAGCTAGCCGACGGGCGAGTCCTCAGACCGCAGCAATGGCGCGGGCTTTCGGATGTCCTGAGGCTGCTGGATGACGCCGTCGAACGCCTCGATCTCGGCCGGGTTGAGATGCTGGCCCTTCGCGGCCGGCTCGACGCGCTCGAGGGCCTGGCGGCGCAAGCCGAAACCGATCCCGGCCGCTGGTGGTCGACGCTGCGCGATCTGATGGATCGCGATGTGCCAGGGCTCGACCAGTTGTTGTTGGAAGCGGTGGCCGAAAAGGCGGACCATCCCGCGACCCTCTCGAGGGTTCACGAGGTGCGGGTCTGGCTCGAGCGCCTTCACCACCACGTGCGCAGCATGGATCGGGAATGCCGGTCCCTGTTCCCGTGGCTGATTCCACTCGCTGAGGCGCCGCCGACGCTCACCGCCGTCGCGTCCGCCATCTCCAGGCTGGTGCCGGCCACGCTCCGGCTCGATGAGGTCGCCTCCCAGTGCCGTGAGGCGCGCGACCTGGTGACGAAGGAGATCTCGGCGCAACGGTCAGGAGATGGCGCAGCGCTCCGAGCGTGGAGCACTCGACTCTCTGACGCGCTCGATCAGGGTGAGCGGTCGGCCGCCGCGCTGCGCGCCTCGCTCGACGACATCGCGGCCCGCGCCGAGCGCATGGCGCTCGCGATGGACTTCAGTCTGCTGTACGACAAGGACCTTCGGCTCTTCCACATCGGTTACAACGTCACGGCCGATCGACTCGACTCGCATCACTATGACCTGCTGGCCTCGGAAGCACGGTTGGCGAGCCTGTTCGCCATCGCCAAAGGCGACGCGCCGGTCGAACACTGGTTCCACCTGGGGCGGGCGACGACGACGATCGCGCGCGCCTGCTGCCTGCTCTCATGGGGCGGGTCGATGTTCGAGTATCTGATGCCGCGTCTGCTCTTGCGCAGCGAAGGCGGTTCGTTGCTGGCCGAGAGCGAACTCGCGGCCATCGACGCGCAACGGCGGTACGCGCGATCGTTGAACATCCCGTGGGGGATGTCGGAATCGGGGGTGTCGGCGACCGACAGCGATCAGATCTACCAGTACCGGTCGTGTGGCGTGCCGGCGCTGGGCTTGCGCCGGGGGCTCGGGGCTGAGACGGTGATCGCGCCCTACGCGTCGGCCCTCGCGCTCACCGTCGACGCCGGCGCGGCCATGGAGAATCTTCGCCGCCTCGAGGAGCTCGGGCTGATCGGCGACTACGGTTTCTACGAGGCCGCTGACTTCACGCCCGATCGCACACCGGTGGGCACGCTCTTCGTCCCCGTGCTCTCGTACATGGCGCACCATCAGGGCATGAGCCTCGCCGCGCTCGACAACGCGCTGTGCGGCGACGCGCTCGTGCGCCGGGCGGGCGCCGACCGGCGTCTGCGTTCGGTGTCGATCCTGTTGCACGAACGAGTGCCAATCGACGTGCCGCCGGAAATGACCGGAGCGCTCGCGATCAAGCCGCCACGGCCGAGCGTGCGCACGATTCCCGCCGGGACGCCGTGGGCTCCGGTAAAAGCCGGGGCGTTTCCCGAGATGCATCTGCTCGGGAACGGACGTCTGGCGAGCTGGATCAGCGACTCTGGATCGGGAACGCTGCGCTGGCAGGACTGGAGCCTGACGCGCTGGACCGCGGACGCGACGGCAGATGACACCGGCCTCTGGATGTACATGCGTGACCTGGACACCGACGCCGTCACGTCGCTGTCGCGTCAGCCCTGCGGCGCCGCGTCGGACGCGGTCGACGTCACGTTTTCTCCGCACCTCGCCGAGTTTCATCGTCGCGACGGCGAGCTGGCGATTCGCGTCGAGGTGGCCGTCGCTCCAGCCGATGACATCGAGGTCCGCTACGTGACCGTCATCAATGACGGCGAGCAGGTGAGGCGGTTGCTGCTCACGACGTGCGGCGAGGTGGTGCTGGCCAGGACGGCTGACCACGAGCGGCACCCGGCCTTCAGCAGACTGTTCGTGCACAGCGAATCTGTCCCGCTGCTCAACGGTCTGCTCTTCACGCGACAGCCGCGGAGTCCGGCCGAGCGCCCACCGGCGTTCCTCCACCGCTTCATTTCCGATGATCCGAATGTGCGCTTCCACGGCGTCGAGACCGATCGGGCCGCCTTCGTCGGCCGCGGCCGAACCTACCGGGATCCCATCGGCGCGGTTCGATCGAGCCTGTCCTCCGGTTTCACGCTCGATCCCATCGTGGCGCTCCAGGTTGCCGTAACCGTCGAGCCTGGCGCCTCCGTGCGTCTTGCGTTCATCACGGCTATCTCCGGCTCTCGGGAATCGGTGCTCGAACTCGCTGAACGCTACCAGACGATGAACGCCGTCGATTGGGTGATGGCCGAGGCCGAGGCCGAGGCGGGCCGAGAACTGTGGCGGCTTGGCATCGAGCCTGGCCGGATGGCCGAAATGCAGACGCTCGCGTCGCTGCTGGTCTTTCGTCACGGGGCGCTGCGCTGCCCGGCTGAGACGATCGCCGCCAACCGCCTCGGCCAGTCGCGCCTCTGGGGGATGGGACTCTCCGGTGATCTGCCGATCCTCCTCGTCAAACTGCGAACCTCGGACGACATCGATGTGTTGCGCGATGTGGCGCGCGCGCATGCGCTGTGGAGACGACGAGGCTTGCGCTTCGATCTCGTGGTGCTGCGGCATGGTGCGTCAGGATACGAGGAGCCCGTCGGCGAGAAGCTGCGGGCGCTCCTTCATGGACTCGGTACCAACGGCCAACTCGGACAGCACGCCGGCGTCCATTTCCTGTCCGCCGATCACATCGGGGAGGATGAGCGACGGTTGCTCGACGTGGTGGCAAACGTGGTGCTCGACGCGGACCGCGGCACGCTGGGTTCACAACTCGCAGGGGTCCATGAAGAAGCGACGTCCTTGCCGTCGTTCCTTCCAGGCGGGACCCCGGACGCGGCGGCGGCTGAAACACCGGCTCTCCAACGTCCTGCAGGACTGCAGTTCGACAACGGCCTGGGAGGGTTCAGCGCGGACGGCCGCGAGTACGTGATCCATCTCGAGGCTGGCGACAAGACGCCGGCGCCCTGGTGCAACGTCCTGGCGAATCCGGGCTTCGGCACGCTGGTCACGGAATCCGGAGGTGGTTTCACGTGGGCGGGCAACAGCGGCGAGCATCGCCTGACACCGTGGACCAACGATCCGGTGAGCGATCCCTCCGGAGAAGCGCTCTACGTTCGGGATGAAGAAACCGCGGCGCTGTGGACACCGACACCGCAGCCGGCCGGCGCCGGCGTCGCACATCAGATCCGGCACGGCGCCGGCTATTCGCGCTGGCAGTCCGAGCGCCATGGGCTGTCCCAGGATCTGCTCGTGTTCGTGCCGCCGGACGATCCGGTGAAGGTGGTTCGACTTCGCGTACGCAATCGCTCGCATCGTCCGCGCCGCTTGACGATCACGTACTACGCCGAGTGGGTGATGGGGTCATCGCGGTTGCCGTCGACTAGCGTCATGGTGACTGAATACGAGGCGAGCCAGCGGGCGATACTGGTGCGAAACCCCTGGCAGGCCGAGTTCGCGAACCGGGTCGCATTCCTGACGTCAAGCCGCGCGCCCCACGGCATCACCTCGGATCGCGCGGAGTTCATCGGGCGCGAGGGCACGTTGAAACGGCCGGCGGCGCTGGAGCGCTGGGGCTTCTCGGGAACCGTGCGTTCTGGGCTGGATCCCTGCGCGGCGCTCCAACTCCACCTGGATCTTGCGGCAGAGGCCGAGGACGAAGTGATGTTCGTGCTCGGAGAAGGTCGAGATCGCGACCACGCGCTCGAGCTGGTGGCCAGCTGGCGGCAACCGAGTGCGGCGGACGCGGCCTGGCAGCGGCTCGGACGGTTCTGGGACGATCGACTGGACGCAATTCGCGTCGACACCCCGGATGGCGCGATGAACGTCATGCTGAACCGATGGCTGCTGTATCAGGCCATCGCCTCGAGAATGTTCGGCAGGACCGGGTTCTATCAATCAAGTGGCGCGATCGGCTTCCGCGATCAGCTGCAGGATGCGTTGGCGCTCGTCATGATCGAGCCGGCGAGGTGTCGCGCGCATCTGCTGGGCTGTGCGGCACGCCAATTCGAGGAAGGCGACGTGCTGCACTGGTGGCATCCGCCCGCCGCTCGCGGCGTCCGGACACGATGCTCCGACGATCTGCTGTGGCTGCCGTTTGCCGTCGCCCACTACGTGACGTCGACCGGCGACGCGGCGGTGCTCGACGAGCACGTCGCGTTCTTGAGGGGGCGTCCGCTCTCGGAGAGCGAAGCCGATCTCTACTCGGTGTTCGAGGTCAGCGATCAGACCGGGACGCTCTTCGAGCACTGTGAACGCGCGCTCGAGCGCGGGCTGACGCGTGGCGCCCGCGGTCTGCCGCTGATTGGCTCGGGCGACTGGAACGACGGCATGAATCGCGTCGGCCGTCTCGGCCGCGGCGAGAGCGTGTGGCTCGCCTGGTTCCTGATCGCCACCATACATGCGTTCGCCAGCCTCTGTCAGCAGCGTGGGGCCGCCGTCGAAGCGGACCGCTGGAGACGCCGTGCACGCGAGGTGGCGCACGCCGTCGAGGAGCACGGTTGGGACGGGGAGTGGTACCGGCGGGCGTACGACGACACGGGGCAGCCGTGGGGGTCGCGCCAGAACGCGGAGTGCCGAATCGATTCGATTGCGCAGTCGTGGGCGGTGATCTCAAGAGGCGCGTCGAGAGCGCGCGCGGAGAGCGCGCTCCACGCGGCCGAACGTGAGCTCATCGACGTCGACGAGCGGCTCGTGCGATTGCTCACGCCGCCATTCAAACAAGGCGCGCGCGACCCTGGGTACATCAGCGCGTATCCCCGGGGAGTTCGAGAAAATGGCGGGCAGTACACCCACGCCGCGATCTGGCTGGGGTGGGCGTTTGCCGACCTGGGCGATGGTCAACGCGCGGCGCGCGTGTTCGATCTGCTCAATCCGATTGGCCATACCCGTGACGCCGCCGCCGTTCAGAAATATCGGACCGAGCCGTACGTCGTGGCTGCCGATGTGGGCGGTGTGCTGCCGTTCGTCGGCCGCGGAGGATGGACGTGGTACACCGGATCGGCGGCCTGGATGTGGCGTCTCGGAATTGAGCGAATCCTGGGAATCCGGCCGGAGGCCGGTGGCGTGCGCATCGAACCGTGCATCCCCCGGGCATGGCCCCATGTGGACATCACGATCCGGCGGAACGGGGGCGACCTGAAGATCACGATTGAGAATCCCGATGGCGTCGAAGCCGGCGTTGTCGAGCTCCTGGTCGACGGCGTGCCGCAGCCTCACGGCGTGGTCGCGTTTCCTGCGGACGGCCGCGACCGGCGCGTCATCGTTCGGCTGGGTCCGGCGAAGCCGGCGCGGTTACGGGATGAGACGACCGGGACGCAGACGAGTGTCACGGTGTGAGGGAACTGGCTATTTCATCCGGTGCGTGTCGAGTACCGCGTTCCACGCCGGCACGACGTGATCGTCGGCCAGATACGAGATGCGGTGACCGAGGATGGCTGCCTCGGGCAGTGGCTGGCGAGAGTGCGCCCTGCCACTGCCCGTGAGCACGGTGCCGGTTACTGCTTCGTCAGAGTGAACGTGCCCTGATCCACGGTGCAGGCGACGCCCTCATACGTGCCACGGATATGCGTCGAATCGACGACGTTCATCGTGGCGTGGAAGTGATTCGCCGGACCGCTCCGATTGCCGCTCAACCCGCAGAACGTCTGCGAGGTCGCGTCTACCTGCAGCAATGAGAGCGGGCCGGTCGCCGTTCCCATGTAGTTGAGGCCTGGGTCATCGTCACCCGCTCCCATGGCCGACTGCCATCTGGCCGTGAGGGTGACTGTGTCCGAAACCACGACCGTCACGGTCGCCGTCTGAGCCGGATCCTTGCTGGGCGGATCGTTCTTGTCGTCGGTGAATGTGTAGACGGTCGTGACCGTCGGATGCACGGTGTACGAGCCGTCGTCGCAGCTGGGCAGCTTGATGACCGTGCTGTCGATGTTGTTCGTAATCTTGCAGTCCGCCTTCGACCCGGTGTTGAACCGGCTCCACGACAGCGTCGAGGAACCGCCCAGCATGAAGGGGGCGGCGAAGCTTATCTCCAGAGTGCCGTTGTGGCCGGTTGTCGGTACCGCATTCGGTGTCGTGGTCCCCTTCCACGTGCTCGCCCCGCCATTGAATGGTGTGGCGGTGAAGACGCAGTTCGGCCCCGCACACCCGGTGCTCGCGGCGCTGGTGCTGACGTTCTCGGTCACCAGCGACGGCGCGGTGACGGAATGGGAATCCCCGCAAGCCGGCAGCCCGACCGCGGCCATCACGATGAACCCTAGAAAGACCTTTCTCATTGGAGTGCTCCCTTGGTCTTGCCGGGACCTCGCGGTCCCGCGCTCGTTCTGCCGCGGGTTGGTCTTGCTCGTCCGGGCGCACTGGACAGCGGCCTGCGGAGGGATGAGAGACTTCAGACGATCGACGCGGCTTGACAGACTCGAGAGCATCAAGGCTGCCAAAAGGAGTGCAGGGAGAGAACTCCTTGTGTACTAAGGGGATTCGTGAAACCGGTCCGAGCGACGGTGCCAAGCACATCGCCAGATACCGGGTTTCCGTCTGACGTCGCTCCGGTTACTGCGTGGATACCTCAAGGGCGCGGTCTTTTCGTCCGCGCGTCGAACCTGAGACCCCTCGAGACGACAGGAATCCGTCGGCAGGCAGAAGGCGCTGCCGCTCGCCTATTCTTCGCGGTCCCGGACGATGCGCCGCCCCTCGAGCGGAACGCGCTCGGATGTAACGACCTGGAAGGTCCCGTCCTTGCACATCGCACGGCGGACATGCCGGTCTGTGGCGACCTCGTCGTCAATTCGAGCGACGTCAGCCGATAGGAAGGAAGCCTGTCATGGATTCAGAACGGCAGGAACGAACGGCGGCGGTCCGTGTGCCTATTGCAGATCAGGAATTGCGTGGAGACTTGGGCATACCTCCGCATCCGCGTGGCATCGTGCTGTTTGCGCACGGCAGCGGCAGCAGCCGGCACAGCCGGCGGAATCAATACGTCGCCCGCGCACTCGAGCGCCGCGGACTGGCGACCCTGCTCATCGATCTCCTGACCGCGGACGAGGAGGCGATCGACGAGCAGACCGCGGAGTACCGCTTCGACATCGATATGCTCGCGGAACGCCTGGTGGCCGTCGTCGACTGGCTGCGCCGGCAGGCCGCGACGAAGTCGTTGCCGATCGGGCTGTTCGGCGCCAGCACCGGCGGAGGCGCCGCGCTGGTAGCCGCCGCCGCGCGGCCGCACGACATTGCCGCGGTCGTCTCGCGCGGGGGCCGTCCCGATCTGGCGGCAGCTGCCCTGCCTCGAGTCACTTCGCCGACGTTGCTGATCGTGGGTGGCCGCGACACGGATGTGATTGAAGTGAATCGGCATGCGCGGCGGCAGATGCGCGGCGAAGTCGTGCTGGACATCGTACCAGGCGCGACGCATCTGTTTGAGGAGCCCGGCGCGCTCGAGCACGTGGCTGAGCTCGCGGGCGACTGGTTCACCCAACACCTGCCGCCGACGTTGGCGCCGCTGGCTGGCCGCTAATCCGTCTGGCGATCAGCGGTGGACGATGCCATCGACGGTCTCGGGCAAGGCCACGACGCGAAATCGCAGGATCGCCTTCGCGCCGTCCCCGGACTCGATCTGCAGGGCGACGTCCGCACCGTCGTCGCGACGCTCGAGCTGGACGCGAGTCGGGGCATGGATCGTGTGGGTGATGTGTTCACCCCACGAGCGGCCGGCGGAAATCGTGATGGCCGAGTCATCCGCACCGGCGACCGACACGCCAAGCAGCGGCAGATCGTCGACTTCAGGTTGTGCGCCCGTGGTCGAGTCCAGCACGTCGAGCGAAACCAGCCAGCCTTCGTGGGCCGTCGAGAATTTGTCGAGGGTCGGCCTCCATACCTCGCGCGAGATATCTACGGTTCGCATGACTCCTCCCTCTGACCTTCACGCAAGGCCGATACCGGGCTCGCGGTCCCACCTGGTTGAGCAGGGCCTTTGCAGATGTACTCCTGTGCAGGGGCGCGTGCCGGGAATCCGGCGCGACCCTCCCGCCAGGAAGGCCGTCATGCCTCACAAACACTTGCTCGTCCAGTCCGCGGCGCGCGAGAAGATTCTGCGCGGTGCCTTGGCTCTCGCGGATGCCGTGCGCGTCACGCTGGGCCCGAAATCGAAGTGCGTCCTCATCGAGAAGAAGTGGGGCCGACCGCTCGTGTGCAACGACGGGGTCACGATCGCCAAGGAGTTCGAGCTCGAGGACCACGAGGAGAACATGGGCGCGCAGGTGATTCGCCAGGCGGCCGAACGAACGGGCGACGTCGTGGGCGACGGGACGACGACCTCGACATTGCTGGCCGCGGCGATCTTCGCGGACGGGGTGAGGAACATCGCGGCCGGCGCCAGCGCCATCGATCTCAAGCGCGGCCTGGATCGTGCGCTCCTGGCCGTGATCGCCCGGCTGAAGCAGCTGTCGCGACCCGTGGCCGACCACACCCAGCGGGTGCAGGTCGCCACGATCTCGGCGCACAACGACCTCAGCATCGGCGAGACCGTCGCGGATGCGCTCGAACGCGTCGGCGCCGAGGGGACGACGTCGGTCGAGGAGGCGAAGGGGACCGAGACGATGGTGGAAGTCGTGGAGGGGATGCGCATCGACCGCGGCTACCTGTCGCCGTATTTCATCACCGACGCCGAGAAGCTGAAGGCCGTGATCGAAGAGCCGCTCATCCTCCTGTACGAGAAGAAGATCAGCACCACGGCTGATCTGCTGCCGCTCCTGGAGCAGATCGCCAAGAGCGGGAAGGCCCTGGTCGTGGTGGCCGATGACGTAGACGGCGACGCGCTGGCCACGTTGGTCGTCAACAAGGTCCGCGGCATCCTGCCCTGCGTGGCCGTCAAGGCGCCGGGCTACGGCGATCGGCGTCGAGCGCTGCTCGAGGATATGGCGATCCTGACCGGCGGACATCTCATCGCGGAGGAACTCGGGGTCAAGCTGGCGAATGTCACGCTCACCGATCTCGGGCAGGCCAAGCGCGTCGTCGTCGACAAGGAGTCGATGACGATCGTGGGCGGCGCCGGCGCGAAGGACGCCATCACCGGCCGCGCCGACGACATCCGCGCCCAGATCAAGACGGTGACGTCCGACTACGACCGCGAGAAGCTCGAAGAGCGGCTGGCGAAGCTGACCGGCGGCGTGGCGGTGATTCGCGTCGGCGCGCCGTCGGAAGCGGAGATGAAGAATCGGCGGGAGGCCTTCGAAGACGCGATCAGCGCCACCAAGGCGGCGATGGCCGAAGGCATCGTCCCGGGTGGGGGGCTGGCCCTGTTGCGCGCGATTGACGCCGTCGAACATGAGGCAGACGCGTGCGCCGGCGACGAGCGGACCGGTGCGCTGATTCTCAAGCGGGCGCTGGAGGAGCCGACGCGTCAGATCGCGCAGAACTCCGGCGTGGACGGCGGCGTCGTGGTCGATCGGATGCGTTGCGGAAGCGGCGCCTACGGATTCGACGCCGGACGGGGGTGCTACGTCGACCTGGTCGACGCGGGCATCATTGACCCGACCAAGGTCGTGCGGATCGCGCTCGAGAACGCCGTCTCGGTGGCCGGCGTGCTGCTGTTGACCGAGGCCACCCTGACCGAGATTCCGGAACCCAGACGAGCGCCGCTGCAGCCGCCCGACCTGGAATAGAGAGGTTCGTCATGCGCTTCCACAATCGTACGGATGCCGGGCGACAACTGGCCGCCCGATTGACCGCATTCGCCGGTCGCTCGGATGTGATCGTGCTCGGCCTTCCGCGAGGCGGCGTCCCTGTTGCCCATGAAGTGGCGGTGCGACTGAAGGCACCTCTGGACGTGTGCCTCGTCCGAAAGCTCGGCGTGCCCGGTCATCCCGAATTTGCCATGGGCGCCATTGCGGCGGGCGGCATCGAGGTTCTCAGTACCGATGTGATTCGAGAGCTGCGCATTCCGCCTGCGGTCGTCCAGCAGGTTGCGGTCAGGGAGCGTCTGGAACTGGAGCGCCGCGACGTGCTGTACCGCGCAGGTCGACACCCGGCGGTTGTCCGCGATCGGACCGTCATTCTCGTCGACGATGGGCTGGCGACCGGTTCCACCATGCAGGCGGCGGTGCTGGCGCTCAAGCAGCAGGCCGCGGCACGGATCGTCGTGGCCGTACCCGTCGGCTCGCGGCAGGCCTGCGAGCAACTTCGGCGAGTCGTGAATGAAGTTGTGTGCGTGTCGACGCCCGATCCGTTCGACGCCGTCGGCCTGTGGTACGAAGAGTTCTCGCAGACCACTGATGAGGAAGTCACACGGCTGCTGGCGGTCGCCCCCCCGAATCAGCAGACCGGAAAGATCGACGCCGTCGCCGTCGTGCGTGCTCGGGCGCGCCGATTGTCCGGGGAGCCGTCGCAGTACGACGCATTGCTCGAAGGCATCGGCGACGCGCGGATCGTGTTGCTTGGCGAGGCGACGCACGGCACGCACGAGTTCTACCGCGAGCGAGCGTTCATCACCAGGCGCCTGATTGAAGAGAAAGGGTTCGCTGCTGTCGCCGTCGAGGGCGACTGGCCCGACGCTTACCGCGTCAACCGCTACGTGCGTGGAATCGGCGCCGACGAAGACGCCGTCCAGGCGCTCGCCGGCTTCGGCCGCTTCCCGACGTGGATGTGGCGCAACGCCGATGTCCTCGACTTCGTCGGCTGGCTGCGCACACACAACGACACGCAGCCGGTGGACTCGCGCGCCGGTTTCTATGGTCTCGACTTGTATAGCCTGCGCGCCTCCATGCAGGCCGTGCTCGCTTACCTCGACAAGGTCGATCCCGACGCGGCGCGTCGCGCCCGGCGGCGGTACGGCTGTTTCGATCAGTTCGGCGAGGAAATGCAGGAGTACGGCTACGCCGCGACGGCCGGTTTCCATCCGTCCTGTGAGCGGGAAGTGGTGACGCAGCTGCTCGAACTGCACCGTCAGCGGCTCGAGTACGCGAGCCGCGATGGGCGCGTCGCGGCCGACGAGTTCTTCTTCGCCGAGCAGAACGCACGCCTGGTCAGAAACGCGGAGGAGTACTACCGCACCATGTTCAAAGGCCGCGCCGATTCCTGGAATCTTCGCGATCGACACATGGTCGACACGCTGCAAGAGCTGGTGCGCTATCTCGAGCGAACACGGCCGGGCGCCCGCATCGTCGTCTGGGCGCATAACTCACATCTCGGCGACGCGCGCGCCACGGAAATGGGCCAGGGCGGCGAGTTGAACGTCGGGCAACTCCTGCGCGAGGAGTACGGCGCCCAGGCTGTGCTCGTAGGGTTCACGACATACACGGGGACGGTCACTGCCGCGTCGGAGTGGGATGGTCCGGCGCATCGCAAGCACGTGCGGGCCGCGCTGGCCGGCAGCTACGAACGGCTGTTCCACGAGGCGCAGATCCCGCGCTTCCTCCTGCCACTGCGGACGGACCTCGAGCTAGCCTCCGTCCTGAGTGCACCTCGCCTCGAGCGCGCGATCGGGGTGCTTTATCTTCCGGAACGCGAACGGGCGAGTCATTACTTCCACGCCCGGCTGTCGGAGCAGTTCGATTTTGTCGTGCACATCGACGAGACTCGAGCGGTCGAGCCATTGGAACACGACGCCCTGTGGAAGGCTGGTGAAGTCGCCGAGACATTTCCGTCCGGACTGTGACGCCGAGTTCCCGGCGCTTCTTCCGACGATCCGGTAATTCATCGGATGCGTGTCGTCGCAATACGCACATTGTCGAAGGCCGTGCTTTTGCACGTTGGTAGACGGCCGCACCAGTCGCCTGGCCGGCTGAAACCGGGTTGGCTGGCGTCGGCGTTCAGAACACCACTATGTGGGGAGAGATCACCATGACAGACAAAGACCTCAAGCAACATGTACAGAGCGCCCTCGACTGGGAGCCCAGCGTGGACGCGAGCGACATCGGCGTGTCCGTGGACGAGAGCGTCGTCACCTTGCGGGGCAACGTGGGTTCATACAGCGAGAAGATGGCGGCCGAACGCGTCGCGTTGCGCGTCTATGGCGTCAAGGCTGTGGCCAACGATCTCGCGGTGCATCTCGGGAGCGCCTTCGCGCGTACGGACACGGAGATCGCTCAGGCGGCGGTGTCGGCGTTGAAGTGGAACATCATGGTTCCCCACGATCGGATCACGATCACCGTCGGGGAGGGGTGGCTGACGTTGAAGGGCACGCTCGACTGGCAGTATCAGAAGGACGCGGCGGCCCGCACGGTGCGCGACCTGACGGGCGTGAAGGGGGTCACGAACGGCATCACGGTTCAGTCCCGTGTCAAGACGACCGACGTGCGAGACAAGATCGAAGCCGCCTTCAAACGCAGCGCGGAGATCGATGCGAGACGGGTCAATGTCACCGCGACGGATGGAAAAGTCACGCTGAGTGGCAACGTACATTCGTGGGCCGAGCGGCAGGAGGCCGAGCGAGCCGCGTGGGCGGCTCCCGGCGTCAGCCAGGTCGATGACCGTCTGGCGGTCATTCCCTAGGCCGAGAAAGGTGCCGCGCGCCGGCCGAATCGATTCGGCCGGCGGTGCCCCCGTACACGCGCCTGGGCGCGCGGTGGGCCGCGATGTTGATCATGGACCTGGTGAAGCTGGGCCGCCTAACCACCGCTCGGCCGTTTCATAGTCTCTGAAAACGGCGACGTGCGGAAGGTTGGCCTCGGTGAGCATCTGGTACATCCGGGCCATCCCGAAGACCGCATCCGCTCCAGCGACGATTGCGAGCTTGTACGCGTGGAGGGTGGAAGATTGTTTCGCGTCCTCGCTAACCATGCTCCGAACCCCCTGCGTCGTCACCCGCAGGTCCGTCACGGCCCGAACATCGGACAGCTCACGCATGCCTGCCTTGAACTCCGGGTCCTTCGTGAGCCGGCGCTTCAGGTCGAGAATATCGTCGTCGGTCAGGGTTCCGCTGGCGGTTGTAAAGATGAAACTGCGCGCGGGATCAATTCGATACGAAATCGGCATAGTTGACGCGGCGTGGCGCACAATCGCGCGGTGCCCTCACAGCTGTTTGTTGCGAAACGGTACCACAGTCGCACGTGCCACGCGAGCGAATCACAGAGGCACGTGAACCAGCGGGGCAGACGCCAACCAAGAGCTCGCCCAGGTGAAGATAACAATCCTGCACATCGTCCGCACGGATGAAGCCGCAAGCAGTGGATTTTGCGAGCGTCCTCAATTTCGTTGATCATCGACTTCTGCGCGCGCTGAACACCGTCGATGTCAAGCACGAGTTGATACCCTGACGGCGTGGTGGCCGTGTCGCCAGTATTCGTCAATGTCCGTGAGCCGGCGGCACCGGTCGCCCCGCAAGAGGCCGGCCGACGCTTTGCACTGTTCCAGGTCATTCGGTTCGTGCCTCGCTGACGGCCCGTTGATCGTGCCGGATTTCCGGCGCTCATCGAAAGCCGGCACCGAGGTGCAGATGGGCGTGACGAATGAATAGGTCGGGGATGAGATGACGCCTCCAAACTACGTATTGGATTTCTCGGACATTAGCCTTGCGGACGTAGCGAAGGTCGGCGGAAAGAATGCGTCGCTGGGCGAAATGTTCCGCGCGCTCACCCGGAAGAGCGTCGGTATCCTCGACGGCTTCGCGACGACCGCCGACGCGTACCGCCACTTGCTGAGCGCGAACGGTCTCGAAGCGCGACTCCGCACGGTCTTCGAGTCACTCGATGCCGAGAACCTCGTCGAACTGGCGCGTTCTGGTGAGGCCGCCCGAGCCGCAGTCCTGGAGACTCAGATCCCGGAAGATCTGCGCGCGGCGATTCTGGCCGCGTACGATCGGTTGTGCGCCAGACTCGGACGCGAGCCTGAGCTCGCCGTTCGATCGTCAGCCACTGCGGAGGATTTGCCGGAGGCCTCCTTCGCAGGCGCCGCGGAGACGTTTCTGAACGTGAGAGGGCGCGAAGGTCTCCTTCGCGCCGTCCACGCCTGTTACTCATCGCTGTTCACCGATCGCGCCATCAGCTACCGTGCCCGCCTCGGGTACGACCAGCTGAAGGTCGCCTTGTCCGTGGGCGTCATGCCGATGGTGCGCTCCGACAAGGCGAGCTCCGGCGTGATCTTCACCCTCGACACGGAGTCTGGGTTTCGTGACGTCGTCACCATCTCGGGCGCCTACGGTCTGGGCGAGTTCGTCGTCCAGGGCGTCGTCACGCCGGACGAATGGACCGTGTTCAAGCCGACCTTGGCCACTGGTCACCGCGCGATCGTCGGGCGCCGACTAGGGACCAAGGAAGTCAGGCTGGTCTACGCCGACGGCAGCAAGGGGACGCGCAGCGAGCCGACACCGGTCGATGAACGCAGCCGGTTCTGCCTGACAGATGACGACGTGCTCACGCTGGCGCGATGGGCGTGTGTCATCGAGGCGCACTACTCCAGGCTGGCGGGCCATCCGCAGCCCATGGATATCGAATGGGCCAGGGACGGGATGACCGGTGAGCTCTTCATCGTCCAGGCACGGCCCGAGACCGTGCATTCGGCGAAGCCCCGAACGGCGGTCGCCGAGGTCTACCGTCTGGCCGGCGCGCCAGGTGTCCCGATCGTCCGTGGGCAGGCTGTCGGCGAACGCATCGGCGCCGGCCGGGTCCGCGTCGTCCACGACGTGCAGGCGCTCGATTCCGTGCAGGCCGGCGACGTGCTGGTGGCGCCGATGACCGATCCCGACTGGGAGCCGGTGATGCGCCGCGTTTCGGCCATCGTCACCGACAAAGGCGGACGGACGGCCCATGCCGCGATCGTGTCACGCGAATTCGGACTGCCGTGCATTGTCGGCACGGACGCGGCGACCCGGACACTGCGCGACGGCGACGAGGTGACCGTGTGCTGTGCCGAGGGCGCCGAGGGGCACGTGTATGCGGGCCGCATTCCCTTCGCGATCGACCGCGTGGATGCCTCCACCGTTCCTCACACGCGCACAAGAGTGATGCTGATTGTCGGCGATCCGAGTCGCGCGTTCGATCTGTCGCGCATTCCCAACCAGGGCGTGGGCCTCGCCCGGGCAGAGTTCATCATCACGAACCACATCGGCATTCATCCGATGGCGCTGGTCCGGTACCCGAACCTGAAGAGCCTGCAGGTGGTCAAGGACATCGCCGGGCGGATCGGATCCGAGGATGCGCGCGCCTTTTTTGTGAGACGCCTCAGTGAAGGGATTGGCCGCATCGCGGCCGCGTTCTATCCGAAGACGGTGATTGTGCGCACGAGCGACTTCAAGACGAATGAGTACGCGCAACTGCTCGGCGGCCAGGAGTTCGAACCGCAGGAAGAGAACCCGATGATCGGCTTTCGCGGCGCGTCGCGCTACTACGACCCGCAATACGCCGACGGGTTCGCGCTGGAATGCGCCGCCCTGTTGCGCGCCCGCGACGACCTGGGCCTGACCAACATCAAAGTGATGATTCCCTTCTGCCGAACGGTGGAGGAAGGGCAGCGCGTGATCGCCGCGATGGCCGGACACGGCCTGCGTCAGCACGAGCATGGGCTCGAGATCTACGCCATGTGCGAAGTGCCGTCGAACGCGGTGCTGGCCGACGCGTTCCTGCGGGTGTTCGACGGCTTTTCGATCGGTTCGAACGACCTCACGCAGCTCACGCTCGGTCTGGATCGCGATTCCGGGACCGTGGCCCACCTGTTCGACGAGCGCAATGATGCGGTGCGTTGGCTCATTGCTCGTGCGATTGACGCCGCGCGCAGGCTCGGCAAACCGATCGGGATCTGCGGCCAGGCGCCGTCGGACTATCCGGAGTTCGCGGTCTGGCTCGTGAATCAGGGCATCGATTCCATTGCTCTGAATCCCGACGTGGCTGTTGCGACGACGATCCGCGTGGCGACCGCCGAGTCAACGATGACCAGCGAGGTATCGCGATGAACGCGGCGCCGACCTGGCGTCAGGCTGAGAGACGACTATGTGGATGTCCGTAGTCTTGGTGTTGTTGCCGATCACATTGGGCACGGGATGGCAGCTGCCCCAGGCCTCGCTGGCGAATCGATGCGCAGCGTGCCATTTGCGCCTGGCCTGGACGCAGTCCGCCACGACCCATGTCGATCAGTGGGTGACGTCGAGGCATGCGTTCTACCGTGTCGGCTGCGAGAAATGCCACGGCGGAGACGCGACGACCTCTGACGAGGCCGTCGCCCATCGTGGCGTGGTGAAGAGCGCTGATCCGTCGAGCGCCGTGCACCGGATGGCGTTGCACTCGACGTGCGGCCGCTGTCACGCGTCCGAAGCCAGCGCGTTCGCACGGAGCACGCACCAGGGGCTGTTGTTGCGGGGTGATGGCGTGGCGCCCACGTGCACATCGTGCCATAGCTCGATGGCGGCCGATGTCCCCTCTCCTGCGGCGCTGGAGAGTCAGTGTCTGTATTGCCACCACGATGATCGACGCGACCGCGCGCATATCGCGAGGCGCCAGCTGGAAGACGTGAAAAGGTTGCGTACCACTCTGAGCAGGGTCAAGCTTGAAATCGCAGCGATAAGGGAACCCGATCGACGAACGTCCCTGACGACCCAATGGACGGCCGCCGACGCGTCGATCCGAGCCGTCGTGGCCGGTATCCATGCGTTTGATCTGGTGTCCGCGCAGGAGCGACTGCGCGATTCGAACGGGCAGACGGAGCGACTCGTGGCCGAACTCGCCAGACGGTAGCAGGGCTCGACGCTCCGCCCCGCCCGATCACGCAACCTAGATGAGAACAGGCATCCCGGAGTTGGAGGAGCCGCGCGGAGAGAGCCATCGCGCTCCCCGTGCCTTCGGATCCATTCCGAGGCTTTGAGAGGCTCGCACCTGCCTTGGAGCGGATCGATGGATGCGGGCCTATGCCGCCTGGCTAAAATCAGCGCAGGCGCTCTATCAGTTTGTCGTCGAAGCGCGCCGGTAATCTCCGCCTCGGAATTCGGTGGTGGCGCTGGCGAGTCGGTATCATCATGGCGCGCTCTCGTCCAAACCGAAGGCGCCCGCGCCCGGGCACTGTGTCGTCGGATAGAGCCATGTGCCGGAGTGCGGCGGTGGACCAGGCGTCTGGCTCTTTAACACCGTCACGTCCTGATCGAAGCAGTAATTCCGATAGGTAATGACGATATGGACTGAATTGTCGGCGGATGGCACGGGTGCCGTCACTTGGGCGTGCGGGCCGGCGGCAACGTAACTGAGTTCCGAAACGCTCGTTGTGATTGTCAGGACCGCGCCCGTCAGGTAGCGCCGTTCCTCCGTGCTCCAGACCGCATAAGTCTGGCTGATGAAGGCATGTGACGGGAGGCGGATGTCCTGGACGGTGGCCGCCAGAGTAGTCGTGGCTGCCATCGGGCTCGGGGAGGATCCGGAGCAGGCAGTGAGCGCGAGCGCCGCACCAACGGGAAGGAGCGTGCGGAACAAGCGCCGTGGCTGCATCGAGCGGTCGGCGTTGGCGAATCGCATTCTTGCACCTCTGACAGTACGCAAGGGAAATCCGTGCCACCGGCAGACAGAGCGAGGAAAATGCCGCGATCGCGCCGCACTAGACATGGAACTTCGTATCGAGAAACATGTTACGGCGCTTGGTGTTGTCGCGGCTGAACGCCGAAGCGGAAGGAACTGCGTGACAACGTGCCGAGATTCCGCGGGGCGGACAAGAATCCGCCGGACAAGCGTCAGGCCGATGCAACAGCGCACGCGCCCTAGGGAACTGTCCAGCTCTGAAGGGTCCGAATGTAGTTGCCCCGCTCGAAGAGGTCGCCATTGGCTGCGCGGTTATCGAGCAGGCCGCGCACGGTATCGATCGAGGTGAACGACTTCGACACCATCCAGTCGACAAGCGCGTCGCGCATCGAGCCGAGGTAATCCGGACCATGGCGGAGAACGGCGGAGACCATCTGCACGGCGTCCGCGCCGGCGAGGATCGCTTTGATGCCGTCGACTGGCGTCGCCACACCGCCGCTGACCGCCAGCGAGCAGCGCACCCGCCCGTGCAATGCGGCCAGCCATTGCAGTCTGAGGAGCAGTTCGGCACTGGTCGAGAGCTCGAGACGAGGCACCGTCGACACGGTCTGCACGTCGATGTCCGGTTGATAGAAGCGATTGAACATCACCAGGCCGGCAGCGCCGGCGCGGTCCAACTGACGGGCGACATGGCCGAACGCCGTGAAGAACGGTCCGAGCTTGACCGCGATCGGAATCTTGATGACGAGCCTGAGCTCGCTGACGAGATCTCGAATGCGTGATTCGATCACCAGCGCCGAATCGCGCGGTTCGGTGGCCACCTCGTACACATTCACCTCGAGCGCGTCGGCTCCGGCCTGTTCGATGCTCGTCGCGAACATGGCCCACGACTCGCTGGTGACGCCGTTGAGTGACGCAATCACCGGCACGCGCACCGCTGCTTTCACGCGTCGCAGGTGCTCCAGGTAGTCGTCCGGCGACAACGGGTACTTCTCCGGGCGCGGAAACGCCGCCAGCGAACCGGCAAACTCCTGATCGGCCGGATCCATGTGATGGACGCGCGCCGACTGCGCCATCGTGATCTGCTCCTCGAACAGTGAACGGAGCACGATCGCCGCTGAGCCGCCGTCCTCGAGACGTTTTACCGTGTCGAGATGGTCGGTGAGTGGAGAAGCCCCCACCATGAACGGATGCGCGAGCCTCAGCCCGAGATACGTCGTTTCCAGGTTCACGGTTGTCACCTTCACACCACACGCCTGACGCTAGCGACCGGTACCGCGTGCGAGCCGTTCGAGCAGCGCGTCCGCACGCGCACGTGCGACCCCGAGACGCTCACGCGCATCGATAAAGACAAAAGCATGGCCATCGTGGATCGCCTCGGTGAGCGGCACTTCGGCCTGCTGATAGTCGCGTTCCAGCGATTGACGCGTGGCCGTGTCCTTGGTTCGTTTGATGAGCGATTGCGCGCCCTCGAGAAGCTTACGCACGTCGCGGACGCTCTGCAGCCATCCACGCGCATCGGCCGCATACTCGGGTCGCTGGGCTTTCTTGCCGCGACCGTGGCACGCGCTGCACTGCTTCTCGAGACCGCCCGGGCCGAGGGTATAGCCTGCGGAGTACCCGTGGCAGGTTGAGCAAGTCGGGCCGTCGTACTCACGTTCGGCAAGGAGCGCGGCGTGGCGGCTCTTCTGGAACTGGGAGTACGGCCCGTGGTGACAACTGCCGCAGGTTTGCGGCAGGCTGGCCGGGTGCACCGGCGACTCCGGTCCGTGGCCGCGAACGATCGAGCGATGCGCGAGGAACGACTCGGTCGTCGTCGGATCGCCGCCGTGGCACTTTTCGCAGCCAACCCCTGCCTGTTCGTGCGCCGAGGAGTTCCACTCCAGCAGATGCAGCGGATTCGGCTTGCCCTGATTCGCATAGTGGCAGTCCGCGCACAGGCTTCGATCCAATTGCGCCTGGCATGGCGAGGCCGCCAGCAGCACGCAGGCCAGCGCGGCAGCGATCGCCGTGAGCCGAGACGTGCGTGTCATACCTGAACTTCCGAGGTGGAGCGACGCGAGATGTCCTCGAGGCGAGCAAGCGCGTGGGCGAGCCGCTCGCCGCCGCGGTCGGCGATCGCCGCGATCGCGGGTCTGCCCGCTCGCCAGCCGAAGTCCGAGGCGACAAGTGCCAGTGACGGACTCGCGACCACCGCGGTCTCGCCATCCGGCAGCTCATAGATGGCGATCGTGGTTGGCAGAATCGTGCCGATCTCCGGGTCGTGGCGCAGGGCGTCGAGTGTCACCTGCGGCAGCAGCGCGCCGAACAGCAGATACCGCCGGCACTCGTGGTGTGCGCTGCGGGCGAGGTAGTCACGGATGTCGATCGTCGAAACCAGATCGAAGCCTTCGGCTCGAAGCGCCTTCCATGTTTCAGTGACAGCCTGCCCGAAGGGGACATCGAGAATGACTCGGCGGCCGTAGTCGTCCATGGTGTGTCTCCGCCAACACGTGCAGCAACGCCCGTTCCCGTATGTATGCCGGATTCCCGGCACCATTCTGAGCAAGGCGATTGCAGGTCCATGGGCATGGGTTCAAGCTTGTCCTGGCAGACAGACGCACAACTCCACGACTCCATCCGTCGGCAGCTCGACTGGGATCCGGAGATCGAATCCGACGAGATTGCGCTGATTGCCTCCGACGGCGTGGTGACGCTGACCGGCGTCGCGCGCAGCTACGCGGCGAAGCTGGCGGCCGAGCAGTCGGTCAAACGCGTTCGCGGTGTGCGCGGCGTGGCCAATGAGATCCAGGTGGTGCCGCTCAACCGGCGGACCGACACGGATATCGCCAAGGATGCGGTGCACGCGCTTCGTGCGGATTCGCGCCTGCCGATGAGCGTCACGGTCACCGTCCATTGCGGCGTCATCACGCTCGAAGGCGAGGTCCGGTGGATCTTCCAGAAGGCCGCGGCCGGCAATGCCGTGACCCATCTCGACGGCGTCAGGGGCGTCTCCAACCAGATTGCCGTCAAGCCCAGCATCTCGGTGGATCAGGTCAAGACGGACATCGACGCGGCTCTTTATCGCTGTGCCGACGTCGACGCGCAGCATGTTGACGTCTCGGTTGACGGTCCGATTGTCACCCTCACCGGACACGTGTCGTCCTTTCACGAGAAGCACGAAGCTGAACGCGCTGCGTGGGCCGCACCGGGAATCTCGCGCGTCGAGAACCTCATCATCGTCGGCGCTCAACGAGAGACGCGGGACGTCCTTACGCGGCCATCGAGCAGGTAAACCAGGGAGGGCACAGTGCAGGCATTTCCGCACCACTACGGAGTGACGGTCGCAGGCGTCGCGGATGGCGACGTCGAGCTGACCGCCGAGCGGCTGACGATTCTCCGCTCGGCCTCGCCCGCCGAGTTCGACGGTCCGGGCGATCGCTGGTCGCCGGAGATGCTCCTGGTCGGCGCGGTCGGCGACTGCCTGGTCCTGACGTTTCGAGCCGTGGCGCGCGCGTCAAAGCTGCCATGGACGTCGCTTCGTTGTCAGGTCACCGGCACGCTCGATCGGATCGACCGGATCACGCAGTTCACAGGCTTCGAGGTGCACGCGACGCTTGGCGTGCCGGCAGGAACGGATCGCGAACGCGCCCGGCACGCGCTGGAGAAGGCGGAGCAGAATTGTCTGATTTCCAATTCATTGAAGGCGCCGATTCATCTGGTGCCGGAGATCGCCGTCGCCGCTGATCCAGTCGCGGCGTCGTTGAGCGCGTAAGTGTTCGATTACGGAGCTGGCGATGATAAGGACATGCACGGCGAGAACGTTGGTGGTGGCGGGTCTGTCCGCATTTCTTGGTGTCATGCCGCTCTCGGCGCAATCGACTACCAAGAAATCGACACCGCCCGCGCCTTCGTCTGCGACAGCTCAGAAAAGGAAACCGCCGGCGCCGCCTGCCCAGGCGGTGCCGCGTCGTAAGTCACCGGTGCCGCGTCCGCCGCAGGCGTCCGCTCACCCGCGTCCGCCCGCGCCACCGCCGGTCGGCACCTTGCGTTATCCCTTCGTCCCGTTCGTCGATTTCGACTTTGTCTATCGCTTTCCCTACGGACTCGAGCGGCATCGCTACGGCTACCCCGAATATCCGTACCGGTTCGTGTTTCCGCCGCCCGGTTGCGTGACGTCGGATCTGGAGGCGCACGGCAGTCTCCGCGTCGACGTTCCGCAGCGTGAGGCCGAGGTCTTCGTGGACGACTTCTACGCCGGTATCGTCGATGACTTCGACGGGTCAGCCGGGCATGTGAGTCTGACGCCGGGACCGCACCACATCGAGCTCCGGGCGTCCGGCTTCGAGACGGTGACATTCGATGTGAACGTCGAGGCCGGTCGTACCATCGTTTATCGCACGCCGATGCGGGCCGTGGTCTCGACGACACCCCCGCGGCTGTGAGGCTTCAGACTGCATGAAGCACCAAGGAGCACCCCATGAGAACCGACAATGAACTGCAAGAGAGCGTCGTGAAGGCGCTCGACTGGGAGCCCAGCGTCAACGCTGCGCAAATCGGCGTCACCGTCCAACAGGGCGTCGTCACGTTGGCCGGACGGGTCGGGGCGCTGCGGGAAAAATGGATCGCGGAGAAGACCACCCGGCACGTCTGGGGCGTGCGCGCGGTCGCCAACGAGCTCGTCGTCGCGCCGGAAGGCGCCTCGATCAGGAGCGATACCGCGATCGCATCGGCGGCGGTGAACGCGCTCGGCTGGAACAGCGCGATTCCGCCGGACCTGATCCAGATCACGGTCCGCGACGGATGGGTCACGCTCACCGGGACCGTTCCCTGGCAATACCAGAAGGCCGCGGCGGAAAAGATGGTCGAGCACCTTCACGGCGTCAAGGGCGTCGCCAACTCGATTATCGTCAAGGCGCCGGTGACGGCCGCCGATGTGCGTCACAAGATCGAGGAGGCGTTCAGGCGCAGCGCCGACATCGATGCGAAGCGCGTCTCGGTCGAAGCGCACAACGGCACCGTCGTGCTCAAGGGCACCGTGCATTCGCTGACCGAGCGTGCGGCGGCCGAACATGCCGCCTGGGCTGCGCCGGGTGTGATCGCGCTCGACGATCAGCTCATCGTCGCACCCTGACGATCTCGGCGCGTGTGACGGGCCCGCATGGAGACGCCGGCCGTGAGGCCGGCGTCTCGGGGTAGGGCCGTCTGGGACCAACCGGTCCGGCGCGATCAACAGCATTCAGCACGGATTGCCTGCGCTCGGTGCCGGATATCCGGCAGTGCGCCCGGTCGGCTTGTTGCACGTTCCTGACCAGTGATGCTGCTCCTCCTCCTGTTCGCGTGGTTGCGGGTATCCGATCGCCCGGCCCCTGATGTGCGTCCGGCTATCCAGGCGTACTTGTCTCACGGATCCGAGAAGACCGGGTTCATGTGGACGGACCCCGAACAGCGTCAGTTGAACGAGTTGTACGCGAGCGCGGGGTATGAACCGCTGTGGATTGAGCCGACAGGTCGCGTCAGCCGCTGCGCGGACGAAACCCTGGCGCTGCTCGAAGCCGCGGCCGACGAAGGGCTGGCACCGGAAACCTACCAGGCGGGGGAGCTCAATCGCCTGCGGGCGACGCGCCTGGCTGCGACATCTGTATCCGCACCTGAACTGGCGAGATACGACGTCGCATTGAGCGCCGGCATGCTTCGATACCTCCTGCATCTACACAGCGGGCGCGTGGATCCACAAACGGTCGGCTTCCGCCTGGGCGCGCCAGCCGATCGTCCCGACCTGAACGCGCTGCTGCGATCCGCGGCGAAGGATGGCCGGGTGATCGAAGCGGCGGCGGCTCTGAGACCTCCGTTCGCCCAGTACGACGCGCTCCGCGCGACGCTGTCCCGGTACCGGCTGTTGGCGCTCGTGCCCGATTCCGGCCGCGGTGAGCTGCCGTCATTTCCAGCGGTGCTGCATCCGGGCGAGCGGTACCTGGGTCTCGAGGCGCTCCGTCAGCGGCTCACGGCGTTCGGCGACCTCCCGCCGGGCCTATCAGTCGATGACAAAACCAGCTACGAGGGCGCGCTCGTCGAGGGCGTCAAACGGTTCCAGCTGCGACACGGGCTCACCAGCGATGGCATCGTCGGTACGAGCACGCAGGCGGCCTTGCACGTGCCGCTCGCCTGGCGCGTGCGCCAGATCGAGCTTGCGCTCGAACGGCTTCGCTGGCTGCCGGTGCTCGGACCGCAACGGCTGATCGCGATCAACATTCCGATGTTCCGTCTGTGGGCGTGGGCGAGCGGCTCGTCACGCCTCGATCCGTCGTTCGGGGTCAACGTAATCGTGGGCCGCGCGATGCGCACGCGGACGCCGGTGTTCGTCGAGCAGATGCGCGAGGTGATCTTCCGGCCATTCTGGAATGTGCCGCCATCCATCGCTCGCCACGAGATCGTTCCGCTCCTCGAACGCGATCCGGATTACCTGCGCCGCCAGCAGATGGAGATCGTTCGAGGCCCCGGCGACGACGCCCGCGCTGTCGCGGCAACCGAAGAGAACATCGCGCTACTCAAGCAGGGGCTGCTCCGCGTACGGCAGCGCCCGGGACCGCAGAATTCTTTGGGACTGATCAAGTTCGTGTTTCCGAATGCAGACAACGTCTACATGCACGGGACGCCGGCGCAGGCGCTGTTCAGCCGCAGCCGTCGGGACTTCAGCCATGGCTGTGTCCGCGTCGAGGATCCGGTGGCTTTGGCCGAATGGGTCCTCTCAGAAGGACACGACTGGGGCCGCGATCGCATCCTCTCGGCCATGGCCGGGACGCAGTCCATTCACGTGCCGCTGTCGCAGCCGATTCCAGTTCTGTTGTTCTATACGACCGCCGCCGTGACGCCGGAGGACGGGACGATTCATTTCGCCGAGGACATCTACCGACACGACGCCGTCCTTGATCGCGCCCTCACACTCGTGACCGCCAGCCACGTGGTTGGCCGACCTTCCGGAGGACCATGCCCACCCTGACGGCGCCAACCACCACTCTGGCAGAAGGGACCGTCGTCCGGTCAGCCGTCGTGTTCGACCGTGTCTCGTTCGCCTTCGGCGACCACGTCGTCCTCCGCGATATCAGCTTCAGTGTGCCGACTGGGGGGATGACCATCCTGCTGGGTGCGAGCGGCAGCGGCAAGTCCGTGCTGCTGAAACTCATTCTCGGGCTGCTGCGGCCCGACGCGGGCGAGATCTTCGTCCACGGCCAGCGTATCGACTCGATGACCGAGCGCGAGCTCATGCGCGTCCGCGGTGACATCGGCATGCTGTTCCAGGAGAGCGCGCTGTTCGACTCCCTGACCGTCGCCGAAAACGTGGGGTACCGCTTGTCGGAGGAAACCGACATGCCTGACGGCGAGGTCAACAGCCGCGTCGAAGAAGTACTCGGATTCATCGGACTCGCCGAATACAAGGACCAGATGCCGTCGGAGCTCTCCGGCGGCCAGCGCCGGCGCGTGGCGATTGCTCGCGCGATGGCGGCGAAACCGCACCTCCTGTTGTTCGACGACCCGACGACAGGGCTCGATCCGATCATCGCCACAACGGTCGATGACGAGATCGTCAAGTTACGCGACCTCGAACGGGTGACGTCGATTCTCGTCACGCATCAGATCCGAGACGCCGTCTACGTGGCGAACCATGAAGCGGTCCAAACAGACGGACGCCTGGCGGTACGGGAAGCCGATGCCGTGAAGACCAAACGGACGACCTTCATGGTCCTCCACGAAGGGCGGATCTATTTTGAGGGGACCGCGAACGAACTGCTGGCCTCGCGCGACCGTTACCTGAGGGAGTTTCTGTTCATGACACTGCCGCCCTGGTAGACCACGCGGCAAAGCGCGCGCGAGGCCGCCGTCTTGCACCCTGCGTGTTTCAGCAAGTGTTTGTGCCGGCTTTCCGGCGCCGAGGGAGATATGCTCGAAATCCGTCGGATTCTTTGCCCGGTCGACCTGTCGGATGTCTCCCGCCATACGGTCGACCATGCTGTCCTGGTTGCGCGGCGGTACGACGCGACGATCACAGCCCTGCACGTGTGCAATCCGCTCGCAGTGTCCTCCGCCGACTTCACGCTGGCTGGAATCGCAGTCCCGCCCGCGCTGACCGACGAGGACGTCAAAGGCGTTCGCGAACGGGTCCTGGCGTGTTTCGCGTCAGCGGGACCGCTCGACGTTGAAGTCGTGGTTGAGAGCGGCCCTCCTGCGAACAGGATTCTGACCCGCGCCGGTGCACTGCCGGCTGATCTCATTGTCATCGGCACCCACGGTGCGGGCGGCTTCGAACATCTGGTGCTCGGATCCGTCGCCGAGAAGGTCCTGCGCAAGGCGGCATGTCCGGTCCTGACCGTGCCGCACCACGCACGCACGACATCGCGGATGCCGTTCAAGCGGCTCCTGTGCCCGGTCGATTTCTCGGAGTCGTCGCTGGCAGCGCTCGAGTTCGCGTTCTCGCTGGCGCAGGAAGGAGACGCCGAGCTGACGATTCTTCACGTCTTCGATGCAGGAGAGGAATCGTTGACGGACCGGCCCATCAACGTCCCCGAGTACCGCCGGCAGCTCGAGCACGATCTCACCGTGAAGCTCGACGCGCTCGTGCCCGACTCGGTACGGTCGTGGTGCCGGCCCTTGACGCGCACGGCCCATGGCAAGGCGTACCGTGAAATCCTCGGCATTGCCACCGAAGAGAACTGCGATCTGATTGTCATGGGCGTGCACGGACGGAATGCCCTCGACCTGATGCTCTTCGGCTCGACGACGAACCAGGTCGTGAGGCGTGCGACGTGCCCGGTGCTCACCCTGCGATCAGGAGGTGTGACGTGACTCCCACAACTGTCCGCGATCAGGTCGGCGAGGCGGCCGGCGTGACTCCGCGTCAGGATCCGGAGGGGCAGCTCGAGCGAGCCTTGATCGACGAGTTCCTCCGAGTGCACGGCCACAATGCCACGTCCGTGGCGTCTCTTCCGGCCGAGGAGCGGACTCGGCTTCTGCAAGCGGCGTCAGTCCACGCGTGCGCCAGGCTGACCGAGATCGAGGCACGTGCCCACTTTGTTCACGAACTGCACGGCACTCGGTAGCGATGCGACCGCGGAATTCCCGCGGTAGGGGCCGTATCATGCGCAACAGATTTCGATTCGCCGTCGCTCTCCTCTCGCTGGTCACGCTGACCACTGTGTCGTGCGCCGCGGCCGTGCAATACCGCGGAGGACATCATCCGCTTGTCAGAGGCCGGGTCGTCTTCGTCGGCGGTTACTATTACGACCCGTTCTTCGGTCCCTATCCGTGGTGGCAGCCTGCTGCGTATCCGCAAGCCTACTTTCCCGTCTTCGACGAGCGCGCGCAGGTCCGCGTCCTCGTGACGCCGAACAAGGCTGCCGTCTACGTCGACGGCTTTTATGCTGGCGTCGTCGACGACTTCGACGGGTTCCTGCAATGGCTGCCCTTGCCGCCCGGAGGGCATGAGGTCGTCTTCTACATGAACGGCTATCGCACGAACCGCCAGATGGTGCACCTGCACCCGGCGTCGCGACTGAACATCCGGCTGACAATGGAGCGGCTGGAGCCTGGCGAAGCCAGCGAGCGGCCCAGGATCGCGCCGATGGTACCGCCCCCACCACTCGGCACATTCAAGTCGCCGAGCACGCCGGATCGCTGAACGAGTGATGGGGTCGACGCGAAAGGCATTCGTTGCGATCGCGATCGCGGTGTACGTTGCCGCCGGCATCGGCGCGACGCTCGCTGAACATTCGATCACCGCACGACTGCGATTGTCGCAATGATCACGGCGGCCATCACCACCAGGACGGCGGCGGTGATCCGGCCGAAGTCGCGCGTGCCCAGGCCGATGGCCAACAGCGCCTTCATCACGCAGTTGGCGAGGATGCCGATGGCGATCGCGGCGGCCGCTTCGGCGGCGTTGCTCGAGACGGCAGTCGTCGTCATTGCCACCGTGAGCGCGTCGACGTCGGTCAAACCCAGGATGGCGCCGGCCAGACGCAGTCCGCCGCCGCCGAACGCCCGGCTGATGCCCGCGACGGTGAAGAGCACGATCTGAAAGATCATCGCCATCTGCAGAGCGGGGATGACCTGGAGCGGATTGGACGGCTGTTCAGGCTTCGTTCCGGCTCCGCCGCTCCGCCGCCACCACAGCACCAGGCAGGCCACGCCGACGAGGAAAGGGGGCGCGAGGTACAGCAGGAGCAGGCGCGCGACGGTCAGGTTCAGAACGGCGGCCGCGATCATCACGCGCGGAAACAGCATCGTGCACGCCGCGATCGCTCCGAGGGCGAGCGGCTGCGCCAGGCCGCGCTCGCGGCGACTCAACCGGGCATACGTGAATGTCACGTTGGTCGATGAAACCAGGCCGCCGAGCAGCCCCGCAAGCGGGTAGCCGCGTCCGGCGCCGAACAACCGGCGCAAGAGATAACCCGCGAAGCTCAGGCCCGTGAAGAACAGCACCAGAAGCCAGAGTCCGCGCGGCCTGATGCCGCCAAGCGGGCCGAATGGCCCTTCGGGAAGCAGCGGCAGGACGACGATGGCCATCACACCGAAGCGCGCAGCTGCACGAAGCTCCGCGTCGTCGATCCGCTCCACGAGCGCGTGGAGTTCTGACTTTTCCACGAGCAGGAGCACGGTGACGGCGACGATCCCGCTTCCCAGTGCGAGCCAGCCGATGCCCGATGCAAGACCCGCGGCGATGGCGACGAGCGCCGCCGCCTCCGTCGTCGCATCGACTTCGCGGTGGCTGGCGGCGACGTATCCCGAGATGACCAGGGCGATGGCGCCGGCGGTCAGCGTCACGCCGAGCCCGATGAAATGAAGGGTCGTCAGCCACCCGGCCAGCCCTGCGACTCCGCCCAGCAGCGTGAACGTCCGGACGCCGCCGAATCGTGCGTGACGTCCGCTGGCGTGACCGGTTCGCTGCCGCTCGACGCCGATGGCCAGGCCTCCGATCGCCGCGACGACAATCCCTGTCAGGCCGTTTGCATCGGTCATCGCACGGTATCCGGGCTGCTGATCAGGCTGCGGAATCCCGCGAGATAGGCGGCACCCAACAGCACCAACGCGATGCGAAGCCCCGGCGACACGTTGCGCTCTTTGAATCGGAACGTGACCGAGATGGCGCCGCCGAACCCGACGTGGCTGGCCGCGAGGCTCACCGCGTGACGCCCGTCGCGCGAGGTTACCGCAAACGGAGGCGCGGCGCTGGACTCGGTTGCAGGCGGGTCGGAGTCGGCTATAGCGGTGACGACGAAGCCGTCCGGCAGGACGATCTGGCTACTAATCGCGGCAAAATCGGACGGCGTCGTGTTGAGGAAGCGGTAGGTGATCGTGCGGTTGCCAAACGCCTTCGGCGGCGACTGCATCGCGGCGAACGACGGACCCACCGCGCCGCTGACACGGACAGTCGCCGGCGCCGCCAGCGAGCCGGAGAACGTAATTACCATGTAATGTCGTTCGCCGTCGACCGTGATGGCCGCCGTGGCGCCGTCGATGCCGCTCACCGTGACGCCGGTCAACGCCCCCCCGCTCCAGGGAAGCCTGAGCGGCGCGGGTGTCCCCGCCGGACAGTCGACTTCGACGTCCAGCCGGGTCGAGCCGTCGGCATTCAGCCACACGGTTTCGGCGTATCTCGGAAACAGGCCCGCGGCGATCGATGGCGCGGCGAAGCCGATGACCATCGACAGCACGACCAGAAGAATCTTCATGGTCAGAATCCCGGGGTAATCCCCAGTACCCGAAACCACGTAAGGCCGGCGATTGTGAGCAGCCCGATACCGACCGTGGTCATGACGAACCCGTACTTCAGATTGTCGAGCAGCGAGTATTGGCTGGTTGAAAAGAGGATCAGATTCGGCTTGGCGCTGACCGGCAGGCCGATGACCCAGTCGATCGTGAACGCCGCGGGCAGCGCCAGTGACACAGGCGGAAACCCTAGAACCTGCGCGACACCAATCACGAATGGAATCATGATGATCGTCCGCATCGTCTTCGACGTGAAGAAGAAATGCGAGTACATGTTCACGGCGATGACGATGACATAGACAACCCAGAAATTGGCCTGCCGGCCGAAATGGAGCGCATCGAAGACGTTCTGCACCACCCAACGGGCCGCGCCGCTCTGGTCCAGCGCGAGTCCTCCGGCGTAGGCGCCCGCGCTGAAGATCATCAGGTGCCAGGGGATGTCCGCGTCGTTCCACGAAAGCAGTCCGATGCGCGGCATGAACGTGATGATCACGCCGACCATCGCGGCCATCACGGGATCGACGCTGAACCCGAACCAGCCGGCCTGGAAACGATCCGTCACCCAGAAGAAGATCACCAGGCCGAAGATTGCGATGCCTTTGCGTTCTTTGAACGTCAGTGGCCCGAGGCGGCGGAGTTGGGTGCGCAGCGCCTCCATTCCGCCTGACAACCGGGGGCGTGCGTCCACATCGGCGATCTGGAAGAGGAACCTCGGTCCCATCCACCAGGCGATCGCCATGGCAATGACCGCGACGGGCAGGTTGGCGAACATCCAATCGGTGTAGTACACGCGGTGTCCACCCATCGTCAGGATGAAGCCGACGGCGATCAGGTTGGCGGTCGAGCCGGTCATGAACCCTGACGAGAAGATGTTGATGCCCAGGAGATTCTGCAGAAAGAGGTTCTTCCCGAAGTTGGTCGGATGCGCTGCGGACGACTGGTAAAGCGCCGCGATCACCAGCATGACGGGCAGCGTCATCACCGCCCGTGCTGCCGTGGCGGGAATCAGCGGCGCCAGCGCCAACTGGAGCAGCACGAACGCCAGCAGCGTCGTGCCGGCGTGGCCGCCGAATCTGACGAGCAGTTGCAGCGCTAGGCGCTTTGCGAGGTTCGTTCGAATCAGGATGGCGCTCAGGATGAACGCCATCACGTTGAGCCAGATCACGTCCAGGCCGAGGACGCCGAGCACTTTGTCCTGCGACCAGGCGTCGGTGAAGACCAGCAGCACCATGAGCACGAGGGACGTCACGTGCGTCGGGATCGGCTCGGTGATCCACCAGGTCAGCGCGAGCGCGAAGCACGCGACGGCAGCCTGGCCAGACGCGGTGAGACCGATCGGCGTCGGCGCGCAGTAGAGGAGCCCGAACACCGCAAGTCCGACCGGGAAGCCGAGATACTGCATCCAGCGTTCGGTGCGCGACGCCGTACGCTTCGGGATCACCGACAGCTTCTGCTTTTCGAGATCGAGAAGCTCGTCGAGCGACGCGAGGTCGGCCGTCGCCGCGACGGTGGTCACGCGCGGCTCCAAGACCGGTACGGATGACGGACCAGATTGGCGTTGAAGTAGCGGGGATCGCTCGAGACCTCGTCGCCGAGCCACGGCGGCCGATCGAAGGCCTGATCCGCAGCCGAGAGCTCGACCTCCGCGACGACCAGCCCGCGATTCTCGCCGGTGAACTCGTCGATCTGCCAGGTGATCGCGCCGGCGTCGAGCGTGTAGCGGACTTTTTCGATCAGCGGACGCTCGCACAGATCGTCGAGCATCCGGTTGGCATCAGCTGCAGGGATGTCATACTCGAATTCGAGCCGCGTGACGCCGCGCGTGAGCCCCTTGACCGTGAGCATCCCCCGCGGGCCGATGGTCCGGACGCGAACGGTTCGCTCCTTGACCGTCGACAGATAGCCCTGGCGGTAGGGGGCACCCGCCGCCAGGCCTTTCCATTCGTTCCCCACGACGAGGAACTTGCGTTCGATCTCGTTCGCCATCGCGACCTCAGAACATCAGCTGGAAGCGCGCCTGGAGCGTGTTGAACTTGTCGTTCACCTTGTAGCTCCGGTCGCCCTTGGTGTTCTCATCGTTGGTGACCCATGCGTAGTCCACCATGAGCCGGACGTTCGGGTTGGCGTACCAGTTGGCGCCGATGGTCGTGATCTGCTCCTTGCCGCCGAGGATCTTCGCGGCCGGGTCGTTCAGATTCGCCGTGCTGTAGCGGGCGACCAGCTCGAGCGCACCGCGGTTGCTCTTGGGCAGGACCCGATCGAACTCGCCGGCCGTCCAGTCGTACGGGCGGTTCTCGCCGGTCGGGAACCAGCTGACGAACGCGTACCACCCGTCGAACGAAGGCTCGGCCAGCGTGCTGAGCGTCCGCTTGTAGGTCGCCTTGTTGTATTCGCTCTGCACCGAGACGGGCCCGAACTCCGCCGCGGCCTCGAATCCGATCAGGTTCTGATGGTCGATGTTGCTCATCTTCTTCGTGTCGATGAAGCGTCCGCGGTTGACGTGCGTCTCCGGCCTGGCGCGCAGCCGCATCTGGTCGGCGTCGCTGAGGTCGGTGGCGGTCGCGGCCTTCGGCGTCATGTAGCTGGCGGCCGCGCCGACGTGGATGAGCGTGTTGCGGGTGAGCAGCGGCAGTGCCGTCACGCGGCCGACGACGTTGTAGCCCTGATCCTGTCCGGTCGCCTCGGTGTCGCCAACCGCCGGACCGAAGAGGCCGCCCGACGCGTAATAGCGCTTGTCGAACTTCGAGAACGCCACGCCGATGTGCCGATCCGGCGAGAAGTTGTCGAGCAGCGACCGCTCGATAAAGGTGATGTAACGCGACGAGGTCAGCGTCTCGAGGCCGAAGGGCTCCTTGAAGTTGCCGATCTGCAGGATGGAGTTCGGGACTCCGGTATAGCCAATCCACATATCCTTGATTTCGATCGTCCCATCGGAGATGTACTCGACGTCGAACTGCGACGCCCAGTTCTGCCAGAAGATCATGTTCAGCGCCAGGCGCGCCCGGCGGATCTCGACGCCGTTCGCCAGCGTATTCAGATCGCTCTGGTACATGGCGGCGTCCAGGTTGATCCGGCCGTCGAGCCACCACTTGAAGTTGCCGTCGGGCGTCTGGAACACGAGAATGCCGGCGCCGTGGAAGACGTCGACCTTCTGCAGCACGATGCTCTCGTCGGTGACGAGCGGCGTCTGTTCGATCGGCTTGGCCTGATCGGCCGTCTGCGTCTGAGCCAGCACGGGGACCGCTGCCGACCAGCAGAGGAACGCTGAAAGAAGAGCGAGCGAGCGAATGAAGGTCTTCATAATCGCGCCCTCCCGGGCGCTGGCCACGCGCTCAGCGGGTATGAACGGTAAGAAATCGCTGGAGCGCTTTTACGTAGTTCACGTTGTCAAACGCCGATAGCCCGAGCGCATGGACGGTATGCCAGACCGCTTCGGGGTCGGCCATCTCCACGGCGATGGTCCGGATCGGCGTGCCGTCGAAGGTGAGATCCGCGATCTCGACCAGACAGCCGTCGATCACCGAGCCGAACCGCGCCTTGGTGACGCCAATCGACGTCAGCGATCGCTGCCGCCCGACGACGTCTGTCAGGAACGCCGGCACGGTCCACGCGTGGCCGTCGAGGCGGGGTGGCGTCAGCTGCCATGCCGCGAACGCCGTGCGCAGTGATTCAGGCTGCAGCGGGAAGGAGGCCTTCAACACTGGCAGCCACAGCTCGAGGCCATGGCTGTCGATCTGCTGGAGCACTTTGAGGTCGAGCGTCTGCTCGCGGATCTTGGTGTTGATGCTGGGATCATCCGAAACGACGTAGATCTCGGAGCTGTCGCGGCGCCCGGAGGATGAGGCTCGAAGCCTCGCTTCAATGTCGCCGAAGTCGCTGCCGAACGTGCGCCACTCCCACCGCGGAGTGATTGAACTCATAAGGGCCGCCTCAGGGCCGGGGCCATCCGTTGACCGGTGACCTTATCGTTCCTTTACGCATCACCGATGCCGTCAGCTGCCCCTATCGCGTTCATCGCGAACTCATAGCGCCGACACGGGTTGCCCGGTGCGGCGATGACGCCGAGGGTCCAGCGCTGCCGGGATTCCGGCGAGTGCGGTCAGCGCAAGCAACGATGCGCCAGCCAGGAGAGCGACGTCGATCCGGACGCCGAGGCGGAAGATACCGATCGCACCGTAGGCGAGACCCATGACTGCGACGGTCAGCGACCAGGCCCGCGACTCGAGCAGCCCGAGGATCAGCGTGACGCCGATGACGGCCGACAGCGTTGGACACGGAATCAGACCGAGCGGCGAGGCATAGATGTATTCGGCCCACGTCCGTGCGTGCAGAAAGTGCGGGTACACCCACGCGAACGTCAGCAGCAGTGCACCGGAGACGACGAACCATGGCTGTGAAACACGAACAGGTCTCGAATTAAGGCGGCGGGCGATCGAGCCGAGCACCAACGCGAGCGCGGCGAATGTCGCGGTGTTGAATGGGTTGCCCGAACTCCAGGCCAGGGCGCTCACCGACACCAGAGGCACGTTCAAGAGGCCGGCGGCCGTGCGATTCGTCGGGCGCCAGCCGGCGTATATGCCGACAACCACCGTCGCAAGGAGCACGTGCCAGCCGATCGCCAGGCCGCGCCAGTCGTTGGCGATGACCGTCAGGTCGTCGAGGATCGCTTCCGTGGAAGGCATCGCTTGATGATCTCCATCCAGGCGAGTGCACCGGCGCTCGCCAGCACAATGACGATCGCGTCCGCCGCATGTGGCCTGGACGTTCTGAACAAATCGCGAACCAGCGGCACGTAAAGGATGGCCGCGAGGATCCCGATCGCGCCCGCGACGAGCCATCGCAGCGCCGGGTTGGGTGCGCGCCACGCCGTCCATACCGGCCGCGAGACCGATCGGTTCGTGACGATCAACGCGAGATTGGAGAGGATCAGCGTGGAGAACGTCAGCATTCGCACGTCGGACTCAATCAGTCCCGACTTCACGCTGACGACGAACACCACGGCCGCGGCAGCCAGGGCGCCAGCTCCCTGGAGCAACGCACGCATCAGCAATGCATGCGAAAACAGCCGGCGTGCCGGATCCCGTGGCGGCCGCTGCATGACGTCGCGCTCTTCCGGTTCCATTTCGAACGCGATCGAGCACGCCGGGTCGATGATGAGCTCCATGAAGATGACGTGGACCGGCATGAGCACGAGCGGCCATCCGAACAGGATCGGAAGCAACGACACACCGGCGATCGGCACATGAATCGCGAGGACGTACGCCGTCGCCTTCTCGATGTTGTCGTAGATGCGGCGCCCGAGGCGCACCGCCCGTACGATGGATGAAAAATCGTCGTCGAGCAGCACGAGCGCGGCGGCCTCGCGCGCGACGTCAGTGCCGCGACCGCCCATGGCGATTCCGATGTCGGCCGCCTTGAGCGCGGGCGCGTCGTTCACTCCATCGCCGGTCATCGCGACGACTTCGCCATTCGCCTTGAGCGCTCTGACCAGCCGGAGCTTCTGTTCGGGTGCAATGCGGGCGAATACGTCCGTGTCGCGCACGCGCACGGACAGCGTGTTGTCGTCCATGCCCGCGATCTCGGCTCCGGTCACGCAGACGGCAGTCTGCTGGAGTCCAATCTCGCGCGCGATGTTGAGCGCCGTCGCTGGATAATCACCGGTGATCATAACGACCCTGATGCCGCCGGACTGGCACTCCTTGGTCGCGGTCGGGACGCCCGGCCGCACCGGATCGGCAAGGCCAACCAGGCCCAGGTATCGCAGCCCGAATGCCCGGGGCGATTCGGGCATGTCGGGCGAGTGCCAATCGCCCTCCGCGACACCGAGGACGCGCAGGCCGCCGCTCGCCATCTGCTCCACCTGCCGCAGGATGGTTTCGCGGTGCGCCTGAGCAAGATCGCAGAGCTCGACGATCGCTTCCGGCGCGCCTTTCGCCGCGACGACACACACAGACGGATCGTTGTCGTCTCGCCAGACGTTGACCACTGCCAGCCGTCGATCGGACAGCGGATACTCGTGCGCGAGCACGCGTGACGCCTGACCGGAATCGAGGCCGAGCTCCCGGCCCAGCGTGTGGAAGGCGCGCTCCATCGGGTCGAACGCATCCGACTTGCTCGCCAGGATCGCCGCCGAGACGACGCGCGAGGCTGAGGACGTGAGCGATCGCGTCGCGTCGACGATTTCCGTGTCGCCGCCTGCAGCGGCAACGCCGGCGACCGACATCTGATTGAGCGTCAGCGTGCCGGTCTTGTCGACGCACAGCACCGTGGCGGACCCGAGCGTTTCGACGGCGGGGATGCGTCGCGTGAGGACATGGTGCCTGGAGATCCGCCAGGCGCCGAGTGCGAGAAACACGGTCAGGATCACCGGAAACTCTTCCGGCACCATCGAGATGGCGAGCGTCAGGCCCGCGAGCGCGGCTTCGAGCCACTGATGCCGGGCGAAGCCGTAGCCGAGACCGACCGCGGCGCAGGCGGTCAGTCCCGCCGCGGCGAGGAACGCAACCATGCGGCTGACCTCGCGCTGCAGCGCGGTTCGGCCGATCTCCACGCTGGTGAGAGCTGTGCCAATCTTCCCGAGCTCCGAGGCGGCGCCAGTCGCGACGATGCGCGCGATCCCGTCGCCCCGCACGACGAGCGTCCCCGAGTAGACGAACGGCCGGTCGTCCCCGCCGGGGGTTGCCGCCGCGTCCGTCGTGTCCGGCGTCTTGCGGACGGCGACCGATTCGCCGGTCAGCAGCGATTCGTCGACGAACAGGTTGCTGCACGATTCGATGCGCCCATCGGCCGGCACCCGATCGCCTTCATGGAGCACGACGAGATCGTCCCGCACCACCTCGCGACCGGCGATGCGCCTGGCGATCCCTCCGCGGATGACGAGCGCGCGCGGACTCGACAGATCCCGAAGCGACTCGAGCGCCCGTTCGGTCTTGTGCTCCTGATAGAGCGTGATGCCGACCACGAGGAAGACCGCCGCGAGCAGCGCCACGGCCTCCTCGAGATCGCCGATGACGAGGTAGATGGAGCCGCACGCGATCAGCAGCAGGAACATCGGCTCGCGCACCACCTCGCGGGCGATCGCCAGGACCGATCGCCGCTGGGTCGATGGCAGCTCGTTATACCCGTCACGCTGAAGGCGGCCGGCGGCCTCTTCGTCCGAGAGTCCCGGCGCGTTCGCGGCAGCGAGCATGGCCGGCCTGATGAAGGTTACCGCGGCCGCCACTGGGACGGATAGGCGAGCACGGGGGTGACCGCATGCGAGAGCACGTGATAGGCAATCGATCCCCGACGGGCGCCGAACCAGCCCCGCCGGTCGCGGAGCGCCGCGATCACCAGTCCGGTGTCTTCGGCCGCGGCCAGGGCCGCGATCTCGTCGGCCACGCGGCCGCAGGTGACGCAGGCCTCGGTGCTGACCCGACGTTGCGCTCGTACTGCAAGACGCTCCAGGCGCTGCTGCGCCTGGGCCACACGGATCCGTTCATGAGCACTCAGATCACCTGTGAGCCATGCCGGCGCCGCGATGTCGCTGATGACGTGGAGCAGCAGCAAGGACGAGCCGAACCATTGGGCGACGCGAGCGGCGACATCCACTTCTCCCGCGGCTGCTCCGTCGAGGTCGAGCGCCGCCACAATCCGCCGCGATGGATGGAGACCGCCGCGACGCTCGTGACCGTCGGGCACCGCAAGAACAGGAACCTTCGTTCGTTGTAGCACGTTGAGCGTCGTCGATCCGATGAGCAGCCGGTCCACGCCCGTGAGGCCATGAGTGCCCAGCACGATCAGATCGGCTGCGCGATCGTTGGCCTCCGTGAGGATCCGGTCCGCCGGAACGCCGGTCGATGCGCAAGACGTGATGCGCAACCGCGCTCGTGTTTTCGCCGGGACGGTCGCGTCGATGAAGGTCTTCAGCTCACGCGCGCTTCGCTCGACGAGATGTCGGTCGTGCAGCGCTGCCGAGGCCGCTGCCACGAGCAGCGGATCGTTGACATACATGATCCGCAAGGCCGCCTTGCCACGCAGGGCGACGACGACGGCGGATCGCAAGGCGTGCCGGGAGAATTCGGAGAAATCCACCGGACACAATACCGAGCGGAAGCCCGACCATCCTTTCGAATCGGTCATCGCGAGCTCTTGATTGCAGGGCGCCGACGCTTCGTGGTTGTGCGTCGACGCCTCGGTTTCGGCTCCATGACGGAGAACAACGCGCTCACGGCGCGCATCTCGACCTGGTCGCGTTCCCACAGCGGGCGGGTCGCGGCGCGGATGATGCGCTCGGTTTTCCTTCTCGACATGACGGCTCCTATTGCCGACTGCGGCGGCGAACGTCGTTCAAGAAGACCGGTCGCACGGCCTGTGCCAGTAATTGCCCGCGCGTCGCGGGGGCGAGCGGCCGTCTCCTTGCAATTCTCGGTCAATTGAACGGGTCTGCGGCTGCGATCCCGGCAGTCCTGGCGGCCGTCCTCCGCCTTCCTGACGCCGCCATCGGGCCAGTGCCGGGTTCCCGGCACCCGCACAATAACCGCCACGCCCCGCAGGCTCGCAGGAGAACGACCATGCGTTCCTTCAAGTCGATCGTGATGTTGATCGTGACAGCCGCACTCATGCCCGTGGCCGGCCTGCAGTCGCAGACCCCGGCGGCGGATCGCCCGCCTCTACACGCGGACAACTATTACGCCGCCGGAAACCACGTTGAAGTCACGACACCGATGGGTGCCGACGTCATCGTCGCGGGACGTCAGATCGACATCGCCCGGCCGGTCGCCGGCGACATCTGGGCGGCCGGCTGGCGGGTCGTCCTGTCGGATCGCGCGGACGACGATGTACGGATCGCGGCGGGCGAGGTGAACGTGGACGCAGCGGTCGCCGGCGACCTGACGGTTGCCGGCGGTGACGTAACCCTCGGGCCGCAAACCCGCGTCGGCGGCCGCAGTTGGCTGACTGGAGGAACGGTCCGCCTCAACGGCATCTTCGAACGTGAGGTGCGCGTGGCGGGAGCCACCGTCCAGATTGCCGGGGAGATTCGACAGCCGCTGGCCGTGACCGCCGAGACGCTGGAGATCCTGCCGTCGGCGCGCATCCTCGGACCGCTTACCTATAAGGGATCCAGCGTCGCGCGGATCGCCGAAGGCGCGATCGTCAACGGTCCGATCACCTACGACAGAATTCCCCCACGCGAGGCGGAACGCGCCCGCGCGTTCCCGGCAATCTCAGGTGTGCTGTTCGCGCTTCATCTGCTGCTGGTCGGGTTGCTGGTCGTGTTCTTTCTGCCGCGCGTCGAAACGTCGGTCGTGGCCACCCTCCGCACCCGTCCGGGCTGGAGTCTTCTGACAGGATTCGCGCTCGTCGTCACCACGCCTGTCGCGGCGGTGTTGCTCGTCATCACGATCCTGGGTCTGCCCATTGGACTCGCGATGGGGGCGCTCTATGCGTTCGCGCTTTTTGCCGCCGTGGTCGTGACCGCGTTCTTCCTCGGCGACGTCGAAGCGAGGCTTCTCCATGCTGGACCTATCGTGACGCGCGGTCAGCACGCGCTGCTGCTGGTGGCCGGTGTGCTCACGCTCGCACTTCTGCGATCGGCCCTCGGCGGCTCCATTGTCGTCGCCAGCGTGTTGTTTGGCTTCGGCGCGCTGGCGCTGTCGGCATACCAGGCGTATACGCATCTTTCAACGTCGCCAGGCGTATGAGGCGAGCCTATGTGCGGGCCGAGCTCTTGCAACATTCGCCGGGAGATGCCGGGTCCCCGGCGGAGTTCCCGAGCCGCGCCTTCGTCCGGCATCGCGGTCGATGAAAGGATGGCTTTTATGAACATCGTGAAATGGAATCCGTTGCGAGAGCTCGAGGACATGCAGACCCGATTGAACCGCTTCTTCACCGATGTGCCGGCGCGCCGGCCCGAAAGCGATGGACTGTTCTTCGCCGACTGGGCGCCGGCCGTCGACATTCAGGAGACCGAGAAGGAATACCTGATCAAGGCGGAGCTGCCGGAGATGAAGAAGGAGGACGTCAAGGTCGACGTGCTCGACGGCGTGCTGACCATCGAAGGGGAGCGGACGCAGGAGAAAGAGGAAAAAGGGAAGAAGTTCCACAAGACCGAGCGTTCCTACGGCAAGTTCGTCCGTCAGTTCGCTCTGCCGCCGGAGGTCGACGCGGCCCAGGTGCAGGCCGAATACAAGGACGGCATCCTGAGCGTGCATCTGCCGAAGACTGCGGTCGCCAAGCCGAAGGCGATCGAGGTGAAGGTCGCCTGACGACGGCCTTCCGTACTTCCGCTGCCGGCGATCCTGGGCCGCCGCGTTCGGCTCGAGCTCGGGTCGCCGCAGCGGAAGCTGCGAGACGAGCGAGAGCGGGGATTCTATGCACAGGAAATGGCACATCGTCGTCGGACTCGCGGCGTGGCTGGGGCTCGGAGCGGGCGGGACCCAGGGCCCCGAGGTCAAGCACGTCATGCGGGAGAAGTTGGTGCGTGCGGAGAACATCCTCGAAGCGGTGGTGACGAGTGACTGGGTGAGTCTGGAAACCAACGCCCGCGAGCTGGAGCGGCTGACCGACGATCCGCGATGGACGGTCCTGAAGTACCCCGAGTACGCCAGGCAGACGGCGGGGTTCGTGAAGGCGATCCAGGCACTGCACCTGGCAGCCGCACAGCGGGACCTGGAGAAGACACCGCGGGCCTACGTGGATGTCACCCTCAAGTGCGTGGAATGCCATCGATACCTGGCCAGAGAACGGATTGCCAAGTGATGAACGCGCTCTGGCATCGCCGCCACGCCATGCCGAAGACTCCGTCGCTGGAGCAGCGGCTGCGGTGGCACGTCGCACACGCGAAAGCCTGCGGGTGCCGGAAGATGCCGCCAACGGTCGTCGCCGAACTGCGGCGCCGCCGGCGCCATTAGCAGTCCGGCGCCGCGAAGGTCGATAGCGGCGAGGCCGCGATCGGCCGCCGTTCAGCGAGCGAACAGGTACCGCAACGACCAGGTCTGCCTCGAAGCGACTTCAATCGTCCCCTCGACCCCCAGTGCCATCGTGGCGATGTCCGTCGGTGTACCGCAGCGGTCTGCGCGATCGATCGGGATTTCGATTGTGACCGGAACCCGCGCCCGCACGGTGAAGGGGGCGATCTCACCCCACAGACAGGCCTGCAGGTTCGTCGCGTGGAGATAGAGCCGCGCGTAGAGCACGGAACCGTCCGACGGTGGGGTGAGCAGAAACGTCATCCTCAGCCGGCCGGCGCACCCTTCGATCAGCGGGCCGCATCCGGTGATGGTGCTGCCCGGCGCGATGGTCGCCGCGACGAAGGTGATGCGAACCGGGCCCTGGCTGTCGATCGGCACCGGAAGCGCGGGATCCGTCGGGCGGGACGGCGCAGCCGGCTGACCGCCACAACCCACCGTCACGGCGGACGCGCACAGCATCCAGATCCCAACGACGGCCGACAGAGATGAGTGTCTCTGCACGTCAGACAACTCGACGACTGCTCAGCAATCCCACCAGGAATAATACGACCGCGATCACCAACAGCACGTGGATGAACGCACCGATCGTGTAGCCGCTCACGAGACCGAGCGCCCACAAGAGCAACAGAACGACGGCGATGGTGTACAACATGGCCTTTCTCCCTGCACGAACCATCAGGCAACGCACGATCCAGCCGCGGATCCGAACAGATCTCCGTCGGTCCAGGAACCCCGCATCGTCGCCGCCGGAGAATCGGCGCGCGACCGTCAGGAAATGGCTCGGGCGATGCCGAACGCCGCCGCCGCGGCGATCCCGCCGACGATGGCCGTCTGCAGGGCGCTGCGCATCGGGCCGGCCCCGGTGAAATGCCCTTTGACGTAGCCGAACACGAACAGGGCGAGAAGCGTGAACCCGACCGACACCGCCAGTGCACGGGCGGCTGCGGCGAAGACGAAATAGGGAGCCAGTGGAATGAGTCCTCCGGCGACATACGCTCCCGCGATCGTGGTCGCGCTCCTGAGTGCCCGCTTCGGATTGGGTTTCTCGAGACCCAACTCGAAGCGCATCATGAAGTCGACCCAGGCGTCGGGCCGCTCCTGAAGCGCGCGCACCACTGGGGCCGCCGCTTCGGCGCTCACGCCGTACGATCCCAGCACCTCGGTCACTTCCCTGGCTTCCGCTGCCGGGATGTCGTGAACCTCCGCCTGCTCGCGGCGGCGTTCGCTCGAATAGTGTTCGGCATCGCTCCGGGCCGCGAGATATCCTCCGAGGCCCATCGCGATTGACCCCGCGGCAATTTCCGCGAGACCGGCCGTGATCACGATCGACGTGGATTCGACGGCGCCCGACAGACCCGCGGCCAGCGCAAACGGCACCGTCAGACCATCCGACATGCCGATGACAATGTCCCGGACCGTCTCACCCGATGTGAAATGCCGTTCTGTGTGCCGCGTCAAGGGCATGACCGCTCCTGAGTCGCGCCGGTGCTGTCTCGCGGCGGGCCATCGGACGCACCACGAGTCGTCGCCCGGCAGCGTGAGCTGACGGTCAGGCGTGCGTCGATCCGTACTCGGCTACCCATCCCGCCTGTCGAAGCCGTGAAGCGATTTCCGCGTGACGCCGCATGGCATTCTTTGCCGCAGGGAAGGGCTCGACGCTTGCCACCTCCAGATTCCAGTGGGGAAGAATGCAGACATCGTAGGACGTCCGGCTGGCGGCGGTTTCAATGGCGCAGGTCAGCGAATCGGCACCGCGATGAAACACCCAGCGAAGAAGACAGGTGGGATCTTTCTTCAGCGGTCGATGGGACATCGAGATGCTCGGCGTTTTCATACTGTGACGGGAGGGCAACAGGCGTGCCAGGAGCGGACGTCAATCCGCCGTATGCAATGGCAGTGATTCCTGCAGCAGTCAGTCGGCACATTGTGTCCGCGGACGGGGCAGGCCGCGATTTCTCCGCACTCGGGGGAAAATTCCGCGCGTGAATGATTGGGTCTCTCGACGTGAAGGCAGGGCTCAAGGGTGAAGGCGAGCAGGAAGTCGGGTCATGTCGTCGCGCACGCTCGATGCGTTTCTTGAGGCGTCACCTTGGAGGTCGTCAAGCGACTCGTCCAGGTGGTTGCGCCAGGAATCGCGTCTGCCGGTTACGCGGCAACATGACCCGAGCAACGACTCCAGCTGCAAACGCGCCGCCAGCGTTCAGCGGAATTCTCCTGATGCCGGATCTTCGTCAAGAAGCGTGGACCGGTTCTTGATACTGCTCGGAGAGAGAGGTGTCATCTGAGAATCCTGCTCGCGATAGACGATTCGGACTGTTCGGTGGCCGCAATCAATGCGGTCATCAATCAATTCACGCCGTTACATACGCAGGTGACCGTGCTCCACGCGGACGACTGGCCAAACGGCATGCCTCCATCGATGGCGTTTGCCGAAGGATCGGCGGCCGCACGGAGCGTTCTCAGCCTGCACAGCTTGCGGCGGACCGACGCGGCCGCCCTTCTGGAGGACACCGCCGACCAGCTGCGTCGTGCGGGTTTCGTGACGGCCGCATCCTTGCGGGACGGCGATCCGCGACAGATCATCGTCGACTATGCCAAGGAGTGTCGCGCGGATCTGATCGTGGTCGGATCGCACGGCAAGACGGGCCTCGAGAGAATGCTGGGAAGCGTGTCGGACAGCGTGGCCCGGCATGCACCATGTTCGGTCGAAATCGTCCGTCCGCCGGCGGCGGCTGCATAACGATGGCCCGTCGGCCGGAATAGCCGCCGCTTGTCGCCATGGCGACGGGCAGGATGTGCCCATGCAGCGCGAGGTCATCGCCTTTCTCTCGACGTCGGCCGCCTACGGTCGCACGGCTGAACCGGTCGAGCGAATCGACACGCACATCAGCATCGTGTGGCTGACGGCCGATCGGGCGTTCAAGCTGAAGCGGGCGGTCCACTACGACTACGTCGATTTTTCGACTCTCGAGCTGAGGCGCGCCGCCTGCGAAGCGGAGATTCGGCTGAATCGTCGAACCGCGCCCTCTCTGTATCTTGGTGTGCGCGCCGTTACGCGCGAGTCTGACGGCTCTCTCGCTCTTGGCGGAACAGGCGAGCCGATTGAGTGGCTCGTCGAGATGCAGCGGTTCGATCAAGACACCCTGTTCGACCGACTCGCCGAGAGCGGCCGCCTCGACGAGGCGCTCATGGAGCGGCTGGCATCGGAGATCGTGCGGCTGCACAACGGCGCGCGCGTCAGGACCGACCACGGCGGCCGGGCGGGAATGGCCTGGGTCGCCGACGGCAACGACCGCGGTTTGCTCGAGCACGGCGCCGATGTCCTCGATCAGGCGGCCTGCGCCCGACTGTCCGCCGATACGCGCGCGGCGCTGTCGACGCACGGACGATATCTGGATGCGCGACGACGTGACGGCTTCGTCCGCGAGTGCCATGGCGATCTGCACCTGCGCAACATCTGCCTGCTCGATGGCACGCCAACGATCTTCGACGGCGTCGAGTTCAACGACGAGATTTCGTGCATCGACGTGCTCTACGACGTTGCGTTCCTGCTGATGGATCTGTGGCGGCGGGGCTTGCGGGCCCACGCGAATGTCGTGCTCAACGAGTACATGGCCGCGGCGTCACCTCTCGATGCACTGTCGTTGATGCCCCTGTTTCTGTCGTGTCGCGCCGCGGTTCGTGCAAAGACCAGTGTGACGGCCGCAGCAGTACAGGCCGACAACACACGTCGACTGGAAATGGAAACGGCCGCCAGACAGTATCTCGATCTCTCTGAGGGCTTTCTTCACCCGGCGCCGCCGCGGTTGATCGCGATCGGAGGCTACTCGGGGTCTGGGAAATCGACGCTGGCTCGCGGTCTCGCGCCGGATGTGGGAGCCGCCCCGGGGGCGCTCATTGTCCGGAGCGACGTGATTCGCAAGGCGTTGCTGGGCGTTACCACTTCGACCAGGGTTGGCGCTGAAGGCTATTCGCCGGTGATGACACAACGGGTCTATCAGGCTGTCGTGAAGCGCGCCGGCACCGCGCTTCGAGCGGGCCAGTCAGTCATCGCCGACGCGGTGTTCGCCCAACCCGGTCATCGCGAAGCGATTGAGGGAACCGCGCGCGACGCCGGAGTGCCGTTCATCGGTCTCTGGCTCGACGGTCCTCGAGATGTCCTGGCGCAGCGGATCGCGCATCGGTCAATGGACGTGTCTGACGCGACGGCCGATGTCCTCGAGGCCCAGCTGCGTGCGGGCGCGGGAGCCATCAATTGGCATCGTCTCGACGGCGGCGGCTCGGTCGCCACCGTCCTCGCAGGCGCGCAACGCGCCCTCGCGTGATCGTCGCGATGCTTCGACGATGCGCCGCGCGATCAGGGTTTGAAGTCGGCGGCTGAGTATTGATTGCGGGGATTCCAGAACATCCATCCATCCGCGCCGGAGTCCTCGGCCGCGCGGATCTGAGCTCTGATTTCCGCGGCGGCAAATGCGCGACCGCCGAACGCGTAGTCGCGAAACGCCTGGAGCCACGGACGGAAGTGCACGAGTGGCAGACCAGTCCTGTGCGCCGCCTGCTCGAGCGAGAGACGAACGATTTGATAGGGAAACTGGATCGGGTTTCGATAGCCCGGGATGCCGAACTGAAAACCCGACGGATAGAGCATCGGCGAGAGATAGTCGACGATACCGGCCAGCTGCTCGAGCTTCTGACCGATCTTGGTATCGTCGCGGTTCCAGCAGATGTAGCCGAAGACGTCCGCGGCCAGGAACACGTTGGTCGGCGCCAGCGCCCGCCGGGCTTCCGTCAGGAAGCCGCTGATGGCTGCCGCCCGGTTGGCCTCCGTCCAGGGCAGGTCGTAGGCAAGTCCGATGGCGTCTGGCAGGCGCACATAATCGAACTGGATCTCGTCGAAGCCGGCTCGCGCTGCTTCGAGCGCGATGCCGATGTTGTACGACCAGACCTCGCGGCTGTACGGGTTCGCCCACGCAAGTCTCTCCCGGTCCCGGAAGATCGATCCGTCCTGTTTGTGGAGGGCGAGAGCCGGCCTGGCTGACGCCAGCAGCGTGTCCTTGAAGACCACGATACGCGCGATGGTGTAGATCCCCCGACTCCGCAGGTCCGTGACCAGCCGCGGGAGATCGGCGATCGTGATTACGCGCTGCGCTCCGATGTCCGCGGCGAGCGCGACGGCGCTGCGATACGGCACCATGCCGCGATCGCCCTTGACGTCGATGACCAGGGCGTTCGCTTCGGTCGCGTCGATGACCGCGAGGGCCGCCGTTCGCAGGGTCTTGTCGCCGATGCCGTAGACGGAGAGGTAGAGCGCTTTGGGACGAAACGGCTGTAATGCGATGTCCGGCTCTGGCTGGCCGGCTGCGCCCGCGGGCGCCGACGTGCGCAGGTATCCCTGCGCGCGAACGAGGATCGAGTCGGGGACGTCGGATTCGAGAAGAACGCGCCCGCGCTCGTCTGACCGGCGCTCCACGCCGCGGATCGTGACAATGGCGCCCGGGATGGGCGCGCGGCTGACCGCGTCCACAATCCGCGCAGCCCTTTGCGCGCTGGACAGTCTCGCGGGCGCGGCGCCCGCGCACGCCAGCGCGGCTGCCACCAGCAGCGCCACACCTGGCGGACGGGTCATCGGTCGTCCCTCGGCAGCATCGCTGCGAACGCCGCCCCCTGTGCGTGCTCCGTCACGAGAAAACGCGGCAGCGCCATCAGGTCGTCGCGGTCGGTAACCACGTGGCGATCGAGCGTCAGCCCGGCGACGTAACCCGACTCGCGCGCGATGCCGATCAATTCGTCGTCATAGATTCCGAACGGCCACGCGACAATGTCGGCGCTCACGCCAAGTCGTTCGCGGAGGATGGTCCGCGATGCGGTGAGCTGCTTCGTGGCGAACGCGCGATAGGCGTCCGGCGACAGCCTGCGCTTTTCGGTCTTGAAGTTCGGATGCCACCACGTGTGCGACTGAACGTCGACGAGACCGGTCTGCCGGAGTGCTTCGAGTTGCGGCCACGTCAGGGCGTAGGACGCGTTCGAGATCGCCGACGGGTACACGAACAACGTGACCGGAATGCCGTATTCG
>Ga0105248_10000386_pt1 | contig 50878 bp, 44 predicted proteins | sample KBSS34metaG_FD_81524 | JGI IMG/M metagenome (GOLD analysis project Ga0105248, IMG submission 81524) | Switchgrass rhizosphere microbial communities from Kellogg Biological Station, Michigan, USA - KBS S3-4 metaG | ecosystem: Host-associated > Plants > Roots > Rhizosphere > Soil | place... | reverse complement strand
GAACGCCGGTGCTCCAGCTCGGCCGGATCGACAAGTAGGTCGATCGTCCGGGCTGCGATATCGACCCGTATCAGATCACCATCGTGCACGAAGGCGATCGGACCTGCGTCCGTCGCTTCGGGAGCGATGTGGCCGATGCACAGGCCGGTTGTGCCGCCTGAGAATCTGCCGTCGGTCAAGAGTAGTACATCCTTTCCGAGGCCCGCTCCCTTGATGGCGGCGGTGACGGCGAGCATCTCGCGCATGCCGGGGCCGCCCTTCGGGCCTTCCCAGCGGATGACGACGACGTCGCCCTTCGAGATCTGGCCGGCGGTCAGGGCGTCCATCGCGGCGCGCTCGCGCTCGAACACCCGGGCCGGACCCTCGAAGGTCGCCGCGTCGAAGCCGGCCGTCTTAACGACGGCACCGTCGGGTGCGAGCGAGCCCTTCAGGATGGTAAGACCGCCCGTGGCGTGGATCGGGTTGTCGAGGGTGCGCAGCACCTCGCCGTCCAACGGGGGGATGTCGAGCTCGGCCAGGTTCTCGGCCATCGTCTTTCCGGTGACGGTGGGGCAGTCGCCGTGCATGAGGCCGGCATCCAGAAGCGCCTTCATCAGCACGGGCAGCCCGCCGCGGCGGTCGACATCGTTCATCACGTATTTGCCGAACGGTTTCAGGTCGCCGACGTGCGGCACCTTCGAGCCGATCCGGTTGAAGTCGTCGAGGGTCAACTCGACCCCGGCCTCGTTGGCGATGGCGAGCAGGTGCAGCACGATGTTGGTCGAGCCGCCCAGGGCCATGCCGACCGCGATGGCGTTCTCGAAGGCCTTCTTGGTCAGGATGTCGCGGCTCGTGATCCCGAGATTGAGCAGGTTGACGACCGCCTCGCCCGATCGGTGGGCGTAGTAGTCGCGGCGCGCATCGGCCGCAGCCGGACTCGCCGAGCCGGGCAGGCTCATGCCGAGGGCCTCGGCGACGCTCGCCATGGTGTTCGCGGTGTACATGCCGCCGCAGGCGCCCTCGCCCGGGGCGAAGGCGCACTCGATGCGGTGCGCGTCCTCGCGGCTCATCGTTCCGGCCAGCACGCCGCCGACCGCTTCGAACGAGTCGATGATCGTGATGTCCTTCTCGGTGCCGTCGCTCAGGCGCACCCAGCCGGGCGCGATCGAGCCCGCGTAGAGGAAGACGGATGCCAGATCGAGCCGGGCCGCCGCCATCAGCATCCCTGGGATCGACTTGTCGCACCCGGCGAGCAGCACCGAGCCGTCGAGCCGCTCGGCCTGCATGACCACCTCGACCGAGTCGGCGATCACCTCGCGGCTGACCAGCGAGAAGTGCATGCCCTCGTGGCCCATCGAGATGCCATCGCTGACGCTGACCGTGCCGAACTGCAGCGGGTAGCCGCCGCCCGCGTGCACACCCTCTTTGGCCGCCTGGGCGAGCCGCGCCAGGCTCAGGTTGCATGGCGTGATCTCGTTCCACGAGCTCGCGATGCCGATCTGCGCCTTGTCCCAGTCGGCGTCGCCCATGCCCACGGCACGCAGCATGCCGCGCGAGGTGGTGGCTTCGATGCCATCCGTGACCGTGCGCGACCGGGGCTTGTGATCGATCTTCGGCGTTGTTTCCGGCATGTGTCGAGGGTAACGCTGTGACGTTGGCGGCGCGGACGGTGCTCGGACGTCCTACTTAGTCGAGCACTGTCAAGCAATGACCGCGCGATCGCGGTGCGATCGCTCCAAGCTCGTCATTGCTCATGCACATCCCCCTCGCGGAAGGTCGCGAGAGTCGAGAGCACCAGGGCGATCTCGTCGGGCCCGGCGACGCGGAACGGCGCCTCGGTCGGGCCAGGCCCGCTCTTCACGCCGAGGTCGTCGGGTGTCAGGGCCGCGAAAGCATCCTCGTCGGTCACGTCGTCGCCTGCGTAGAACACGGCGTCGGCCGCGGTGTACCGCCGAAGGTGCTCGAGCGCTTCACCCTTCGTCGTCGAACGCACCGAGAACTCGACGACATTCTTGCCCTGCCGCACGGTGAGGCTGTCGACCTCGGCCTGCGCCTCGCTGAGCGCAACCAGGTGGGCGACCCGGGAGTCGTGCTCGGTCGCCAGCCGGGTGTGCAAGGCGAAGCCGGCGGGCTTCTCCTCGAGCCAGACCTGGTCGATGGCGTCGGCGACCTCGCCGAGCACCTCGTGCAGCACCTCGACCTGCTCGAGCTCGGCCGTGTCGAGGCTGACCCGGTCGTAGGGATCATCGAGCCGGATCTCGATGCCGTGCGAGCCCACGAGCAGCGTGCTGTCTGGCAGATCGGCCACCTCGATGAGACTGCGCAACGATCGCCCGCTCACCAGTGCGACGCGGGTATTGGGCAGCGCGAGCAGCCGCAGCACCGCGTCGCGCGCTTCGGGGATGGCCCGGGCCGCATCCGGAGAGTCCACCTCGGGTGCGAGCGTCCCGTCGAAGTCGAGCGCGACGAGCAGCCGCCTGACCCGCGCGAGTTCGCGCAGCGCTCCGGTCAGGGATGACGACAGGGGATGCGGCATGGTCATTGTCGGGCGCGGGGCCCGCGCTCCACCGTCCATTCGAGTTCGCCGAGCGCATCGGGGCCGTCGAAGACTCCCTCGCCCCTGCGGGCCTCGGCCAGGGTGCGCAGAAAGCTCTCCGACCAGAACGAGACGTCGTGGTCGCGCACCCGCTTGCGCAAGGCGTGCATCCGCTTGCGGCGTTCGGGCCGCGGCATCTCGATGGCGCGGATGATCGCGTCTTTCACTCCGTCGATGTCGTGGGGATTGATCAGCAGCGCCCGGCGCAGCTCATCCGATGCTCCGGTGAACTCGCTCAGCACGAGCACCCCGTCGTCATCGAAGCGGGCCGCCACGTACTCCTTGGCCACCAGGTTCATGCCGTCGCGCAGAGCGGTGATGAGCATGACATCGGCCGCAACGTACAGGGCCGCCATCTCTTCACGGGGGAATGCGTGGTGCAGATAACTGACGGCTTGATGGCTGATGGTCCCGTAGTCGCCATTGATGCGGCCGACGGTCAGCTCGATCTCGTCGCGCAGCTGCCGGTAGGTCTCCACCCGCTCGCGACTGGGGCTCGCCACCTGCACCAGGGTGACGTCCTCGACTTTGAGCCTGCCCTCCTCGAGCAGTTCGCCGAACGCCTTCAGCCGGTGACCGATCCCCTTGGTGTAGTCCAAGCGGTCCACCCCGAGCATGATGGTCGCCGGATTGCCGAGACCCTCGCGGATCTCCTGCGCGCGGGCCTGCACCTCGGGGCTCCGTGCCAGTTGCTCGAAGCCGTCGACATCGATCGAGATCGGAAAGGGCCGCGCGACGACCCGCCTGGCCGGATGACTCCCCCGGGCGGGAACTTCGATCACCGGGCTCTTGGTCGAGTATCCGAGCAGGCGCCGAACGGCGCGCGAGAAGTTGCCGGCATCCGACACCCGCTGAAAGCCGACGACGTCGGCTCCGAGCAGCCCTTCGATGATCTGGGTGCGCCAGGGCAGCTGCGAGAAGATCCCGTATGCCGGGAACGGGATGTGATTGAAGAATCCGATCGTGAGGTCGGGCCTCGCCTGGCGCAGCATCCTGGGCACCAACTGCAACTGGTAGTCGTGGATCCACACCGTTGCGGCCTTCGCCGAGACGGCGGCGATGGCGTTGGCGAATCGCTGGTTGACGCTGACATAGCTGTCCCACCAGACCCGGTGGAAGCCGGGTGGCGCGATCACGTCGTGATACAGCGGCCACAGGGTGTCGTTGCTGAACCCCTCATAGAAGTTCTCGAGATCGTCGGCGGTGAGCTTGATCGGCACGATGCGGATGCCGTCCCAGTCGAACGGCTCCATGTCGAGATCGGCCTGGCCGCCCCACCCGACCCACGCGCCGCCCGCATCCCGCATCACCGGCTCGAGGGCGGTGACCAGTCCACCGGGCGAGGGACGCCAGCCCGGTGATCCGTCGTCGTCGACCACATAGTCGACGGGGAGACGGTTCGAGGCGACGACGAATTCAAATCGTTCATCGCTCATCTGCTCAAACTACCAGCCGGGCCTGGACGGGCCCCGACCCGAAAGCTCTCAGCCCACTCGCTCCGAACTGGGGGTAGACCGGATTCGGGAGTTCCTGAGACTGTCATACGCCCGACACATCTGCACGTTAGGTTGGTTCAAATGATTTCGATCGGCATGAGCACGACCTGCGTCTTTCCCGCCTCGGTCGACAAGGCGTTCCGCATGGCCCGCCTCGCCGGCTTCGATGCGATGGAGATCATGGTCACCAACGACCCGGTGACTCAAGACCCGACCGCCCTGCTCGAGTTGAGCGAGAAGTACAGCCTGCCGATCATCTCGATCCACGCGCCGACCCTGTTCCTCACGACCTTCGTGTGGGGTCGCGACCCGGCCGTGAAGCTGCGCCGCTCGGCCGAGTTGGCCGCCGGTGTCGGCGCCCCGAGCGTCGTCGTGCACCCGCCGTTCCGCTGGCAGTCCGACTACGCCGAGAACTTCGTGCGCATCGTCGCCGAGACGCAGGCCGAGACCGGCATCGAGATCTGCGTCGAGAACATGTTCCCGTGGAAGGTCGGCGGCAAGCAGCTCAAGGCCTACGCGCCCAGCCCCGATCCGCTGGACATGAATCCGGATGCCATGACCCTCGACTTCTCGCACGCCTCGCTCACCGGCCGCGACAGTCTCGAATACGCGATGGCCATGGGCGACCGCTTGCGCCACATCCACCTCTGCGATGGAACGCGCTCGGTCGACGAGGGCAACATGTTCGACGAGCACCTGGTGCCCGGCTACGGCAACCAGCCGGTCGCCGAGACGCTCACCTGGCTGGCCGACAACCACTGGAACGGCAACGTGGTCGCTGAGGTCACGCTGCACAAGATCCGCGACGAGAAGGTCAAGCTGCGGATGCTCAAAGAGACCGTGGCCTTCGCCAAGCTCCACCTCGGCCAGGAGCACGAGGAGCGCGAGCCGCTCGCCGTCGGTGGCCCCAAGGTGCGCCAGCAGAAGCGCGCCGCGCGGCGCAACCTGCGGTCGGCGAAAGACGCGCTCTGACCGGAGCAACCTCCGCGAAAGTACTCGTTCGCCTCCGCCGTCAGCGCTGAAAGTACGCGGAAACGCGTACTTTTCGCGGTAGCTCAGGACTAGACGGTTGCGGGCAGCAGACCCAGTGCCGAGGCGCGCCGCGTTCGCCGAATCGCCAGGTTCGCGACCACGACACTCGCCAATCCGAAGGCGAGCAGTGCAACAGCCGAGCCGATCGCCGAGGCGGCGCTGCCGCCGGTGACGATCTGCTGCATCCCGTTGACCGCCCAGCTCAGTGGCAGGAACGGACTGATCGCCTGGAACGGCGCCGTCAGCAGTTGCAGGGGTGCGACCCCGGCCGCGGCGATCTGCAGGGCGAGCAGGAAGAGCGAGATGATCAGCCCGGCGCGCCCCAATCCGATCGTCAACAGGTAGTGGAACGCGGTGAAAGCGGCAGCCGTCACGAGCGTGAATGCCAGCGTCGCCGGCAGAAGGGCCCAACTGATCCCGACCACGGTGTGCAGGAGCACGACAAGCAGGAGGGCCTGCGCCGCGGTGATGGCGCCCGCCCGGATCAGGGTGGCACCGACGACGCGGCTCGAAGCCGCCGTGGACGCGAGGACGCGCCGAGTGACCGGACGCATGACCAGGAACACGGCGAGCGCGCCGATCCACAGCCCGAGCGGCAGGAAGAACGTCGCTACGGCTTGCGCCAATTGCGAGATGCTGTGCGCGATCGAGACGGTGAGGCCGACCGGGTTGCTCGCGACGTCGGCCGACTTCGCGGCGGACGCCGAATCGGCGCTGGGCACCTGGGCCGCTCCGCTGCTCAGCCCGCTGGCCAATGACGTGGCGCCGGAGGAGAGTTCGCCGGCGCCGCCCGCCAAGGACCTCGCGCCCGACACGAGCGCCGACCCGCCGCTGGCGAGCTTCTTGGCTCCGGCCGCGCTCTGCGAGATGCCCGACTGAATGCCGCCGATGCCGGCCGCCGTTTGCGAACTCAGGGCGCTCCCCTGGCTCGCCACCGCGGCGAGTTGTGCGCTGAGCGCCTGGATCTGAGGAGTGTCGTTCGCGGCAACTGCAGCTGAGAGGGCAGCGGACAGCTGCGAGACTCCGCCGGTGTACGAGGCGACGCCCGAGGTGAGCTGGCCGAGTGACGACGCGCCGGCGTTGAGTTGCGAGAGGCCAGAACTGAGCGACGTCACGCCACCTGTGTAGGTACTGAGGCCGGATGCCAGCGACGACGCCCCTGCGGACGTCTGGCTCGCGCCGGACGCCAAAGAGGTCGCGCCGTCCGCCGCCTTCGACAGCGAAGCGCTCAACGTGCCCAGATTGGCGTAGACGCCCGAGATGTACTGCTTGGTGATGGCGGTGCCGAAGGTGCGCACCATCCCGTCGCCGAGGGACTGCGCCACCGACCCGGCCAGGTAGGAGTGCGCGTCGTCGGTCTTGATCGACAGCTGCGCCTGAACCGGCGAGGCGCCCGAGAGCGAGAGCACCGACTTCGAGAAGTCGCTCGGAATGGTCAGGATCGCGTAGACCGAGCCGTCGGCCAGGGCCTTCTTGGCGTCGGCCGCGTTGCTCAGCGTCCAGTCCATGCCGGGCGAGTGATCGCCGGTGAGCTGCGTGACCAACTGACGCCCAGCCAGCACGTAGTTGGTCGTGCCGTCGGGGTTGGCGGTCGTGATGGCCGTGTCTTGATTGACGATGGCGGCCGGGATGCGGTCGAGTCCGTTCTTCGCGTCGCCGATCGAGGCGACGTAGAGCCCGACGAACGCGAGCGGGATGAGGACGACGGCCACCAGGCCGATCACTCGGAGCTTCTTCATCGTGGCGCACCTTCCGTGCTGACTGAGAGATCGTGGGCGCGGATGCTCAGCGCCCGGATGCGCGGGGGCGTCGCGTCGGCGAGCGGGTGCAACCCGGGCACGCCGACGACGACCGTCGTGCCCGAGGGCGCGAGCCGGTCGAGCGCGAGAAGGAACCCGCGCGCGTCCTGCGGATCCGCGAAGGGATCGAGGGCGTCGAGCAGCACGACCGGAGTCCGCTCGCTCATGGCGACCGCCGCGAGGGCGACGGCACGCTCCAGTTGCGGCAGCGACTCGACGCGGGTCGAGGCGTCGACCGGCACCGTCTGGCGGTCGAATCCTTGCAGGGCTCCCGAGACGCGACCGGCGCGGATGCGGGCCCGCCGCCGGGCGATCGGCGCCAGGTACCACGGGCTGGTGAGCCGCAGACGCTCCTCGAGAAGCTCGCCGAGCGTCGCGGTGACGCCGGCGCGGGCCGGGCCCGAGAGCTCGGCGATCGCGACCAGGCGCGACACCTTGGCCGCGTCCGACGGCAGCGGATGCCCGCCCACCTGCGCGCGCCCGGCGCGCGGCTCGAGGCGCCCGCCCACGACCGCGGCAATCAGCCGCCGCTCGGTCGGGTCGCCGCCCGGCCCTGAGGTATCGATGAGCGCGATCGAGCCGGACTCGACGTGCAGGCTGACCGGTCCGACCGTCACCGCCCCCGCACCGACTCCGCTGCTGACGATCAGGTGGTCGACCGTGATCGCCTCGCCGTCGGCCACGCGATCGAGTGCCCACGCTGTCGCGTCGCGGTGGTGGCGCAAGCCCTCGCCCTCGATGTCCACGTTCGGCAGCAGCCGGTCGAGCCAGCGCGGCAGGTACCAGGCGGCGCGCCCGGCAAGGGCCATGACGGCAGGGACCAGCGTCATCCGGATCAGGAATGCGTCGACGAACACCCCGACCGCGAGTCCGAGGGCGATGACCTTGATCACCGCGGAGCCCTCGGGCACGAAGGCGCCGAACACGAAGAACATGATGAGCGCGGCGGCCGTGACGACCCGCGCCGCGCCCGAGAACCCGCTCACGATGGCGCTCTTGGCCAGGGCGTTCCGCGCGGCCGGCGAGGCATCCCGAGGCAGGGTGGCGAGTCCGCGCACATAGGCCTCGCGCATGCCCGAGACCAGGAAGACCTCGTAGTCCATCGCGAGCCCGAACAGGATGGCCATCAGCAGCACGGGCATGAAGCTCAGGATCGGACCGGGAACGGCACCGAGCACTGCACCGCCCCAGCCCCACTGGAATACCGCCACCACGACTCCGAACGATGCGAGGACCGACAGCAGGTAACCGAGCGCGGCCTTGATCGGCACGAGCAGCGACCGGAACACCACGGTCAGCAGCAGCACCGAGAGCCCGACCACAATGAGTCCGAACGGCAGCAGCGCCGAGTCCAGGCGCGACGAGATGTCGATGGCCACCGCGGTGGCGCCGGTCACGGCGATCGGCGTGCCGTACTTCGCGGCGATGGCCGGTTCGAGCGCTCGGATGCGCTCGACCAGTTTCGTGGTCTTCGGATCGGTCGGTCCGGTGCTCGGGATCACCTGGATGACGGCGGTATCGAGCGTCGCGTTGGGCGTGCCGGTGCTCACAGAGTCCACACCCGGCAGGGTCGCAATCCGATCGCCGATGGCCTTCAGATCGCCCATCACCTGAGTGGTCTGGGTGATGTCGACGGTCACGATGAGCGGACCGTTGCGGCCCGGACCGAGTTCCTTGCTCACCGTGTCGTACGCCGCCCGTGCCGTCGTGCCGGTCGGTTGCGAGCCGCCGTCTGGCAGGGCGAGCGCGAGGCTTGCGGCCGGGATGGCGACCACGCCGAGCACGCCGATCACGGCGATCACCGCCACCACGGGCGCCTTGAGCACGAGGGCGACCCAGCGCTGGCCGAGAGTGCGACGTGCGGGGCGGTCAGCCGCCGCGCGCTTGCTCGGACGCCGGATGCGGGGGGTCAACCGGCGGCCGAGCAGCCCCATCACCGCGGGCAGCAGCGTCGTGGCGGCGAGCATGGCGAGCAGCACCGCGATGGCCGCCGCCAGTCCCATGAGCCCCAGGAAGGGAATGCCGACGATCAGGAGTCCGACCAGGGCGATCATGACCGTGACGCCCGCGAAGATCACGCTGCTGCCCGCGGTGGCGACGGCTGTTGCGGCGGATTCCCCGGCATCCATCCCGGATGCCAGTTGCGATCGATGCCTGCTCAAGATGAACAGTGCATAGTCGATGCCGACGGCGAGCCCGATCATCAGGGCGAGCAGGGGCGTGGTCGACGAGACGGTGACGAAGGATGCCGTGGTCAGCACGACCCCCATCGAGACGGCGAGCGCGATGATCGCCGACAGCAACGGCAGGCCCGCAGCCAGCAGCGATCCGAAGGTGACGATCAGCACCACGGCGGCGAACAGCACCCCCAGCGCCTCGGTCCATGAGATGCCCACGTTGACCTGCTGGTAGACCTGACCGCCGTATTCGACGGTCAGACCGGCGTCCGTCAGCGGAGCAGTCGCTTTCTGCACGGCAGCCAGCTCGGCGTCGCTGACCTTCTCGGCGGTGTCGGTGAACTGCACGGCGATGATCACCGTCGAGCCGTCGTGACTGACCGCCGCCGTCGCGTAGCCGCTGTACGGCGACAGCGCCTGCTCGACTCCCGTGACGTCGTTGAGCCGCGTGACGACCTTCTCGATCAGCGGGCCGTCGGCGCTCTTAAGGCTGGCGCCGTGCGGGTCTTGTACGACGATCTCGGCGCTCGCCCCCGCGGTCTGCGGGAAGACGGCAGACAGCAGGTCGATCGCCTTCTGCGACTCGGTGCCCGGAATGGCGTAGGAGTCTTGCAGCTGGCCGCCGAGCGCGACGCCGCCGGCCACGGCGCCCGCGGCGAGAATCACCCAGGCGATCAGAACGAGCAGCGCGCGCTTGTAAGCGAATCGCCCGAGGCGGAAGAGCAAGGTGGCCATGTGATTCCCCCGAATCAGTCGGCAGCGGTGGTGGAAGCAGCAGCGGTGGAATGCGAGACGGACGGCGCCAGCAGGTCGCCGAGCACCGTGATCAGGGCCCCGCGCAGCGCGCCGAGATCGGGTTCGGGCATCGAGACCGGAGCACCGGCGAGCAGGTAGGCGGCACCGCCCAGGGCCACCCCGAAGCGCACCTTCTCTTCGACCGACCCGACGTTCTCTTCGAAGTAGCGCGAGATCAGTTCGATCTCGGCATTCGCCCGCTCGACCACCGGGATGTCGACAAGCGAGGTCGCCTGGTTGACGAAGATGTAGACCGCCGAGCGGTGCTCGAGCAGGAAGTCGACGAAGCGCTCGAGGAACTCGGTGCGCGCCTGGCCACCGCCTTGAAGCCCGGCGAGTCCGACCTGGCCGAGAATGCCGTCCAACTGGTCGAGGGCGGGCGAGAGCACCGCCTCGAGCAGCACCTCCTTGGAGGTGAAGTGGTACAGAACGGTTGCCTTCGAGACGCCCGCGCGATCGGCGATCTGCTGCAGCGACGTTCCGAGGTAGCCGGCGGCGGCGAACTCCTCGAGGGCGACGCGGCGCAGGTCGTCGGCAGTGGTAGGCATGACCATCACGGTAGTTGACCGATCGGTCAGATGTTGACCGATCGGTCAGATTCGCGGCGGACGCCCAGCCATTTCCCGGTTTCGGCACGGGCTCCGGACGGGCAGGGTAGCGTTGAAGACGACCCCGTTGGAGGATCCGTGCGCAAGTTCTTGTTCAGTGCCAGCGTTCTGAGTTCCCTCTTCGGGGCGGTGGGTGTCATCCGGACAACCCGCAACGGACCGCGAGACTGGCGCCTGATCCTGCAGTGGATCATCTGGGGCGCCTCGGTCGCCATCGCGGTCGGCACCGTCATCGAGCAGTCGAAAGACGCGGAGGACTACTGATCATGTACGGACCTATCGGACACGGATTCGGCCTACTGGCCGGCGTTCTCGGCGCGATCGTCTGGGCGATCGGCATGTTCATCGTGCTGGCGATCCTGATCGTGCTGGTCGTGCTGCTTGCGCGCTTCCTCTGGGTCGCCACCAAGGCGGCGCAACGCTACCTCGAGCTGAACGGCTCGCCCGCGCCGCGGACTCGTACGACGGCTCCGGCAGCGACGACGACGGCCCCGGCGGCCACGAAACCCACGACGACCGCGACCACGCCGGCGTCGGCGAAGCCGAGCACCACGGCGACGACCCCGACGACCCCGACGACCTCAACGAAGCCCGTCGCGAAACCCAAGACGCCCAAGCCGCCGACGGCCTAAGCGAGACCCCTAGCCGAGGAAGCCGCGCAGCAGCGCACCCGAACCCTCGAGGTGCTCGCGCATGGCCTCGGCCGCGCCGTCGGCATCGCCCGCGAGGATGGCCATCACGATGGCCTGGTGCTGCCGGTTCGAGTGCTCGATGTTGCGCGCGAGCAGCGGAAAGCTGTCGAGCAGTTCGTTGAGCCGACTGCGATTGTCGGCCATCAGAGTCACCAGCGAGGGAACGCCCACGACCTCGGCGATGGTCAGGTGCAGGCGCGAGTCCAGGCGGCGGTAGTCGGCGGGGCCGGATGCCGCCACCTCCCCCAGGCGCGCCCACAGCGTCGCTCGATCCGCGGCGTCGAGGCTGCGCGCGGCGGCCGCTCGGGCCGCTCCCACTTCGAGGATGCTGCGCAGCCCGAGGATGTCGTCCAACTCGGCCGCCGACGGCGGCACCACCGAGCCGGCAGCCGGCACCGGGAGGGGATCGCTCACGAAGGTGCCGCCATAGCGGCCGCGGCGCGACATCAGGTAGCCGGCATCCGCCAACTCCCGGATCGCCTCGCGCACCGTGTCGCGGCTCACCGAGAAGCGCAGTGCAAGTTCGCGCTCGGAGGGCAGCGCCTGTCCCGGCGCCACCACCCCGAGGCGGATGGTCTGCATCAGGCGAGCGACGGTGTCTTCGAGCGAGTTGCCGCTGCGCACCGGGCGGTAGACGGCGTCGTCGATGAGACTCGATCCCGCCACGGGGTCGAGTGGGATGTCGCCCGATTCAGAGCGGGGTGACATAGGCCGCGCTGATCCCGCCGTCGACCAGGAAGGTCGATGCCGTGATGAAGCTGGCATCGTCACTGGCGAGGAACGCCACAGCGGCCGCGAGCTCCTCCGGCTCGGCGAAGCGGCCGACCGGCACATGGATCAGTCGGCGGGCGGCCCGCTCGGGGTCTTTGGCGAACAGCTCCTTGAGCAGCGGCGTGTTCACCGGGCCCGGGCAGAGCGAGTTGACCCGGATGCCCTGCCGGGCGAACTGCACGCCCAGCTCGCGGGTCATCGCGAGCACGCCGCCCTTGGATGCGGTGTACGAGATCTGCGAGGTCGCCGAGCCCAGCACGGCGACGAACGACGCCGTGTTGATGATCGACCCCTTGCCGGCAGGGACCATGTGCCGCAGCGCGGCGCGCGAGCAGAGGTACACGCTGGTCAGGTTCACGAGCTGCACGCGGTTCCAGGCATCGAGCTCCGTGGTCTCGATCGAGTCGTCGTCGGGCGGCGAGATGCCGGCGTTGTTGAAGGCGATGTCGACGGAGCCGTAGGTGGATGCTGCGGTGTCGAAGAGGGCATCCACCTTCTCCTTGTCTGTCACATCCACCTGGACGAACAGGCCGTCGACCAGCTCGGCCGCCGCCTTGCCGCTCGTCGGATCCACATCCCCGATCACGACCTTCGCGCCTTCGGCGGCGAAGCGCTTGGCTGTCGCGAGCCCGATGCCGCTGGCGCCGCCGGTGATCACGGCGACCTTGCCGGCCAGGCGCTGGGTGAGGTCGATCGGAGTGATAGGCATGTGGGCTCCTAGCTGGCGAAGTAGACGTTCTTGGTGTCGGTGAAGGCGAGGGCGGCATCCGGTCCCAGTTCGCGGCCGAGGCCGCTCTGCTTGGCGCCGCCGAAGGGGGTGGTGTAGCGCACCGACGAGTGCGAGTTGACCGACAGGGTGCCCGACTCGATGCCCCGCGAGACCCGGATGGCGCGGCTCAGGTCGTTGGTCCAGATCGAGCCGGAAAGCCCATACACACTGTCATTCGCCAGCCGGATCGCGTCGGCTTCGTCGTCGAAGGGGAGCACGCTGACCACCGGTCCGAAGATCTCGTCGACGGCCACGCGATCGGTCCGCGACGGCAGGAGCACGGTGGGCGGCATCCAGTAGCCCGGGCCGGTCGGGGCGGAGCCGGTGAAGGCGACCGGAGTGCCGTCGCCGAGGAACCTCTCGACCGAGTCGTAGTGCGCCTTCGAGACCAGCGGACCCATCTCGGTGGCGTCATCGCCCGGTGTACCGACCTTGACCGCCTTCACGGCCGGCTCGAGGAGCTCGAGGAAGCGGTCGAACACACTGCGTTGCACCAGGATGCGGCTGCGTGCGCAGCAGTCCTGCCCTGCGTTGTCGAACACCGCACCCGGTGCCGAGGCGGCCGCGCGCTCGAGATCGGAGTCGGCGAAGATCACGTTGGCGCTCTTGCCGCCGAGCTCGAGGGTGACTGGCTTGACCTGCGCCGCGCATCCGGCCGCGACCTGCTTGCCGACCTCGGTCGATCCGGTGAAGACCACCTTGCGCACCTGCTCGTGCGTGACGAAACGCTCGCCGACCACCGAGCCGCGGCCCGGTAGCACCTGGAACAGGCCCTCGGGCAACCCCGACTCGAGGCCGAGCTCGCCGAGCCGGATCGCGGTGAGCGGAGTCCAATCCGCCGGCTTCAGCAGTACGGCGTTGCCCGCCGCGAGCGCGGGTGCGAATCCCCAGCTCGCGATCGTCATCGGGAAGTTCCACGGCACGATCACCCCGACCACGCCGAGCGGCTCGTGGAAGGTCACGTCGATGCCGCCGGCAACGGGGATCTGCGCGCCGATCATGCGCTCGGGCGCGCCCGAGTAGTAGTCCAGCACGTCGCGCACGTGGCCGGCCTCCCACCGGGCCGAGCCGATCGGGTGCCCGGAGTTGCGTACCTCGAGCGCCGCGAGCTCTTCGACGGCGCCGTCGACCGCCGACGCGAATCGCCTGAGCGCCTTCGCCCGGTCAGCGGGCGCCATTGCCGCCCACTCGGCCTGGGCGAGCACGGCGCGCGCGACGGCCTCGTCGACCTGCTCGAGCGAGGTGTGCGCCACCTCGCCGATGACGGTCTCGTCGGCCGGGTTGATCAGAGTGGTCGACGTCACGGTCACACCCTCGCTTCGCGGTACACGGCTGCGGCCTGCACCAGGCTCTCGAACAGACGCGCGTCTTCTTCGGCGTCCTGCTCGGGATGCCACTGCACGCCGACCCCGAACGGCACACCCTCCAGCTCCACCGCCTGGATGACTCCACCGCCGGAGTGGGCGGTCACGCTCAGCCCGTGGCCGACCGCATCGATGGCCTGGTGGTGGTAGCTCTGAACCTCGTGGGGGCCGGCTCCGATGATGGCGGCGACCTGCGATCCCTGTTCCACCTCGACCTGATTCGTCTTGAAGACACCGTTCTCGCCGGTGTAGCGGTCGTCGCCGACCACATCGGGCAGATGCTGATGAAGCGTGCCGCCGCGGTTCACATTGAGCACCTGGATCCCGCGGCAGATCGCCAGGAACGGGACCTCGCCGTCGATCGCGGCCGTGAGCAGCGCGTCGTCCCAGTTGTCGTGCATCCGGCTCGGCGGATCGGCCCGCTCGTGCGGCTCGGCGCCGTAACGGCTCGCTTCGACATCCAATCCGCCGACGATGATCAGCCCGTCGAGACTGCTCATCACCTGCTCGGCCACCCCGCCGTCGAGCGGCTGCGGCGGCAGCAGCACCGGGATGCCGCCCGCGCGCTCGACCGCGCCGAAGTACACCTCAGGAAGGAATGCGGCCTGCACATCCCACACGCCGGTCTTGGCGCGCTGCAAATAGGTCGTCAGCCCGATCAGTGGTTTAGAACCTCTCGAAACCACGGACCCTCTCCCAGTCTGTAATGGCCGCGTCGAACGCCTTGAGTTCGATGCGGGCGTTGTTCAGGTAGTGCTCGACGACCGCGTCGCCGAAGGCCTCCTGCGCAACGGCCGAGTTGGCGAACAGCTCGGCGGCGTCGCGAAGGGTGGTCGGCACGCGCGGCGCGCCCGAGCCATAGGCGTTGCCCTCGAAGATCGGCTCGAGTTCGAGTTCGTTCTCGATGCCGTACAACCCACCCGCGATGAGCGCGGCGACCGCGAGGTACTGGTTGACGTCGCCGCCCGGCACCCGGTTCTCGACGCGAAGGCCGGCGCCGTGGCCGACCACACGCAGCGCGCAGGTGCGGTTGTCGAGACCCCACGCGATGGCGGTGGGCGCGAAGCTGCCCTCGACGTAGCGCTTGTAGGAGTTGATGTTCGGCGCGAAGAACAGGCTCAGCTCGCGCGTCGTGGCCAGCAGGCCGGCGATCCAGTGCTCCATGAGCTTGCTGAAGCCGTACGGCCCGTCGCCGGCCATCACGGCCTCGCCGTCGGTGCCGCGCACCGAGAGGTGGATGTGGCAGCTGTTGCCCTCGCGCTCGTTGAACTTCGCCATGAAGGTGAGCGCCTGGCCGTGCTGGTCGGCGATCTCTTTCGCGCCGTTCTTGTAGATCGCGTGGTTGTCGCAGGTCGCCAGCGCCTCGGTGTAGCGGAAGGCGATCTCCTGCTGCCCGAGGTTGCACTCGCCCTTGACGCCCTCGCAGTACATGCCGGCGCCGTCCATGCCGTTGCGGATGTCGCGAAGCAGCGGCTCCATGCGGGTGCTGGCCAGCAGTGCGTAGTCGATGTTGTAGTCGCTGGCCGGGGTGAGGCCGTCGTATTTCTTGGCCCAGGCATCCCGGTAGGTGTTCTCGAAGACGATGAACTCGAGTTCGGTTCCGACGAAGGGCGTGAGACCTCGCGCCTCGAGACGGGCGATCTGCTGCTTCAGGATGTCGCGGGGCGACTGCGGCACAGGAGAGCCATCCAGCTTGTTCAGATCGGCCATCACGAGCGCGGTGCCCGGAAGCCACGGGATCACCCGCAGCGTGTCGAGGTCGGGCTTGAGCACCATGTCGCCGTAGCCGGTCTCCCAGCTGCTGATCGCGTAGCCGTCGACGGTGTTCATCTCGACGTCGACCGCGAGCAGATAGTTGCACGCCTCGGCGCCGTGCGCGGCGATGTCCTCCTGGAAGAGCCGAGCGCTCGCTCGCTTGCCCACCAACCGCCCCTGCATGTCGCAGAACGCGACGATGACGGTGTCGATCTCGCGCTTGTCGATGAGAGCGCCGAGCTCGTCGATCGTGAGATTTCCGGAGCGGACGGCCATGGCACTCTCCTGAGGGGACGTTGCTGCGGGGTGAATCACGGGGTGGATTCCGACCATTACACACTATGGCCCGCGGGAGTCGCCGGGAAGTCGTCACAAACCTTTTACATCCAAAGGTAGACACGGAGTACCAATGGCGGCCATTCTCGGACCAACATTTCGAAAGGATTGCTCCCCCCATGACCACTACCAAAAGCATCGGCGGCGCCCAGTACAAGGATGTCGGGGCCGGTTACTTCGAAAAGCGCACCCTGAAACGCAGCGCCGGCACCTGGGGCATCTGGGGCCTCGGCGTCGCCGCCGTGATCTCGGGCGAGTTCTCGGGCTGGAACTTCGGAACGTCGACCGCCGGCTTCGGCGGCATGGCGATCGCCGTCGTCATCGTCATCGTCATGTACTTCACGATGTACTTCTCGATCGGCGAAATGGCGGCGGCGATGCCGCACACCGGGGGCGCGTACTCGTTCGCCCGCGCGGCCCTCGGCCCGTGGGGAGGCTTCATCACCGGGCTCGCAGAGTCGATCGAATACGTGATCACCACCGCCGTCGTCGTCTATTTCTCGGCCCTCTACGCGAACAGTGCGCTCGACGCCTTCTTCCACTTCCAGCTGCCGAGTTGGGTTCTGTGGATCGTCCTTTACGCGATCTTCGTGGTGGTGAACTGGGCGGGCGCGTCGATCGGATTCCGGCTCGCGATCATCGTCTCGATCATCTCGCTGGCGATTCTCGCGCTGTTCGTCGTCGTCGCACTCGCGACCGGCGGCTTCGACCCCTCGAAGCTGTGGGACGTCAAGCCCGACGCGGGGCAAAGCACCTTCCTTCCGCACGGATTCGGACCGGTCCTGCTGGTGATCCCGTTCGCGATGTGGTTCTTCCTCGGCATCGAGGAACTGCCGCTGGCTTCGGAAGAGACGCACAACCCGACCCGCGTCATTCCGCGCGCAGGCATCATCGCCCTGATCACGCTGACGGTCGCGGCCGTCGCGGTGTTCATCTTCAACACCGGAGTGCTCGGCGCGGTAGGCACCCAGAAGTCCGGGCAGCCCTTGCTCGACGGGTTCGCGCTGATGGTGCCCAAGGAGCTGACGGGCGTGCTCGCGCTTGCCGCCCTGATCGGACTGCTGGCCTCGCTGCAAGGGATCATGTACGCATACGGTCGCAACCTGTACTCGCTGTCGCGGGCCGGGTACTACCCGAGCGTGCTGTCGCTCACGGGAAAGAAGCAGACTCCGCTTGTCGCCCTGATCGTCGGCGCCGTGATCGGATTCGTATCCTTGGTGATCGTCGACTCCGCGGGCGGCACCGGAGGCACAGCCGGCGCGATCGTGCTGAACATCGCCATCTGGGGCGCTGTGGTCTCGTACCTCATGCAGATGATCTCGTTCGTCGTCTTGCGGATGCGCTTCAAGAACGCAGTGCGCCCGTACAAGAGCCCGACCGGCATCATCGGCGCGGTCATCGCTGGTGTGATCTCGGCCGCGATCTTCATCGCGTTCCTGTTCAATGCCCCGTATGTGACAGCGATCATCGCGATCGCCATCGTCTACGTGATCGGGCTGGTCATCTTCGCGGTCTGGGGGCGCAAGCGCCTCGTGCTCTCTCCCGAGGAGGAGTACGCGCTCAGCGGCGGACTTCACCGCGACCCCGAGGCCGAAGGTTACGACGCCATGGAGAAGGAGGTCTTCGGAACCGACGGCGAGGCGGCACCGAAGAAGTAGTCACCGCATCCGATGGCTCCCGGCGCGTGCGACCGGGAGCCATCGGCGTATCCGGATGCTCGCGACGCCCGCTGGATCCGGTTCAGTTGCCGCCGTCGACTTCGATCTCGTCGAACCAGACGGCTACCTCGACGGCCTCTCGCGCGCGTTCAAGAGCTGCGGCCGCATCCTTGCCGTACTGCGCGGCTTCCTCCAGCGCCAGGTCGGCCCTCACGGGAGCCGGATTCTCGGGCGCGTTCGGCTGAGTGCCGACGGCGTGATGCGCCTGGTGCACGAGAGCCTCCTGCGCTTTCGCCAGGTCGGTGTAGACGGCGCCGAGCACCGCCTGCACGGACTGAAGGCCGGCCAGCAGCTCGACGGCCTCGGCGGTGCTTCCTGACCCGCTCTTCTGCGCCGCGAGTCTCCTGACCGCGTGGTCCATCTGCTCGACGGCATGCAACTGCGGCGACTTCGTCTGCTCGTTCATCGGCGACCCCTTCTTCGTCAGGTTCGAAACGCTAGCGAGAAAAGGAAGCCGGGGCATGGGCCGAAGGTCCCTGCCGCTCGCGCGCCCTGCCTCGTAGCGTGAGCAACGCGAGGGTGGGTGAAGGTCATCGACTCGGCCTCAGCGGATCCGAAGGGAACGATCATGAGTGAGTCCGTCGTCTGGTTTGAGGACGTAGGCATGAACGATGTCCCGCAGGTGGGCGGAAAGAACGCCTCGCTGGGTGAGATGACGCAATCCCTGCTGAGCGCGGGGATCCGCGTGCCCGCCGGGTTCGCCACCACGGCATCCGCCTACCGCGCGTTCATCGCGGCGAACGGGATCGAATCCGCGATCCGCGCTGAGTTGGAGAAGCATCGCGGTGGCGACGCGACCCTGCGCCAGACCGGCGAGACGCTGCGCGAACTGTTCCTCGGCGCCGAGTTCCCCGCCGAGATCGCCTCCGACATCCTCGAGAGCTATCGCACCCTCGGCGAGCGCGCAGGCGTGAACGACCTGTCGGTCGCCGTGCGCAGCAGTGCCACCGCAGAAGACCTGCCAGAGGCAAGTTTCGCCGGCGCCCAAGAGACCTTCTTGAACGTCGTCGGGGAGCGCGAACTGCTCGACGCCTGCCGGCGGTGCTACGCCTCGCTCTTCACCGACCGGGCGATCAGCTACCGCGAGGCCAAGGGCTTCGATCACCTCGACGTCGCGCTCTCCATCGGCGTGCAACGCATGGTGCGCTCCGACATCGGAGGCTCCGGCGTGATGTTCTCGATCGACACCGACACCGGATTCCCGCGCGTCGCGGTCATCAGCGCAGCATGGGGCCTGGGCGAGATGGTCGTGCAGGGAGCGGTCGACCCCGACCGCTACCTCGTCTTCAAGCCGTTGCTGAAGCGAGAAGGAGCATCGCCGATCATCGACAAGACCGTCGGCGCCAAGGCTCGCAAGATGGTCTACAGCCACGGCGGAACCGCACGAACCCGGGTCGTCAACACCCCGGTGCACCAGCAGCGCGCCTTCGTGCTCGACGACGACGAGATTCTGGAGCTGGCGCGCTGGGCGGTGCTCGTCGAAGACCACTACCAGCGTCCGATGGACATGGAGTGGGCGCGCGACGGCGTCACGCACGAGCTCTTCATGGTGCAGGCCCGGCCCGAGACGGTTCAGGCGCTGCGCAGCACCACCAAGTTCGAGCAGCGCCACCTGACCCAGGAGGGCACGCTGCTGCTCTCGGGCGCGGCGATCGGCGACTCGATCGCAACCGGGGCGGCCTGTGTGATCCGCGACCCCTCCCAGATCGACGACTTCCGCGATGGCGCGATCCTCGTCGCCGAGATGACCGACCCCGACTGGGTGTCGATCATGACCCGCGCATCCGGGATCATCACGAACCACGGCGGGTCGACCAGTCATGCCGCGATCGTCAGCCGCGAACTCGGAATCCCGGCGGTCGTCGGCACCGGAACGGCGACCGAGGTGCTCACCGACAACCAGGCGATCACCCTGTCGTGCGCGGAAGGCGACATCGGCCACGTCTACGACGGCGTGCTGACGTTCGAGACCGAGCAGATCGATCTGGGAACGCTTCCGACGACGCGGACCGCCGTGATGGTCAACGTGGCGAGCCCGGAGGCGGCCTTCCGCTGGTGGCGGCTGCCCGCGGACGGCGTCGGACTCGCCCGCATGGAGTTCATCATCAACAACCTGATCAAGATCCACCCGATGGCCTTGGTGCATCCCGAGCGGGTGACGGACGAGGCCGACCGTCGGCAGATCAAGGCCCTGACCGCCGGATTCGACGACCCGAAGGAGTTCTTCGTCGAGACCCTGGCCCTCGGGCTCGCCAAGCTGGCGTCGCCGTACCACCCGCAGCCCGTGATCGTGCGGCTGAGCGACTTCAAGACCAACGAGTACGCCCACCTGATCGGCGGCAGCGCATTCGAGGGCGTCGAAGAGAACCCGATGCTCGGATTCCGCGGCGCGTCGCGCTACTACGACCCGAAATACCGCGAAGGGTTCGCGCTCGAATGCGAGGCCCTGAAGCGGGCTCGCGAGCGGATCGGATTCGACAACATCATCGTCATGGTCCCGTTCTGCCGCACCCCCGCCGAAGCCGATCGCGTGCTCGCCGAGATGGCGAAGAACGGGCTGGTGCGCGGCCAGAACGGGCTGCAGGTCTACATGATGTGCGAGATCCCTGCCAACGTGATCCGCGCGGCCGAGTTCGCGGCGAAGTTCGACGGCTTCTCGATCGGGTCGAACGACCTGACGCAGCTCACGCTGGGTGTCGATCGCGACTCCGCCGACCTGGCCGCCCTGTTCGACGAACGCGATCCTGCGGTGCAATGGATGATCGCCGAGGCCATCGACAAGGCCCACGAGGCCGGCATCAAGATCGGCATCTGCGGGCAGGCGCCCAGCAACTACCCGGAGTTCGCCGAGTTCCTCGTCGCGCACCACATCGATTCGATCTCGCTCAACCCCGACAGCTACCTGCGCACCATCCCGCACATCGCCGCGGCGGAGGCACGGCTGCTGCAGCCGGCGCACTGAGGCGCCCGGTGCGCCGATGCACGACCCCTAGCTCGGACGCGACTTCGGCGCGCGCTCGGCCGTCTCGCCCGCGTCGCGCACCACGACCTCGCCGAGCGCCTCGTCGATCGCGGCCATCGCATCGGCCGGGATGACGACCCCTGCCGCCATCACGTTCTCGGCCACCTGCTCGGGCCGCGAGGCACCGATGATCGCCGCCGCCACATTCGAGTTCTGCAGCACCCACGCCACCGCCAGTTGCGCCATGGACAGGTCGAGCTCGGCCGCGATCGGCCCGAGCTTCTGCACGCGGAACAGCACATCCTCGCTCAGGAACGGCTTGATGGTGTTCTCGCCGCCCTTCGAATCGGTGGCCCTGCTGCCCTCGGGCAACGGCGCTCCCGGCTGGTACTTGCCAGCCAGCACGCCCTGCGCCACCGGCGACCAGACGATCTGCGAGATGCCGAGCTCGACCGATGCCGGCACGACCTCCGGCTCGATGACGCGCCAGAGTGCCGAGTACTGCGGCTGGTTCGAGATCAGCTGGATGCCGAGCTGCGTCGCGAGCGCGTGCCCGGCCCGCAGCTGGTCGGCGGTCCATTCGCTGACGCCGATGTACAGCGCCTTGCCCTGACGCACCACGTCGGCGAAGGCCTGCATGGTCTCTTCGAGCGGGGTCTCGGTGTCATATCGGTGCGCCTGGTAGAGGTCGACGTAGTCGGTCTGCAGCCGGCTCAGCGATCCATCGATCGACTCCAGGATGTGCTTGCGGCTGAGCCCGGAATCGTTCGGCCCCTTCGGCCCGGTCGGCCAGTACACCTTGGTGAAGATCTCGAGGGATGCCCGGCGCTCGCCCTTCAGCGCCTCGCCCAACACGGTCTCGGCGGCGGTGTTCGCGTAGGCGTCGGCGGTGTCGAAGCTGGTGATCCCGGCGTCGAGCGCGGCCCGGACGCAGGCCATCGCGGTGTCGTTCTCGACCTGCGAGCCGTGGGTGAGCCAGTTGCCGTAGGTGATTTCAGAGATCTTGAGGCCAGAGTTGCCGAGGTAGCGGAAGTCCATGGTTCGAGCCTATGGCGAGTGTGCTGAACCTGTTACCCACCTGGGAGCAACCTGTGCGAGCCCGGCCAACCCTCACAGGAACCTGGTCCGACCCAGGTTCGAGCGCTTAGGTGGGGGACGTACCACCGGCGCCCACCGATCGCCGCAGCACCTGCGGGCTCTGAACGGTCGGGTGCCGCATCGCCGCTGATGAACCGAGGTCGTCCGACCTCTGACCTCATGCGCCAAAGATGCCGTCGCACCTACCTGTGCACAGCGCCGCCCCGCGGCGGGCCCACACGATGGAGGAACGCACCATGGCAACAAGCTGGAAGAACAAGCCCTATCGAGGGCGCCGGCGCAACGACATCGCACCCCTTGCACGCAAGGTGGAGAACTCAGCCGTGGAGTCGCCGACTCTCCTTCTGTTCGTGCTCCTGGCCGCGGTCGGGGTGCTCGCTTACACCGGCTTCCTGCTCAACCCCGCCAACCGGGGGGACTGGCTGCCCTACGGACTGGTGATCACGGCCGAGATGATCCTGGTCGCGCAGGCGCTCGTCTCGATGTGGACGATCCTGTCCGGCGGGCTCGATCCGAGGACCTTCACCTTTCATCACGCCCAGGAACGGCTCTTCGATGCCGCCTCGATCGAGCGCGCAGGAGGACCCCGTCGCCCTCAGGACTGGCCGATGTACCTCGAGAGCAAGCGCATCGATGTCGACGTCTTCATCACCGTCTTCGGCGAGCCGCTCGACAAGATCGCGAAGACGGTGATCGCGGCGATGGCCATGCGCGGCCGGCATCTGACCTGGGTCCTCGACGACGGCGACTCGGACGCGGTGCGCGACCTCGCTGCGGACCTCGGGGCGAACTACGTGCGCCGGCTCTCGCACAACGGCGCCAAGGCCGGCAACGTCAATCACGCGCTGTCGCTGGCGAGCGGCGAGTACTTCGCGATCTTCGATGCCGATTTCGTGCCCGACCCCGACTTCCTCTACGAGACCGTGCCGTTCTTCATCGACGACAACGTCGCGTTCGTGCAGACGCCCCAGGCCTACGGCAACATGCACAACCTGATCTCACGGGGGGCCGGCTTCATGCAGTCGGTCTTCTACCGCTATATCCAACCGGGGCGCAACCGTTTCAACGCCGCGTTCTGCGTCGGCACGAACGTGATCTTCCGCCGCAAGGCGATCGAGCAGATCGGAGGGATGGTCACCGAGTCCAAGTCGGAGGACGTGTGGACCTCACTGCGCCTGCACGAGCGGGGCTGGCGATCGATCTATATCGCGGTCACGCTCGCCACCGGCGATGCACCGGACACGATCGAGGCGTACTCGAAGCAGCAACTGCGGTGGGCGTCGGGAGGCTTCGAGATTCTGTTGCGGCGCAATCCGCTCAGCCCGCGGACCAAGCTCACCATCGATCAGCGCGTGCAGTACTTCGTGACGGCAACGCACCACCTGGTGGGGATGACCCCCTTCCTGCTGATCCTGGTTCCGCCGCTCGAGATCTACTTCGACCTGCGACCGGTCAACCTCAGCGTGACCTGGATCACCTGGCTCCTGTTCTACGTGGGCTTCTACGGGGTGCAGGTTCTGCTCGCGTTCCACACCATGGGATCGTTCCGCCCCGAAACCCTGGTGATGGCCGCGGTCTCGTTCCCGATCTACGTGCGAGCCTTTGTGAACGTGTTCTCGGGCCACGAGCAGAAGTGGGTGGCCACCGGAGCCCGCAACGGCCGGTCATCGCCCTTCAACTTCATCATTCCGCAGGTGCTGTTCTTCGCATTCGTGCTGCTCACCTCCGCGGTCGGGATCGTGAAGGACTACGGTCACCAGACCGTCACGCTGGCGACCGCCTGGAACGTCACCAACACCATCGTGCTCGGCGTCTTCGTCGTTACGGCATTCCGGGAATCCCGTCGCGCCCGTATCGTGCAGCAACCGGCCGTGACCCTCTACCCGACGTTCGGCAGACCGGTGTCGGAGCGCCCGGTGCACCTGGCACCCCTGCCCGTGCTGCAGCGTGCGGGAGCGTCGTCAGAGGCCGAGCGCCTCGTCCCCGTGTTCGACAACGCAGGAAGGACTGTCTCATGACCTGGGCCAACCGTTTTCGACTGGTGATCGGGCTGTTCGCGGTGCTCGCGATCGTGCTCGTCTCCACTCTCGTGCTGAGTGTGCGTCAGACCGAGGTCACCAGCGCCTCCGCTTCGGTGAAGGCACTCAGCTACTCCGTGGGATCCGACTTCGCGGGCACCGTCACCGAGTTGAAGGTCAAGGAGGGCGACACCGTGAAGAAGGGTGAGCCCCTCCTGACCATCCAGAGCGCCGCGGTCGTCACCGCCTCGTCCGTCAAGGGCGGCATCCCCGCGAGCGCGTCATACACGGCCAGCAAGGACGGGATGCTCACCTTGAACGCCACCGAGGCCGGTGTCGTCGAGAAGCTCGGCGTGCAGGTCGGCGGATTCGTGAGTGCCGGCAGTGCCCTCGCGACCATCGATCGGGCTCAGTCGCTTTATGTGCTCGCGAAATTCTGCCTGGATCCCTACGACTTCTCCCGCATCCAGAAGGGTGCGCGGGTCGACCTGGTGATGCCGGATCAGCGGCAGGTCACGGGCACCGTCTCGCAGATCCGGGTCACAACGGCCGGCAATGGCTCGGCGAGCGCCGAGGTCGAGGTGCGCGCTCCGAATCTCACGCTCGGCGGGGACAACGGGCTCGGCTCGCCGGGCACGCCCGTTCAGGCGACCCTCCGACTGCGCGACGATGGCCCGCTCGGTGGCCTTCGCGTCATGTTCGCCCAGCTGCTGCAGAAGCTGCACCTGTGATCCGCGCCCGCTCGAGGCTGAGAACCGCTGCCGCTCTGGCGCTCCTGCTTGCCGCACTGACGGGCTGCTCGGTCGCAACGACGAATCCCGGGCAATCGGGTGCCGGCCTGGATGCCGCGCTCAGCAGCATCCCGCATCGATCCGTGTCGCCCATGCCGACGGCGCGGCTCGCCGACCACCTCGTCCCGCCGACCAATCGATGGTTCTCGGGGCTGGTGTTCGGAGACAACCCCCAGCCGGTGTTCCCCCTCCCGCTGTCCTTCGGGCTCACCGGCTCCGGCTTCGCGTTCGGCGTCCCGACGGTGACCACCTCGGCAGACACGATCGCCGGGGCGTACCTTCCGGCGGTGAGCGTCGACAACGGCTCGGGGTCGAGCACGATCACGGCATACGACCCGGTCTCGGTGACGATCGTCCAGAAGGGCTCGAACGGAACCCCGATCGGCTCGATCGTCATCGCGTCCGGGTCACCGGTGGTGAGCTACACGGCGCTGCGCGCCGGCACCGTGACCCTGGGGACCGCGTTCACCGGCTCGGGTCGCGTCCGCTCGGCGACGGTGGGCGGCACCGGCTACGGACTCATCACCGAAGGAACGTTGTCAGGCAGAACCCTGCGTCTGGCCCAAGGACAGACCGTCGAGCTGTTCGCGGCACCGACGCACCGCGATCCCGTGGCGTTCGGAGCTCACGTCTCGGCGCTCAGAGGCGGGTCGGCCGACTACTCGGTCGGCTCGAAGACGGTGACCACCACGCTCCGATACCGGGCCGGCGGGCAGAACGTGATCGCCGCGATGCCCCATCAGCAGGCGGGTCTCGTCACCCCCTCCTCGTGTTCGCTCGGCAGCTACCCGTCGGTATACGGCACGCTCGACGCGTGCTCCGGATCGACCCTGGCCTGGACCTCGACGAAGGTGCCCGCGAATGGCACGCTCGACCTCGGCTCCCTCTCGGCTGCAGACAAGTCGGTCATCTCCGCTCAGCTGGCCGACGATCTGCGATCGACCCCGGCAATCCCGAACGACAGCTACTTCGGCGGCAAGGCGCTGTACCGCCTCGCCAACCTCCTGATGCTCGCCCACCAGGTGGGAGACACGAGCGCGGCGACGACCGCGCAGCAGAAGCTCGACGATGCGCTGCTGAAATGGACGGATCCGAAGGGCTGCTCGACCCGGTCGAGCCAGTGCTTCGTCTATGACCCGACGGCGAAAGGAGTGGTGGGCCTCGCCGCTTCGTTCGGATCGGATCAGTTCAACGATCACGCCTTCCACTACGGCTACTTCCTGTACGCGGCCGGCATCGCTGCGCGCTACAGCCCCTCGCTCACCGCCCGGATCGCGCCCGTGATGAACCTGCTCGCCGCCGACATCGCCACGCCGGAGGGATCGTCCCGGTTCCCGGCGCGCCGGGTCTTCGACGCCTACGCCGGGCATTCCTGGGCGTCGGGATACGCTCCGTTCGCCGACGGGAACAACCAGGAATCCAGTTCCGAGGCGGTCGATGCCTGGAACGGGCTCGCGCTGTGGGCGGCAGCCACCGGCGACCAGGGGCTGGCCAACGAGGCGACCTGGATGCTGTCCGCCGAGGCGGCATCCGCCAAGGCCTACTGGACGGACTTCTCGACGAGCGACCACGTCTACGCGGGTTACGCGCACAGCATCGTCGGGATCGCCTGGGGCGGCAAGCGAGACTACGCCACCTGGTTCAGTGCCGACCCGAACGCGAAGCTCGGCATCCAGCTCATCCCGATGAGCCCGGCGTCCGGCTACCTGGCGGGCGATTCATCCCGCATCGCGCAGAACATCTCGGGTGCCGCATCGCACGGTTTCGACGTGCAATTCGGCGACTACCTGCTGATGTACTCGGCTCTCGAAGGGCATGGTGAGGCGGTGAAAGCGCTCGCCACGGCACAGGGGTTGCCGTCCGAGTTCATCGACGATGCCGACTCCCGCAGCTACCTGCTGGCGTGGATCATGTCGCAAGGTGGGTGACGGGCGACCGACTACTGCACCGCTCCCGGCGGGTTCGGCTCGGAGCTTCCGGCAGATGCCGGTCGACCGCCGGTTTGAATCGGGATGCCGTCGGCGGCGGCTCCGTACTCGGGAGAGTAGGTCGCGCTGTTGCGGAAGGTGTCGACGAATGTCTGCATCCGCGGATCGGTCGCGCTGGTAAGCCGCAGTTGGTGCCCCCATGCGCTCACCACGATCGGCGCCGGCAGCGCTTTGGTCGCCCAGGGGCTCAGGTCGACGTAGCGATTCGAGTTGGTCGTCGCCGCGCCGGTCGCGGTCTCCCCCGTCTCGGGAATGAGGGACTGCTGGGTGACGAACGCGGTCAAGGCGGCGACCTCTGATGCGGGCAGATCGGGCTCGTAGGTGATCCACACGGCGCCGTGCTCCATGTTGTGCACTGCACGCTCCGACGGGATGGGCTTCGTGTAGACGCCGGCATTCATCCAGATCCCGTTGTGGGGCCCGCCCACGGGAGGGGTGACGGTGTAGGTCACCGGACCGTCGACGTGCTGATGCTCGAGCGCGCCGGTATGAGCGCCGCCGTCGCCTGGCCAGCCCGTGGTGTCCCAGGCGAGAACTCCCGGTATTCCGCTCGCATCCGGCACCGTCGTGACCGGCAGCTGCACCGTCGTCGCGCCCGTTGAAGCCTCGGGAATGATCTGCCTTTCTGCACCCGCCTCAGCCGGAGGACCGCTCTGGGGTCGCGTTACCAGGACGACGACGATCACGGCAAGGACTACCGCCACCAGCCCGATCGCGGACGCGATCAGGATCCACCGGCGGCGTTCGCGACGGCGTTGTACGAGCCTGATCCGCTCCAGCTTTTCCCGCCGCTGATCGGCAATGCGCTGCTTGTTGGAAGAGGCCACGTTTCGTAGCGTATGGGCTCGATCCTCGACGTCTGCTCGGCATTCTCCGTGAAAGAAAAAGCCCCGCACCTGGCGAGAGGTAACGGGGCTTTCGTACACCCCCCGGGACTTGAACCCGGAACCCACTGATTGCTCGAGGGTGATTCAAAAGGGGTCGTAGTGATTCAAAACGTGCCTATGTCACCGTGTTTACAGGGATCTTCGTTGACATGAGTACCGTTTGAATCACCTCGGCACGGATTCAATCACTGGGCATCATGACCAAATCATGACCACGGGCCGGCTAAGGCAGCAGGTCGAAGTACTCGGTGCGCGCCTTCATCGCGTGGATGAGGAGCTCGTTGCCGCTGTCGAAGACCAGCACGACCGTCTCGAGTAGCCGGCCCGAGGAGTCGAATCCCAGACGCAGCTGGCGGGCTGGGCTGTCGTCATCCAGATACGAAACGAAGACCGGATGCTGCGCCGCCTGGATCCCGTTGTCGGCGCTGACTCCGTGCTTCAGAGCCGCCGCGTGGACATCCACTACGCGACGTTGACCCAGTCCCGGACCGCGGCTCTGATCGCTTCGGAGCGACTCACGTGCTCGCGCTCCGCTCGGGCGGCGAGAGCGTCGAGAAGGGTTTGGTCCATGCGAACAGGCACGACCTCGCTGGCGCCGTCACCTAACGGCTTGCGGCCGCGCTTGCGGAGCTGCTCGACGGAGTAGCCAGCTTCGGCCTCTTTCGACCATGCTTCGATCTGCGGGCCAGTCACCGTTTCGCCGTTGATCTTCTCTTTAGCCATGCGGAATATTGTAATACGAAATCCGGGCGGGCTAAAGCTCTTCCCCTCAATCGGACCTACTCCCGGATCGAGGCAGGAAGCGTCGAGCCGACTGGGAACCAGGCCGCTTGAAACATCTCGAGGAAGCGCAGGTCAGCCACTGGAGTGACCGTCCAGAGGGCATCGCCTGGATGACGCAGGAGATAGAACTCCTTCTCGATCGCCTCAATCTCGGCCATCGCCGAGTCGACGTCTCCGAACGTCGGGATGTCGCCGGAGGGAGCGGCAGACGTGTGGGCGATGTTCTCATCGACGAACGACTTGATCCTCGCGGCAGCCTCCTGGAGCCGAATCCGTCGATCCGCCAAAGCCTTGCGCTCCAGGTTCTCGTTGCCGTGGGGCGAAAAGGTGTCGAAGCCCGATTCGGGGTCGAACTCTTCCGACTCGTGTGCGGCCCGATAGAGCTCGAGGTACCGAGTGCGTGTAATCAAGTCGAGATGTGACTCGAGATCCTTGATGCATCGGGTGAGGTTGACGACGTCAGCTCGCGTATCTACTTCTCGCCGCACGAAGGATGCGATATACGCGACGTAGGTGTTGTTCAGATAGTTGATCAGCGCAGGCTGTTTCTTGATGCCCGACTGATCGATAACGGCGTTGATCGTGCGCCACATCCATCGGTAATAGTGCGCTTGATAGGCGCCGTCCATGACGCGGTCGAAATCGGCACACCATTTCGCCCAGGGCTCGGTCACGGACTGTCAATCCGTCCAGTCGATTTTGACCGAAGTGCCATCCGGAAGCCCGCGGAGTTGCGCCGCAGCGAGCTCAGCCGTCGCAACGAGCTCTGCCATGGGCACTGGATGCCGCGAGACGTTGGCGCCCTTCCCTTCCTTCGACCAGGGAAACGGGTAGGCGCTCAGCCCCTCATCCAGTGGAACCAGCGAACTCGCGTCCTGCCACCCGTCCCACCTCAGGTCGGCGTAAAACGCTTCGAGTCGGTCCGAGAGCACAAACTCGATCAGAGCTGAATGACCAAACTGAAGCGGCATCCAGTTGAGACTGTCGGGCCCCCAGTAGACGATCTCACCGGACTGAACGTCGTCAAGTCCTTCTCCGTGAATGGCGAACCGGCCGCCCAGAATGTCGTATGCAACGACGACACCTTGGAACGTCCGAGTGGCTGCAGGGTCGTGGAGTGCTTCGGGGCGAACGCCGGCGAGAGATCCGAAACCTGCCCCAAGCACTCGGACCCACCCGTGGTCGATCGAGATGACGCCGCAGTTCCACGCGATCGCTCCAAGCAAGCTGTGCGTAGTAACCTGCAGGTCCTCCAGGGCCCGGTTTCGCGCGGCGAGATCCGCCGGCTCGATTGAGACGGAAAGCGACGACGAGCTAAGCAAGGTCAGAACGTCGGACCATGAGGATCCTCCTGCCACAAGCTCCTGGACCGAACGAAACGTCATGCCCACATCCTTCACCCAAGCCCACCCTGATCAGCCGCGCCTGCGAACTTTCCAACCTCCCTCAGGAACCAGCGGTGAATGGGGGAGGTTGGAAAGCTGGCTCTGCCAGGCAGGCCCGGCTGATCAGGGATTTCCATGCGCAAACCATTCGCGTACCTATTCGCGACCGACGAATAGGTGCGCGAACACTTTTACGCTTGATTGCCGCAGGCTGACATGCTGTGCACGTGGGCGATTTCGACATCTCGGGTTGGGCCCCGCAATGGCTTCCGGCTCGCGAACAGCTCGACGTTCAACGCGACCGTTTGCTCGCCTGCAGCGGGCAACGGATCGTCGATAGCTGGCTGGTCTGGAACCTCGAACTCGACAAGTGGTTCGCCGACCTCCCCGTTATCCTGTCGCTGGACGACGGGCGACACCTCGAGGTGTGTTGGCAGAAGTTCGACGAGCTGTCGATTACCTGGAACACCATCGACGTCTCGAGAGCGCCCGTCGCCTGGGTGACATGGCCACTGGTCTGGCGATCGCAGGGCCACAAAGCGCTTCGAGCCGTCACCGGCAGCATCATCACCGCGGTGGCCTCGACCGAACACCGCTTCACCACGAGGCAGGCGACCACCGGTGCGGAAGAGCATGCTGCGTGGCTCGTCGGAGGCCTTTGGCTAGAAACCAATGACAAGTCATTGCAGATCTTCAATGCTCTGGACGAGAACGGGCTTACTAACGATCGGGCCGCGATCGACGAGGACAATCGGCTGACGCCTTTCTGACGTGCCTGGAGCAAGCTCCCGCGGGGCCGAAAGTTGGTTGCCGCAGCTGCCGCGGGAGGCGGGCCTCCCTTGCCAACCAGTTCGGGTGTCTGACCCCAGCGGGATAGTCGACTTGTCGTTGAGCCCGGGGAGGGGTGCGCGTGAGAGTTTGGATCACTGACCGGTGGATGGGTGCGGATCCCGAGACGGGCAAGAAGACCGTCAAGAAGGCGCGCTATGGGGTCGGTTCGCGGTGGCAGGTGTCGCAGTACGCCGAGCAGCCGGACGGAACTAGGCGTCTGGTCTCTCGGAACTTCGAGCGCCTGACAGACGCCGAGGCCTACAGGACAAAGACCGAGCACCAAGTCCGCGAAGGTAGCTACCGCCCGATTGAACTCGAGAAGAAGACCTTCGCGGATGCTTCCGCGGCTTGGCTGGCCGGCAAGAAGAAGCCGAGCGGAGCATCCCTCTTCCGCTACCGAGACGCGCTGGACCTGTGGTCGCTTCCCAAGTGGTCCAGGCGCACGCTCGCGTCGATGCGTCGCGAGGAGATCGACACCTGGGTGTCAGAACTCGTCGACGGGAGTGCGCCCAGCGCGGCCGGCCGTCGCATCCGGGGTGGTGGGCTGAGCCCCGCGGGACTGACCGCAGTGTGGGTGCCGTTCAAGGCGTCCCTCGCGCATGCTGTCGAGCTTGGCTGGATCACGGCCAACCCGGCGCGAGGTGTTGAGCTGCCGAAGTCGCGCCCTCCCGAGAAGGTCTTCCTCGACTACGACGAGGTCGAGAAGCTGGTCGCCGCTGCTCGTGAGGTCACCGGCCGTCGAGCCGACGCCGTGATGATCGAGCTCATGGCCTACGCGGGGCTCAGACCGGGTGAGGTGGTCGCGCTGCAGGTCCAGCATCTCGACCTGCCGGCTCGGCGCATCAAGATCCGCCGAACGGCGACTATCGACGTGAACGGACGCGCCACCTTCGGCGAGCCGAAGCACGGTGAACGTCGAGAGGTGCCGATCGCTCCGCACATCGTCGAGGACCTCGAGACCCTCAGCGCGGAAAAGCCTGCTGACGCTCCCCTGGTCGACTCGGCTCGAGGCGGGTTCATCAACATCCACAACTGGCGCGGACGAGTCTGGAACAAGGCCGTCGCCGCGGCCGGACTTGGCGCCCGCGACCTCACCCCCAAGGCGCTCCGTCACACCGCGGCGAGCATGGCGATCGCAGCCGGCGCCGACGTCAAGGTCGTCCAGAGGATGCTGGGACACGCCGACGCGTCCATGACTCTGAACACCTACGCCGACCTCTGGCCCGATCGTCTGGATGAGGTCGTCGAGGCGGTTTCGCGCCAGCGCGAAGCCGCGCTGCGGCTCTAGCCGCGTCATGGACTCGCAACAGGGCGGGTGATAGCAGCCTGCGCCGACCCCTCGGGCAGTATTGGCACGTGGCAGTCATTCAGGATTCCTATCCATTCGCCCCGAAGTCCAGGACGTATCTCGAGGCGGGGCAATATTGGTCAATCGCGCTGAGCAGCGGTCGATACGCAGCGGGCGTAGTTGTCGCGGTTCCCGACGCGGGACAGGCTCCGGATCTGCCTACCGGATTGAAGAACTTCGTCGCCGGAGTGCTCGACTGGAGCGGAGATTCAGAGCCGGTCGACGAAGACCTTGCTGGTGCAGAACTACTGAACTGGGGTGGCGCGCACGTGAAGATGATCACGCTCGACGACGGCCTGATCCTTGGTCGCGTTGACCGCCAGCTGAACCAGATCAGCATGCTGTCCCACCGGATGGGAGGAACCGTGTGGTGCTACTCGAACGGAGTGAGAACCGGTCCAGCATCACAGGAACAGAAACGCGAGTTGCCAATAATGGGCGTCTGGGGATTCAGGTTCGCCCGCGTTCTAGCTGAGAGTCATTTCGTGCGAGGACTCGATATCCGCGCGAGAAGAACGGACTGACTGTTCCCAATCCGCAGCATCGCAGGCCGTAGTCATGACCAAATCATGACCACGGGCATCCGCAAATAGAAAAAGCCCCGAATCTGGCGAGAGATTACGGGGCTTTTCGTACACCCCCCGGGACTTGAACCCGGAACCCACTGATTAAGAGTCAGTTGCTCTGCCAATTGAGCTAGAGGTGCGCAATCCGGCGCGAACCGGACCGAATGGACACGATATCACCCCGCCGCCCTAGGGTGGAATTCATGTCCGACCTCGTGCGCCTGCAAGCCGGTGAGCTCGCCCCCGACTTCACCCTCGCCGACCAGAACGGGCGTCGCGTGACGCTCTCGGCGCTGCGCGGGCGCAAGGTCATCCTGTACTTCTACGGCGAGGCCGGCACCCCCGCCTGCACGGCGCAGGCCTGCGACTTCGAAGAGAGCCTGGGCACCCTCGAGACCGCGGGATACTCGGTGGTCGGCGTCTCGCGTGACGATCTGCCCGCGATCCAGAAGATGGTGGCCGACAAGGGGCTGACCTTTCCGCTGTTGAGCGATCCGACGCGCGAGGTGCACGCGCTCTACGGCACGTACGGCGAGAAGAAGCTATATGGCCGCGTCGTGCACGGCGTGATCCGCGCCACCTTCGTGCTCGACGAGCAGGGCCGGATCGCCCTGCCGCTGTACAACATCAAGGCCACCGGGCACGTGGCGATGCTGCGCCGCAAACTCGGGCTCGCTGCCTGAACCGCGCGCGGCTCAGCCGCCGGTGCGCCGCATCCTGGCCAGCAGGGCCGGGCCGGTGCGATCCAGGATGCGGCCGCCGACCCGAACCCCGATGACGAGCGCGCCCGCTCCCCACAGCACGCCGACCGCGAGAGCGAGCCAGCCGAGCAGGGCCGAGTGGATGAGCAGGGCCGCGATGCCCAGCGCGAGTTCGGGAACGGCGAGCGCGATGGTCACCCCGGTGACGGCGTAGGAGGCGGCGAGCGACGTCATCCCCGAGCCGGCTTGGGCGGTGAAGGGGTTGCGACCCGAGCGCGCCACCGGCACGACGATCGACGCCGACGAGACCGACACGGCGGCCAACCCCGAGAGCAGAACGCCCAGCGAGATGCCCAGGGTCGCCGGCAGATCCGACCAGCCGCCCACGACACCCAGCGACACCAGCGTCACGATGACGAGCGCAGGCAGCGCGAAGGCGAGCATCGCAGCCGCGCGTCCGATCCGGTCGTCGACACCGCGGACGCCGGTCGACAGATGCAGCGCGAACGCCGTTCCGTCGTACGAGATCACCGCGAACAGGGTCAGCGGCAGCAAGCCCGCAACGATCGGAGGTGCCAGGTATGCCATCCACGAGACGTGAACCAGGAACCCCAGCAGGATGAGCAGGGCAGGCATCATGGGAATCAGGACGAGCTGGCGCGCGAAACGGGCATCCCGCATCCAGTAGATCAGCGACCGGGCCCCGATGGCCCCGACCGGAGTCGCCGGCACGGCACCGAACAGTCCCAGCCCCGCGGCGGCCACCTGCCGCCGGCCCGCTCCCCCGCCTCTGTATTGGAACGTCGCCAGCAGGCTCGCCCGCCAGATCACGAGCATGAGCGCAAGGGTCGCGAGGGCGATCGCAAGCGATCCAATGGCCGCCATGGGATGCCCGGCGACGAGCTGCCCAGGAACGCTCCAGATCGCTCCGAACGGCGTGAAGGCGAGCACCTCGGCCGTGGCCGGGAACGGCGCGGCAGACCCCAGGCCGAGCGCGATGGCCAGGGCCACGGGGCCCGACAGGACGACCAGAGCGATGAGCCCGACGACGACCCGATCGCGGCGGCGCCGGTCGGCGACCAGGTTCGAGGTCAGGGAGGCCGTCATCCGCGATCCGACGATGCAGATCAAGGTCGCGATCGCCCCGCATCCCACGGCGGTCCACGCCGCGGCCGGGCTGTGGCGCCAGGTGAGGGCCGTCGAGATCGACACGATCAACGTGGCGATTCCCGGGATCCAGGTGGCACCGACCAGAGTCATGGCGGTCATCAGCTTCGCCGCCGACAGCGGGAACGCCGACAGCTTGAGCGGGTCGATGGTGGGTTCGATCCCGGTGGCGATCAGGGGGATCAGGAACCAACCCAAGGTGATCGCCACCCCGCCGATCACCACGGTCGCCTGCTGAACCGGCTGCGGGTAGATGGCCAGCACCGTCAGCCCGGCGATCGAGATCGCCAGGATGACCACCGTCTGCAGCGCGCCGAAGATCACCGCGAGCAGTTGCAGGGTGTTGCGGCGCAGCGTGTTGGACAGCACGCGGAACCGCAGGCTCAGGAGCGCCGCAACCATTCGGGCCCCTCGCTGAAGCGGCGCCCTCCGACGAGCTCGAGGAAGCGCTCCTCGAGCGTGGCAGAACCGCGCACCTCGTCGATCGTCCCCGCCACGAGCACCTTGCCGCGCGCGACGATCGCGACGTGATCGCACATGCGCTGCACGAGGTCCATCGAATGGCTCGACACCACCACCGTGCCGCCCGAGCGTACGAAGCCCTCGAGGATGTCGCGGATGTTCGCCGCCGACACTGGATCGACCGATTCGAACGGCTCGTCGAGCACCACCACGCGGGGTGAGTGGATGAGCGCGCACGCCAGCGCGATCTTCTTGGTCATGCCCGCCGAGTAGTCGCTGACCAGGATGCCCGCGCTGCCCTCGAGGTCGAGCAACTGCAGCAGATCGCGGGTGCGCTCGGCGATCACCGCGCGATCGAGGCTGAACAGCATGCCGGTGTAGGTGATCAGCTGCTCGCCGGTGAGCCGATCGAACAGGTCCACCCCGTCTGCCAGGTTGCCGATCTGCCGCTTCGCTGCGATCGGGTCGCTCCAGACGTCGACCCCGTGCACCTGCGCGGTTCCGGCGTCGGGGCGCAGCAAGCCGGTCGCCATCGAGAGCAGCGTCGTCTTGCCCGCCCCGTTCGGGCCGACCACGCCGTAGAACGATCCGCTCGGCACGGCGAGGTCGATCGCGTCGACCGCGGTGGTCGCGCCGAACCGTTTGGTCAGGCCACGCAGATCGAGCGCGGGGATCACGAGGCGTCCCGCCGGCCCGAGGTCAGGGTCACGACGGGTTTCACGAAGAGCAGCAGGAAGACGAAGGCCGCGAGCACGATCAGGGGCCACCCCCAGGCCGGCTGGGCGAGCTGTCCTTGCAGCGCGCCGACGCCCACAGCCACCTGGAGCACCTGCCAGACGATCGCCGCGGCGCGGATCCAGGCCTGACCGCGCAGCGTGCCGACGACGATGGCGCCGAGCCAGGCGGCCGCGACGAGCCCGATGACGGTGAGGGCGATCCCTCCCCCGACGCTGGCGCTTGGAGTGGTCAGGGTCTCGATCAACAGCACGACCGCCAGGGCCGTCACCCCGGCGAATTCGATGGTCAGAAGCACGATCAACAGCCACAGAAGGGCGGGACGGCGGGCAATGCTCACAGTGTTATCCCATTCGTAACTATTGATTAGCCGTAACAAGTATGAAACTCTTGAACCGGTTGATGTGACGCCTACAGGGTCGTAGGTGAGTCCCGAAATCTCTTTCCCCCTATTTTTCGAAGACTCTTCGACCGCGCGCGGATTCGAAAACACCCCGACTTCCGTGACTGCGTCAACAGCAACAATGAAGGAGTACCACCATGGATTGGCGTGACAAAGCCGCCTGTCTCACCGCCGACCCCGAACTGTTCTTCCCGGTGGGTAACACAGGCCCTGCCGTCGATCAGATCGACAAGGCCAAGTCGGTGTGCGCTCGGTGCTCCGTGACTGAGATGTGCCTGCAGTACGCGCTCGAGACCAACCAGGACTCCGGTGTCTGGGGCGGCCTCAGCGAAGACGAACGCCGTGCGCTCAAGCGTCGCGCGGCCCGCGCCCGCCGCGCCAGCTGACGTCACGAGTTCTTCTTCGTCACCCAGCGCAGCGGAATGTCGATCGTGACCTCTGTGCCTTCGCCCTCGAGCGTGTGCCAGTCGATCGTCCCGCCCAGCTCACCCTGAATCAGGGTGCGCACGATCTGAGTGCCCAGCCCTGAGCCGACCTTTCCCTCGGCCAGCCCGACGCCGTTGTCGCGCACTCGGACTCTCAACTGACCGTCTTTGCGCTTGGCCGAGATCTCGACCTCGCCATCCGCTCGCCCGGCCAGGCCGTGCTCGACCGCATTGGTGACCAACTCGGTCAGGGCGAGCGCCAGAGGCGTCGCGTACTCGCTCGGCAGCTCGCCGAAGGTGCCAGTCTTCTTGGGCCGCACCGTGGTGGTGTGCCCGGATGCCACCTCGGTGATCAGCATCAGCACGCGATCGAACACATCATCGAAGTCCACGTTCTGATCGAGACCCTCGCTGAGCGTGTCGTGCACCACTGCGATGGCGGTGACCCGTCTCATGGCTTGGTTCAGGGCATCCCGTGCCACCTCGTTGTGGGTTCGCCTGCCCTGGATGCGCAGCAGCGACGCCACGGTCTGCAAGTTGTTCTTGACCCGGTGGTGGATCTCACGGATCGTCGCGTCTTTGGTGATGAGCTCCTGCTCCTGATGCCGCACCTCGGTCGTGTCGCGCACCAGCACGATGGCTCCGACGCGCTCGCCCCGATGACGGATCGGGATGGTGCGCAGGGTCAGCGTGACGCCCTTCGCCTCGATGTCGGTGCGCCACGGCGCCCGGCCGGTGACCACGAGCGGAAGCGACTCGTCGACGATCAGCTTGCCGCTGAGCAGGGCCGTGGTGACCTCGGCCAACGACTCCCCCTCGAGCTCGCCGACGAAACCCATGCGGGTGAACGCCGACAGGCCGTTCGGGCTGGCGAAGGTGACGACGCCGTCGACGTCCAGCCGGATGAGGCCGTCCGATGCGCGCGGCGCTCCCCGGCGCGGCCCGCTCGGCGCTGCGAGGTCGGGAAAGTCACCCGAGGCGATCATCGCGAACAGGTCGTTGGCGCACTGATTGAAGGTGAGCTCCTGGCGGCTCGGGGTGCGAGCCTCGCTCAGGTTGCTGTGTCGGGTGATCACGGCGATCGGATGCTCGGTGGTAGCAGCACCGCTCGCGGTGAGCCTGCGCACCACCGGCACCGCTCGCACCCGGGTCGGGGTCTCTTCGTACCAGTCGGGGGCCGCCATGTCGACGATCTGGCCGGTCTCGAAGGCCTGGGTGACCTGCTGCCGCCACTCGGGCTTGATCTCTTGCCCGACGAAGTCGCGGTAGAACAGGGTCGCCGCCGAGCTCGGGCGCGAGTGCGCGACCGCGATGAAACTGTCGGATGCGGTCGGCACCCAGAGCACGATGTCGGCGAACGCCAGGTCGGCGAGCAGCTGGCCGTCGGCGACCAGCAGGTGCAACCACTCGACGTCGGCGGCCGCGGTGTCAGGGTCGGTCGTGCGGCCTTGGGCCGCCATCAAGTCCGAGAGCGTCGACACCTGCCTAGGCTACGGGGTCGGGCTCACGGCGGGCCGCCGAGACGTCAACGCTCTGCGGATAGCCGCCTGGTGCGCACCAAGTCGCTCAGCTCCCGGATGGCGACGCGTGCGCTCGAACGAGGAGCGGCGTCGAGCAGCGTCCGCCCGCTCAGCAGTGCCGCATCGAAGCCGGCGGGATCCCAGGGCACGAGCACCGGCGCCTCGATTCCGCCGAACCGTGCAAGCGTCTGCCTCACTTGCGCGGCGGGGTTGAGGCCGATCGCGCTCGAACGCAGCTTGTTGATCACGGTGAGCACGCGGTCGGGCTCCACGAGCTCTGCCAGTTCGGCGTGGGCACGAAGGAATCGCGAGAGCCCGACCGGATCTGCGGCACCGACCGCCACCACCAGATCGGCCGAGCGCAGCACCTCGATCGTCGCGGCGTTGCGGCGCGGCGCGTTGAGGTCGGTCATCAGCTCCTCGTCGTGCTCGAAGCTGGCCGCGACATCGACAACTGTGACGTCGGCCCAGTCGCGGGCAGCAGTCAGCACCCCGGCGACGCGATCCGCGGTGAGCTCGGGCCAGCGGCTGGCGCGCCCCAGGCCGGTGAGCACCTGGATGTCGCCACGCCCCGCCCGGTGCGGTTGCGCGATCCGCTCGAACTGGGCACTGTCGAGCGCGCCCGAACCGGCCAGGCGGCAGGCGGCGGCGAATCCGGGCGCCTCGTCGAGCAGCCCCAGCGCCGGCGCGATCGCGGCAGCATGCGTGTCGGCGTCGGCCAGCGCGATCGCCGGGCCGGCGCTCGGCGAGCGGCTCGCCCGTGCGTCGGCCAGTTCGGCCGCCAGGGCGATGGCGATGCTCGTGCGGCCGGGCGCGCCATCCGGACCCCAGACGGCGATGACCATGCCACGGCGAGGCGGATGCACGGCGTTTGGCAACGATGTGCCCGGTGACGAGACGGCGCGCACGGAGTCCGGTACCGGGGACGCCGCGACCGGAACGGCCACCCGCTCCGGACGCACTCGGGTGTCTTCGTCGACGGTTGCGTCCATCGGCGCAACAGGGGCCGTTCGTCGAGCCGCCCACTCGAACGGGGCATCGACGGGGTCGACGACGCCCAGCGTCGCGGCGAAGCGCCGTTCCTGCACCGAGGCCGCGACCACCAGCAGGCGAACCCCGATGGCGTCGCACGCCGCCACGACCCGCGAGCTCAGGTATTGCGGGGCGGCGGCCGCCACAGCCAACTCGGGACGAGCCGTCTCGAGTTGCGCCGCGAGGTCGTCGGCGCCCGAGCAGCGGGCCACCACCCGATGGCCGTGCCGGCCTGCCTCGGCGACCAGCCGCTGCTCGTCGGCCAGCGGAAGCGCCAGGGCGACCGAGGTCACGAGCCGCCGCCCGCCGCCGTGGACTCGGAGATCGGGATGCCGGCCGGCACCACCGCGAGCGCCGCCTTCGCCGCGATCGCCTGCAGCAGTCGCGCCACCCGGGTTCGCGGAACCAGAACCTCGATCGAGCTGCCCGAACTCGCGACCGAGAATCCCCCGGAGTCATCGAGCACCCTCACCACGATCGCTCCCGGGACGATGACGGTCGGCGCGGTCGGGTCACCGGCTGCCGCGGCGTCTGCGAGGTCGGTCGACGCGCCTCCGGAGGCAGCCGAGCGCGCTGCCGCCTCATCCGGATCGGCCGTCGCCCAGATATCGATCGTCGCCCCCGGCACGACCGCGCCGCTCACCCGCGTCGCCAACTGCAGCACGAGCGACGTCGAGCGCACGCCCGAGCTGCTGCCTACCGACGAGGACGGCAGCAGCTCGCCCTTGGCGACCGGGTGAGTCACGACGAGGCCCCCGCTCGGCATGCGGCCTGCCGCGAGGTACATGGTCTCGGCGCCGTCGAGCGCGACGCTGCGCTGCACCAGGTCGCCTGCGTCGATCCGCTCCCCCGGCGTGAGCGCGGATGCCGCTGCATACACGGTGACCCGTCGGTCGGCGGCGGCCACGATCCCGTACACGCCGGCGACCGAACCGACGACGAGCAGCACGCCGAGCACGAGGCGCAGGTCGGGCGTGCTGCGGCCCGCTTTCGGGAGTCGGCGGCGGGAAGCCGCATCCGGGTCGGGCATGGGCACCTCCGAGAACGGGACGATTCACCGCGGACGGTGAGGAACGGCACCATGGTCGCCCGCGCTGCTCGCCGGCGCGGCGAGTTATCCACACGGCGGTTCCGTCCGGACGCCGCGGTTCATAATCGAGCCATGGCACCCCTCGCGCCGCCGCCTGACCCATCGGCTCTCGGTCGTTTTCTGACCCTGGCCGACACCGCCGAGGTGCTCAACATCTCGGCGAGCCAGGCCTATGCTCTGGTGCGGTCAGGCGAACTGCCCGCGATCAAGATCGGCAGCAGCGGGCAGGGCGTCGGCGGGCACTGGCGGGTCGAACGCGACGTGCTCGAGGGCTACATCGCCGGCAAGTACGAAGAGAACCGCCGGCGCAACCTCTGGAACCAGGCCGAGTTCGCCGACATCCCCGAGCTGTTCGTCGAGCGCGACCGCTAGCTCTCGGCGCGGCAGCCGCGCGCGCTAGAACCGCACGAGCAGCAGTTCACTGAATGGCAGGATCCGGATGCGGCCGACCGAGGCAGCACGCCGCGGCAGCCCGGGCTCGTGCTCGGCCAGGTCGAGATGATCGCGCCCCACTCGGTCGATCGTGCCGTGCACGCGCTCCCCGGACGCCGTGCTCAGATCGACCCCCGCCCGCCTTCGGCACAGATCGCGCAGCACGAAGGCCAGCCCGAGCCGAGCCGAGAGCGAAGCCGACGGTTCGACTGCCGGCTCGGCCGCAACACTGCGCGCGAGTTGCTCGGCTGTCGGCAGGAGCGCGGCGACAGCCCCCATCGGCACGACGCACGACCCTCGCCGCGCGCCGATCAACTCGCCGACCAGCCAGTCGCGGCCGATCGATCCGACCGCTACCGAAACGGCAGAACCGTCTCGCAGGGCGAGCCTCAGCTGCTCAGGCGGACCATCGCCTTGCCGGGTCATCGCGATCATCCGGTCCCGCAGGGCCAGGCGGCCGAGCCGCAGCCGCTCCTCCTCGGCGAGCAGATCGCCCTCTTCGGCACCGAGTTCCTGCTCGAGCTGGCTCTCCAGATCATCGAAGAGGTTGTCCCAGCGCATGCCGCGACGCTATTCACCGATGGCGACCTCATCCGACGTTATCCACAGGGTAGTTCTGCCCATCGACAAGATCTCGGATCGCATGGTTGGGTGTTCCCACCCCCGGATGGGGGGCGAATCCTCAGCACGATTCGGAGGGCTCCATGAGCACCGTGTTCGACACCGCGCCGCCCGATGCCGAGACACTCGACACCGCCACCGCAGACGAGGCCGCATTCGACGGCACGGCGGTCCGCGCGCTTCGACCCCGCTTCGACTCGGAAGACTTCTTCGGCCAGCAGCCGACCTCGACGCTCGCCCTTCCCGATCCGGCGCCGCTGCTCGAGAACCTGACGCGGTGCGTCATCGAGATCCTGGCCGGCGCCCGCGAGCTCGAGCAGATTGCCCGATGGGTCAACGACGACGTCTACCGGCACCTGCTCAAACGGGTGGTCATCTCGACCCGCGCGCGCCAGGCCAAGGGCCAGGCTCCGGTGCGGCCGTCGTTCTCGCTCGGCTCGACAACGGTGTGCGAACCGCGCGACGGGGTTGTCGAAGCGGTCGTCGTCGTCCGCGGCAGGGCGCGAGCTCGGGCGGTGGCGATCCGGCTCGAAGGCCTCGACCACCGCTGGCGGGCGACCGCGATCCACGTTCTTTAGTTGCGGCCCTCGGATGGGCGCGCCGGGTCCTGAGCTTCGGGTGCTCAGGACCCGGCGCTCTTCCGTTGCCGCCCGCATCCTGATTGAATGACCGAGCCCCTGCAGAAGCGGGGAGCATCGCCGAGCGAGAGGAGCGTGCCATGACGACAGTTCTTGTGCCCGTTTTCGCACCTCATCACCCCTCAGGGGCCGCTCGCAACTGATCGTCCACCGATCGCCGGGTCGCCCCGCATCCTTTGGAGCGACCCTCGTGTTGTCTGACGACTTCTTTCCCGGTACTTCCTTCGCCATCCCCACCTTCGCCGGCATCGAGCCCGGTGCAGGCCAACGCTGGACCACCTGGCCGGCCACGACCCCGACCGAACGCGGTCCGCTTCCCCATCCCGACTGGCTGGTGACGAGCGCCGGCGCCTTCGACACCGAGCTCGGCATCGTCAAGTCGGGCAAAGAGGCGGATGTCTTCCTGCTCGAACGCGCCGTGCCCGGCGATGCGTCGGCGAGCTGCATCCTCGCGGCCAAGCGCTGCCGCGGCGCCGAGGTCAGCGACTTCCACCGCGCCGAGCGCTACCAGGAGGGGCGGCGACTGCGCAACACCCGTGACATGCGGGCCATCGCACGCGGCTCGTCCTACGGCCGGACGGTGGCCGCCGGCCGCTGGGCACGGGCCGAGTTCGACGCGCTACACCGACTGGCGGAGGCCGGAGTCGCGGTGCCGTACCCGGTGCAGGTGCACGACACCGAACTGCTGATGGAGTTCATCGGAGACGGCCGCGAGGCCGCCCCGCGGCTCGCCCAGACCCGGGCGACCGGCGACGAGCTCCGCGACCAGTTCGACCAGGTGGTCACGATCATGCGCGGGTTCGCGCGCATCGGCGCAGCACACGGCGACCTCTCGCCGTACAACCTGCTCGTGCATCACGGGCGGGTCGTGGTGATCGATCTGCCGCAGCTGGTCGATGTCGTCGCCAATCCCGGCGGCATGGCGTTCTTGGAGCGCGACTGCACGAACATCTGCGACTGGTTCACCCGCCGCGGGCTCGAGCGGTACGCCGACGAGTTGCTGGCCGACCTGGTCGCCGAGCTGTTCGGGTGAGACGACCGTTGCCGGACGGCACCGGAGCGCCGCCCCGAGCAATCAGCAGCTATGACCCATAGACGCGCCGCACACCTCGGCCGACAGCGGACCCCGCTGGCCGGCCGAGTCGACCGCGCGCACCCGGTAGTACCCCACCGTGGAGTTCTTATCGACGAATGGGGCCACCGGGAACAGAGTCACATCGTGCCGCGACGCTGTTCCGATCCTGGTCGGCGACCCACCCGGAGTGAGCGCACGGTACACGATGTACGACACGACATCCGACTCGGAGTTCTGCGTCCAGGTCAGAAGCACCTCGCCGCTGCCGCCGCCGGTCTGGGCGGCCAGCCCGACGACCTGCCGCGGAGCGGGATTCGACGGTGAGGTCGGCGTGCTCGTCGGAGCGGGCGATGTCGAAGATGGCGAGGGCGCCGGCGTCGAACTGGTCGGCGTCGGTGTCGTCGTCGCGGCGCTCGAACTGGGATGGCCCTGCGGGTTCGAGTGGCCCGTGCACGCGGTGAGCGCGAGGCCGATCAGGACCAGCGACCCGAGAAGGGAACCATGCCGGATTTTCATAGGCTCACCTTGACCCCATCCGGGAGTCGAAGGCAGAGCCCAAAGTCCCGCCCTGGCGCTCAGACCGATTGCGCCAGGTCGTCCTGATCGCGGCCCACCGGATGCGCCGGGATGACGACCTGGTGCCCCATCACCGACACGTCGCTCACCTCGCGCACCGTGTCGACGAACCACCACTGGCACGAGACGGACTGCACCCCGGCATCCACGACCAAGAACCCGTGGCTGTCGAGGTCGCACCACTGCAGGTCGGGCAGCATCTTCAGCAGCGCGGCCTCGTAGTCGCGCGACTCCGCTCCGCGCGGCCAGCCCATCTTGTCGTCGAGGTTCGGCGAGGTGATCGAGGTCGAGGTCCATTCGACGAAGCCCGACCCGTCGGGGGTGGTGATGTGCTCTGCCGAGAAGTGCACGTCGCCGCTGAGAACGATGGTGCGCTCCGCGGCGTGCACGGTTTGCAGCAGTTCGGCCTTCTCGTTGCCGAAGACGCCCCAGAGGTCGTGGAAGGTTTCCACGGCATCCGCATCGGTGAGTTTCAGCTTGCGCAGCGCGAACAGGGCATCAGGGTCGGATGCTGCCGCCTCGACACTGGCCAGCATCGAGGGCATCGCCAAGAAGGTCCAGCCCGGGGCCGGCGTCGTGAGCGCCGACATCAGCCAGTCGCGCTGCTCGGCGCCGAGCTCGGTCTTGTCCGGCCCGTCGGCGGCGGTCGGGTCGGTGCGCGCCAGGCGCGTCTCGCAGAGCAGGATGCGGCCGGCATCCCCCAGCGGGATCTCCTGCCAGACGTGATCGGTGCCGTTCAGAGGGTGGCGCAGCGTCGGCATCCAGCTCTGCCAGGCATCCATCGCAGCCTGCTTGCGGTCGCTCCAGCTGCCGTCGCGTGCCGGGTCGTGCTCGTCGGCGCCGCCCGACCACGCGTTGTCCGAGAGCTCGTGGTCGTCGATGGTCGCGATCATCGCGTGCCGGGAGTGCAGCAGCAGCAGATCCTGGTCGCCGCGGTACTGGCGGTACCGCGTGTCGTAGTCGGCGGGGGTCACGCAGGTGCCCAGCGGATCCATCGGCCGCCCGATGTTCGCGCCCGGGGTCTGCTTGCCGACCGGCACCTCAGCGGCCTCGTAGATGTAGTCGCCCAGGTGCAGGACGAAGTCGATGTCGTCCATCTCGGCCAATGCGCGGTAGGCGTTGAAGAAACCCGAGTTGAACTTGGCGCAGCACACCACCGCGAACCGCGCTGGCCGATCGGTCGGCAGGGTCTTGAACAGTCCTTCGGGGGATGCCGCGGCGCCCGCCGTGAAGCCGTAGCGGTACTGCGCAACGCCGCCGATCCCCTCGACCAGCACGTGCACACTGCCGCTGGTCGGATCGGCGGCCGCGATGCCGTGGCGCCGCTCCCCACCGCCAACAGGTTCGCACCACCACGCGACCTCGCGCCCCAGGTCGACCACCTTCGTCCAGAGCACGACGGAGTCGGGAGTCAGGTCACCGCTGGCGACTCCGTAGGGGAAGGCGTCGGTAACCAGGGCAGGCTTCGATGTAGGCATGCGGCACAGTCTGACCGGATCAGCGAGCCCCGGCTAGAGGCAATCCACTCCTATTCGACGCGCGGGTCGTTCGAGACGATCTTGATCTGGCTGGTGACCAGCTCTTCGGGCAACTCGAGCGGACGACGGCCGTAGTACGCCTTGCCCTTGCGCCAGAACACGATGACCGGGATCACGCCGATCACCAGGGCGCCGATGCCGATCGCGATCACGACAGGGGTCGACGAGGGGATCGCCGCAATGAAGATCCACACCATGAAGATCGCCCCGAGGCCCGGCCACAGCGCGATGAAGATGAAGTTCTTCACCGACTTGAACACGATCCGTCGGTAGGCCACCACGACGGCGATCGCCGCCAGCGCGTAGTAGAACGCGATCTGCAGGCCGATCGACGAGACGGCGTCCGAGAGGATCTGGCCGACGCTTCCCAGGAAGTTCGACCCGACGAACAGGATGAGCGACACGCAGGTCACGACGATCGTCGCGAAGGCCGGGGTGCGCCAGCGCGGGTTCGCGCGACCGAAGGCCAGCGGGATGGTGTGATCTCGGCCCATGGCGAACAGCGTGCGGGTCACCTGGATGAGTGTGGTCTCGAGAGTGGCGATGGTCGACAGCGCGACCGCGACGATCAAGATCTTTCCGCCGATGCCTGGCCAGATCTCTTCACCCAGGATGCTCAACAGGTTGCCGTTGCTGCCGGCGATGGTCTTGGCCGGAAGGATGACCTCGACGGCGATGGTGAAGACCTCGAACAGCAGGAAGACGATGATCACGCCGATGATGCCGCCACGGCCCGCGGCCTTGCGGCCGTTCTTGGTCTCTTCGTTGAGGTTCGACGAGACATCCCAGCCCCAGTAGTAGAAGGCCGCGATCAGGGCAGCGGCGACGAAGCCGCCGACACCGTTGAAGTGACTGAAGCCCAACCAGCTCCAGTCGAATGACGGTCCCTTGTGGCTGCCGGATGCCGCGTGCACGATCGCGAGAACGGCGAACAGCACCAGAATGGCGACCTCGATCGTCGACATGATCCACTGTGCTCGGGCCGTGACACGAACGCCGACGAGCACCGCGCCCGCCATGATGAGGAACCAGACGGCACCGATGACGGTGACCAGGAGGGTGTTGTCGGCGGCCTTCGGGTCGAACAGCGAAACCGTCGCCGCGCCGGCGGGTAGCGCACCAGCCACCATGAAGATGGTGGCCGAGACGACGAGAGCCCATCCCGCGAAGAAGCCGAGGATGGGGTGCAGTGCCCGGCCGACCCAGGAGTACGCGGCGCCCGCGTTGACGTCGGCGCGACCGAGGTACGAGAACGCCCACGCGATGCCGAGCATCGGGATGCCGCACCAGAGCAGGGCGGCGGGGCCGGCGAGCCCGGCCGCACCGATCAGCACCGCAGTGGTGGCGGCGATCGAGTACGCGGGAGCGCTGCCCGCGACCGCCATCACGATCGAACCGGCCGCGGTGATCCCGTCGGCTCGCAGTTCGTGGTGCTCTTCGCGAGCCGGGGCGACCTTGGTCATAGCGGGAATCTCCTGACGCTTCGTTGCGGGTAGCGCGAACGTAGCAGTTCGCGGGGAGTCGCAACAATAGCCGCGCGACGGAATCAGCGGGATTTTGCGTGGATGGCGCCGGATCTGACATGCAATCCGTGGATGTGCAACGGAAACCGTCACTGCCCTGGTACTCCGCGGCTACGCCCTGTGCTCTCGTCCCGCATGGATATTGCACTTGACGCAGAGATGCGTTCGTGTAATATTGCAACGCCTGCAAAATAGCGGGCATCGATCCAGCACCGAAGGACTGTCTTGTCTACAGCTACTGCGCCCGCTGAGGCGCCCGCGAGCGAGAGCCCGCAAGCCTCCAAGCCGATCATGACGCACCGGCAGATCATGCTCGTCATCTACGGCCTGATGGCCGGTATGTTCCTGTCGTCGCTCGACCAGACGGTCGTGGGCACGGCGATCCGCACCATCGGCGATGACCTGCACGGCCTCGACCAGCAGGCGTGGGTGACCACCGCCTATCTGATCGTGTCGACGATCTCGGTTCCCATCTACGGCAAGCTCTCTGATCTCTTCGGTCGCCGCCCGCTCTTCATCTTCGGCATCGGCGTGTTCCTCGCCGGATCGCTGCTGGCCTCGTTCTCGACCTCGATGCTCATGCTCGCCGGCTTCCGCGCCGTTCAGGGCCTCGGCGCGGGCGCGCTGATGTCCATCCCGCTCGCGATCATGGGCGACATCCTGGCGCCGCGTGAGCGGGCCAAGTACCAGGGCTACTTCTTCGCCGTCTTCGGCATCTCGTCGGTCGTGGGGCCGCTGATCGGCGGGCTGTTCGCCGGCGCGAACGAGATCCTCTTCATCTCCGGATGGCGCTGGGTCTTCCTGGTCAACGTGCCCATCGGGGTCGGCGCCCTCTTGATGGTCATCTCGTTCCTGCACCTGCCCAAGTTCCACCGCAGCGTCAAGCCGCGGATCGACTGGTGGGGCGCCACCTCGGTGATCGTCGCGCTGGTCCCGCTCCTGCTGATCGCCGAGCAGGGCCGCACCTGGGGCTGGGCCTCGCCCGCCGCGTTCGCGTGCTACATCATCGGCGCCGTCGGCCTGGTCGCCTTCATCCTGATCGAGCGCGCGATGGGCGACGATGCGATCATTCCGCTGCGTCTGTTCAGCTCGCGCGTCTTCTCGATGTCCACCGTGCTCGGCGTGCTGGTCGGCTTCGGGATGTTCGGGGCCATGTTGACCCTGCCGCTCTACCTGCAGATCGTCACCGGCCTGAACCCCACCGAGTCGGGCTTCGCCCTGATCCCGATGATCCTCGGCCTGATGCTGGCCTCGATCGGCTCCGGCCAGATCCTGTCGAAGACGGGCCACTACCGGATCTTCCCGGTGACAGGGACGTTCACCGTCGCCGGCGGCTACCTCGTGCTGACCTTCCTCACGGTCGACAAGCCGCTGTGGTTCCTGATGATCGCGATGTTCCTGATCGGCCTCGGCCTCGGCCAGCTCATGCAGACCCTGACCATCGCCAGCCAGAACTCGGTGGAAGCCCACCAGATGGGCGTCGCCACCAGTGCGTCGACCTTCTTCCGGCAGATCGGTGGAACGCTGGGCGTGGCCATCCTGCTGTCCGTCCTGTTCTCGGCGCTGCCGGGCAACATCACCGGAACTCTCCAGTCGGACAAGGCGACTCTCACCTCCGCGCTCAGCGCGGCCGTCAATCCGAAGGTCGCGGGCGCCAGCGAGAACACGGCGATCATGAAGCAGCTGTGGACGCCGATCACCGCGCCGCTCGAGTCGGGAGTTCAGAAGAAGCTCGACGCGGGCGTCGCACAGGCGCTCGCGGCCGCCGACAAGGCCGTCGCCGACAAGGTGACCGCCGCAGTCAACGCGCAGGTCGCCGCCGGCGCGATCCCGGCAGCCGCCGCCCCTGGGATCATCGCAAGCCAGGTCGACGCGGCGAAGCCGGGTGCCGAACAGGCCGCCCTCGCGGCGGTCGCCGACAAGACCCACACCACGGTGACCGGGCAGACCGTGTCGGTCGACTGGGGCAACTCCGCTCAACGCAGCTACTGGGTCGACCAGCTGGTCCCGTCGATCCAGAAGAAGCTGGCCGACGCCAACGGCTCCGCCTCGAAGGCATCCAACAGTACGACCAGCGACACGTCGTTCCTCAAGGGCGCCGACCCGCGCCTGGCCAAGCCGTTCCTCGTGGGCTTCAACAGCTCGGTGGTGACGGTCTACTGGATCGGCTTGCTGGTGATCCTGCTCGCCTTCGTCTTGAGCTGGTTCTTCAAGGTTCCGCCGCTGCGCAAGACGTCGGCCCTGCAGGAGCAGGCCGACAAGGCGGGCATGACGGAGACCGGAAGCATCCGGACGGCGTTCCAAGAGGCCGAGGTCGCGCTCTCGGAAGCGGAATGACCACCGTCGCCGACGACCGCAGCGCGGAGTCCGGGCTCGAGCCCGGGCTCCGCGAGCGGAAGAAGTTGCAGACTCGGCACGCGATCCACGAGGCCGCGCTGCAGCTGATCGATGAGCAGGGGCTCGAGGCCACCACGATCGATCAGATCTGCAGCGCCGCCGACGTGTCGAGTCGCACCTTCTTCAACTACTTCCCGTCGAAGGCCGCAGCCGTTCTGCAGCTACCGGATGCGACGATCAGCCCCGAGGTGCGGGAGCGCTTTCTTGCGGCGCGCGGCGGCTTGGTGCTCGCGTTATGCGATGTGGTGGGCAGCAGTTCGGAGGCCGGGCCCGACCGGGGCCGCCTGAAGAAGCTGGTGGCGCGGCATCCCGAGCTGCTCAGCATCGTCATGTCGATGATGACCGAAACCCGCAGCCAGTACGTCGCGCTCGCCTCGGAGCGGGCGAGCAGTCCCGAGCAGGCAGACCTCGCCGTCACGCTCGTCATGGCCGCGTTCGGCCGCCTGATGCACGAGCCGGTCGACACGGACGTACCACTCGCGACCCGGCTGCGGTCGCTGGTCGAGCGCATGACCGGCACCCTCGACGAGCAGCTGGTCTAGCGAGGGTTGCCCCGACCCGCCGCCGACTCACCTGATGCCTAGCGGCGCTTCTCCTGCGCCCGGCGCTCGGCACGGTTGGCGGGAGCAGGCTGGCCGTCGGTGCGCTGGCCGAATGCCCCGCGCGCGCCGCCCTGAGCGGCCGCGCCCGCACCCGGTTGACCCTGTTGACCACCGCCCTGGCCCTGGCCGAAGGCCGGGTTGAGCGTGGCGTTGGCCTGACGCTGCTGCGCCTGCTGGGCCAGATCTGTCGCAGCCCGTTCGAGCTGGCCGCGCTGGTTGCGCACCTCGACCTCGCCCTGCGCGTCCGCGCTCGGCGCCGAGTAGCTGAATCCCGCTTCGGGGTTGCCCGATTCGCCGAGACCGCGTGCCGCGACCCGTGCCTCGCCGTCAGCGCCGGTGACCTCGACCTCGAGGTTGTAGAGGAAGCCGACCGACTCCTCGCGGATGGCGCCCATCATGTTCTGGTACAGCGAGAAGCCTTCGCGCTGATACTCGACCAGCGGGTCGCGCTGCGCCATCGCGCGCAGGCCGATCCCGTCTTTCAGGTAGTCCATCTCATAGAGGTGGTCGCGCCAGCGCCGATCGATCACCGAGAGCACGACGCGGCGTTCGAGCTCGCGCATGGCGGCCTCGCCGAGCTGCTGCTCGCGTGTGCCGTAGGCGATGCGCGCGTCCGACAGGATCTCGTCGGTGAGCACCTTCGGGGTCAGCCGGCCCTTGCCGACCTCGCTCAGCACCTCGTCGACCGTGATGGACACCGGGTAGAGCGTCTTCAGTTCGGTCCACAGGGCGTCGAGATCCCAGTCATCGCTCGAGCCCTCGCTGGTGTGCTGCTCGACGACCTCGGCGACCACGTCTGCCAGGAATTTCTGCACGCGATCCTGCAGATCATCACCCTCGAGGATGTGCCGGCGGTCGCTGTAGATCGCCTCGCGCTGGCGGTTCAGCACGTCGTCGTACTTGAGCACGTTCTTGCGGATCTCGGCGTTTCGCGCCTCGACCTGCGACTGCGCCGAGCGGATCGCGCGGCTCACGACCTTCGACTCGATGGCCATGTCGTCGGGCATCGACGAGCGCCCCATGAGGGCCTCGGCCGCACCCGAGTTGAACAGTCGCATCAGGTCGTCCTGCAACGACAGGTAGAAGCGGCTCTCGCCGGGGTCGCCCTGACGGCCGGAGCGACCGCGCAGCTGGTTGTCGATGCGGCGCGACTCGTGGCGCTCCGTGCCGAGCACGTAGAGCCCGCCGGCCGCGACCACTTTCTCGGCCTCGATCTCGACGGCCCGCTTGGTCGACTCGTAGACGGCATCCCATGCCGCCTCGTACTCGTCGGGCGTGTCGATGGGGCTCAGCCCCTTGTCGTGCATCTGCGCGACCGCAAGGAACTCGGCGTTGCCGCCGAGCATGATGTCGGTGCCTCGGCCGGCCATATTGGTGGCCACCGTGACCGCGCCGAT
>Ga0105248_10000384_pt1 | contig 50926 bp, 55 predicted proteins | sample KBSS34metaG_FD_81524 | JGI IMG/M metagenome (GOLD analysis project Ga0105248, IMG submission 81524) | Switchgrass rhizosphere microbial communities from Kellogg Biological Station, Michigan, USA - KBS S3-4 metaG | ecosystem: Host-associated > Plants > Roots > Rhizosphere > Soil | place... | reverse complement strand
TCGCCGCCGACGATGGCGTGATGCCCCAGACCATCGAGGCCATCAATCACGCCAAGGCCGCCGGCGCGCCGCTGATCGTGGCCATCAACAAGATGGACAAGCCGGGCGCCGACGCGACGCGGGTGATCAACGAACTCCTGCAGCACGAGATCGTCGTGGAAAGCCTGGGCGGCGACACGCAGGCCATCGAGGTCTCCGCCAAGGAGAAGACCGGTCTCGACAACCTGCTCGAAGCCATCCTGCTGCAGGCCGAGGTCCTTGACCTGAAGGCCAACCCCGACCGCATCGCCGACGGCGTGGTGATCGAGGCCAAGCTGGACCGCGGCCGCGGCGCCGTCTCCACCGTCCTGGTGAAGCGCGGCACGCTGAAGCGCGGCGACATCGTCGTGGCCGGCGACCACTGGGGCAAGGTTCGCGCCCTGCTCAACGAGCGTGAGGAACAGGTTCCCGCCGCCGGTCCGTCCGTGCCGGTGGAGATCCTCGGCCTCGACGGCACGCCCGCCCCCGGCGATCCCTTCGCCGTGGTCGAAAGCGAAGCCCGCGCCCGGGAACTGACCACCTATCGCGCCCGCATGAAGCGCGAGAAGGCCGGCGCCCCGACGCAAGGCGCGAGCCTCGCCGACATGATGGCCAAGATCACCGACAAGAAGGCCTCGGAACTGCCGCTGGTCATCAAGGCCGACGTGCAGGGCTCCACCGAAGCCATCGTCGGCTCGCTGGACAAGATCAGCACCGACGAGGTCCGCGCGCGGATCATCCTGTCGGGCGCCGGCGCGATCAGCGAAAGCGACGTCATGCTGGCCAAGGGCGCCGGCGCGGCGATCCTCGGCTTCAACGTCCGCGCCTCGAAACAGGCGCAGGCGCTGGCCGAACGCGAGGGCGTCGAGATCCGCTACTACGCGATCATCTACGACCTGCTGGACGACATCAAAGGCGTGCTCTCCGGCATGCTGGCCCCGATCCAGCGCGAAACCTTCCTCGGCAACGCCGAAGTCCTGCAGGCCTTCGACATCTCGAAGATCGGCCGCGTCGCCGGTTGCCGGGTCACCGAGGGCGTGGTCCGCAAGGGCGCCCGCGTCCGGATCGTCCGCGCCGACATCGTCGTGCTCGAGCTCGGCACCCTGCAGACGCTCAAGCGCTTCAAGGACGAGGTCAACGAGGTCCAGTCCGGCACCGAGTGCGGCATGGCCTTCGCCGGCTTCCAGGACATCAAGGTCGGCGACGTCATCGAGTGCTTCAGCCTCGAAGAGGTCAAGCGCACCCTCTAGGTTTCCTACCTCCCCCGTCGCGGCAGCGATGGCGGGAGGGGGACCGCCCGCCGAAGAGCGGGTGGTGGAGGGGGCGAGCCCCATCTCCGGAATTCAAGACAGCCTGGTCCTGGCCGCCGCGCCTGAGGCTTGCCCCCTCCACCATCGGCTCTTCGCTGCGCTCGGCCGACGGTCCCCCTCCCGCCGCTGCGCGGGGAGGTAGATGATGCGCCCACGGCAACGACCCTCGCAATTTTCCCCACCTTTCGGGCGGGTCCAAAGCGTGGTTCGCTCCGCCCCACACGGGGGAGAGACCAGGCATGACCGACAGCACCGCAGCGCCGCCGGCCACGCGGACACCGCGCATCGTCGCCGCCATCCTGGGCGCCGGCCTGACCGCGGGCGTGTTCGACTTCACCATCGCCTGCGTGGAGTCCGGCAAGCCGCCGCTGTTCATCGGCAAGGCTGTCGCCACCGGCTGGTTCGGCAAGGCCGCGTTTCAGGGCGGGCTCGATGTCTCGCTGATCGGCATCGCCTCGCACTTCGGCATCATGCTCTGCTTCGCCGCCGCCTTCGTCCTGGCCTCGGTCCGCGAGCCGGCGCTCAGGCGCTGGTTCTTCATCGCCGGGCCGCTCTATGGCGCGGTGATCTTCGACACCATGCGCTTCATCGTCATGCCGCTCTCGGCCGCGGGCTACGGCATGCCGAAGCCTCCGGTGCTGTTCTACGAATTCGCCGGCCACGTGTTCCTGGTCGGCCTGGTCATCGCCGCCTGGGCGCGGGGGCTCCTGGGCAAGGACTAGGCGGGGCGCTTCAGCCGGTAGAGGGCGCAGAGTTCGCCGTGCAGCATGCGATCGCTCTCATAGATCATGCCGAGCTTCTCCAGCACCCGGCGTGATGCTGCGTTCTCTACGACGGCGAAGGCGGTGAGCTCGGGCACGGCCGTCTTGGCCCACATCCAGTCGACCACGCCGCGGGCCGCTTCGCTGGCCAAGCCTTGGCCCCAGTGGGCGCGGGCGAAGCTGTAGCCCACCTCCGGCTCGCCCGTCGTCTTGTCCACCGACACGCCCGCCCGGCCGACGAAGGTCCCGTCGCTCAGATAGGCCTTCCACTTGGAATAGCCGTGCACGGTCTGCGCGCCGGCGTAGTGGTCCAGACGCTCCTGCACCTGCTCGCGGCTCCACGTCCCGCCGATGTAGCGCTGGACCTCGGGGTCCGAGTGCAGGTCCGCCAGGAGGTCGAAGTCGTCCGGCGTGAACGGGTGGAAGACCAGGCGCTCGGTTTCGAGAATCGGGGCGTCCACCGGCATGCTCATCTGTGTGGGCTCCTTTTAGAAGAGGCCGTGATGTAGCCCGCATTTCCGGCTATCTCCAGACGCCCGGAGGAACCCGCATGCGCCGTCTTATCCTTGTCCTCGCCGCCCTGTCGCTGACCGCCTGCGCTTCCGTCGAGAAGCTCGGCGCGGCCAATGACGTGCACAAGCTGCTGGTCTCGATCCGCGACAACGACAGCCAGACCTTCGACGCCCACGTCGACCACGAGGCGCTCAAGAAAGAGCTGGCCGTCCAGTTCGACAAGAAGATCGCCAAGAACGACAAGCTGAAGGGCCTGGCCGCCCTGCTGGGCCCGCAGGTCATCGACTTCGCCGACACCGCGCTCGTTCAGCCCAAGACCTTCCGGATGGTCGCCGAGCAGTACGGCTACAAGGCCGACACCAAGATCCCCAATCCCCTGGTGATCTCCCGGGCGCTGAAGATCCTGCCGGACGGCCGCGTCTGCGCCACGAAGAAGAAGGACGGCCCCTGCATCCTGGTGTTCACCAAGGAACAGGGCGTGTGGAAGCTTTCCAGCTTCGAGGGCGACTTTTCCATGCTGCGGATCAAGCTCTGAGGCGCCTAAGCTGCGCTCCGTAAACAGCGGGGACGGCATGGCGTACGAGAAGGCTCTGAAGGACTACCAGCGGTTCGACTTCACCGATGGGCCTTGGACGCGTCCGGTCTTTCGCCGCGGTTCCGGCCCCGCCGTGATCATCATCCACGAGGTCCCCGGCCTACACCCGCTGGTGGTCGACTTCGCCGATCGGGTGGCGGCCCAGGGCATGACCGTCTTCCTGCCCAGCCTGTTCGGCACGCCGGGCAGGCCGGTCAGCCGCGGCTATGCGCTGACCACGATGCTCGGCGTCCTCTGCATCCACCGCGAGTTCAATGTCTGGCGGACCGGCAAGTCGAGCCCGATCGTCGAATGGCTGCGCGCACTGGCCCGCCAGGCGCACGGCGAGTGCGGCGGCAAGGGCGTGGGCGCGGTGGGCATGTGCTTCACCGGCGGCTATGCGCTCGCCATGATGACCGAGCCCTCGGTTGTGGCCCCGGTGCTGTCGCAGCCCTCCATGCCCGCCGCCGCCGGGTCGAAGATCCGCGCCGCGGGCTTCGACGCCTCGGCCGAGGAGGTCGCCTGCGCCAAGGCCCGGTTCGCCGCCGAGGACCTCAGCATGATCGGCCTGCGCTACAAGAGCGACGTCCTGGTGCCCGACGCCCGCTTCGACAACTACCGCACGACCTTCGGCGACAGGTTCGAAGCCATCGAGCTGGACGACGAGGACGCCGCGCCCGCGGATATCCCGCCGCACTCGGTGCTCACCCTGCACCTGCGCCCCAGCGGGCCCGGCAAGGCCGCGGAGACCCGGGTGATCGAGTTCTTCAAGCAACGCACAGGCGTCATGGGCGCCTAGGGTTTATCTGGGCGGTTATCGCACCCGCTATACTTGCAGTCGACCGTCGAATACATCTTCGGCGAGTGCGGAGGCGGGGGATTCAACCACAGGTCACCGTCAGTGCTGCGGCCCTTCTGACCTGCCACGCAAATAAGGATTTATTTACTCGCTTGCGGAGCGAGTTCGATTGCCGACGTTCCGGGGCAGGCGTACGCGTTCGTAACGTTGAATCATGGGGTGTCGATATGAGGATGCATTTGTTTGGCGCGCTCGCCGTGACGGGCGCCGCTCTTGCCCTGCCGGTCGCCGCCAACGCCGCGACGTTCACCTCCCTGCTGGAATATCGTGACCAAGGGTTTGGCCCACTATCGCCCTCGTTCGGCACCGTGACGCTGGACGAGATCGACGCCAACACTGTCAAGGTGACCGTCGCCCTGACTGATCCCGGGTCGCGCATTATCAACACCGGCGGTCCGCATGACCCGTTCGTGTTCAACACCACCAGCGATGAGAATGTGACGATCGTCAGCGGAGGAACCGTCAATCCGGGTCTCTCATTCTTCGACGGCGGCCACGGGTCCTTCATGATCTCCGGCTTTGGCCAGCCGACCGTGCCCTTTACCGATGAGATCGGCCTGGGAACCTACGTCCCGGCGGTGCCCGCGGTGCCATGCACTGTGCATCACCACAACAAGAAGCCCGATACTTGCGATGGCGGTTCGCCCGCCGTTCCCGGCCACTGGGTGGACGGGCCGAATGGCTTTCCTGGCGGTAAGAACGGGCCCCTGGTCTTTACAGTCGCCAATGCCGGCGGGATGACCTTCGCCGGCGTAGGCTTCACCTCGGACTCCAACGGCAAGGTGACCGGGCTCGGTTCGGGCGAGCACTTCCTATCCACGTCGCTGGGCTGGTGGTTCGCGGCCGACATCTACGACGGCGTGACCGGCAAGACCTATAATGTGGCCGCGAAGGATGCCTGCGTTTCGATCGACAGCGTCTGCGCCACAAGCGGCGGCGGCACCGTGCCGGAGCCGGCGTCCTGGGCGCTGATGCTGGTCGGCTTCGGCGGGATGGGCGCACTGCTCCGCCGCAATCGCCGGGTGGCCAGGGCTGTCGCAGCCTAACCCACAGACTTTGTGGACGAAATTGGAAAAGCCCCGGCTCCGGCCGGGGCTTTTCTGCGTCTGGGCTGCGCGCATAGGCAAATCCGTTAGTCACTATGCCGCATGCTGAAAACTCCCCTGACAGGGGAGTCCGCTATGCAAGCTTCGCCGCGGTCTGTCTAAGGCGCGTTCGAATCTAGTGACACTTTGGATGCCAATATGAAGACCCACCTCCTGGGCGCCGTCGCCGCCGCGGGCCTGAGCCTGGCTCTGCCCTTCTCGGCCAGCGCCGCGACCTTCATCTCCCAGCTCGAATACCGCGATGGCCTGGTGGGCGCGCAGTCGCCTTCGTTCGGCACCGTGACGCTGGACGAGATCGACGCCAACACCGTCAGGGTCACCGTCGCCCTGACCAATCCCGCCTCGCTGTTCATCAACACCGGGGGGCCGCACGACCCGTTCCTGTTCAACACTCAGCACGACGACGTTGTGACCATCCTGCCGCCGGTCGGGTCCTTCTCTGACGCCGGTCACGGGTCGTTCCAGGCGACGCCGTTCGGGACGTTTTCCGACAAGATCGCCTGCTGCCTCAGTACGGGAGACGTTTCGGCGCCTGACGTCTATGCAACCGACATCTACGGCCCCGATCACTACGCCTCGGACGTCTATGCCAACCAGCACTACGCGGCCGACGTCCTTGGCGGAGACTATTTCGCCACCTCCGTGGTCTTGGATAAGCACGGCAAGGTCGTCTACAACATCGGCGACGTCATCCATAAGCCGGCTGACTTCCACTACGGCGCCCAGCACGTCATCCACCATGCGGGCGATCTGATCGAGCCAAACCCGATCATCCACCACGCGGGCGACGTCATCGTCGGCTCGAACATCATCATCCATCACGCCGGGGATCCGATCCTCGACGAACACGGCCACGGCCACAGCCACGTCGTGACCCATGCGGGCGACGAGCTGAACGGCGCGGCGCACGGCCAGTCGGGCCCGCTGGTCTTCACGGTCGCCAACGCCGGCGGCATCACCTTCGCGGGCCTCGGCTACACCATCGACGCCGACGGCAAGGTGACCGGGCTCGGCACGGGCGAGCACTTCACGTCGAACGACGGGGGCTGGTGGTTCAGCGCCGACATCTTCGACGGCGCGACCGGCCAGACCTACAACGTCGCGGCGAGGGACGCCTTCGGCCCGAAGCCGTTGGTGTCGGTGGGCGTGCCGGAACCGGCCACCTGGGGCCTGATGATCGTCGGCTTCGGCGGCGTCGGCGCGCTCCTGCGCCGCAGCCGTCGCCAGGCGCGCGCCGCGCTCGCCTGAGGTTAGCCTGCTAGACAGACTGAAGAAACCCCGGTTCGCGCCGGGGCTTCTTTCGTTTGGGGTCAGGTCAGCAGGATCAGCACGGGCGCCGCCGTCCCGGCGATCAGCAGCGCCCACATCACCGCCTTGCGCTTGTGGTAGGCCAGCGCCATCCAGAGGCCCAGCAGCGTGGTCACGCCGATCGCCACCGAGGCCATGGAGAAGAACCACTTCAGCCGCTGCGTCGACGCCGCCGGGGCGGGCTTTTCGGGCGGCTTCTCGGCCTTCACCCCCTCCGGCTTCCTGGGCCGCGGCGGCTTCACCGCGAAGACGTCGTCCTTGTGCAGCCTGGCCAGCTTCTGCAGCACCACCGGGGCGGCCTTGTCGTCAGGGATCCGGAACGTCTGCAGCGCGCCGGTCAGGGCGAAGAACAGCAGGGTCGGGGCCACGAACACGCTCACATAGACGTGGCACTGGCGGATGAACGCCAGGCGGAGCGCCGGCGCGGCACGGGCGGTCTTTGGTCTTGGCAAGGAAACTCCGGAGGCTGTCGGCTTGATTTGCGAATAAGTCGCAACTGCAGTTAGCGCCATATGCCCCGGGGCTCAAGGCTGGACTTCCCGCCTCCGCCCCACTAGAAGCCCGCCCTTCCCTGCGTCGGCGCGTCCGATCCGTGCCCCAGGCTGAGCGAGCGACCGATGAAACGTCCCAATCCTGCCGGCCGTCAGGCCCCCCAGGGCCCGTCCCAGCGCCAGCTTCGCGCGGGCGAGCTGATGCGCCACGCCCTGGTCGACATCCTGCGCGCCCAGGAGATCACCGACCCGGACCTGGCCGGCGTGCCGATCACGCTCACCGAGGTGCGGATGAGCCCGGACCTGCGCAACGCCACCGTCTTCGTCGAGCCCCTGGGCGGCGGCGAGCGGGCGACGATCGTGGTCAAGGCCTTGAACCGGCACCATAAATTCCTGCGCGGCCGACTGGGCCACGCCATCGACATGAAGTTCACCCCGGCGCTGAAGTTCCTGCACGACGACACCTTCGACGAGGCCGCCCGGATGAGCGCCCTGTTCGCCGACCCGCGCGTCGCCCAGGACCTGAAGCCGCAGCCGCCTTCCGACAGCTGGAAGGACGCCGACTCTTTGGACGAGGGGGAGTAGGTGGCGCGCAAGCGCAAGGGTGACGCGGTCTCCGGCTGGATCTGCCTCGACAAGCCCTACGACCTGACCTCGACCCACGCCGTGAGCCGTGTGCGCCGGGCGTTCAACGCCCAGAAGGCGGGGCACGCCGGCACGCTGGACCCGCTGGCCACGGGCATCCTGCCGATCGCGCTGGGCGAGGCCACCAAGACGGTCCCCTACCTGGTCGACGCCGACAAGGCCTACCGCTTCACCATCGCCTGGGGCGTCACCACGGCCACCTACGACCGCGAGGGCGAGGTCATCGCGCAATCCCACGTGCGGCCGACGGTCGCCGCCGTCGAAGCCGCCCTGCCGGCCTTCGTGGGCGAGATCAGCCAGGTCCCGCCGGCCTATTCCGCCATCAAGGTCGACGGGGAGCGATCCTACGACCTGGCCCGCGCCGGCCAGGCGGTGGAGCTCGCCGCCCGCATCGTCAGCGTCCATTCCGCCCGCGTGGCCGACGCCCCCGACGCCGATCACATCACGCTGGAGATCGAGTGCGGCAAGGGCACCTATGTCCGCGCCATCGCGCGCGATCTGGCCGACGCGCTGGGGGCCTGCGGTCACGTCCACGACCTGCGCCGCACCCGCGTGGGCGGCTTCACGGAGCAAAACGCCGTGACGCTGGAATTCCTTGAGGATTTGGGGTATGGACCCCGCCAGTCGGAGCTATTGCTTCCGGTCGAGACCGCCCTGGACGACATCCCGGAGCTGGCCGTGACCGCCGAAGACGCTTTCCGGCTGAAGCAGGGACGCGCTATCGTTCTCGTTCCCCGACAGGTCGAAACGCTGAAAGCCAGGCTCAAACCCGGCTCGCGCGTCGTTTCAGCCATGACGGGCGGATCGGTGGTGGCGCTTTGCGAGATGCGTGCGGGTCGGCTCGAACCCACGCGGGTCTTTCATCTGGAAAAGAGCGGAGACTGACCGATGTCGATTACTGCCGAACGTAAGGCCGAAGTGATCAAGACCCATGCCCGCGGCGAAGCGGATACGGGCAGCGCCGAAGTCCAAGTGGCGATCATGTCCGAGCGGATTTCGAACCTGACCGAGCACTTCAAGACCCACAAGAAGGACAACCACTCGCGCCGCGGGCTGCTGAAGCTCGTGTCCGCCCGCCGGTCGCTCCTGGATCACCTGAAGACGTCCGACGCGGACCGCTATCAGAAGCTGATCGAGACCCTCGGCCTGCGCCGCTAGGTTTCATCCAAGACCGCCGCTCCCTCGCAACAGGCCGGGGGACCCATGCGGCACAGACGGCTTCCCGTGGAGGCCGCCATTCACGCCGAGGGCTCCATAGTAGTCCTCTTCGCCTGTTCATTTGGAGAGGATTTCGGAAGCCCGATCCCTGTCCGTCCCCGCCGGGAATACGCCCGCGGGTCAGAAAGAAGCGAAAATGTTCGATATCAAACGCAAGACCTTCGAGTGGGGCGGCAAGACGCTGACGCTCGAAACCGGCCGCATGGCCCGTCAGGCTGACGGCGCGGTGCTGGCCACCTACGGCGAGACCATGGTGCTGGCCACCGCGGTGTTCGCCAAGAGCGCGAAGCCCGGCCAGGACTTCTTCCCGCTCACCGTGAACTACCAGGAGAAGTTCTACGCCGCGGGCAAGATCCCGGGCTCCTTCCCCCGCCGCGAGGGCGCGCCCTCGCAGAAGGAAACCCTGACCAGCCGCCTGATCGACCGACCGATCCGCCCGCTGTTCGTCAAGGGCTTCAAGAACGAAGTGCAGGTCGTCTGCTCGGTTCTGGCCCACGACCTCGAGAACGATCCCGACATCGTCGCCCTGGTGGCCGCCTCGGCCGCCCTGGTGATTTCCGGCGCCCCCTTCATGGGCCCGATCGCCGGCGCCCGCGTCGGCTTCGTGAACGGTGAGTACGTCCTCAACCCGACGCTGGACGAGATGAAGGACAGCCGGATGGACCTGGTGGTCGCCGGCACCCAGGACGCGGTCATGATGGTCGAGTCCGAAATCCAGGAAATGAGCGAAGACGAAGTGCTCAAGGGCGTGATGTTCGCCCACGCCGGCATGCAGCCGGTGATCGACGCGATCATCGAGCTGGCCGAGCACGCCGCCAAGGAACCCTTCGACTTCCAGCCGGAAGACACCGACGCCATCAAGGCCGAGATGAAGAAGGCCGTCGGCAAGGATCTGGCCAACGCCTTCAAGATCCCCGCCAAGCTGGAACGCCAGGACGCGGTCGCCGCGGCCAAAGCGAAGCTGACCGACAAGTTCGGCAAGTCCGACGCCAACCCGGCCGGCATCTCGCCGGACAAGCTGGGCGCGGTGTTCAAGGAACTCGAAGCCGACGTCGTGCGCCGCAACATCCTGGACACCGGCGTCCGCATCGACGGCCGCAAGGTCGACCAGGTCCGCCAGATCGTCTCGGAAGTGGGCGTCCTGTCCCGCGCCCACGGCTCGGCCCTGTTCACCCGCGGTGAAACCCAGGCGCTGGTGGTGACCACGCTCGGCACCGGCGACGACGAGCAGCTCATCGATGCCCTCGAGGGCAAGTACTATGAGAAGTTCATGCTGCACTACAATTTCCCCCCCTTCTCGGTGGGGGAAACGGGCCGCATGGGCGCGCCGGGCCGTCGCGAAGTCGGCCACGGCAAGCTGGCGTGGCGGGCGATCCGCCCGATGCTGCCGAGCCAGGAAGACTTCCCCTACACGATCCGCCTGGTCTCCGAGATCTTCGAGTCCAACGGCTCGTCCTCCATGGCCTCGGTCTGCGGCGCCTCGCTGGCGCTGATGGACGCGGGCGTGCCCCTGAAGAAGCCGGTCTCCGGCATCGCCATGGGCCTGATCCTGGAATCGGACGGCTTCGCGGTCCTGTCGGACATCCTGGGTGACGAAGACCACCTGGGCGACATGGACTTCAAGGTCGCCGGCACCGCCGACGGCATCACCTCGCTGCAGATGGACATCAAGATCGCCGGCATCACCGAGCAGATCATGAAGCAGGCCCTCGCCCAGGCGAAGGGCGGCCGCGACCACATCCTGAACGAGATGAGCAAGGCCATGGAAGCGCCCCGCCACGAGCTGGGTGAGTTCGCGCCGAAGATCGAGACTATCAAGATCCCGGTGGAAAAGATCCGCGAAGTGATTGGCACGGGCGGCAAGGTGATCCGCGAGATCACCGCCGAAACCGGCGCCAAGATCGACATCGGCGAAGACGGCACGATCAAGATCGCGGCCGCCGAGCAGTCCAAGATCGAAGCCGCCAAGACCTGGATCAAGTCGATCACCCAGGAAGCGGAAGTCGGCGCGATCTACACCGGCAAGGTCGTGAAGATCGTCGACTTCGGCGCCTTCGTGAACTTCTTCGGCGCCAAGGACGGCCTGGTCCACGTCAGCCAGATCGCCAACGAGCGCGTGAACAAGGTCTCCGACGTGCTCTCCGAAGGCCAGTCCGTGAAGGTCAAGCTCCTGGGCTTCGACGATCGCGGCAAGACCCGGCTTTCCATGAAGGTCGTCGACCAGGAAACCGGCGAAGACCTGAGCGCCAAGCAAGGCGCCGAGGAAACCGCGGACGCGTAAGCGTTCCGGTCCTTCGCTGAACGGAACGGGGCGGCTGCAGCGATGCAGCCGCCCTTTTCGTTGGGGGCGCGCCCAAGGCCCTTAAGACGCTGCGCCTGCGGCCCTATCTAGGCGGCTCAGCCAGATAAGGGGCCCCATGCGTCACGAAACCGTTCTCCTGCGCCTCGCCGGCCTTTGCGCCCTCACGGGGGCCGGCCTGCGGGTCGCGGCGGCCTTCCCGAGCCTGCACATCCCGGTCCTGAGCCGCGAGGCGCTCTACTTCACCATCGACCTGCTGTTGACGCTGGGCCTGGTGGGCCTGTTCGGCGGGATCGCCGGTTTCCGCGGCTGGCTGGGCGCGCTGGGCTTTGTGGGCGCGGTGGCGGGGTTCGCGTTGATCCGCACCGGCGAGCGGCTGGGCGGCGCGGAGGCCTATCAACGCAGTTCGGCGATCCTGGCCCTGGGACTGGCTGTGGCCGGCGTGGCCCTGGTCCGCGGACCGGGACTGGCCCGTTATGCCGGCGGCGCCTGGATCGCGTCGTTTGTCGTGGGCTTGGCGGGGATGGCGCTGCACTGGCCGCCGGCCTTCCTGGCGGCCAGCCTGCTGTTCTGCGCCGGCTTCGCGCTCGGCGGCCTGGTTCTGCTGGTCGAGGGCGGCGGCTAGTCGCCCGCGTAGGTGAGGTAGCCGCGCTCCACCATCCGCCGCATGGCCTCATAGACCTCGGCGAGCTCTTCGTAGGTCGAGCGCAGGTGGGCGAGGTCGGCGATCTGTTCCGTGGTCGGCGGACGGCCGGAGAGGCTGGCGGCGATGCCGGTGGCCACCCAACGGGCGCGGGCCTGGGCGGTCACCGAGGCGAGCTGCTCGAACTTCTTGGCGTCGACCGGCGACAAGGCCGCGCCGATGATCTGCAGATTGGCGGCGTAGGCAGTATAGTCGATGTGCTCAAGCTGGCCGCGAAGGGCGCGCTGAGCTTTCGGATCCTTCGCGTCATCAGGCTCGAAGTGATCGTTGGTCGCCCTGCGGACATTGGACCGGATCGCAGACATGGCATGCCTCCCACCCGGGAATCTCATCGCCGGGCGGGACCATGAAGACCGCCAAAAATCTAATATTGAATTAGAATTTACCGCCTAGCGCGCCTTGCGCGCCGCGTAGCGGGCGTCGCGTTTCTGCTGAGCCTCGGCCTTGGAAAGCTGCTTGCGCTCCTTGCGGACGCCGCGTTTCAGGGCGAGCTGGGCGTCCTCGTCGGCGGCGATCGCGGCGGCGGCGGCGGCGTGGGCGTCCGCCGCGGCGAGGCGCGCGGCTTCCTTGTCGTCGGCGCGCGCCTGGCGCACCGCCTTCAGCTCAGCTTCCTTCACCGCCGCGCGGCTGGCGCCCAGCGGAGCCGTGACGGCGGCCTTCGGTTTGAGCTTCGCCAGCAGCGCCGCCTTGGCCTCGGCGGCGGCGGACAGGCGATCGGTCAGGCTGGAGCCCTTAAGGTCTCTCGCGGACATGGGCGGCTTTTCTGGGGGGCGGCCGCGATTGCGCGACGCCCCACCCTACAGCATCCCGCGCCTTTAGCCCCGCAGCTTCCTCAGCAGCACGTCCACGTCGCGGGCGATCTGCGGGTCTTCACCCTTCAGCTGCTCGATGCGGCGCACCGCATGCAGCACCGTGGTGTGGTCACGCCCGCCGAACCGGCGGCCGATGTCGGGCAGCGACCGGGTGGTGATCTGCTTGGCCAGCCACATGGCCACCTGCCGCGGCCGGGCCACCGCGCGCGCGCGGCGCTCGGAGATCAGGTCGGCCTGCTTCAGGCTGTAGTGCTCGGCCACGATCTTCTGGATCTGATCCACCGTCACCTTGCGCTCATTCACCGAAAGATGCGGGCGCAGGATCGTCTGGGCCTCATCGAGGCTGAGGCGGGCCACATCGCCGCCCACGCGCGCCACCAGGGTGTTCAGCGCGCCTTCCAGTTCGCGGACGCTGTCGGTGAACCGATCGGCCAGGAACTGCATGACCTCGGGCTTGGCCGACGGCAGGAACTTGCCCTGCTGGGCGAGCGTCTGCAGCTTGCGCTCCAGGATGCCCAGGCGAAGCGTCCGGTCGGCAGGCTCGATGCCGCAGACCAGGCCAGCCTGCAGGTGCGAGCGCAGGCGCGGCTCCATCTCCGACAGTTCGTTGGGCGAGCGGTCGGCGGTCATCACCACGCGGCGACCGTCTTCGACCAGGGCGATCAGGGTGTGGAACAATTCTTCCTGCGTCGAAGTCTTGCCGGCAACGAAGTGCACGTCGTCGATCAACAGCAGGTCAGCGTTGCGCAGCTCGTCCTTGAACGCGGCGGTTTGCTTGTCCTGCAGCGCCTTGACGAAGGTCGAGGTGAATTTCTCGGCGCTCAGATAAACCACGCGCCGGGTGGGCTGGGCGCGCATGGCCTCCCAGGCCAGCGCGTTCAGGAGGTGGGTCTTCCCGAAGCCGTAGGGGCCGTGGAACACCACCGGATTGAAGTGACCGTCCGACCACGCGGCGACGCGACGCGCCACCGCAAAGGCGAACTCGTTGGACGGACCGGCGACGAAACTGTCGAACGAGAAGCGGTCCTGCAGGCCCAACAGGCGGGCCTGACGCGCCACGGCGGGCACGGCCTCGGCCTCGACTTCGAACACCGCCGGCGCGGTGGTCGCGACCTCGCTCGCGGGCTCTCCGGATACCGGTTCGCTTTGCGCCACGAGGCCCTCGGAATCGAATTCCATGCGTGATTTCAGATCGAGTCTGCGGCCCAGCGGATCGTTCTGCGCCCACAGCTCGCCGATGCGCCGCCAGGCGTGCCGGCGGATCCAGTCGCGAGCGACGCCGGTGGCGGCCACAAGGCACACCTCTTCACCGGTTTCGCGCAGCGCCGCCTGGCCAAGCCAGGAGCCAAACGTCGCTTCGCCCAGCTCGCGTTTCAGGACCTGACACGTCTTGGTCCACACGATACCGGCCGGTGCGCTCGCCATTGCTCCCGCCACCCCCCCGCTCATCATCCTAAGTCACCCCGTCCTGCCCACGTCACGGTCACAGCCCCACGCATCGACCGCGCCTTTTATCAACACAAACAGGCTCTTATCCGGCGAGTGCATGCACTCCGCCGGCGCCCCGTTTCGATCCGGGATCAGATTGAAGACGCCTGTTGGAAGGCCGACATTAAGCGGGGGCCGGGACCGGTCAACGGTGATTCTTTTTCGAGCCAACTGTTATTTTCGTTGACTCGCAACGAGCCCTTTTAGGCCAAGGGGAAACGCGGATTTCCACTCCGTGCCCTGAGAGTTTTCGCCGCACTTGCGAGCAACATAGATTGCTCCGGACACGACGAAAAACGGCGCCGTTTCCAGCGCCGTCGGGTCGTTCAATTCCGATGGGAGAGGCGGGGTTTTAGACCCCGCCGAAGGTCAGCTCAGGCGGCCGACATCTTCTTCAGCTGAGCGGCCAGGCGCGAGACCTTCCGCGAGCCGGTGTTCTTGTGCACGACGCCCTTGGTGACGGCGCGCATCAGCTCGGACTGCGCCTTGACGAAGGCGTCCTTGGCCGCGGCCGCGTCGCCCGAGGTCAGGGCTTCGTCGAACTTGCGCAGGAAGGTGCGCACGCGCGAACGGCGCGCGGTGTTCACTTCGGTGCGGCGGGCGATCTTGCGGACCGCCTTTTTGGAACCGGGCGTATTGGCCATACGTGAAGAGCTCTCATACGGAGACGCCCGGCGAACCGGGCGGTGAAAATCGGAGGCGCGGATATACGGGACGCAGGCGCGCGGGTCAATGCGACAGAGGCATGAATCCGGCGCGATCTGCGCGGCCTGTTTCTCCGCCCTATTTGCCGGTGAATTTGGCGGGGCGCTTCTCGACGAAGGCGGCCATGCCTTCCTTCTGGTCGTCGAAGGCGAACAGCGAGTGGAACAGGCGTCGTTCCATGGCCACGCCAGTGGAGAGCGTGGTCTCGTAGGCGGCGTTCACCAGTTCCTTGTTCATCATGACCGCCAACGGCGACTGGCCGGCGATCTTGGCGGCGGCGGCGAGGGCGTCCTCGATCAGCTTGTCGGGCGCCACGACGCGGGAGACCAGGCCCGCCCGCTCGGCCTCGGCGGCGTCCATCATCCGGGCGGTCAGGATCATGTCCATGGCCTTGGACTTGCCGACAAAGCGGGTCAGCCGCTGAGTGCCGCCGATGCCGGGCATGACGCCCAGGTTGATCTCCGGCTGGCCGAATTTCGCCGTCTCGGCGGCGATGATGAAGTCGCAGAGCATGGCCAGCTCGCAGCCGCCGCCCAGGGCATAGCCGGCGACGGCGGCGATGATCGGCTTCCTGAACTGTTCGATCCGCCGCGCCGCGGGGCCGAAGAAGTCGGTGGCGAACATCTGGGCGTAGGACTTGTCCGACATCTCCTTGATGTCGGCGCCGGCGGCGAAGGCGCGCTCCGAGCCGGTCAGCACCAGGCAGTGGACGGCGTCGTCGGCCTCGGCTTCGTCCAGCACGCCGCAGAGTTCGCCGAGCAGCTCGCCGTTCAGCGCATTCAGCGCCTCGGGCCGATTGAGCCGGATCAGGGTCACGGCCGCGTGGCGTTCCACGATCAGGGTCTTCAGGCTCATCTTCGGCTCCATCGAAAGGTCTTAGGCGAGCGCTTAAGGCCCCGTGACCGAATAGCCAAGGGCGCGCAGCCGGGCCGGCACGCCGTCGGGCCCGAGAAGATGTCCGACACCGACCACGACCACGGTGCGGCCATGACCCTTCAGCCGCGCGTCCAGCACCTTGGCCCAGCGGGCGTTGCGGTCGCTGACCAGGCGCTGATAGAGGCCCGCCGAGGCCTTGCGGACCGGGTCGAGGGCCTCGTGATCCAGGGTGGCGATATCGCCGTCGACCCAGGCCTTCACCAGCACCTGAAACTCGTCCGGCTTGTCCTCCATCTCCTGCATGGTCTCGCGCAGCGAGGCGATCTGCTCGTCCATCGTGCCCGCCGACAGCATGGTGATCTGTTCGGCCGGCGTTTCGAAGGCGTGGCGCTGGGCCTTGGCCGTGGCCATAGCCGAGATGGTCCGCTCGACGCCGGAGGCCGCGTCGGCGTCGGCCTTGCGATAGGCGGCGCCGGCCAGCGAAATCTCCGCCAGCCACGGCTGCAGCCGATCGAGCAGGGCCGGCGACACATTGTAGGCCGCCGCCACGCGGGTCATCTGCTCGGCGTCTTTCGGCGGCAGCAGCTTGAACAACGACTGGTCGGGCGGCAGGACGCCGGCCTTCAGCGCGAGCTGGCCGGTGTCGGCTTCGCTGGCCGCGTCGATGGGCAGCTCGAACCACAGGTCGTCGGCCGCCGCCAAGGCCTTGGTCAGCGCCGGCGGCGCCCAGTCCAGCGTGCGCGGCAGGATGTGCACCGAGCCGAACAGCACCATCTCGGAGTCACGGTCGCGGACGATCCACATCGGCGGCCGGGCCTGCGCGGAGGCGGCGAGCGAGCAGGCTGCGGCGAGCGCTAGGCAAGCCCGCTTCCAGAACGAGGTCATGCCGCTCTCATTTCTGGCAAACGGGGCAATAGAAGGTCGAACGGCCCGCCTGGACCTTGCGCGCGATCACGCCCTTGCAGCCTTCGTTCGGGCACGGCCGGCCTTCATGGTCGTAAGCGCGGAAGCGATGCTGAAAATAGCCCAGCGTCCCGTCGGTCTGAGCGAAGTCGCGCAGCGTCGAGCCACCGGCCGAGATCGCCTCGCCCAGCACGTCGCGGATATCGGCGACCAGCTTTTCCAGGCGCGGCTTCGATATCCCGCCCGCCGCCTTGAACGGCGAGATGCGCGCCCGGTGCAGGGCCTCGCAGACATAGATGTTGCCCAGCCCGGCCACGATCCGCTGGTCGAGCAGCAAGGTCTTGGGGCCTTGTTTGCGCCCGGCGAAGGCGGCCTTCAGCCGCTCGGCATTGAAGTCGTCGGACAGCGGCTCGGGGCCGAGGCCCGCGAACCACGGGTGCAGGTGGAGCGTCGCGGTGTTGACCAGCGACATGTAGCCGAACCGGCGAGGGTCGTAATAGGTCACCCGCGCCCCGGCGTCGGTCTCGAAGACGATGTGAGCGTGCTTGGGATCGGGGTCCGGCGCGTAGTGGAACTCGCCGGGGCGGCTCGTGCCCTCCGGTCGCGAAATCTCGAACCGGCCGCTCATCCCTAGGTGCATGACCAGCGTGTCCTCGCGGTCGAGGGTGGCCAGGAGGTACTTGGCGCGCCGCGAGAGCTTGGTGATCGTCGCGCCCGTGAGGGTCTGCACGAAGCCGGCTGGCAGGGGAAAGCGCAGGTCGGGACGGCGGGCCTCGACCCGGGCGAGACGGTGGCCTTCCAGCACGGGAGCGAGGCCGCCTCGCACCGTCTCGACCTCGGGAAGTTCGGGCATGGCCCGGCTTGGCACGGGCGCGCCTTGACGCCAAGGGCCTTGGAGCGGGACCGAGCGAAGGCTAAGACGGCGCCCATGACCGGACCCGCCGCCACCTTCGGCTTCCGCGACGTGGACGCGAGCGAGAAGCCCGGCCTGGTGCGAGGGGTCTTCGACCGCGTCGCCCGCCGCTACGATCTGATGAACGACCTGATGAGCGGGGGCGTGCACCGGCTGTGGAAGGACGCTGTCGCCGCGCGGCTGAACCCGCAGCCCGGCGAGACGATCATCGATGTGGCCGGCGGCACCGGCGACATGGCGCGCCGCTTCGCGAAGATGGCGCGGCGCGCGCAGCTGCGCCGGGGCGGCGCAGACGCGAAGATCTTTGTCGTCGACTACAACGCCGAGATGATCGCCGCCGGGCGCGAGAAGGGTTCGGAGCCCGAGATCGCCTGGGCGGTGGGCGACGCGCAACGCCTGCCGCTGCCGGACGCCAGCGCCGAGGCCTATGTGATCTCGTTCGGCATCCGCAACGTGACCGACATCCCCGCGGCCCTGCGCGAGGCGCGCCGCGTGCTGAAGCCCGGCGGTCGGTTCCTTTGTCTGGAGTTCTCCCGCCCGGTGACCGAGGCCCTGCGACACGCCTACGCGGCCTACAGCTTCAAGGTGATCCCGGAGATCGGCGCCCGGGTCGGCGGCGACCGCGACGCCTATCAGTATCTGGTGGAAAGCATCGCCCGCTTCCCCGACCAGCGAACGTTCGCGACGATGATCGCCGAGGCCGGCTTCAGCAAGGTCGAGTACACCAACTTCACCGGCGGCGTGGCGGCCCTGCACTCCGGGCGGGCCATCTAGGGTCATGGGCGCGTTCGGAGCGTTCGGCCGCATGACCGCGGCGGTCTGGGCGCTGGTCCGCAACGACGCCCTGCTGCCGCGCGAGCTCGATCAGGCCTACCCCGCCTCGGTGCTCGGCGTCGCGCGTACGCTGCGCCTGTTCGCCGGCCGCGGCGCCCGCAGCGGCCGCCCCGGAGAGCGACTGGCGCGCTCGCTCGAGGGCATGGGGCCGGTGGCGACCAAGCTCGGCCAGCTGCTATCCACGCGCGGCGACTTCTTCGGCCGGGAATTCGCCGAGGACCTGTCGCGCCTCAAGGATCGTCTGCCGCCGTTTCCCACCGCGATCGCCCGGGCCGAGATCGAGCGGGGTCTGGGCCGCACGGTGGAGAGCCTCTACGCCGAGTTTGGCGAACCCCTGGGCTCGGCCTCCCTGGCCCAGGCCCACGAGGCCGTGCTGCTGGACGGGCGCAAGGTTGCGGTGAAGGTGCTGCGGCCCGGCATCGAGCGCCGCGTCGCCGACGACGCCGAGAGCCTGCTGCTGGCCGCGCGTCTGATCGACCGCTGGATACCGCCGGCCCGGCGGCTGGAGCCGATCGCCTTCGCCGAGACGGTGGTCCGCTCGACGATGCTGGAGCTGGACCTGCGACTGGAAGCGGCGGGCGCGGACGAACTGCGCGAGGTCATGGCGCTGGACGGCTACATGTCCGCGCCGGCCATCGTCTGGGAGGGTGTCGGCAAGCGGGTGCTGACCCTGGAGTGGGCGCGCGGCTGGCCGCTCTCCGATCCGCAGGCGCTGAGCCAGCCCGGCCTCGACCCCCAGGCCACCGCCGACAACCTGATCCGCGCCTTCCTGTCCCAGGCCCTCGACCACGGGGTGTTCCACGCCGACCTGCACGAGGGGAACCTGTTCGTGGCCGCGCCCCACAGCCTGACCGCCGTGGACTTCGGGATCATCGGCCGGATCGGCCCGCCCGAGCGGCGCTACCTGGCCGAGATCCTCTGGGGGTTCCTCAACAAGGACTACGAGGGCGTCGCCAAGACCCATTTCAACGCGGGCTATGTGCCGGCGCACCATAGCGTCCAGGCCTTCGCCCAGGCGTTGCGCGCGGTGGGCGAGCCGGTGTTCGGCCGCAAGGCCAGCGAAGTGCCCATGAGCCGCGTCCTGATGCAGCTCTTCGAGATCACCGCCCTCTACGACATGCACCTGCGCCCGGAACTGGTGCTGCTCCAGAAGACCATGACCATGGTCGAGGGCGTCGCGCGTCGCATCCAGCCTGACCATGACATCTGGACCGCCGCCGATCCGGTGGTGCGCCGCTGGATGGCGCGGGAGCTGTCGCCCATCGCCCGCATCCAGCGCTTCAGCGAAGAGGCGGTGAGCGCGCTTCGCAACCTGGCCCGGCTGCTTGAGAACCCGCCCGGCGCGCAGCCGGTCGTGATCAACGAGCCGCCGCCCCGTTCCCGCCTGCTGTGGTTCGCTGTCGGCGCGGTGATCTCCGGCGCGGCCTTCCTGCTGGCGGCCTGGCTGCGCTAGTCCTTCAGTCGCGTCCGGGCCATCCACTCTTCGCCCGTCAGGCGTTCGACGCCGTCCTCGCCCATCAGTTCCATGCGGCCCTGGCGGAACACCGTGGTCTTGCCGATGGTCGGCATGTCGGCGACCTCCACGGGGTCCTGATTGCCCGCCGTCAAATAGACCAGGTCGCCCGGACCCTTCGACTGCAGGGAGTGCACGACGCCATCGATGGGAAGGCCTACGAAGTCGCCCGGCCCGACCGGGTGGCCGACCCCATCCAGCACCATCTCGCCGGCGCCTTCGAGAATGAAGACGAACTCCTCGGAGATCGAGTGCGCGTGGGGGATGAAGCTTTCCTTGCCCGGCGGGATGCGGATCAGGTTGACCCCGATCCGCTTCATGCCGGTGGCGCCGCCCAGCTGGACCATGCGCATCTCCGAGGCCGGATTGAACGGGTGCCGGCCGCGCCACACCTGCGACCAGTCGGTCGCGCCGGTGCGCACGATGTGCTTGTCGTCTGCCGTCGAGTTGTCAGTCACGCCGATCTCCTGCTGGAGGGTCCCGCATCAACCCGTAGCGCCGGCCGCGGGTTCGAGGACCGGGGGGACCCTAGCCCTGATCGTCGCGGGAGCGGCGGCTGCTCGAGGCCTGTTTCGACTCCCTGTCCTTCTGCTTTTCCCAATAGGCCATGCCGTCGTCGGGTTTGAACATGGCGCGCGGCGCGCCTTCCTTGCTGGCGACCGCGAAGACATTGCCCTTGGGGTCGTAGAACAGGGTGTCGCCGTTCTTGCGGGTCAGCGTCAGCGTACCCTTCGGCGGATGGCCCACGAAGGCGTGCGCCTTCTTGACGAACTGATCGAGGGTCTTGGCGTCGAAGGCCGCCCCATCGCGCTCGAACTGCTTTTCCGCGCCTTCCTGAGCCGAGAACCGCTTGCTGGGCGCCCACATGGGCTTGCCGTCGTCGGCCGCGGCCACCACGTCCTTGCGGTGATCGACCTTGGGCTCGTCATAGGACCCGCCCGAGCCGCCCGAGTTGTACGACCGCTCCGGCGCCTGGGCCGAGGCCATCTGCGAGCCCGCCGCGGTCTGTTTCACCGCCGAGGGGCCGTTGTCGCAGGCGCTGAGCAGCGCGAGGGCGGAAACGCCCAGCGCCCCCGTAAGCGCCAACCTCAGCGCCATATTGAACCGAGCCATAGCTTTTCTCCCTGAGCGGTCTAGCTTGGAACAAAGAAAGAACAACAGAACGATGTTGTCGAGTCGAAAATTGCGAAGTTTGTCGTAAACCCCCATCTGGCATAAGGCTGACGCGCGGCGGATGAGGGGCGAACGCCTTGAACGAAAAGCGGGTTCTCCTGATCGTGGGCGGCGGGATCGCGGCCTACAAGAGCCTTGAGCTGACCCGCCTGCTGCGCAAGGGCGGCGTCGGCGTGCGGCCGATCCTCACGGCCGCCGGCGCGCAGTTCGTCACCCCGCTGTCGCTCTCGGCCCTGGCCGAGGACAAGGTCTATTCCGAACTCTTCTCGCTAACCGACGAAGCCGAGATGGGCCATATCGAGCTCTCCCGCTCGGCGGACCTGGTGGTGGTCGCCCCGGCCACCGCCGACCTGATGGCCAAGGCTGCGACAGGCGTGGCCAACGACCTGGCCTCCACCACTTTGCTCGCCACCGACAAACCCGTGCTGATGGCGCCGGCGATGAACGTGCGCATGTGGGAGCACGCGGCGACAAAACGGAACCTCGCAACCCTCAAGGCCGACGGCGTCAGCTTCGTGGGCCCGGACGAGGGCGCCATGGCCTGCGGCGAGTTCGGCGCCGGGCGCATGGCCGAACCGGCTGCGATCTTCGCGGCGATCATGGCCATGCTGGGCGCCGGCGGGGCGCTGGCCGGCAAGCGCGCCATCGTCACCGCCGGGCCGACCGCCGAGGCCATCGACCCGGTGCGGATGCTCACCAACCGTTCGTCCGGCAAGCAGGGCTACGCCATCGCCAGCGCGCTCGCCGCCCTCGGCGCCGAGGTGACTCTGGTCAGCGGCCCGACCGCGCTCCCCGCCCCGCCCGGCGTGAAGCGCGTCGCCGTGGAGAGCGCCCGCGACATGCTGGCGGCTTGTGACGCGGCTCTGCCCGCCGACATCGCCGTCTGCGTGGCCGCTGTCGCCGACTGGCGCCCGGCCAGCGCCGGCGACAAGAAGATCAAGAAGGGCGCGGCCGCGCCGGACCCCATCGCCCTAGTGGAAAACCCCGACATCCTCGCCACCCTGTCGAAGCATGCCAAGCGGCCGCGCCTGGTGATCGGCTTCGCCGCCGAGACCCACGACCTGGACGCCCACGCCAAGACGAAGCTCGCCAAGAAGGGCTGCGATTGGATCGTCGCCAACGACGTCAGCGTGGCCGGGACCATGGGCGGCGACGACAACGCCGTGGCTATCGTCAGCAGTGCTGGAATCGAGCGATGGGAGCGGATGGCCAAGGGCGAGGTGGCGCGCCGCCTGGCCGAGCGCATCGCCGCCCAGTTCAGCTGAAAGTCTCACGTGACACCGCCCAAGACACCGACCGTCCCCATCGTCCGCTTGCCGCACGCGCAAGGCCTGCCGCTGCCCGCCTATGAGACCGCCCAGGCCGCCGGCATGGATCTGCGCGCCGCGGTTCCCGAAGACGAGCCCTTCACCCTGCGCCCCGGCTCGCGCCATCCGATCCCCACCGGGCTGGCGTTCGCCCTGCCGCCCGGTTTCGAGGGCCAGGTCCGGCCCCGCTCCGGCCTGGCCGCCAAGCACGGCGTCACCTGCCTGAACACGCCGGGCACCATCGACGCCGACTATCGCGGCGAGGTGAAGGTGATCCTGATCAACCTCGGCGAGGAGGATTTCGTCATCCGCCGCGGCGAACGTATCGCCCAGCTGATCGTCGCCCCGGTGGTCCAGGCCACCTGGACGGAGGTCGACAGCCTCGACGAGACCGCCCGCGGCGCCGGTGGGTTCGGCTCGACGGGGCGTTAGCGGGAACCCATCGATGGCCAACGAACCGTCCTCGAAATCGAAGAAGCGCCTGCCCTTGCGCTGGCTGTCGTTGGCCGAGCTGGTCGGGATCCTGGCGGTGGTGATCGCCGCGCTGGGCTACTGGGACTCGCACCGGGACCGCACGCTCTCCGAGAAGGAGCGCGCCGCCGCCGAGCGCGAGCACCAGGCCGAGGTCAAGGCCGGGGCGGTGAAGCCGAGCTTCCTGATGACCGGCGCGCCCGACGCGGGCGGCGAGCGCATCCGCATGTCGTCGGTCCACGGCGAGCAGGTGATCCAGACCCAGGCGCTGATCTTCCCCACCGAAATCCGGGGCGACCAGGTGGAGACTACCGGCAATCCGCGCATCGAGGCCGGCTGGATCGAGGGCGGTCTCGACAAGGCCCGCCGCGCCCGCAAGACCAAGACCGAGCAGGGCCGCATTCCGGTCGGCGTCACCACGGTCTTCATCGAGGACGGCCAGACCCGGACCGACAACGCCGTCTACCTGCTGGGCTATTCGGCCCACCCGCGCGTGTTGCGCAGCGACAAGCTGGAGCTGGAGGGCCTGTCCCTGATGCGCCGGGGCGTGGGCGAGGATCTGCAGAAGGCGGTGGACGCGGCATGGGCGCATATCGCGCCGCCCCCGGACAAGTCGTGAGCGGCTCCCACCTGGCGACGGCCAACTTCCGGCTGACTCCCATTGCGCCCGGTGATCGGCACGAACTCCTCAGCCACCTCTCCGACCCGGCGACCGTCGCGTTCATGGACATCGACCCGCTGGAAGACCTGGCCGGCGCCGACGCGATCATCGACTGGGCCACGGGGCTCATCCTGACGGGCGGCGAGTGGTGGGCGCTGCGCGATGCCGAGGGCGACCTGGTGGGCACGGCCGGGGTCAACGTCCAGGAACGCGACCGGGGATCGCGGGGCGAGGTCTCCTACAACGTCCTTCGCGCGCGCTGGCGGCGCGGGGTGATGGCGGAGGTGCTCCCGGCGATATGCAACCACGCCCACGACGCCATGGGCCTGCATCGTCTCGAGGCCCTGGTCACGCCCGGCAACGTCGCCTCGGCCGCCCTGCTGCGGCGGTGCGGGTTTCGCCGGGAGGGGACCCTGCGGAGCTACGGGTTCTGGAAGGGCCGGTTCTGGGACCAGGAGCTCTACGCCCGGCTGGCGAGCGACCCGAAGCGTTAGAGTGCGAGATCCGGCGCGGTGAAGCCGCGGATGTCCGCCTCGATGGCCTGGGCGAGCGCGATGGTCCTGGAATCTCCGTGCAGCGGCCCGATCAGCTGGGCGCCCACCGGCAGGCCGGACGCGGTCGGCCCGACCGGAATCGCCGTGGCCGGGAGATGCAGGGCGGTCGCCAGCGATATCCAGTTCAGCATCGACGGATAGGCGATCGCCTGGCCGTTCGACATGGTGATCCGCCGCCGTCCGAAGGCGCGATGGTCGTGGGGGAAGGCCGCCACCGGGGTGATCGGCGCCAGGATCGCGTCATAGCGGTCGAACAGGGTTGAGACCTCGCGGCGCAGGCGGTTGCGCACGGCGTCGGCGGCCATCCACTCGCGGTGGGTGGCGGTGTAGGCCAGCGTCATGGCCGCGGTGGAGGTGGGCGCCGCGCCCCGGTTCATCTGCCAGCGGGCCCAGCCCCGCATCCGCTCCATGTTGCGGATCAGGCCGGGCGGCATGTCCTCGCCCAGCACGCCGCCCAGCAGGGTCTGGTAGGTCGCCATCAGGGTGGGACCATGGGCCGGCGAGGCGATCGTGGTCACCTCGGCGCCTGCCACCGCCAGGTCTGCGGCCAGACGCTCGATCACCGTGCGGACTTCAGGGTCCAGCGGGAAACTGGGCTCGTCGAGCCAAAGCGCGATCTTGGCGGTCTTCAGGTCGGCGGCCGGGGCCTTGGCGGCCATCGGCCCGTCCTCGATCACCGACAGGAGCAGGCGCAGATCCCGCGCCGAGCGCGCCATGGGCCCGACGACGTTCAGGTCCCGCTCGCTCCACGACCCCGGCGAAGGCGGCACATGGCCGTGCTGGTCCACGAGGCCCCAGGTCGGCTTGTGACTGTAGATCCCGCAGAAACTGGCCGGCACGCGCAGGCTGCCGCCGATGTCGGAGCCCACCTCCAGCGCGGTCACCCCTGCCGCCAGGGCCGCGGCGGCGCCGCCCGACGAGCCGCCCGGCGTACGTGCGAGGTCCCAGGGATTGTTGGTCGTGCCGTAGAGCGCGTTGAAGCTCTGCCAGTCGCCGGCCATCACCGGGGTGTTGGTCTTGCCCCAGATCACCGCGCCCTCGCGGCGCAGGTGCTTCACCGCCGAGGCGTCCTCCGCCTGCCGCCGCTTGAGGGCCGCCAGCCCTGAGGAGGCCGGCATGGCCAGGACGTCGAACGTGTCCTTCACCGTCATCGGCAGACCGGCGAGCAGGCCCACGTCCTCGCCACGGCCACGCAGTTCGTCGATCGCCTTGGCCCGTTCCATGCCGCGGTCAAGATCGACGGTGACGACAGCGTTCAGCACCCCGTGCGTCGCCTCGTGCCGCGCGAGCGCCGCTTTCAGCAGTTCGGCCGAAGAGACCTTCCCGGCGTTGAGGGCCGCGATCTGGTCGGTCGCGTCGCGGCCGATCAACTCGTCCATGTCCGGCCTAGGCATGCCCGGTGAAGCCTAGAACGTCCTGCATGTCGTAGAGCCCGGGCGGCTTGCCGGCGACCCAGGCCGCGGCGACCACGGCGCCGCGGGCGAACAGGCTGCGGTCGCGGGCCGAGTGGCTGAACGTCAGGATCTCATCTTCGGCGGCGAAGCTGACGCTGTGCTCGCCGACGATGCCGCCGGCTCGCATCACCGAAAAGCCGATCTCGCCGGTCGGCCGTGCGCCGGTGATGCCGTCGCGCGCGCGCCGCCCGGCGTTGGACAGCGACACGCCGCGACCGCTGGCCGCCGCATCGCCGAGCATCAGGGCGGTGCCGGACGGGGCGTCGACCTTGCGCCGGTGGTGCGCCTCGAAGATCTCGATGTCGTAGGCTTCGGGGCCGAGGCGCTGTGCGACCTGCTTCACCAGGCCCGCCATCAGGTTGACGCCCAGCGAGAAGTTGAAGGTCTGGACGATGGCGACCTTGGCCGACGCCGCCTTGATCTGCGCCAGCTGGTCCGCGTCGAGGCCCGTGGAGCCGATCACCAGGGCCGGACCGCCGCGCGCCGCGGCGGCCTTGGCCAGCGCGACCGACGCCGCGGGCGTGGTGAAATCAATCACCGCGTCGCTGGCGGCCAGCGCGGCGTCCTGGCTGACCAGGCCCTCGCCGGTGACGTCCGGCCGGTCGAACCTGGCCGCGATCACGAGCGCCGGGTCGGTCTCGGCGGAGGCGGCCACCGCGCGGCCCATGTAGCCAAGGGCGCCGGCGATGGCGATCCGGATCGGGGCGTTGGACAGGACGGTCTCTCCGGCGGGGGGCCACGCGAAACGCTAGTCTCGCGAGCCGACCCGCCGGGTCAACCGGCAATGCTTGCGGCTAGGCCGCCTGGAAGAGCGCCATCTCCTCGCCCATGGCGCGTGCGATGCTCGGACGGGCCTTGGCGCGCGCCACGAAGGCCGCGACGTTGGCGTAGGGCGAAAGATCCAGGTTCACGAATTGCGCCCAGTTCAGCACCACGGCCAGGTAGGCGTCGGCCACGGTGAAACGGTCGAGGAGCCAGTCGCGGCCCTCCAGATGCTTGTCGAGATAGCTGAGGCGCGTGGCGGCCTCCTCCCGTGCGAACGCCTTGGCGTCCGGTCCGGCCCGCGGGCTGAGCAGCAGATGGAAGACCCCGGTGTGGAGCTCGGTCCCGATGAAGTTCAGCCACTGCTGCAGCAGGCTGCGGTCGAAGCCGCCCGGCGCGAGACCGGCTTGGGGGAAACGGTCGCCCAGGTACTGCAGGATCGCGGCGTTCTCGGTCAGCACCTCGCCGTCGTCGGTGCGCAGCGCGGGCACCAGGCCCTTGGGGTTGATCTTGGCGTAGTCCGCGCCGTCGGCGGTGCGGCCGGCCTTGGTGTCGACGCGCTGGAAGTTCACCTCGCCGCCGGCCTCGTAGATCACGATCCGGCTGGCCATCGAACAGGCGAGGGGAGAGAAGAAAAGGTCCATGGTCAGGCTCCGTGGTTGATATTCGTACCGTTTCGCACAAAATGTGAGCGGTCAAGGATTCTTTGCGAAATGGTACAGAAAGAGCCCCAGGACGCGCCACGTCCTCGAGGACGACCCCGGAGCTTCGACGCCGGCGAGGTGCTGGAGAAGGCGCGCGGGGTGTTCTGGAACCTGGGCTACGCCGCCGCCTCGCTGGACGACATCGCCGCGGCCACAGGGCTGAACCGGCCCAGCCTCTACGCCGCGTTCGGCGACAAGCACGCGCTCTATATGCGGGCTCTGGAACAGACCCGGGCCGGAGCGGTGGCGGCCATGCGCGCGGTGATGGGCCGGGAGGGGCCGCTGCGCGAGGCCCTGGCCGCGCTCTTCGGCGCGGCGATCGAGGCCTACGTCTCGGGCGACGCCGGCCAGCGCGGCTGCTTCATCATCGGCACTGCGGTCACCCAGGCGGTGGACGACCCGGACGCCCGCGCCCTGCTCGCCGGCTTCGTGGCCGACGAGGACGAGGTGTTCCGCGAGCGCTTCGCCCGCTCGGCCAACGCACTGGCCCCCGGGCTCACGCCAGAGGCGGCGGCCGCCATGGCGACCGCCGCCCTGCACACCCTGGCGATCCGCGCGCGCACCGGGGGAAGCCGCGCGGAGCTGACCCGCGTCGCCGAGGCGGCGACCGGCCTTATCTGCGGGCCGGCCTAGGCCGCCACGCTCTCCGCCAGGCGGTCCCATTCGGTGTTCTGCACGCTGGGCCGGGCCTTCATGCGCTCGATCCAGCCCAGCAGCGGCGAGCCGGCCAGCATGTCGGCGCCCTCCGGCGTCTGGGCCAGGAAGTCCAGATGGCCGACGGCGAACAGGTCGGCCAGCGAGACCGCGTCGCCAGCGAGGTAGGTCTGGCCGCCGAGGATCCCTTCCAATGCCTGGACGCAGGTCTTGGCCATCGGAATGGCGTTGGCCACCGCCTCTTCGTCCACCGGCATGCCGAACTTCGGCTTAACCACCCGGTTGAAGCTGATGCCGCCGCTGATCGAGGGCATGACGTACCAGTCGACGATGTTCATCACCTGGTCCATGCGTGCGGCCTGGCGCGGGTCGGCCGGCGTCAGCGACGGGCCGTCGAACGCCCGGTCGATGTAGCGGGCGATGGCCTGGGCCTCATAGAGCTTGAAGTCGCCGTGCTCGATGGTCGGCAGCCGGCCGAACGGGTTCATCGCCAGATAGTCCGGCGTCTTGTTGGCGCCGCTTCCGAAGGCCATGGCGGCCAGACGATAGGAAACGCCCTTTTCCTCGCAGACCAGCAGGGGCTTGCGCACGTAGGGGCTTCCGGGAATGCCGTGAACGATAATCTGGGTCACTGAAATCTCCTTTCCTCTTGCCTTTAAGTTGAAGCTCAGCCGCCCACCGCGGCTACGTAGTTGTCCAGGATGAGGCCCCAGCCGGTGTTCATGCCGGCGCGCAGCTGCAGGGCCGCCTCGCCGTCGCCGAGGCGCTCGAGATGGCGGTGCTCGAAGTCGACCCGGGTGACGCCCTGGCCCTCAGCCGTGAAGCGCACCTCGACTTCGGTCAGCAGGTCGGGGTCGTAGGTGAACTGGCCATTGAGCCGCCACGCCAGGACCAGGCGTCCGGGCGGTTCCCAGGCCAGCACGTCGCCCCAAGAGGCTTCGGTCCCGTCTTCCAGCAGGCCGTACCAGCGCCCGCCGGCCCGAGGCTCGATCACCGCCTGCTTCAGGGGCGAGTCCCCCACCGAGTGGCTCTTCGGCCACCAGCGGCCGTGGCCGTCGGTGAACACGGCGAAGGCTTTCTCCGGCGTAGCCGGCACCGTGAACGACTTCACGATGGGCGCGGGCTTGATCGTCTGGCTCATGGCTTGTCCCCCTCATCTTGCGTGTCTTGGGCGTCCTGCGTGGCCTGGCGCTCGACCTCGGCCTTGAAGGCGTCGAGCGCCACATCCCAGAACTGGTCGAGCCAGGCGCGGATCTGGCCGAGGCCCCGCGGGTCGATCTGATAGACGCGACGCGCGCCGTCCGGCCGATCGGTCACCAATCCGGCCTCTTTGAGCACCTTCAGGTGCTGCGACACCGCCGGGCGGCTGACCGGCATGTCGTTCGCCAGATCCCCCACGGCGCGCGGCCCGCGCGACAGGCGTTCGAACACCTCCCGGCGGGTCGGATCGGCTAGGGCGGCAAAGGCTTTTGCGTTAGTCATGCCTTACCGTAAGCGATGACTAACGTCTTTGTCAACAGCCCCGACGGCGGAAGCGCAAGAGCTCCCGCCGCCTGGCGGCGCGCCTACTTCTTGGCGGGCAGCATCTTCTTGATCTCGGCCTGAGTGGCGTTGATCGAGGCCACCCCGTCCTTCACGCCGAGCTTGTCGGTGTCCACGTTGAAGGTGTCGGCGCCCATGGAAATGGTGGCCACCGTGCCCTTCACCGACTTCACCTCGCCGATCAGGACGCCGGTGTTGTCCTTCACCGACATGCCGCTCATCACCGTGGCGTTGGCCCCGGCGTTGGCCGAGGCGTCCGTGCCGGCGGCCGGCGCGGCTTGAGTCGTCGTCGTGGTCGTCGCAGCCGGAGCGGTGGCGGCGGCTGGCGGGGCGGCGGCGGTCGTGGTGGTCGTTACGGCGGCCGGGGCCGCGGCCGAGGCAGGCGCCGTCGTGGTGGTTGTGGTGGTCGCGGCAGGCTTGGACGCCGTGGTCTTGGCCGCCGGCGCCTGGGCCAGGGCCGGCCCGCTGAGCGCCAGGACGGCGGCGATAGAGGTCAGGGCTAGGATCTTGTGCATCGAATGCTCTCCCGTTTGCTAGCCCCCCAGGCCAGGACCAACACCCGCCGCCACCGAACGTTCCGCCGGGGCGCCGCCGGCTTCCGGCCAGCCAAGCTCGACCAAGGTTGTTTCGACGGTCCCGGGTCTGTACGTTCGAACCCTCATCGCAACCGACGCCATTTGGGGACCCGCCGCCGCCATGAGCGACGCCGAGAAACGCACCTTTACCGACGAGGAAGCCCTGGCTTTCCATCGGCATCCGACGCCCGGAAAGATCGCGATCGCCGCGACCAAGCCCATGGCGACCCAGCGGGACCTGAGCCTGGCCTACTCGCCGGGCGTCGCCGTGCCTGTGCTGGCCATCGCGAAGGACCCTGACCTCGTCTACGAGTACACGTCCAAGGGCAACATGGTGGCGGTGGTGTCGAACGGCACCGCGATCCTGGGCCTCGGCGACCTCGGTCCCCTGGCGGCCAAGCCGGTGATGGAAGGCAAGGGCGTCCTCTTCAAACGCTTCGCCGACGTCGACGCCATCGACATCGAGATCACCGCCACCGACCCGGACGAGATCATCACCGTGGTCCGCAACATCGGGCCGACCTTCGGCGGGATCAACCTGGAGGACATCAAGTCTCCGGAGTGCTTCATCGTCGAGTCGGCGCTGCAGGAGCTCATGGACATTCCGGTGTTCCATGACGACCAGCACGGCACGGCGATCATCTCGGCCGCCGGCCTGATCAACGTCTGCCATCTGACCGGCCGCGAGCTGAAGGACATCAAGGTGGTGCTGAACGGCCCGGGCGCCGCCGGCATCGCCACGCTCGACCTGCTGAAGGCCATGGGCGTGCCGCACGACAACTGCATCGCCGTCGACACCAAGGGCGTGGTCTATCGCGGCCGCGCCGAGTCCATGAACCAGTGGAAGTCGGCCCACGCCGTCGAGACCGACAAGCGGACCCTGCAGGACGCGCTGACCGGCGCCGACGTGTTGATCGCCACCTCGGTAAAGGGCGCGATCACCCAGGCTGACGTCAAGCTGATGGCCCCCAATCCGGTGATCTTCGCCATGGCCAACCCCGATCCGGAGATCCGGCCGGAAGAGGTCTATGCAGTGCGCCCCGACGCCATCGTCGCCACCGGCCGCAGCGACTATCCGAACCAGGTCAACAACGTCCTGGGGTTCCCCTACATCTTCCGCGGCGCGCTGGATGTGCGCGCGCGGCGCGTGAACATGGAAATGAAGATCGCCTGCGCCAACGCGCTGGCGATGCTGGCGCGCGAGGACGTCCCCGACGAGGTCGCCGCGGCCTACCATGGCGTGCAGCTGAAGTTCGGCCCGCAGTACATCATCCCGACGCCGTTCGATCCGCGGCTGATCTGGTACATCCCGCCGTTCATCGCCCAGGCGGCGATGGACACCGGCGTGGCGCGCAAGCCGATCGAGGACATGGACGCCTACCGCGCCAGCCTCGCCCAGCGCCTCGATCCCACCGCGGCCTTTCTGCAGAAGCTGCAGGGTGCGGTTCTGTCGGCGCCCAAGAAGCGCATCGTCTTCACCGAGGGCGAGGAGCCCAGCGTCATTCGCGCCGCCTACGCCTTCCAGAACGCAGGCCTCGGCACGCCCATCCTGATCGGCCGCGAGGAACTGGTGCATGAGAACATGCACGCCGTCGGCCTCGACCCGGCCGAGGTGAAGCTGGAAATCCTCAACGCGCGCCTGTCGCATCGCAATCAAGCCTATGTGGACCACCTCTACGAGCGGCTGCAGCGCATCGGCTATCTGCGCCGCGACGTGCAGCGGCTGATCAACCAGGACCGCAACGCCTTCGGCGCGTCCATGGTGGCCATGGGCGACGCCGACGGCATGGTCACCGGCGTGACGCGCGCCTTCGACCAGGTGCTGGAAGAGGTGCTTCAGGTCGTCGACTGCGCGCCCGGCGGACGGATCATCGGCATGAGCGTGGTGCTCGCCAAGGGCCGCACCCTGTTCATCGCCGACACCTCGATCACCGAGATGCCGGAAGCCGAGGACCTGGTGGAGATCGCCCAGGAGGCGGCCCGCGCCGTGCGGGTGCTGGGCTATGAGCCGCGGGTAGCCTTCATGAGCTACTCCACCTTCGGCAATCCCATGGGCCTGCGCTCCGACAAGGTCCGCGAAGCCGTGGCCATGCTCGACGAGATGGATGGCGTCGACTTCGAGTACGAGGGCGAGATGCCGCCGGAGCTCGCCCTGGAGCCGGAAACCCGGGGCAACTACCCGTTCATGCGCCTGACCGGACCGGCCAATGTGCTGATCATGCCGGCGGTGCATTCGGCGGCGATCTCGACCCAGCTGATCCAGTCGCTGGGCGGGGCCACGGTGATCGGCCCGATCCTGCTGGGCCTCGACCACGCCGTGCAGATCTGCCCGCTCTCCGCCTCGGTCTCCAAGATCCTGCAGATGGCCACGGTCTGCGCCTACGAGCGCCAGCTGACGGAGACCGAGAGCTGATGCGGATGGCCCATCGCCTTCTGAGCTAGACCGCGCGCCATTCGGGCGGGCGGTTTCGTCCCCCCGATTGGAGCGTGAAATGACTTCCGCCTTTAGTCTCGGCATCGACTTCGGCACGACCAACACCGTCGTGGCGCTCGCCGACGCGAGCGGGCCCGCGCACCTGGTGAAGTTCCCAGCGCCGGAAGGTGAGCTCTTCGCCTTCCGAAGTTGCCTCTCGTTCTTCGCGCCGCCGGAAAAGCCCAACGACCGCACCATCGCCGCAGGGCCCTGGGCCATCGAGGCCTATGTGGAGGACCCGGCCGAAACGCGCTTCATCCAGTCGTTCAAGTCGTTCGCGGCCAGCGACAACTTCACCGAGACCCAGGTGCTCGGCCGCCGCTTCCAGTTCGAGGATCTGCTCTCGACGTTCCTGCTGAAGCTGCGCGCCTATGCCGACGCCGGCATGGCCGAACTGCCGACCCGCGTCATCGTCGGCCGCCCGGTGACCTTCGCCGGCGCCGCGCCCAACGAGGCCACCGCGCTCGGCCGCTATGAGACCGCCTTCGAACGGATGGGCTTCACCGACATCCTCTATGCCTACGAGCCGGTGGGCGCGGCCTTCTTCTTCGCCCGCGAGCTCACCCACGACGCCACCGTGCTGGTGGGCGACTTCGGCGGTGGCACCTCGGACTTCTCGATCATCCGCTTCGAACGGCACGCGGGCGAGATCCGCGCCGTGCCGCTGGGCCGCTCCGGCGTGGGCGTGGCGGGCGACGCCTTCGACTACCGGATCATCGACAACCTGGTCTCGCCGGCGCTCGGCAAGGGCTCTAGCTATTCCAGCTTCGGCAAGACCCTGCCGATCCCCAATCGCTACTACTCCGCCTTCGCCCGCTGGGATCAGCTGGCCCTGATGCGCGCCAGCCGCGACATGCGTGAGATCCGCGCCCTGGTCCGCGAGGCCGTCGAGCCGGAGAAGATCCAGCGCCTCGTCGAGACCCTCGACGAAAACTACGGCTACCAGCTCTACCGCTCGATCAGCCGCCTGAAGGAGGCGCTGTCCGCGCAGGACGCCGCCGAATTTCAGTTCGAGGCCGGCTCGATCTCGCTGAAGGGCGGGGTCAGGCGCGCGACCTTCGAAGGGTGGATCGCCCCCGAACTCGCCCGCATCGAGGCCGCCGTCGACGCGGCGCTGGCCGACGCCAACCTGACGCCCGGCCAGGTCGACCGCATCTTCCTGACCGGCGGCTCGTCCCTGGTGCCGGCGGTCCGCGCGATCTTCCACCGCCGCTTCGACCCCTCGAGGATCGAGACGGGCGCGGAGCTGGAATCCATCGCGTCGGGCCTTGCCCTGATGGGCCGCGAACGCGACCTTTCGCGCTGGACGACGCGATCTTCGGAGGCCGCATGACCGGCTACGTCGCCCTGCTGCGCGCCGTGAATGTCGGCGGCACGGGCAAGCTGCCGATGGACGACCTGAGGGCGCTTTGCGAGGCCGCCGGCTTCGAAAAGGTCCGCACCTATATCGCCAGCGGCAATGTGGTGTTCGAAAGCAACCGCACGGAAGCCCAGGTGAAGGCCGCCCTGGAAACGGCGCTGCACGGCTATGCGGGCAAACCGGTGGGCGTCTGCGTCCGCACCGCCGCGGAGATCGCCGCCGTGCGTGACGACGATCCGTTCCCCGAGGCGCCGCGCAATCGCACCGTAGCGATCTTCCTGGACCAACCTCCGCCGCCCGACGCCCTGGAGCATGCCGTGGGGCGGCAGGGCGAGCAGATGGCGCTGGGCCTGCGGGAAATCTACGTCCTCTACGACGAAGGCATGGGCCAATCGAAGCTGCGCATTCCGGCGGCCAAGACCGGGACCGCGCGCAACCTCAATACCGTGGCCAAGCTCGCCGCCATGGCGGCCGAACTTTAGGGCAAGCCGCTCGCACCGGGCGTCGGCTCACTTCGTGAGCGTCGGGCTGTCCAGGTCCAGCTTGTCGACGGGGATCACCTCCGCCTCCGGCCGCTTGGCCTTCAGAGCGGGCGCGAAGCTCTTGGCGTCGCCGGCGATGATCACGCTGGCGCCCGCCGGATCCATGATCCGCTTGGCGAAGGCCTGCACCTGGGCCGGCGTCACCGCCTCGACCTTGGCGGTGTAGCGGGTGACCTCGTCCAGCGGCACGCCGTAGAGCGCCAGCGAGCCCAGGATGTTCGCCAACCCTTCGGTGGTCGCCAACCGGCGGCCGTAGCTGCCGACCAGGGTCGACTGGCGCGCCTTCAGTTCGTCGGCGGTGGGCGGGCTCGCCTCCATGGCCTTCACCTGCTCGTCGATCAGGTCCAGCACCTGCGGCGCGGACTCGTTCTTGGTCTGGGCCGCGGCGCGGAACGAGCCTGTGGTGCGGTTGGCCGACAGGTTCGACGAGGCGCTGTAGGACAGCCCGCGCTTGATGCGGATCTCCAGGTTCAGTCGCGAGGAGTAGCCGCCGCCCAGGATCGTGTTGGCGACGATCCCCGGATAGTAGTCGGGGTCGCTGCGCGGGATGCCGGGCTTGACCAGGTTCACCGCGGCCTGGCCGGTGTCCGGCAGGTCGATGACGATGGTGCGGCCCTTGGGCGCCGGACGGATCGTCGGCGCGGGCGGCAGCGGCGCCGCCGGCTTCGCCCAGCCGCCGAACGCCTTTTCGGCGAGCGCGAAGCCCTGCTCGGCGGTGATGTCGCCGGTCAGCACGAGGATGGCGTTGTCCGGGCGGTACCAGACCGTGTGCAGGGCAGACAGGTCGGCCGGCTTCAGCTTGGCGACCGAGCCCGGCGTGCCGGTGGAGACATGGCCGAAGGCGGTGCCGGCGAACACCACGGGGGCTGCGGCGAAGGCCGAGACCTGGCCCGGCTCCTGGTAGGCGACCCGCAGGCCGTCCAGCGACTGGGCCCGCTGGCGCTCCAGTTCCTCGGCGGCGAAGGCCGGGTTGCGCACCACGTCGGCCATGATCGCCATGCCGGTGGCCAGCTTGTCCGGCATCACGTTCAGGCTGATGGACGACGCCTCAAGGCTGGCGCTGGATTCCAGCGTCGCGCCCAGCGCCTCGGTCTGCCGCGCGATCTGTTGGGCGGAACGGGTCTTGGTGCCCTCGGTCAGCATGTCGGCGGTCATGCCCGCCGCGCCGGCCAGCCCCGCAGGGTCGGCCCAGGCGCCGGTGCGCAGCGTAAGCTCCGCGCTCACCAGCGGCAGGTCCGACGAGCGCGCCACGATCACGCGCAGGCCGTTGGCCAGGATCTTTTCCGCGGGCTTCGGCAGCACCGGCTGAACCGGCGTCCCGATGGGCGGCAGCGCCTGGCGCTGGCCCTCGGGCGCGAGGCTGAACACCGGGCCGGTGTAGGTCGTCACCGTCTTGGGCGGCGTCGGGACGGCCGGCGCGGCCTCGCCTTTCGGCCGCGCGCTCTCCGGGCGGTAACGGATGGTCATGCGTCGCTGCGGGTCGAGGTATTTCCGCGCCACGCGCTGAACGTCGGCAGCGGACACGGCCTGCAAGTCGGCCAGTTCGGTGTTGGCCTTGCCCGCGTCGCCGTTGATCCGCAACGCGTAGCCCAGCGCGAAGCCGCGCCCATCGATGGTCTCGCGCTCGCGGAGCTTTCCGGCCACCAGCTCGTTCTTGGCCTCGTCCAGCTCCGCCTTGGTCGGCGCCGCCTTGCGAAGCGCCTCCACCTGCGCCAGCAGGGCGGTCTCGCCCTCGGCGATCGTGTGGCCCGAGGCCATCACCGCGCCGACCATGAAGTTGCCCGGCTGCGCCGGCAGGTCGGCGTTGGAATAGATCTCCGCGGCGATCTGCTTGTCGTAGACCAGGCTGTCGTAGAGCCGGGACGACTTGCCGCCCGACAGGATCGCGTCGAGCACCTTCATCGCCGGCGCATCGGGATCGGACGCCCTCGGCCCCAGCCAGGTCACCGCCACCGCCGGCAGCGGCACGTTAGGCCCATAGCCGTCATAGACGCCGGGCCCCGTGCGCGGCGGCTCGACCGCGCTCACCCGCCGGATCGGCGTCTCGGGATGCTTCAGCGGCGCCAGATATTTGTCGATCCATGCGTTGAGCTGGGCTTCGTCATAGTTGCCCACCACGATCAGGGCGGCGTTGTCGGGACGATAGTAGGCTTCGTGGAAGGCGCGGACGTCGTCCAGGGTCGCGGCGTCGAGTTCCTCGATCGAGCCAATGCCAGGGCGATGGTAGGGATGGGTCTGGTAGGTCGCCTGCGGGACGTAGAGGGCGAAGAGGCGGCCGTAGGGCGAGGCCAGCACGCGCTGGCGCAGCTCCTCCTTCACCACGTCGCGCTCGGACTTGAAGTCCTCGTCGTCGATGACCAACGCGCCCATCCGCTCGGCCTCCGCCCAGAGCAGCCGCTCCAGATGGCTGGCCGGGACGACCTCGTAGTAGTTGGTGAAGTCGTCGTAGGTCGACGCATTGTTCAGCCCGCCCACGTCCTCGGTCAGCCGGTCGAAGCTTTCCGCCGGCAGGTCCTTGGTGGCCTTGAACATCATGTGCTCAAAGAGGTGGGCGAAGCCCGAGCGGCCGGCCGGATCGTCCTTCGAGCCGACCCCGTACCAGACCTGCACGGTGACGTTCGGCGTGGTGCGGTCGAGCGAGGTGTAGACCTGCAGCCCGTTGGCCAGGGTCCGCTGCTTGTAGACGATCGGCGGCACGACGCTGGTCTTTGCGCTCGACTTGGCGGGGGTCGCTTTCGCGGGCGCCATTTTCGCCGCCAGGACGGGCGCGGCGAACGCGCAGGTCAGGGAAAGGGCGAGGACGCCGAGGGTCTTGCCGATCATGGTCGCTTCCGGAACGCGAAGAGGTGAGCGACCCTAGCACCGCTCGCCACCGCCGGAAGCTTACGAGCTTGTCATGAAGCGCCTCAGCGCCAGGGCAGGTCGCGCTCGCGGACCAGGTCGACGCCGGGCGGTTCGAACCCCAGGCGCGCGCAGAGGTCGGCATAGTCGGCCTCGCTCAGCGACGGCTCCGCGGACTGCTTCATGATCGCCAGGAAGACCTCGGCCGGCGAGTTGGCCCGGATCGCGTCCAGCAGCGCGACGCGCTCGTCCTGCGTCGCCGCCGGGATCATGAACCGCCCGTAGGCGATCTTCTGTTCGGCCGGGATGGAGCCGACGATGCGGTCCTCGATCCCCGCCAGCTCGGCGTTGGTGAAGAGGCTCTGCAGGATCGGCAGGATCAGCTGCTCCTCCTCGGCCATGTGGTCGAAGTCCTCGGCCATCGCCAGGGAGTAGGCGAGATAGAGCTGCTTCATGAACGGCCCGCGCGCCTCGGGGTAGGTGGCTTCGACCTGGCCGATCAGGGCCTCGATGTCTTCCGAGGTCCGGCGGAACCGCTGGTGGCCCTGGGCCAGGCGCGCGCTGGCGCCGGGGGCGCGGGCCTCGAGCGCGGTGTGCACCCAGCGGTCCTCGTTCTCCATGTGATGTTCGGCCAGGTGCAGCAGGCTCACCAAGTCGTCGACCAGCTGAGTCAGGGCCTCGGTGTCGCGGCCGTCGCAGGCGCCCAGGCGCACCAGCATCTGGCTCTGGGCGAACCGCAGGCCCTTGTGGACGGGGCCATAGAAGTCGTGGGTCGCGGTGGGCTTGGGCTTGACGAGGGACATCGGGTCTCTCCTGCGCCGGCGCGGAAAACCGGCCTGGTTTTGTCATCGGGATGGCGCAGATACGGGCGATATTGCAGCGCATCAATCACAGCTCTTGCAGGCTGGTTCTGCGCAATTGCAGAATGGGCGCATGTTCGACTGGAACGACCTGAAGGCCTTCCTGGCCGTCGCCCGTGGCGGATCGACCCTGGCCGCGGCCAAGGCGCTGGGCGTCAACCAGACCACGGTGGCGCGCCGGGTCGAGGGCCTGGAGACGGCGCTCGGCCTGAAGCTGTTCGAACGCGGCCAGACCGGCAGCCGCCTGACCGAGGCCGGCCGCGACCTGATGGCCGAGGCCGAAAAGGTCGAGCAGGCCTCCACCGCCTTCGGCAGCCGCGCCGCGTCGCACCAGCGCGGCCTGCAAGGGTCGCTCAGGATCACCTGCACCGAGATCGTCGCCAACAGCATGCTGTCGCCGGCGCTGGCGGAGTTCCACCAGCACCACCCGGAAATCCAGATCGACCTGATCCTCTCCGACAAGATGCTCGACATCGAGGCCGGCGAGGCGGACCTGGCGATCCGCACCGGCGAACAGATGCCGGCCTCGGACCTGCTGGCCCGCAAGCTCATCGACTACGATTTCGCGCTCTACTGCAGCCGTGACTACGCCGCGCGACGCGGCGTGCCGCCGTCGCTGGATGAGCTGGGCGACCACGACCTGATCGGCGGTGAAGGCTCGGGCGGGGACCTGCCCGGCATGGCCTGGATGTTCCGGCGGGTGGGCGGCAAGACGCCGGTCGTGCGCTCCAACACCATGACCAGCCTGATGCATGCGGTGCTGGCCGGCCTCGGCATCGCGCCGCTGCCGGTGATCGTCGCCGACGCCAACCCGAGCCTGGTCCGCTGCTCAGGCGTGATCGCCGAGGTGCAGGCCCACTCCTGGATCGTCGTGCGGCGCGAGGTGAAGGACCTGCCGCGCATCCGCGCCTTCATAGATTTCCTGGCGCCGTGGGTGCAGCGCGACGCCAAGGTGCGGACCGAGCACAACCGCAAGGTCCGCGAGGCGGCGGGCGACCCCGGCGCGCCTTCGATCAGCTCGCCAGCCTGACCAGCATCTTGCCGGCGTTCTGACCGGCCATGAGCCCGATCAGGGCGTCGGGCGCGGCGGCGATGCCTTCGCGGACGGTCTCCTGGTACTTGACCTTCCCGTCCTTCAGCCACCCGGCCATGTCGCGCTGGAAGTCGGCGTAGAGATGCATGAAGTCCGGCGCCACGAAGCCGCGCAGCATGACCCGCGAATAGATGATGTTCGACAGGTTGCCGACGTTGGAATGGCCGGAGTTGTAGCCGGAGATGAAGCCGCATACCGGGATGCGCCCCAGCGTGTTCATGCGCCTGAGCGCCGCTTCCAGGTGCTCGCCGCCGACGTTGTCGAAATAGACGTCGAGACCCTTGGGCGTCGCCTCTTCCAGGGCCTTCTTGATCGGCTGGGCCTTGTAGTTGATCACCGCGTCCAGACCGACCTCGTCGCGCAGCCAGGCGGCCTTGGCGTCATCGCCGGTGGACCCGACCACGTGGCAGCCCTTGATCTTGGCGATCTGAGCAGCGACGGAGCCCACGGCGCCGGCGGCGGTGGAGACGAACACCTGCTCGCCGTCCTTCAGTTGGCCGATGTGCAACAGGCCGCCGTAGGCGGTGAAGCCGGTGCCGCCCAGCGCATGCATGTGGACCGTCAGCGGCAGGTCCGGATCGGGCGCGAGTTTGCTCAGCCCCTTGCCGTCGGAGGTGAAGTACTCGCGGAACCCCAGCCGGTTCGACACCAGGTCGCCCACCGCAAAGGCGTCGCTCTTGGACTGAACCACGCGGCCCAGCGCCCCGCCCATCATGGCCTCGTCCAGCGCCTGGCCGGCGGTGAGCCTGGGCCGCATCGCCGGGTCCACGGACATCAGCAGGTTCTGCACCAGCACCTCGCCGTCCGCCGCGTCGCCGACCTCGCGCTCCACCAGGGCGAAGTTCTCAGGCGTCGGCGGGCCGCTCGGGCGCGACACGAGATGGATCTCACGGCTCTTGGGCATGGGGCGTCTCCGGAAATGCTTTTCTGAAATGCCGGCCACCCTAGCCGATGGCGTCACCCCAATCGAGGCGTCGCGCCACGGCGAACGCGGCCTTGTCGCGCTTGCCGACGACGCGGTGCTCCACGCCATCCGGCGTGCAGAGCTTCAGCTCGATCCCTGGCTTGCCGGTGCGCGGGGACGCGATGACCCGAGCGGTCGGCGGGGCGCTCGCCACGCCGGGCCGCGCGGCGATCAGGTAGCTGAAGCGTTCGTCCTCGAAGGGGACCTCGGCGCCCTTGGCCAGTCGGTGGTCGCGGCTGCGCGGCAGGCGAACGCTGAAGTGACACCAGTCGTCGCCGACCAGAGGGCAGGCTCGCGCGTGTGGGCAAGGCGCCAGCACCTGCGCACCGGCCTCGATCAGCGCCGCCCGCGCGGCGAGGATACGGCCGTAGCCGGCGGGTGTCCCGGGCTCGACCAGGGCCAGCACGCCCTCACAGGCGTCCCACAGGCCGCTCACCGTCGCGCCTTGCCGCTCTGGCGCGATCTCGGCCAGGGCGTAGCTGGCGACCACGAGTTCGGCCTTGGGCCAGGACCCCGCAGCCGCCAGGTCGGCGCGCTCGGCCCGCGCCGCTTGCAGGGCCGCCGGCCCCAGCTCGGCGAACCGCGCCGCCAGAGCCAGGAAGATGGGGTTCGCGTCGATCCATGTCGCCGAGGCCAGTCCCGGCCAGGTCTCCAGCGCCGCCCAGCTCGCCGCGCCCGTGCCGACCCCGGCGTCGAGCAGGCTCGCGGGCGCGAAGCCCGGCGCCATCCGCGCAGCCTCGGCCAGGGCCGAGGCGCAGGCGGCGTAGGTGGCCGGCAGTCGGGTGATCGCATAGGCCAGGGCGTCGTCGGCCTCGCGGATCACCGCCGCCGAACCCTGCCCGGCGCGATAGGCGTCAGACGTCCTGGCCGCCCGTTCAGCCAGGCCCTTGCGGGACACGCCCTCCAGAGCGCGATCAAGGGCCGCGCGCAGAGGCGCCGGCAGGGCGACCATCATTGCGCCCGCGCCATGGCCTCACGCCGCAGCGCCAGCAGCGCCTGGGGCACGTCGTGGCGCAGCGCGATCCGCGCCACCCAGCCGGGCACGGAGAAGGGCGCGGCCACGCGGGCCTCGTAGGTCACCCGGACGCCATCGCCGTGCGGGGTCAACCGCCACTCGCCCTCCAGCACCGCCAGGTCGCCGCCTGTGCGGTGGAACGTCATCTTCAGCGGCGCATCGAAATCCTCGCGGAACACGGTGCGCACCGAGGGGATGAAGGTCATCCGGCTGACCTGTTCGCGGATGTCCCAGCGCCCCTGCGGATCGCGGTCAAGGATGCGGCAGCTCTTCAGGTTGTCGACCATCCTGGGGGCCAGCGCGCAGTCGGTCATCACCGACCAGACGGCGGCCGGTGGCGCGGCGATGTCGATCGCCGCCCGGATCATGCCGGAGGACCCGTCCGCGTCGGGCCGGACCTCGGCATAGGGCTTGCCGCGATCGAGCACGGCCCGCGCCTCGGGCGTCAGGTCCATGGCCCACGCGGGGCCCGCAGCCGCCAGGACGGCGAGGATCAGGAAGAACCGCACACCCGTTAATACACCTCAGGCCGGCGTCGGTTTCTTCAGCAGCTCATCCAGCACGCCGGGATCGGACAGCTGGCCCGGATCGCCGAGGTCCCCCACGTCGCCCACCGCCACCTTGCGCAGGATCCGCCGCGCCAGGTGCCCCGCCTTGGTCCGCGGCAGGGCCGCGACGAACTGGAGGGTCGCGGGCACCGCGTCCGGCCCCACCTCGCGGCGCACCAGGCCTTTCAGTTCGGCGGCCATGAAGTCGGTGGGGCGCGCGTCGGGGGCCAGCACCACGAAGGCGTGGACGCCGTCGCTCCCGGCCACGCAGGCCGCCTCCAGCACGCCGTCCGCCGACTCCATGATCGCCTCGATCTCGCCGGCGGAGATCTTGTGGCCGCCGACCTCGATGATGTCCGGGGCGCTGTCGTCGGCGCGGTTGCGCACCAGGTCGTCGACCACGCTGGGATCCGCGAGCGTCGAGGTGTCGCCGAGGTTGGCGATGTCGCCCTCGGCCACCTTCCTGAGGATTCGGCGCATGATCTTGCCGGATCGAGTCTTCGGCAGACCCGGCGCGAACTGGATCACGTCGGGCGAGGCGAACGGCCCGATCTCGCGGCGGACCCAGTTGCGCAGCTCCGGCTCCAGCTGCGCCGTCGCCTTCACGTCGGCCTTCAGCGTCACGTAGCAGTAGATGCCCTGGCCCTTGATCTCGTGCGGATAGCCGACCACCGCGGCCTCGGCGACCGCCGCGTGGCCCACCAGCGCGCTCTCGATCTCGGCGGTGCCCAGCCGGTGGCCGGAGACGTTGATCACGTCGTCCACCCGCCCGGTGATCCAGTAGTAACCGTCGCTGTCACGGCGGGCGCCGTCGCCGGTGAAGTACTTGCCGGGATAGGTGGTGAAGTAGGTGGTGATGAACCGCTCATGGTCACCGTAGACCGTGCGCATCATCCCGGGCCATGAGTCGGTCAGGCAGAGGTTCCCGCTGATCGCGCCCTCCAGCACCTTGCCCTCGGCGTCGACCAGCTGGGCCTTCACGCCCGGAAGCGGCTTGGTGCAGGAGCCGGGCTTCAGGGGCGTCGCGCCCGGCAAGGGACTCATCAGGCAGGCGCCGGTCTCGGTCTGCCACCAGGTGTCGACGATGGGGCAACGCTCCTCGCCCACCACGCGGTGGTACCAGAGCCAGGCTTCCGGGTTGATCGGCTCGCCCACCGTGCCCAGGAGGCGGATGCTCGAGCGTGAGGTGCGCGTCACCGGCGCGTCGCCCTCGCGCATCAGGGCGCGGATCGCGGTGGGCGCCGTGTAGAAGATCTCCACCTTGTGCTTGTCGCAGACCTCCCAGAACCGCGAGGAGGTCGGAAAGTTGGGCACGCCCTCGAACATCACCGAGGTCGCCGCATTGGCCAGCGGGCCGTAGACCACATAGCTGTGGCCGGTCACCCAGCCCACGTCGGCCGTGCACCAGAAGACCTCGCCCGGGCGATAGTCGAACACCAGCTCGTGGGTGTGGCTGGCCCAGACCAAGTAGCCGCCCGTGGTGTGCAGCACGCCCTTGGGCTTTCCGGTCGAGCCGGAGGTGTAGAGGATGAACAGCGGGTCCTCGGCGTTCATCGGCTCGGGGTCGCACTGGTCGGAGACCGTGGCCTTCACGTCGGAATAGAAGACGTCGCGCCCGTCGGTCATCGGCACGTCGGCCCGGGTGCGGCGCACCACGATCACGTCGGTCACGCCCGGACAGCTCGCCAGCGCCTCGTCGACGTTCTTCTTCAAGGGTACGGGCTTGCCCCCACGCAGCCCCTCGTCGGCGGTGATGACGATCTTCGAGTCGCAGTCCTGGATGCGCCCGGCGATCGAGTCCGGCGAGAAGCCGCCGAAGATCACCGAATGGATCGCCCCGATACGCGCGCAGGCCAGCATGGCGTAGGCCGCCTGGGGGATCATCGGCAGGTAGATGGTGACCCGGTCGCCCTTCTTGACGCCCTTGGCCTTGAGCACATTGGCCATGCGGCAGACTTCGGAGTGCAGCTGGCCGTAGGTGATCTGGTCGCTGATCGAGCCGTCGTCGCTCTCCCAGATGAAGGCCACCTGCTCGGCGCGATGCGGCAAATGCCGGTCGATGCAGTTGACCGAGACGTTCAGCACGCCGTCGGCGAACCACTTCACCCGGAAATCCTTGGCGTCGAAGGAGACGTCCTTCACCTGGGTGAAGGGCTTCATCCAGTCGAGCCGCTTGGCCACATCCGTCCAGTAGCCGTCGGGGTCGGCCTCCACGCGGGCCACGGCGGCGTCATAGCCCGCGGCGTCCATCAGGGCGCGCTTGGCCCAGGCCTCGGGAACCGGAAAGACTTCGTTGTCGGACACCGCGCGCACTCCGGATGGATAAGTCCCGAGCCAGTATGCGGAGAGCCCCGGTCGGCGCAACAAGCTGGGTTGGCCCAGCTTGCCGGAATCCCCGGGCGCGGCCATGGTCCGGCGCATGCTCAAGAAGGGTCCGGCCGCCGCGTTCCTGGCGATATCGCTCGCGCTTTGCGGCTGCAGTCTGGACGTCCGCGCCGACGCCTCGCGGGGGATCGCGCGCTTCTTCGACGCCGTCCACAAGGGGGACCGCAAGGCCTTCGAAGCCGCCATCGACCGCCCGGCGCTGCGGTCGGACCTGCGCGACCAGCTGGCCACGCTTGGCAAGGCCAACGCCCTCGACGTGGGCGAAGGCGCCTCGGAGTTCGCGCTGGACCGGATGATCACACCCGGCGCCTTCCAGCCTGTGGAGGCCCGCACCGGCCGCCTCCTGCCGGTCGCCCCGACCGCCGCCCAGATCGCGCTCACCATGAAGGTCCGCGACAAGACCCACGTCTGCGTGACCGATCCGGGGAAGGACCGCTGCGTCCTGACCTTCGCCAAGCGCGGCCTGACCTGGCGGCTGGTGGCCATGCAGGCCACCGACCTGAGGATCGAGGTTCCGGCCGCGCCAACCAAGGCCAATGGCAAGGGCAAGTGACGCTGGCTCTGGAGCGAGCGGGCGGCTAAGCCGGGAGGGCGTTCCGCGAGAGGCCCCCATGCTGCTGCACCTGTCGACCTGGCAAGAGATCGATGACTACCTGAAGCGCTCGAAGACTGTGGTGATCCCCATCGGTTCCAACGAGCAGCATGGGCCCACCGGCCTGCTCGGCACCGACTGGCTCTGCCCCGAGATCATCGCGCATGAGGCGCAGAAGACCGCCGACATCCTGGTAGCGCCGACCTTCAACATCGGCATGGCGCAACACCACCTGGGCTTCGCCGGCACGATCGCGCTGCGCCCCTCGACCTTCATGGCCGCGATCGGCGATTGGTGCCGCAGCCTTGGCCTCGCCGGCTTCGAGAAGATCTATTTCCTGAACGGCCACGGCGGCAACGTCGCCACCATCGACGCGGCCTTCTCCGAGCTCTACGCGGAGGCCACCTACGCGGGGCGCAACCGCGGCTTCGCCTGCAAACAGAAGAACTGGTGGGAGCTGAAGGGCGTGTTCGGCCTGGCGCAACGCCAGTTCCCCACCGGCCACGGCAGCCACGCGACCCCGTCCGAGATCGCCGTCACCCAGTGGGGCTATCCGGACAGCATCAAGTCGGCGAACTACGCGCCGCAGATCGCGCCCACCGGCCCGATCCGCGAGGCGCTCGACTTCCGCGCCCGCTACCCGGACGGCCGCATGGGGTCCGACCCCGGCCAGGCCACCCCGGAAAAGGGCGCCGAACTGGTGGCCGCCGCCGTCGCCGGCCTGATCGACGATGTGGCGGCGTTCAGCGCGGAAGTCGCGCCGGCCTAGGCGGTGAACACCTCGTCGCCCCGGACCTCGATCGGCCAGGGCGTCAGGTGCGTGCCGAGACAGGGATTGGTCGCGCCCACGCCGTCCAGGGTGAACAGACCGCCGTGGCCGGTGCAGAGGATGTGGCTGGCGTCGCGGGTCAGGTAGCGATCGTCGAAGGTCGCCAGCGGCCAGCCGGCGTGTGGGCATGAGTCCACGTAACTCGCCAAAAGCTCGCCCTTACGCACGATGAAGCCCGCGAAAATCCGGCCGTCGACGCGGAAGCGGAACCCCTTGCCGCCGGGATCGGCGATCTCGGCGAGCGCGCAGAGCCGCACGCCGGGGCCGGGCCGCGCGGGATTGGGGCCGGCGTCCACCTATTCCTCGCGCAGCGGCCGCGAGAGCAGGCCGCGGATCGCTTCGTCGACGCCCACCTCGCCGGCGAGGATCGCCGCGGTCGCCTCGCAGATCGGCACGTCGACGCCGAGCTTTCGCGCCAGGTCCCGCACCGCCGGCGCCGACGCCACGCCTTCCGCCACGGAGAGCTTGCCGGCCAGCGCGTCCGCCAGCGTCTGGCCGCGGCCCAGCGCCAGGCCGACGCTCATGTTGCGCGACTGCGGGCTGGAGCAGGTCAGCACGAGGTCGCCTAGGCCGCAGAGCCCGGCCACCGTCTCGGCCTGGCCACCCAGCGCCACCGCCAGCCGGGTGAGCTCGGAAAAGCCGCGGGTGATCAGAGCGGCGTGCGCGCTGCGGCCCAGGCCGCGCCCCTCGACGATGCCGCAGGCGATGGCCAGGACGTTCTTCACGGCGCCCCCGGCCTCGGCCCCGATCATGTCGGTAGCGAAGTAGGGCCGGAAGGTCGGCGTGGCGATCAGCTCGCCCAGGTCCTGCGCGCAGCCCTCGTCGGCGCAGGCCAGCGTCACCGCCGTCGGCAGGCCGCGCGCCACTTCGCCAGCGAAGCTTGGCCCGGACAGCACCGCCGGCGTGGCCTGCGGGATGGTCTCGGCCAGCACCTGGGTCATCAGCTTCAGCGTGCCCTGCTCGATCCCCTTGGCGCACAGCAGGATCTGCAGACCGTCGCGCGCATGCGGCGCGAACCCTGCGAGCGTGGCGCGCAGGTGCTGGGCCGGCGTCACGGCCAGGACGATGTCGCTGCCCGCCAGCTCAGCGAGGTCGCCCGTGGCGCGGATGCCAGGGTCGAGGTCGATCCCCGCGAGGAAGCTGGTGTTCTCGTGGCTCCGGTTCACGCTGGCCACCACGTCGGCCTCACGCGCCCAGAGCGTGGTCTCCAGCCCGGCCCGCGCGCAGACCTGGGCCAGGGCCGTGCCCCAGGCGCCGCCACCAATAACCCCCGCCGACTTGCTCATGCCTTCGCGCCCTTGCGTCCGGGGACGTGGGTGGGGTTGGCGCTCGCCGCCGCGGCGTCCAGCGGCCAGCGCGGCCGGGCCGGCGCGTCCAGCGGATCGGAGATTCCCAGCGCCAGCCGCTCGGCGCCGGCGAGCGCGATCATCGCGGCGTTGTCGGTGCAGTAGGCGAGCGGCGGCGCTGTGAATGTGAACCCGCGCGCCTCAGCCACCGCCTGCAGCCGCGCCCGCACCGTCTTGTTGGCCGCCACGCCGCCGGCGACGACGAACCGCAGGCCGTGATCCCCGTGGGCGATGGCGTAGCCGGCCATGGCCCGGTCGCTGCGCTCGGCGAGCTGGCTGGCGATGGCGGCCTGGACGGCGGCGGCCAGGTCGGCGCGCTCGGCGTCTGTGGTGAGCCCTTCGGCGATCCGCGCGGCGGCGGTCTTGAGGCCCGAGAAAGAGAAGTCGCAGTCCTTGCGGCCCAGCAGCATCCTGGGCAGCGTGAAGCGTTCGGCGTCGCCGCGCTCCGCCAGCTTTTCCAGCGCCGGGCCGCCCGGATAGGGCAGGCCCAGGGTCTTGGCGATCTTGTCGAAGGCCTCGCCCGCCGCGTCGTCGATGGTCGAGCCCAGCCTGCGGCAGTCGCCGACGCCCGCCACCGCAAGCAGCTGGCAATGCCCGCCGCTGACCAGCAGCAGCAGGAACGGATACCCAACCTCGGCCGCCAGCCGCGCCGAGACCGCGTGGCCCTCCAGGTGATTGACGGCGACGAGTGGCAATCCCCGCACAAGCGCCACCGCCTTGCCGAACGACAGGCCCACCATCACCCCGCCGACCAGGCCGGGGCCGGCGGTGGCGGCGACGCCGGTCAGGCCTTCGAAGCCCACGCCCGCGTCGGCCAAGGCCTGGGCGCAGATTGTGTCGATGCTCTCAACGTGGGCCCTGGCCGCGATCTCCGGCACCACCCCGCCAAACGGGGCATGGGCGGCGATCTGGCTGGCGATGACCGAGCTCATGACCTGCACAACGCCGTCGGGGGCCAGGCGCACCACGGCCGCCGCGGTTTCGTCGCAGCTGGTCTCGATGCCGAGGACGATCTGGGTGTCTGGGGTCATTCGGTTGCTGGCAGCGGGTTGCTACTGTAGCAGGCCTGCTACGTTTCCGTTCCCGAGGTAGCTCCCCGCCCGTGCCCACGCAACAGCCTGTCAGGATCGGCGCCCGCGGCTCCAAGCTGAGCCTCGCCCAGGCCGGTCACATGCAGCGCCGCATCGCCGCCGCGTTGGGGGCTGACCCGGAGGACGCCGCCGCCGTGGCCGCCGCCGCCCCGCTGATCGTCATCACCACCACCGGCGACCGGGTGCAGGACCGCCGCCTGCTGGAGATCGGCGGCAAGGGCATGTTCACGAAGGAGATCGAGGAAGCCCTGCTGGACGGCCGCATCGACTGCGCGATACATTCCCTGAAGGACATGCCGGCCCTGCTGCCCGACGGCCTCTGCATCGCGGCCGTCCCGGAGCGTGAGGACCCACGCGACGCCTTCCTGAGCCACAAGGCCGAGCGCCTGGACGACCTGCCCAAGGGCGCCGTGCTCGGCACCGCAAGTCTGCGCCGGCAAGCGCAAGCCATGCACCGGCGCCCCGACCTCGACGTCCAGATGCTGCGCGGCAATGTCGACACCCGCCTGGCCAAGCTGGAGGCCGGCGACGCCGACGCGATCCTGCTGGCCTACGCAGGCCTGAAGCGCCTCGGCCTCGGCCACCTGCCCCAGAGCCTCATCGATCCCGTGGAATGCCCGCCGGCCCCGGGCCAGGGCGCGCTGGCTATCGAGACCCGGGTCGGCGACTGCGACGCCGCCTGGGTCCAGGCGATCCGGCACATGCCCACCGCCGTGGCGGTCGCCGCCGAGCGCGGCGCGCAGGCCGCCCTTGAGGGCTCCTGCAAGACCGCCATCGGGGCCCATGCCTGGTTCGAGGGAGCCCATCTTAAACTGATCGTCGAGGCGCTCGCGACGGACGGCCATGTCCGCTTCCGCCATGCCGGCGAGGCGGATCTGACCGAACTGGCCGACGCCGAGGTTTCAGCCCGCGCGCTGGGGGTTTCCCTCGGCCAGGCGGTTCGCGACGAGGCCGGCGACCAGATCGAAATCTAGCGCGACATCCACGGTTTGGATTTCGACGAAGAATGGGCGGCCGCCGCCTGCTCACGCTGGAACTTGCCGCCGCGCGGCGGCTTCGGCTTGGCCGCGATGGCCGCCTTCTTCAGGCGCAGCGCCCGCTGGATCGGGGTTTCGTTGGCTTCGTCGGACATCCGGGTTCTCGCAGCGGCGGCTCTGTCTATAGCACGGACGGCTTAACGACCTCCGGCATGGCGTCGCAGAAACCTGGCCAGGCTGGGTGTGTCGGGCGTGTGCACGTCATCGACCCGCCAGCCACCGGGGCCGACGACCAGGTCGAGGCGCACGGTCTGCGGCTTGCCGAAATTCAGGAACTGCGCCCGCGCGGTCGCACGCCCGGCGCCCGCGGGCTCCACGGTCACAATGACCTTCGTGATCTCGAAGTCCTGGCAGTCGCAGATCGGATCGCCGTCCAGGGCGCCCACGTCGCCGCGCGGGGTGCGCGCCTTGTCCCGGTGGATCAGCGCCAGCAGGGCGGGCGAGAACACCCGCTTCGCCTGCCGCCCGACGTAGTCCGGACCGTCGCCATGATAGGCGCCGTAGAGCCCCTCGACAAAGGTTCGCGCCGACGCAAGGTCCTGCGCCGCGCCGCTGCCCGGCGTCGCCAACACCAAAGCCGCCAGACATAAGGCGGAGCCCGTGAGACTTAGCTTTCGGGTCATCGGTCCCATGCTTAAGGTTAGCCGAGAGCAAATCCTATCCGCGTTGCAAGGCGTTCATGGCCCGTCGTCGTCAAAAGATCTGGATCACCCGCGCCCAGCCCGGCGCCGACGCGACGGCCGAGCGGGTGCGCGCCCTGGGGCACGAGGCCCTGGTCGCGCCGCTGCTGGAGGTGCGCGCTCTGGAAGACGTCGAGATCGACCTCATCGGCGTCGCGGCGCTGGCCTTCACCAGCGCCAATGGGGTGCGCGCCTTCGCCGACCTGTCGGCCGAGCGGCAGCTGCGCGTGTTCGCCGTGGGCGCGGCGACCGCCCAGGCGGCGCGGTCCGCCGGGTTCAAGCTGGTGCTCTCCGCTGACGGCGACGTCGATGCGCTGGCCGAGGGCATCGGCCAGCGGCGCAACGAACTGCGCGGCGCGGTCCTGCATCCCGGGGCGGCCGAGCCAGCCGGCGACCTGATGGCCGCGCTGGAAAAGCACGGCGTCACCGCGCGCCAGGTCGTGCTCTACGAGACCCAGCCGGTGAAGCTGGAGGCCGAGGCGGCCGGCCTGCTGGTCCAGGCCGACGCGGTGCTGCTGCACTCGCCGCGGGCCGCCAAGGCGCTGAGCGCCGTATTAAAGGCCCATCCGGCGCCCAAGCTGCGCGTGCTGGGCCTGTCCAAGGCCGTGGTCCGGCCGCTCGCCCGCACGCCGCTGGAGGCGCGCGCCTTTCCGCCCATGCCTCTCGAAGCGGCCCTGCTGAATCTGATAGACCGGAATTCATGAGCCCACCGTCCGACGAGATCACTGCGCCGAAGGACCCCGCCGAATACCGTCCCCGGCCGCTAATGAGCGCCACCTACTGGGCGATGATGGCGCTGATGCTGCTCTGCGTGCTGGCCGGCGTCGCCATCGCAGTGTTCGTCCCCAAGCTGCTGGCCCCGCAGGCTCCCGCCGCCGCGCCCGTCCCCGCCGGCGCCGATCACGCCGCCGCCCCCATGCCAGCGCCGACCGCCGTCGCGGCGGTCTCGCCGCCGGCGCCCGCCATCCCGTCGCCCGACGTCGACCGGCTGAGCGCCCGGGTCGCCAGCCTCGAACAGCGCCAGGCCGGCGCCGCCCAGGCGGCCGCGGCCGCGCTCGCCGCCGCCGCCGTTGTCGAGGCCTCGCAGGGCCAGGGGCCGTTCGCCGACGAGCTGGCGACCTTGCGCGCCATGTCGCCGCCCTCGCCGGAGCTGCAGGCGCTCAGCACGCTGGCCCAGGCCGGCGCGCCGAGCCGCACGGCGCTCGCGCAAAGCTATCCCGACTACGCCGCCCACGCCGCCGTCGCCGCCCGCGCGCCGGGCAAGGGCGCGGGGCTCGGCGACCGGATCGTCTATGCCCTGGCCCGTGTGGTGATGCTGCGCCGGGTGAGCGATGCGCCGGGCGATGGGGTCGACGCCGTGCTGGCCCGGGCCGAGCGCCAGGTGGACGACGGCGATCTCGACCGCGCGCTCAAGACTCTCGACCGCCTGCCGCCGGGCGCGCGGGACGCCATGGCGCCCTGGCGCCTGCGCGCCGAGCGCCGCGCGGAGATCGACCGCGACGCCGCCGCACTGCGCGCCCGCGCCCTGCGCGCGCTGGCGCCTCAGCCGCGAGGCGACATTTGA
>Ga0105248_10000381_pt1 | contig 51763 bp, 47 predicted proteins | sample KBSS34metaG_FD_81524 | JGI IMG/M metagenome (GOLD analysis project Ga0105248, IMG submission 81524) | Switchgrass rhizosphere microbial communities from Kellogg Biological Station, Michigan, USA - KBS S3-4 metaG | ecosystem: Host-associated > Plants > Roots > Rhizosphere > Soil | place... | reverse complement strand
GGAACGTTACCGCGGCCGCCCGGTCCTCCCGGACCACCGCGCTGGAAGCCACCCTGGTTCCCCTGCACAAGGCCGCCGCGGCGCGTGCCCGGAATAGCGCTGACGTAATGGTCGCCGGGGGTGAGCCAGTACAAACGATATTCTCCGAGGTCATTCGTCTGAACCTGTCTCTCTGAAACAAGGGTTCGCGTTCCATTCTGGTAGGTGTACGTGAGCGACTGCACCTGAATACCGGCAACAGGTTCGAGGTTCTCATCGAGGATTCTGCCAACGATCGTTCCGCCCTGAACGAGCTGGAAGCTCACGCCATTTAAAGTCTCGCCTGGTTGCAACGTGACTGGCACACCAGTGCCTGTCCAGCTGCGCTGTCCGTATTCCTGCGTAAGAAATCCGTCACGATCGACTCTTATGCGATAAGTGCCGGCAGTCACATCAGAGAACGTGAACGTTCCGTCGTCACCCGTAGTGACGCTGCGCGCACCACCGCCGCCTCCGCCCCGATTCTGATTGTTTTGATTCTGCCCTTGCGCGCCACGCTGTGTTTGCCCCGGTTGGCCCTGCTGGGCTCCTGGCTGCGCGTTAGCTTGCCCCGGTTGGATTGGCTGTCCACCCTGGCCCGTTCCTCCGAACCCGTTTTGTCCCCTGTTGCCCTGGTTTCCCCCCGGCAGAAGCGTGACGGACGCCTTACGTACAGGCTGTCCGGAACCTGCGCTGTTGACGGTGCCTATAACTTTGGCCCGGGCGGGTTGCGTGGTGTTCGTCGCAGGCTGTGCTGGAGTCGTTTGCCGGGGAGCTGTCTGCTGCGCTCCCCACACCACGCCGCACAAAAGAAGGACAGACGCAATGAACAGGATTCTTCGGCTCACATCCAAGGGTACGACCTCTTCTGCCATAGAGTTACAGCAGAACGTACACCGGTTTGTTAATAATTGTTAATGGGGAAATCGGGGCCAGGCACGCTGTTTCCCTATTTTCCTACGCGAGCATTCGCGCACTTCGATCGAACTCACGGGAAAATAGGGAAACAGCGTGCCTGGCCCCGATTTTTCCCCTAATTCCCTCCCTCTCCCCCCTTACCGCTGCCGGCGGAGGAATGTCGGGATCTCAAGATCCGGCATTTGCTGAATGGACTTTGCAGGAGCGGGTGTGGAAGTCGTGGCCGCCAACGAGGCCGCGACGACACTGGGTTCGGCCTTCTTTTCAAACCCGGTCGCGATGACAGTGATTTTCACCTCATCCTTCATGCGCTCGTCGAGGACGGCTCCAAAGATAATGTTGGCATCCGTGTCCGCAGCGTCGTGAATGATGCTAGAGGCTTCGCTGACTTCGTGCAACCCCAGATCGTGCCCGCCTGTGATGTTGATAAGGACACCGCGTGCTCCCTGAATCGATTGTTCTTCAAGAAGCCGGCTGGAAATGGCGCGTTTGGCCGCCTCGACAGCCCTATTCTCTCCGCTGGCGCATCCGGTTCCCATCAGAGCCATGCCCATACCGTGCATGACAGTTTTGACATCGGCGAAATCGAGATTGATTAATCCGGGAACAATAATGAGGTCCGAAATTCCCTGCACGGCCTGTCGAAGAATATCGTCGGCGATATGGAATGCGTCAAACAGGCTCGTCCCACGTTCGAGTGTGGCAAGCAGCCTCTCGTTCGGAATGGTGATGACGGTATCGACACACTCCTTCAGTTCCGAGAGACCCCGCTCAGCCTGGCCAAGACGTTTTCTGCCTTCGAAGGCGAAGGGCTTGGTTACGACAGCGACAGTAAGCGCGTTCAGCTCCGCAGCAAGACTGGCGACGATCGGGGCTGCACCGGTGCCGGTACCTCCGCCAAGACCGGTTGTGACAAACACCATGTCCGCGCCTTCGAGCGCTTCGATGATCTTGTCTGTGTCTTCCAGTGCGGCCTGCCGTCCAATATCGGGGTTCGCGCCCGCGCCGAGCCCCTTCGTGAGTTTGGCGCCTATCTGAATCTTCACGGCCGCCTTCGATTGCTTCAAGGCCTGCACGTCGGTATTCGCGACGAGAAATTCCACGCCACCAAGTCCGGCGGCAATCATCCGGTTGACGGCATTGGAACCGCCGCCACCGACGCCGACCACTTTGATACATGCTCCTGTCCGCAATCCTTCCTCAAACAGGAATCGGATGTTTGCTTCCGGCACGCTTTCGGTCATCGTTGCTCTTTTTTCCGCCATGATCCCTCGCTCGTTAAATGAATGTTCTCAATTTCGAGACGAGCTTGCGCCATCCCGAGCCCGAACCTTCGTGGAAGCCCTGCCGCCTTCTGCGTCGCTCGCCGTACAACACTAAACCAGCGACGGTGGCAAACTCAGGTCCCTGCAGTGCAGAAACATGAGAATCTTTTGCATCAAATATTCCGGAGGTGATTCCGATGCGGACCGGCAAGTCCAGAACCTCTTCGGCCAGCTCTGCGAATCCCTTCAACATGGACCCGCCTCCAGTCAGCACGACACCCGCGCCGGCCTGACGTTCGTAGCCCGCGCTTCGAATCTCGTTGCGCACGAAATGAATAATTTCTTCCGCGCGCGGTTGCAGGATGTCGCTCAGCACCTGCTGCGCTATGGCACGCGGCTGGCGCGAGCCCATACCCACAATCTCAAACACATTGTCCTGGTCTGCCATCGAGGCGATGGCGCAACCTTGTTCCCGTTTTAATCGCTCGGCTTCAGGAATCGTTGTGCGAAGGCCGACCGCAATATCGTTGCTGAAATGTTCGCCGCCGACGGGCAGCACCACCGAATGGCGGACGGCGCCGTGGTGATAAATCGCCACACTCGTCTTTCCACCGCCGATGTCCACAAGAACTGTGCCCAGCTCCTTTTCGTCATCACTCAGAACAGCTTCCGCTGCTGCGATAGGGTCAAGGACGGTATCCTCCGCCAGCAGACCGCAGCGATTGACGGCAGTCACTATCGTTTGAGTTGCTGTCGTGGAACTTGTAACGATGTGGACGTTGACTTCCAGGCGTGTTCCCGTAATGCCGATCGGATCAGCAATGCCGGTCTGATCATCCACGGTGAATTCCTGGGGAATGATATGGATGATCTCGCGCTCTGGCGACAGAGCAACCGCTCGCGCCGTTTCAATGACTCGTTTGACATCCTCACCCGTGATTTCACGCGCCCGCGTGGCTATCGGTGTAACGCCTTTACTGTTTGAACTCCGGATATGAGGACCGGCAAGGCCAACAAATACATGCTCGACTTCGCGCTTCGCCATCGCCTCTGCTTCCGCCACGCTTTTCTTAACGGATTCCACAGTCGCCTCGAGGTTTACGACGGAACCGCGCTTCAATCCCTTGGATTCCGCAATACCAAAACCGATGGGCTCGATCCCGGAAGAACCTTCTCGGGCGATCAGTGTGCAGACTTTTGTCGACCCGATGTCGAGGCCTACAACGATTTTTTCTCTGTGTCCCATACCACCTTCTGTTCATCGGGAGCATCGACCTTCGTCCGGAGAATCGCCTGGTTCTTGAATCGGAAATCCACCTGAACGGTATCCGGGTACTCCGTCTGAATCTTTGTTCGCAACTGCAGGTACTGGCCCCAGCGATCTCTGAAGTGATCCGCACCGAGGGTCACCAGCACGGGTTCATGTTGAGAAATAACGGAAACCTCGAAGTCATCGTCGATCTGGACCTCCGACAGTTCGTCCCTTCCGTGCAGGTCACCCATGATCTGAAGATAGAGATCCACTTTCTTCTGGTTCATCTCGACGCCGTCGAAAGTAAGACCATAGAGGATGGGAAAATCAGCGCCGGCTCCGCGATCGCGGTTGAGCAACTCAGCCTGCGCATCGAACTGAAAGATCTCGCCGCGGATTCTCGCAAGGCCAACCGGCGTGCGCTCGACAATCTTGATAGCAATCGTGTCCGGAAGAAGACGCTGCACCGTAGCGAACCGAACCCACTTGAGTCCCTCAACACGCTGGCGCACATCCTGAAGGTCAACCGAGAAAACGTTCGCCGAACCTTTCAGGCCGGCCTGCCGCAGCACATGTCCTTCCTCCACCCGATTGAGTCCCATCACGGATACCGTACGAACCGCGAAACGCGGTGAAGTGCGCATGTAGTGGACAATGGCGTATCCCGCATAAGCCACCACGCCCAGCACGGCTACGGCGGAAACGAGAACGATTCCTTTCCAGATTTTTGTTTTCATGCGGCTCCATTTCGCGACAGCTTTACAGCAAGCTGATCGGACAACTTTGTGACGCTGCCCGCCCCCATTACGATCACTGCGTCACCGTCTTTTGCGTTTTCCGCGAGGTATTTTTCGATTGCTTCGTAGTTCGGCGAGTAAATGGCATTCTTATGACCGAAACTTCGGATCTTTTCGACGAGTACCGGGGTGCTGACACCTTCGATCGGCGTCTCTCCGGCCGGATAAACATCCAGGAGAAGCACAACATCGGCGAGATTGAAGGCGCTTGCGAAATCCTCCATCAGGTGCATCGTGCGTGTGTAGCGGTGCGGCTGAAAGATGGCAAAGATCCGGCGAAAGCCTCCGGCTTTGGCGGCGCTCAACGCGGCTCGCACCTCGGTCGGATGGTGAGCATAGTCGTCCACCACAGTAATGCCATCGCGGCTCTTGATCTGGAAGCGGCGATCCACACCCTGAAAGTCTTTCAGAGCGGCCGCAATGACGGAGGGTTCGATACCCATATCGCGCGTTACGGCGAACGCCGCAGTAGCGTTGAGTACGTTATGCATTCCGGGGACACGCAACTCGAACCTCTGTGTTGTTCCACCGTTAAACCGCAAAATAAACGTTGAGCCCAGGCCCGCGTGGGCGACTTCGAGGATGGACACGTCGGCCTGCGCTGCGGTTCCATAGGTTAAAAACCGGCGCTTCAATTTCGGGATAAGCGACTGCACGGCCGGATCGTCGAGGCAAAGAACCGCGGCCCCGTAAAACGGAACCTTGTTGACGAACTGCAGGAAGGCTTCTTTGATCTCCGTCAGATCCTTGTAGTAATCGAGGTGGTCCGCTTCAATGTTCGTGACAACAGCCATGGTCGGCGACAGCAAAAGGAAAGAACCGTCGCTTTCATCGGCTTCGAGAACGATGTACTCGCCCTTCCCGAGCCTCGCATTACTGCCGATGGTATTGAGCAAGCCGCCCACGACGACCGTTGGATCGTAGCCCGCGCGGTCGACGATTGTCGCAATCATTGAGGTCGTCGTGGTCTTCCCATGCGTTCCGGCAATGGCGACGCTGTACTTCAGGCGGGCCAGCTCCGCGAGCATTTCCGCGCGTCGGATGACTGGAATCTTCCGGCGTTCAGCCTCGAGAATTTCCGGATTATCCTGGCGCACGGCGGAAGAAGTCACCACGACGTGCGCATGGCCGATGTTGTCGGCCGCGTGTGAATAGAAAATGGTTGCGCCAAGGCGCTTGAGCGATTCCGTTATGGGCGTGGAGCGAAGATCGGAACCAGACACCTGGTACCCGAGGTTGAGGAGAACCTCCGCGATACCGCTCATGCCGATGCCGCCGATTCCGACAAAGTGAATGTGCTTGATGCGTTTAAACATTCCCAGCCCTTTGCGCGACCGCCTGCTCCGCCAGATCCACAATCCTCTGCTCCGCATCCATTACGGCAATTCGCCGCGCGTTACGCTCCATCCCCTCGAGGCGCGGAATATCCGAAAGTAGCGAACGAATCGTTGAGGCCAGCTTCTGGCCATTCAAATCCTCATTGCGAATCATGATCGCGGCGCCCTCCTTCACCATCGACTCCGCGTTCCGGGTCTGGTGATCGTCGGCAGCGAAAGGAAAGGGAACAAGAACCGCGGCCCTTCCAGACGCCTTGATCTCTGCGACCGTTGTCGCCCCCGCCCTGGAAATGATCAAATCCGCATCGGCATACTTCTGATGAAATTCTCCAAAGAACGCACGAACATCCGCGTCGAAGCCCGCAGCCGCGTACGCCGTGCGAGTTTCGTCCAACTGCGACTCTCCGGTCTGATGCGTGAACCGCAACCGCCCTTTCCAATCGGCGAGCAGGGGAAGCATTTCCTTCACGGCCGTATTGATCGACCGAGCGCCCTGGCTGCCGCCGAAAACGAGAATCTGGAAAGGCGCCTGATGATTCTTGCTGTGGATCGATTTGAACTGCGGGCGAATGGGATTGCCGGTAACGACAGCACGCGATCCGAAATAGGAAGAAGTGGCGGGATCTGTCACAGCCGCAAAGTCGACCCAGCGTCCCAGCACGCGATTCGCAAGACCGGGGACAGCGTTCTGCTCCATGATGATTCTCGGGTATCCCTTGAGGATGGCCGCGCCGAGCATGGGAAATGAGGCGTATCCGCCAACGCCGATAACCACCGCCGGGCGAAATTCCTGGAGTATCTTCCTGGCCCCCAGAATACCTTTCACCGTTGTTGCGAGATTTCGAAGCCGTGCCATCCATCCAATCCCCTTCATGCTTCCAGCAGGAAGGCATTGCAGTGGAAAACCCTCTTGCGGCACGAGACGAGACTCGATCCCCCGCTCCGCGCCGACGAAGAGAACTTCAGAGTCCTTGCTTCTCCGTTGAATCTCTCGAGCTACTGCGATGCCGGGAAAGAGGTGCCCGCCTGTTCCGCCGCCTGCGATGATTGTTCGCATACTTCCCAGATCAGGGGAATTCTTCTAGGAATTCCCCACTTCTCCCTGCTGAGAAACATTCAATAAAATGCCGACCGCCGTCAGCATGACCACAAACGAGCTTCCGCCATAACTCAGAAAGGGCAATGGAATGCCTTTGTTCGGAACTATTCCAAGCACGACACTCATGTTCAGGAATGCCTGCACGCAAACGGTCACGGTGATTCCCAATGCAAGGTAGAAGCCAAAAAGATCGGGCGCGCGGTTCGATGCGCGAAGGCCCCGCCAGAAGAAGACCCCGAACATGGTGAGGACAAGAAGAGAGCCGATCAATCCCAACTCTTCACCGATCACGGCAAAGATGAAGTCCGTGTGCGCGTCGGGGAGGTAGAAGAGCTTCTGCTTGCCTTCCATATATCCCAGGCCGCGAATGCCACCGGTACCGACGGATGTGAGTGACTGGAGGATCTGGAACCCGAACCCCTGTGGATCTGCTTCGGGATTCCAGAACGCCAGAATGCGTTTCCACCGGTACGGAACCAGAAAGACCAGGAAGTAAAACGCCATATACCCGACAGGCAGCGCCGCCAGGACGGAAACGCCAATCCATTTCATATTCAGGCCGGCGACGTAGAGCAGCACGGCTGTCGTTGCCAGCAGAGCCAGCGCCGTGCCCAGATCGTTCTGGAGAATGATCAAACCTGCAAGGGACGCGACGACCACACCGATAGGAACCAGCGTCTGGACTTCGTTGACCCTGCCCTTGCGCTTCTCGAGGAAGTACGCGAGGAACGCAATCAGCGCGAGCTTTGCCATCTCCGAAGGCTGAAAAGACATCCCGGGGAATTGAATCCAGCGATGCGTGCCTCGGACCGCCGGAAGAAAGAAGACAACCACACACAGGCCGATAACGACCGCAAGGATCGTGAACACGAAAGCGGGCCGCTGATAAACGTGGTAGTCCAGTTTCATAATGACGAACAGAATCGCCATTCCCAGGGCTCCGGCCATCAGTTGCCTGACCCAGAAGTAGTTCGCATCTCCGAATCGATCCTGTGCCATCGACGTGGACGCGCTGAAAACCATTGCCACGCCGAATGCCACGAGCGCGAGAGTTGTGAAGAAGAGTGCATGGTCCGGCTTGAGCGTCTTCGGCATTTATTGCGGTAACTCCTGAACCGCTTTCTTGAACACACGTCCGCGATGTTCGTAGTTGTCGAACATGTCAAAGCTGGCGCAGGCCGGGGAAAGCAGCACAACATCGCCGGCTTCACCAATGCGTGCGCCCTCTCGAACTGCGTCTTCGAGAGACGGCATCCGGGTGAAAGGAAACTCCTTATCAATCGCCTCAGCGATCCTTTCAGAAGCTTCGCCGATCAGGAGGACATGCTTGACTTTGCTCTGCATCGCCCTGATCAGCGGATCATAGGGGGCGCCCTTATCCCGCCCGCCGAGGATGAGAATCAGGTTCTGATCGAATGAATGAACGGCCTTAATGGTGGAGTCGACATTGGTCGCCTTGGAATCGTTGAAGAACGCCACCCCGCGTACGGTCGCCACGTACTCGATGCGGTGTTCCACTCCGCGAAACTCGCTGATGACGGAGGTCAGTGTGGAACTGTGGACGCCATATGTGCTGGTTATCGCCATCGCAGCGAGGACATTCTCGATATTGTGTTCTCCACGCAGGCGAACGTCGGAAGCCGCCATTACCGCAGCCCCATTCAAATACAGCATCCCGCCGAAACGAAAAGCGCCGTAGGCGACTCCATCTGTTCTGCTGAAGCAGTGCTGTCGCGCGCGCAATCCGTCCGGCGGCGGATAAACGTTGGCGTCATCGCGATTGAGTACAGCGATATCGGTTTCGGATTGATTTTTAAAAATGCGGAACTTCGATTGCCGATACGCTGCAAAGTCCGCGTAGCGATCGAGGTGGTCGGGCGTGACATTCAGCAATGCCGCTACATGTGGATGGAACGCGACAATGGCATCGAGCTGAAAGCTGCTCACTTCGATGACGTTGATCGTCGCTGCCGTCGACGTATCCACGAGTCCGCACATTGCCTCGCCGATATTGCCTCCAACCTGAACTGTTTTTCCCGCCGCCTTCAGGATTTCCCCGACCAGTGTCGTGGTCGTCGTCTTGCCGTTGGATCCGGTGATGCCGACGATGTCCCCTTTCAGGTAACGCGATGCAAGTTCCAGTTCGCTGATGATCGGCACTCCCTTGTCACGCGCGGCCTGCAGCGGCGGGATGTCGAGCGGCACGCCTGGACTCACGACAATCTCATCAGCGTGAAGAAAGCGCGTCACCGTGTGCTGTCCGGCTTCCCATGGAATTCCGAGCGCGTCGAGTTCGGCAGAGGACCGGGGCTTTCCGGAGTCGGTCACAAAGACCTGTTCCCCCCTGCTGTGAAGAAGCCGGGCTGCCGCGACACCACTTCTCGCCATCCCCACCACAACCCTCATCTCAATTTCAACGTCGACAGGCTGAGCAGCGCAAAGATCAGCGCCGCAATCCAAAATCGGATGATCACCTTTGATTCCTTCCATCCCATCAGTTCGAAGTGATGGTGGATGGGCGCCATCTTAAAAATGCGCTTTCCCCTTAGCTTGAATGACGCAACCTGCAGCATCACCGAAAGCGCTTCAATGACGAACACACCGCCGACAAACGGCAGGAGCAATTCCTGCTTGATCACGACAGCAACCGCCCCGATCGCTCCACCCAACGCCAGCGACCCGACGTCGCCCATGAAGACTTCGGCCGGATGCGCGTTGTACCAAAGAAAACCGAGGCTCGCCCCCACCATCGAGCCGCAGAAGATCGTCACTTCGGACACGCCATCAATGTTTTGAATTTCGAGGTACTTCGACAGCGTTGCGTGCCCGGAAACGTATGTCAGCGCCGTAAGCGCCGTGGAGGCAATCAATGTGCAACCGATGGCAAGGCCGTCCAACCCGTCCGTCAGATTCACGGCATTGGAGGAGCCAACGATGAGAAGCGACACAAAGATCAGGAATGGAAGGAACCCGAGAAAAAACACCGGGCTGGACATCCATGAATCGACCACGAGATCCGGTCGCAGGCTCTTGAAGAACGGCACGTTCATCGCGGTCGAGTAGAGTCGTCGGTCGGCCAGATACAGAAGAATAACGCCGATCAAAATTGCGACCAGAAACTGAAGGGTCATCTTCTGCTTGCCGGTCAGGCCCAGGTTTCTCTTGTGCCGGATCTTCAAATAGTCGTCCGCAAAGCCTATCGTTCCATAGGCCAGGGTCGAAAGAACGACCAGCCACACAAATGGATTCCGCAGATTTGCCCACAACAGGGTGGGCAGAATAATCGAAGCGACAATCAGAACTCCGCCCATGGTCGGCGTGCCTGCCTTCGATTGATGGGACTTGGGCCCTTCCTCGCGAATGTGCTGTCCGATCTGAAACTCCTGCAGGCGGCGAATGAGCCAGGGACCAAACAAAAGGCTGATCAATAGAGCCGTGAGCGTGGCTGCGGCAGTCCGAAACGTGACGTACTGGATGACATTGAGAACTTTCAGCGGCGACCAGTAGGCGCCAAGAGGAGAAAGAAATTCGTAAAGAAGATGGTAGAGCACTAGGCCTCCACGCTCGAAAAAGTCTGGCGGAGCGCGATCAGCACCTGTTCGAGTTTCACGCCGCGAGAACCCTTGATCAGGACAACATCACCGCTGCGGACATTGCGAGCGAGCAGTTCGCCCGCCTCCACGGAATCCGATGCAAACTTTAGCTGCTCGTCGTTAGCGCCGGCTTCCCTTGCTCCTTCGAGAACCGATCGAGCTTCCCCCTGGACACCGACGATCAACGCCGCGCCGGTTCGCGCCGCTTCCCGACCGCACGCGCGATGAAGTTCAGCAGCACTCGGGCCAAGCTCGAGCATCTCTCCGGCGACAATGATCTTTCGCTTGTAACCCTCGAGCTTGCCGACAAAGCGGATCATTTCCGTCAAAGCTTTGGGGTTTGAATTGTAGGAATCGTCGATAACGTCAAAGCCTTCATGAAATCGAACGACTTCACCGCGTTTCTTCTCCGGCCTGATCTCCGCGATGGCGGCACGGACATCGGACCAGGGGATTTCGTGACTGATGCCGACGGCAATCGCAGCCACCGCGTTTGCGACATTGTGCCGCCCAAGAAGAGGAAGGACGAAGTCCGTATCGCGCTCCGCATGACGGATAGTAAAAGCCGTACCATCGAGTCCAAGATCTCGAACCTGATGTGCCCGAAACGTGGCGGCCGATTCCACGCCGTAGGACACAACTTTTCCTGAGAACTTGCCGGCCATCGCTCGAACCCGAGAATCATCGTTATTGAGGTAAGCAATACGCGGCTCAACAAGCCCTGCCAGCAGTTCCGCCTTCGCTTCGGCAATTCCTTCAATCGAGTCAAAAAATTCGAGGTGCACGGGGTTGACGTTCGTGATCACGCCTTCATTGGGTTCGGCGATGGCCGCCAGCGCGCGAATCTCCCCTTTTGCCGACATTCCCATTTCCAGCACGCCCATTGTTTGAGAACGATCGATGCGAAGAAGGCAAAGAGGCAGGCCGAACTCATTGTTGAAATTTCCTATTGAGCGCAACACCTTGAATTTCCTGCTCAGAACAGCGGCAATCATTTCTTTCGTCGTCGTTTTGCCGGCACTCCCGGTCACACCGACGATGGGTCCGCCCCACCGTCTCCTCACAAAACGCGCGAGATTTTGCAGTGCTTCGACCGTCGAACTTACTCTCACGACATTAAAGCCGGGCGACGACGCGATTCCCTCGCTTTCAACGACAGCTCCGGCAGCTTTCTTTTCGATCGCCTGCTGGATAAACCCGTGTCCGTCAAATCGAGGTCCTTTGACCGCGAAAAACAGGTCTCCGGGATTCAGGGTCCGCGTATCAATGGAATAACCGTGAACTTCGCCGTCTCCGCGGCCGGCCAGAGTTCCGTTAACCGCTTTAGTGACTTCGTCGAATAGCAAGTTCATCGAGCAATTCCCGCGCTACCGCGCGCTCATCAAAAGGAAACGACTGGTTGCCAATAATCTGATAGCCCTCATGGCCTTTGCCTGCGAGCAGAACAGTGTCGCCCGCGGACGCCATCTTCAGCGCATAACGGATTGCCTCACGGCGGTCCGCAATGACCTGATAGTTCCGTCCTTCGATTCCTCCGGCGCGACGCAAGCCCACCTCAACTTCGCTGATGATCGCAAGCGGGTCTTCGCTGCGCGGATTATCCGAACTCACGACCACGAAGTCGGCTCCCTTTACAGCGACCTCTCCCATTGCCGGACGCTTTGTCCGGTCGCGATCTCCTCCGCACCCGAAGAGGACGATAAGACGGCGCGGCGTAATCTCTCTTGCCGACTGGAGCACGCGCGCGAGGGCGTCCTCGGTATGGGCAAAATCCACGATGACACGAAAATCTTGTCCCGCGTGGACAGCCTCAAAGCGGCCGGGAACGACGGGCATCTGCGCAATCCCTGCCACTATCGCTCCTGCCGATATTCCCAGACCGATCGTGGCTCCGATCGCGGCTCCGATGTTGTAAAGGTTGGGTTTTCCAAGCAGCCTGGAATAAACCTCGAGGTCGCCCAGCGGAGACTTGAACACCGCATCCATACCTTCGCCGCCACGCATGGCATCAAATCGAGTAGGCATGATCTCGGCTTCAGTGTTTACTCCGTACGAAATGACTGCCGAGGGCGCGATCGCCTTCAGTTCGTCGAAGTGCGGGTCGTCGATGTTCAGTACAAGCACGCGCGGAACGGTTCCGTCGAGCCCCGTGAAGAGCTTCTTCTTCGCCAGGAAGTACGAGCGCATGTCCTTATGCAGATCAAGATGGTCTCGCGTTAGATTGGTGAACACGGCCACCTCGAAATGCAACCCCATCACCCGCTTCAATTCGATGGCGTGCGAGGACACTTCCATAACCGCGTATTTCCATCCCCCGTCGTCAACACGCCGAAACAACGACTGCAATTCCGGTGCTTCAGGCGTGGTGCGCTCTGCAGGAAGCTGGAAGCCGGGCCCGCGGTAATCGATCGTGCCGAACACAGCGGCAGGGAGGCCTGCGGCTTTCAGGATCGCTTCGATCAGGTACGTCGTGGTGGTCTTGCCGTTTGTCCCTGTGACGCCGATCGCATGGAGTTTCCTGGCGGGATGTTCGTAGAAGTTCGCAGAGAGCAGTGCCAGCGCTTCCCGCTCATCGGAAACCTGAATCCAGGTTGTTCCCGGGTATGCATCGCCCGGCAAGGCGGAAACGATTGCGGCAGCACCCTGAGCGATCGCGTCAGGAACGAAGCGGTTACCATCCATTTTCATTCCGCGGATGGCCACGAACACGTAGCCGGCAGCCACCTGACGCGAGTCCAGCGTGACTCCGGAAATTTCGGCGTCCAGGCCGCCGCGGGTGTGCAGAACGCTGCACCCGCTCAGCATCGTCTTCAGTAACATGGCTATCTCAGCAGAGAGAGCGTGAGGCGAATCTGCATGCCGGGGCGCACGGGCGTGCCGGGAGGCGGATCCTGCCTTACCACTCGACCGAAACCCGTAACTAGGGGTTCGAGGCCAAGCCTGCCGCTTTCGTCCACAGCTTGCCGGGAAGACTGACCGGTGTAGTCGGGCACAACAATTCCACCGACGCCGGGCTGCCCGCTCGCAGGTGCGATCAACGCGGCATTCAACACATTGAAGTCCGGCTTCTTCGTGCCGGCTGGGCCAGCTGGGCCGGCCGGGGGCGCTGGTTTTTCTTTGGTCCTTTCTGGAGTCACCGTGTACCGCGGTGCGTAGTCCGGAACGTCGGGCACGATAGACATCGCTCTCAGTGTCTGCTCGGCGATGCGTTTGAAGACAGGCGCAGCGATCATTCCGCCGAAGTGCTGCCCCTTGGGATCGTCGATGACCACCACAATCGCAAGCTTTGGGTTTGAAACGGGAACAAAACCGGCAAATGAAGAAACATACTTCGACTTGAAATAACCTCCGTTGACCGTATCGACCTTCTGCGCTGTGCCGGTTTTTCCCGCTGCGCGGTAGCCTTCGAGCCTGGAGGTCTTTGCCGTGCCGTCCGTCACCACATCTTCCAGCATCGCCCGCAGTTGCTGTGCGGTCGCCTGCGTCATCACGCGAGTGCCGGTAGGCTTGATTTCCGTGATCCCTCGACGAGGATCATCGATTTTTTGTACGACATAAGGTTTGTAGCGAATCCCGCCGTTTGCCACCGTCGAAACCATCGTTGCGATCTGCAATGGAGTAACAGCCAATTCATGGCCCATGGAGATGGAAGCAATGGAAGTCTTCTGCCAGTCCTTTACATCGTGCACAAGACCGCCGGACTCCGCCGGCAGGTCAATCGCAGTTTTCTGCCCGAATCCGTAGCGTTGGATATAACTGTTCAAACGCTCTTCACCGACGCGAAGACCAAGTTTGATCGCTCCAACGTTCGATGAGTTTTGGATTATTTCGCTGACGGTCAACCAGCCATACGGGTCGTGATCCTCAATTCTTCTGCCGTGGAGAACGATTGCGCCGTTCTCACAGAAGATCTTCTCGTCTGGCGTTGTAAGCCCTTCTTCAAGAGCCGCGGCGACGGTGACCATCTTGAACGTCGATCCGGGCTCGTAGGTTGAGCTGACAGTAGGATTCTGCGTCCAGGTGGGTTGAGGAAAGTCTCGATACCGATTTGGGTTATACGTGGGCCAATTCGCGTTGCCCAGAATTGCGCCGGAGTTGGGGTCCATCACGACAATGGAGACTCCGGCGGCGTGCGTCTGTTCCGCAACGGCCACCAGTTCCTTTTCGACAAAATACTGGACCTTCTTGTCGATTGTGGTCGTCAGACTCGCGCCCGCCAGAGGAACCTGTTTTTCCCGTTGATAAGTCTTGCCGTGAGCATCCCGCAAGAACATCATCTGTCCGGGTTCTCCACCAACCAGGCTGTTGTAGCTCCCCTCCAAGCCGCTCCTCCCCACTTCGTCTACGTCCACGTATCCGAGCAAGTGCGCTGCCGTTTCGCGATAGGGATAGAAACGCTTGAACTCCGTCTGAAAACCGATGCCGGGAAGGCTTGCCTTCTCGATCAGAACCCGCTCTCTCGGCGTAATCTTGCGCTTGACATAGACCCAGTGCTTCTCGGGATCGAGTTTGTGAACCAAATCCTTAAAAGGAATCCCGATGAGCGGAGCCAGCGCTTTCGCGACAGCTTCTGGAGCATTCATTTCACTGGGGTTTGCAAATACGGAATCTACGGTCACACTGCTTGCCAGGACGTTGCCATCACGGTCAAAGATATCTCCACGCCGGGGCGTGATGCGAACTATGTCCTGCTGGTGCTCCGCGGCCTTTTGAATATAGGTTTGGGACTCGATGACCTGAAGAGAAAAAAGACGCGCAGCAATCCCGACGGCCCAGACGCTCATGATGACCGACAAGACACGGACACGTATCGCAGGTAATTTTTCCTTCTTCACATCACCTCCTCCGAACGTTAGCGAACTGCGGCGACGTCCGTAGATGGAGGAGTGCTGTTCACATCGTCAACGCTGAGGCTGACTATCTGCCCCGGGGCCGCTGCCACCATCCCGAGGCTGTTGCGTGCAGTGTTGTCGATGTACTGGGCATTTCCCCACAGGTTCCTTTCCACCAGCAACTGATGCTGGTAGTCGAGGAGCTCTTCCTTCTTCTCTTTCAGCTTCTCGATGTCATAGCCCAGCCGAAGCCAGCGGTATTGCTGCCACCCATAGAGCAACAACCCGAGCACGAACATGGCTGACAGGAAGGTCAGCAGGAAATACTGCCGCCGCTGCGCGACGTCGACATCCCGGTAGACATTGACGTTATTGATCCGCTTCTCAAAAACAACTTCAATCGACATGGCTCTTCTCCCATACCCGTAACTTGGCGCTTCTCGCGCGGGGATTTGAGGCAACTTCCGCATCCCCCGCGGTAACGACCTTTTTTGTAAGTGGCTTGCCCGGAACGAGAGACGCCCGAAAGGCGTTCTTCACGATCCGGTCTTCCAGCGAATGAAACGTGATAACAGCCAGACGGCCGCCCGCCCTCAGGCAACGGGGAGCGGCACTCAAAAACAACTGCAGACTCTCCAACTCTGAGTTGACGGCAATCCGTAACGCCTGGAACGTTCGCGTTGCCGGGTGAATCCGACCATAACGCGGCGAACCCAGAACTCGCTCGACAACGCGGCTTAGATCGGCGGTGGAAGCGAGTGGCCGAGAGCGCACGATCGAGCGGGCAATGGGACGAGATCGTCGTTCCTCGCCGAATTCATAGAGGATGTTCGCGATCTCCTTTTCACCATAGGTGTTAACGATTTCGGCAGCCGTCAGAGGCTGCCTGCGGTCCATCCGCATGTCGAGAGCGCCCTCACGCATAAAGGAAAACCCCCGCTCCGGATCGTCGAACATCATGGACGAAACGCCGACGTCCGCCAGAATCCCATCGACACCCAGAAACCCATGTTCTTGAGCTATCGTGACAATATTCCGGAAGTTGACCTTGGCGAGAACCAGCCGATCGCCGAACGCTCGCTGTAATTCGAGACCAGCGTCCAACGCGGCATCGTCGAGATCCAACGCCAGTACAGCCCCTGTCGGAGCTGTCCTTTCGAGCAGCGCTCGAGTGTGCCCACCCGCACCGAATGTCGCATCGATGAAACGGCCGCCCGGCTGTGGGTCGAGATAAGTCAGGGTTTCGTTGAGCAGTACAGCCCGGTGCCCATACATAACTCATTCGTCCCCCTGCTAGATGCCCAGCTGCGAAAGGATTTCCTTGTCTTCGTTCGTTACGGTCTGGCTTTCCAGCCGCGTTTTAATGAGGTCGTGATTCCAAACATCCAAATAGGTGAGTGCACCGAGGACAGCGACTTCCCCCGCCATCTTGGCGGACTCCCGCAACAACGCAGGAATCAAAATGCGGCCAGATTTATCCAGTGAGGTCGATTGACCGAAATAGCTTGTTCGGTCAAGGTACTTCTTCTTAGTAGGATGTTGTGAAGGAAGCTTGGCGAGTTTTTCTTCGATTTCTTGCCATACAGGAAGGGGATAAATCTGAACCGATTCGCCTTCGAAACTTGTGACGTAGAAGTCACTGCCCCAGGTCTCTTCGATGTACTCGCGGTATTGGACGGGAAGCTTGAATCGCCCCTTGTCATCCACCGTGGCTGTAGCATTTCCGCGCAACATCGTTTAAATTCGTCCTAGAAATCCCAAATTTGAACAGGATTGCCCCAAAATTTCCATTACGGGCCACCCAAATCTAATGGCGTGCCCAACACGTGTCAACAGGAAATTTGCGGTTTTGCGTCACTCGACCCTAATTTTTTGAATAAGTTATGTGCTAAGGTTTGGCGTCTATGAAGGCAGGAATCATCGGACTCCAGGGTTCCGGGAAGTCCACAATTTTCCAGATTCTGGCCCGAGGGAAAGCTTCGGCAGGCTCTGGTGCCCGACGCCAGGAACCGAACGTCGCTTCGGTCCAGGTACCCGATACCCGGCTGGACTACCTTTCCTCCGTGTTTAGCCCGGAGAAAACCACCTATGCAGTTGTGGAATTTGTCGATGTACCCGCCTTAACCCGGGGGCGAGGCCAGGATGTCGCGCTGGCGCCCCTCCGGACCGTCGATGTGCTGATACATGTGGTGCGAGCCTTTGAAGATGAGGTAGTGCCGCATCCCAGCGGTTCAATTAATTCGGAGCGCGATCGCCGCGACCTCGACTACGAGTTGATGCTGGCGGATATCGCGTCAATTGAAAAGCGCATGGAGCGATTGGAAAAGGATCTGAAGAAGGGCGGCAAAACTCCGGCACTGACAACGGAGATGAATTACCTTGTGCGGGCGAAAGCGTGGCTCGAATCTGAAAAGCCTCTGCGGGAGATGGAAACCGACACTGAAGAAAAGAAGCTTGTGAAGGGTTTCGCGTTTCTCTCCGAGAAGCCGATGATCGAAGTGGAGAATATAGGCGAGGTCCAGTTGTCGCGCCTTACCGAGATGCAGGCGCAGCAAAATCTTCCTCCTAACCTCGATCGAACCATTGTGTGCGGGAAGTTAGAAGCGGAGATGGCTGAACTTCCGCCGGAAGAGTTACGGACTTTTCTCTCGGATTACGGGCTGACCGAGTCAGGTTCAGCGCGCTTGATCCGCACAACGTATCGATTGCTCGGCTTGATCTCTTTCTTCACGGTCGGTGAAGAGGAATGCCGCGCGTGGACGATCGCCAATGGCACGAATGCGCAGCGCGCAGCGGGCGCGATTCACACCGATCTGCAGGAACACTTCATTCGCGCGGAGGTTTGTCATTACGATGATTTCGTCAAGCATGGGAGCCATCAGGCACTGAAGGAAAAGGGACTGCTGCGCCTCGAAGGAAAGGACTACATCGTGAAGGATGGAGACATCATGGAGATCCGCCACAGCGGGTGACGGACTTGGTTCAAAGTCTCCTCTTCGCTCTCCTCGCCGCCAGCGCCAACGTCATCGGCGGCCTCATGGTCACTCAGAAAAGCTGGCATCATCGATCGTTGCGATATTTCATCGCGGTCGGTTCCGGGTTCATGCTCGGCACCGTGCTTTTAGAGATGGTTCCAGAAAGCGTGGAGACGACGAAGCAGTGGTGGCCCATCCTGCTGGTTGCGGGATATCTCATCGTCCATTTCTTCGAGCACACTTTTGCGGCGCATCTGCACTTCGGCGAAGAAACACATCACGACGAAATGAATCTGGCGCTTGGTGTTTCGGCATTCATCGGAATGCTGGTCCATACATTTTTCGACGGCGTTGCGATCGGAGCGGGGTTCTCAGTCTCGCGCGGCCTGGGCTTCCTCGTCTTTCTTGCAATGTTTCTTCATAAGATTCCCGACGGGTTTACGATTGCTTCGATCGTGAAAAGTACGGGTCATACTTCGGGGCGGGCGCTCGCGGCCAGCGTTCTTCTCGGGATATCGACGCTCATTGGGGTCATCGTGTTTCATGCGGCAGGCTCTCCTCCATTCGCGTTGCCTCTGGCGGCGGGCTGCACCCTTTATGTTGCGGCGACCGATCTCATGCCTGAAGTAAATCGCGAGCACGGCGTCAGGATGGCGCTTCTGGTTTTCGCAGGTATGGGATTGTTCCTGCTGGTGAGGGCTCTGGCTCCAGCGCTATGAAGAATCAGGGCCAGACTGGCACGCACCAGACTGGCCCTGATTTCAAATCAAAAAATTTTTATTCGTCGTCGTCTTCGTCAGACTTGCCGGCCACGACAGGACGCGACGACGCGCCTTCTCTTTCGGCTTCTTCCTGGCACTGGATACACAATGTCGCCCACGGCACAGCCATAAGCCGCTTCTCGTTGATATCCTCGCCGCAACGCAGACACTCACCGTATTCCCCGCGGTCCATGCGCTTCAACGCTTCCTGAATCAACTTCAAACGTTGGAAATCGCTTTCGTGAAGGTTGTAAAGCAATTCCTTATTGTGACTGATCGTGGCGAGATCCCCTTCATCCTCTGTGTTTTCCAGCGTGATTTCTTCTTCCGCAAGCCGGTTCCGATTGATGGACCGGATAAGCTTCTGGTACTCCTCAGTCAGGCGCTGTTTGTATTTTTGAACTTTCTTCTCGTCCACTTTGGGCCTCTCTTCCCCAGGATCTTCATGATCCCATCACGAAACTAGGTTGTGTATTTGACGCACAACCCGCCGTTATTTCTCAACGGTCCCCCAACGCAATCCAAAAAACCTCGGGAGATCGTTGGGCGCGGGATTATAGCGTCAAACGCTCCATTTCAGGTAGGCCAATTTACGCTACAATCACGCCTCAGTGGAGGAACGAAATGGAAGAACCGACCATCATCGTCTGCAATCCCAATGGCCCGCTTCGGGTTACGGGAAATTTCGTTATCAGGGATTCCCAGGGAAAAGACTTCGATCTTTCGGGCCGGACCGCAATTTCTTTGTGCCGCTGCGGAATGTCTCAGAACAAGCCGTTTTGCGACGGCAGCCATAAGAACGGATTTAGTTCCGTTATCGAAGCGCGGACTCTGCCACCGCCGGTGAAGTAACCGCACCCACCAGGCAGCGCTTTTCTGTGATGTGATACTCGAATTCCGAGCGGAACTTCTTGATCATCGCTTCAACAGGCATCGCGCAGGCGTCACTGAGCACGCAGATGGTGACGCCTTTCATGTTCGAGCACATGTCGAGAATCATGTCCAGGTCTTGCATCTTGCCGTGCCCATGTTCAATTCGATGCAGGACCTGGTCCATCCACCACGTCCCCTCCCGGCACTGCGTGCACTGCCCGCAGGTCTCTTCCGCATAGAACCGCGCGGTTCGCCATGCCAGCTTGACGATGCAGGCCGTTTCGTCGATCACCATGCAACCGGCGGAACCCAGCAGGGTTCCCTTCTTCGCCAGTGAATCGAAATCCATACGGACATCGATTTCATCGGGGGTAAGAATCGGAACGGAAGACCCGCCGGGAATAACGCCCTTCAGCCTATTTCCATTCCGCACGCCGCCGCAGACGTCATAGATCAGTTCAGGTAGTGGGATTCCCAACTCCCGTTCGATAACAGCCGGCTTGTTCACGTGACCGCTGACGCAATAGAGCTTCGGTCCGGTGTTCTTTTCGTCCGAGCCCAGGCTCTTGTACCAGTCCACACCCCTGTTGAAAATATGCGGCAGGTTTGCCAGCGTTTCTACGTTGTTGACGACTGTCGGACAGCCGTAGAGGCCATGAACGGCGGGAAATGGAGGCTTCTGGCGCGGATGACCCCGCTTGCCCTCCAGCGACTCGAGCAGACCCGTTTCCTCCCCGCAGATGTAGGCGCCGGCGCCGGAATGAAGAATGATGTCGAGGTCAAAATTCGTCCCTAGAATCCCACGTCCCAACATGCCCTTTGCGCGCGCTTCGTCAAGAGCAGCCTCCATGACGCGGTAACCGAGCGTGAATTCGCCACGGATATAGATGAAGGCCAGATGGCAATCCACAGCATAGGACGCGATGATCATGCCCTCGATCAACTGATGAGGATCGCGCTCTAAGATGACACGGTCCTTACACGTGCCGGGCTCGCTTTCGTCGGCATTACAGCAAAGGTAGGTCGGCTTTCCGGTGTTCTTCGGAACGAAACTCCATTTCATCCCCGTTGGAAACCCAGCGCCTCCGCGTCCCCTCAGGCCCGTGGCTTTGGTGATTTCAATGACTTCCGCCGGAGTGTGCTCCTTCAGCACCTTGCGGGCAGCCACATAGCCGCCAAATTCCATATAACGATCGATTTCCCGAGTGCGCGGGTCGTTGACGTACTTGAGCAGGACAGGTTCGTAGTTCGACATCAGCCGACTATTGTAAGCCAAAAGGAGAGAAGGTTATCCGAAGGCAAGAAAATCGGGTCCACTCCATAGCCGTTCCCTCCGGGCAACTCAAAACCGAAATTACAAAATCTTAGGTTGGACCGGGCAACAATTAGGGGACGGACTACTAAACCCCCAAACTCCCGACAGAATTACGGTAGACACCGATAATTTACGACGGAGTTTGGGGGTTTAGTAGTCCGTCCCCTAATTGTTGCCGGATTCGTCCACTTTCAATTCGCTTCAACTAAGAGAGCTTATTCAGAGGCGAGACTCCGGACTCAGCCGAAGAAACGTGATCCAGCAATAATCGGATCGATGGAAGAATGTCCATCCGCTGCCGTTGCAATTCGTGGATGCGTTTTCTTCGATCCGGCCGATTCATAAGGTCCTTCGGGCTGAGCGGTCTGAATCCCTTGTGCCGCTTGAGTTCGCGGACGACCTGCAACTCCCCGTGGGCCAAATCCATGTAAATCCAGTCGCCGGTACGAACTGAGCCCAATGGCCCGCCGTCCAGCGCTTCAGGAACAAGGTGGCCGATGGAAATTCCGTTGTGAGCGAAGGAAACGCGACCGTCGGTAACGAGTACGGCAATCGATGACAACGATGCCGACGAGAGGTCCAGTTCGGGCATCCCTGCAGCGTGCGGTCCAACTCCGGCAACTACCACCATCACCCGCAGGAGTTTCTCAGCGATCAGGTAATCCCACAGCCGGGGCCTGTTCCAATTCTGCATGGCGGCAGCATCGCTGTTGTTTAAGGCATGGCTGTTGCTCCAGTTGGCGAGCCAGGTGTAGTAGAGATCGTCGCGGGTTACTTTGTGCTTCAGGCGTTCGAGAATCCCGTCGGGAGCAGCCAGATCGACCTGAAGGTCACGGCTGCCAAGGTAGTACGCGGCCAAATAAATTTTCTTATCGAAAAGGCTGGACGCGCTGCGGCCGCGCCACCCCGTCCTGGCCACGCCCCAGGTGCAGAGGTTGCCATGGACTCCCGACATTCCGCAGGACGCCGAAAACGGCGTCATTGTCGAGTGCAGAAAGTTTCCGTTGGCGGAACGCGCTTCCATGATGCGTTGCATCCAGGAACCATCGAGCGTAGGGGCGCGATCTTCAATCAGGCGTTTTTCCGCAAGCGTTCGCATGATGGTATCGATGCCGGAGTTTCCGCCGTTTTCCGTCTCGAGCGCCATCGTATAGACCGAATTTCCCGGAGCCTCCTGGATACCCAGAATTTGCGGGACCATACGCGCTTTTCTCGCGAGATCGGCGACGGTGAGCTTCTTGCCGACGGCATCGGCGAGATAAGTCAGATGGAGAATCCAGGCCGGATGACCTCCGGTTGCGCTCCAGACCGAAGCGGCGTTGCTCATGTTGGATCGGAGCAGCCCGGCAACGCTGACCCGACGCTCGCGTTTCTGAATTGCCGTAAGCAGTCGCTTGATCGCGTCAGAAATCTGCTGGTCAGAAGGAGGCTTTAAGAGAATATCCATGCCGCGCGGCACGATGCCGAAAGCGGCAAGCATCATTCGATGCACTATCGAAGCCTCCGAAACCGCACAGCCGGCTCCAGGAACTGCTGTACACCGCGCCATGAGATGTTCGAGGTCGTCCTTTTCGTTTTCGGTGACGAGCCTTTGATGGAAGCAACGATCAAGCAGGCATTTGACCCCCGCGTACACATCGGTCTTCAGCGGCCGGTGCAACAACTGGTCAAGTTCTCCGCGTTCTGAGGCCGCGAGCCGGTTTCGCAACGGCTCGAACTTGCGGCGATCGTCTTCCGAAGCGAACACTTCCCTGCTGATTAGCGAAGGAAGGACCATCGCAAAGAGTGGATGCGCCCGCCGCCGCTGTCTGGCGAGATCGGTTTCCGCAAGAGCGCGCAGATTTCCCGCCAGCATCTTGTCGCAAACGCCGAATACCACGGCCGCATCGTAGCTGTGTGCTTCCATGTGAGCTGCGAGGCTGCCTGTGCACATGTTGCGCGAGAGAAGGCCGTAGTTCGCGCCGTCGGTTCCGCGCGCGAGCTCTTCACAGGGAACATCCTGAGCGATCTCAAACGGCAATGCGCTATTGGCCCACAGTTGCCGGACTGTTCGGCGCATCGTCTCCTTCATCCCAAGCGTCGGCGGATGATCGTCTCCTCCGTGCACTACTGCAACGCGAGGATGGCCCTCCATAAACAACTGCAGGATCCGCTCACGGTCCGGAGCAATGCCCGCGCTTCTTAGCGTTTCCTCGACGATCGGAGAAATAATTGTGACAGGTTGCGCTCGGCTAATTAGAGCATCCTTGTATTTACTCGAGTGCATTCTCATGAAGTTGTCCAGACGGAGCGAGTGCGGCTGTTATACCAAGAAGTGACGGAACGGTTCAATGGAGATCCGGGCAAGGAGGAGCGGATTTCCATAGACTTGACTTTAAATGAATAATGTGGTTAGGCCGAACGGGCAGCTAAACAAAATCGAGGAACGAATTCAAGCCATCTAGTCTCCGCGTTTGCGTTTCCAGAGGCGATTGGCCATCAGAAGAAGCTTTTTGAGCTCCATTGGCGAGAGATTATCCCGAGAGTCCCGCACACGCCCTTCCCAGGTCTCGAGCGCTTCCCTTGTAACAATGCCGGCGCCATCACTCTTAAGGGCGTAGAAAGCGGCGGAATACTCTCCGCAAAGCTCCCGGATGTAATCGAAGGACTTGCGGTGAATCATGCAGGGCCCGAGACGGCGAATGGCCGTCTGGTGGGCGGGAGTCGCATACCCCTTGTGGTCGGCAAATCCGTAACCAGGAAATGTTTTGTCCAGTTCGGTCATTAGACTGTCGCGATACACCTTCGCAACGATGGAGGCGGCAGCGATCGAGAAATTGATTCCATCCCCTTTGTCGAAGCTGTTCTGCGGCTGCGACAGTTCGGGAATTGTCCGGCTGTCCACGAGGATGTGCTGTGGAGGAGCCGGAAGCAGTGAAACCGCAAGCTGCATTGCTCGGATTCCTGCCCAATAAATGTTCAGCCGGTCAATTTCTTCGACGGGAAGAACTCCTATCCCAATTCCCGACGCCTTCGTCCGGATAATGGCATCGAGGCGCCGTCGCGTCTCTTCGTCGAGCGCCTTGGAATCATCGATCCCATCGATTTCGGTATTCGGAGGAAAAACAACCGCGGCCGCCACGACGGGGCCGGCAAGCGGTCCCATCCCCACCTCATCAACGCCCGCAATATGGACAATGCCGGCCTTCCACAAAACGCGCTCAAAGTGGAGCATCGCGTCCATCCGTTTGCGTTCGCGAGTTTGATCGTCGAATCTCTTCGAGAGCGCCTTATACAGCTTCCGGGCCCCGGCACGCGGATCCCGCTGCAACCGGCGAAGAATTTGAGGTGAAACGGGAGCGTCTCCAGAGGAATACTTTTCCTGAATTTCTTTCAATGATGACAGGCTTGTTGGCATCTTATTGATATGGGTTCAATTCGCGCATTCAATCCAGTAAAACTTTTTACCGGCGTCCTCGTCGCCAATGAAGACCTCATAGCTGAGGTGGAGTCCGAACTCCACTCCAGCTACGGGCCACTGGACTATCGATCTCCGGTGCTGCCCTTCACATTCACAGACTATTATCGTCATGAAACCGGCGACCACATTCTTCGGGTCTTCTTTTCTTTCGAGCGCCTGATCGAGGCGGACCAACTTCCGGAAATCAAACGTCACACCAACGCACTGGAAGAGAAATTCGCTGCATCGGCAACTGCGGTGAAGCGCCCGGTGAACGTCGACCCGGGATATCTCGAACCGGCGAAAGTCGTCCTGGCGTCGACGAAGAATTTTTATCACAGAATGTATCTGGGCCGGGGAATCTTCGGAGAGGTCACAATGCATTTCCGGAATGGAAAGTTTGAATTCTTTCCGTGGACCTATCCGGACTACAAATCCGAGGAATATCAGGCATTCTTCCTGGAGCTACGCGCCATCTATCGAACGCAGCTGCGTCAACTATGTTTACTTCGGTAGTGCGCAACGAACGCGCAGAGAATACCAACAACGAAGGAAAAGACAGCCACTCCGAGCATTCCCGCACCGAGGGTAATCGTTACGGCGCCGATCATAATGACCACCAGTCCGGAAGCGGCCAGGGAGGTCAGGCCAGGCTTGATACGCAAGAGTCCAGGCAGGATCAAACCGAGCGCTCCGAGAATTTCCACAATTCCGAGGAACCGCAGAAACCATCCGGGCAGCGCGACAGGGCCTTGCATCTGGCCGAGCGGCAAAATGAGTTTTACGCCTCCTGCGAACAGGAAAAGACCCGCCAGCAGTATCTGAACCAACCACAAGAGGATCTTCATGATTGCACCTCCAGTAGTATGTCGAACAGCGAGGCGCAACATCGACATCACGAGTTCGTTTTTTAGAAGTGACTGATATTTCGAGAGCGCGGTTTAAATCAAGGCCAGGTCAAATTGCGTCCGCCGATGACATGCAGATGGAGGTGGAAGACCGTCTGTCCGGCTTCCGCATTTACATTGAAAACAGTACGGTACCCCTTTTGATCGACGCCGAGGTCCCGCGCGATCTTTTTCGCTGTCGCGAACATGTGGACCAGCAACGCGTCGTCTTCTGCGGTGACATCGTTCAACGTAGCGATGTGTTTTCGGGGACAAACGAGGACGTGGACCGGTGCCTGTGGATTGATGTCGTGAAAGGCAAACACGCGATCGTCCTCATACGCCGTCTTTGAAGGTAGCTCCTTGTTGACGATTCTGCAGAAGAGACAGGATTCCATAAGCCGGATTGTACACCGTAGCGAAAGTGGGGGCCCGAATCACTTCGAAGGCTTTAGCTTCTGGAGTCTCGTAAAACCCACGACATTGTTTCCGACTGGAAACTCGTAGGATTCATTGATAACGCAGTTTGCGAGAAGCCAGGACTCGAGACCCTGATCTTCTCGCCGGTAGTCGGTAAGCGCAGTACTGTCGAACCACACGTCACCGCCTTCCTTGAAACTGGTTTCGATTTGGGAGGTGTACGCTCGGCCCCAAAGTTCTCTCCATTCAACCTGCGGATTGAAATAGCGAATCGTGCGGTTTTCCATCCTGAAAACATCCCAGTAGACGACATCACCGGGCTTCCAGATTGCGCGCATTTCGTCTGCCACCAGCAACGTCGGGTTGGATTCGGGCTTGGTCTGCGGATAAATGTAGAAACCGAAGTTAAGAAGGAATAGCGCCGCAACGGCCAGGGCCAGACGGTTGTACTTCGTCTTCACGTCAGGAATGAAGGCCGATCCAAGGACGAGAAGAGCCGGCAGATAGAACAGTCGATAGAACGTATTGCGCGGCAGCCAGACTACAAGAAATACCGCGTACGTTCCCCACCACAAGAGCAACACGGGCAGCAGTCGTTTGACAGCGCTCCGCATCGGCCGCAGGAACGCCGGGGGGATCTGCACGAGCCTCCCTATCAGCAACAGAAGTGATACTCCCAGAGCGGCAGCAGCGACGAGACTGACCGGCGATCTCTGCCCCAGCACGAGGCGCAGGTTCCCTCCCAGTATCAATCGAATGTGACCCAGCACAGAGGCCCAGATGTTCCGTGGAAGGTCGAATGAAAACGAAACGTCCTGTGAGTGGGAAACGATCCACCTCATGAACTCTCGAAGGGACCACGCCTCATGCTCGATGGCAAAGACCAGAGCATAGAGGCCAACCGTCGGAATACCGGCTGCCAGGATAAATCCCAAAAGACTGAGCAGCCGCGAGGACCGGGGCTGCTCCTTGCTTCGTTGCCACAACGCCAGGGCAGCAGCCGGCACAAAGAGCGCAGCCAGTTGATGCAGGAGCATTGCACCGCAGAGAAGCAGGCCTGCTGCAATTGCGCTCGGCCGTTCCACGCGAACGAGCAGCCAAAGACACAGCACTATGAGAAACATGCTGGGAACGTAACTGGCAGCATCTGTCGCAAATCTCCACCACGTCGCAGAAAAACCAAAGGCCATCGCCAGACATAACGCAACGTAGTTGGAGGCGCCTGTTTCAAGAAGCACGCAGAACATCAGCGCGACAGTCGCGGCCCCCGTGACCATGCTAACAATCTGCAATACGGTGAGCGCCCGAAGATTCAAGCCGGCTGCATTCGCACCAAGCCACAACTCGCGTCCAAGAGGATTGTAGAGAAGGTGATTCGGATGCAGGAACCAGGGAATGCCCGAGCCGGTTTCGATGTCCTGCGCGAACATGATTCCGTCCCAGTAATAGTTCTTCGTCGGAAAACTTACGTAGACAATCAGAACGGAAAAAAAAACCAGCAGCCCGCGGCGCACGCTAGCGCCCGGGTGCCTTCATCGCAAATACGTACTGGGTATCCGGAGGCTGGATAGCCTCGGCTTTCACGAGTTCCGTAGCAACGCCATTGGCCATCTGATCGTAGTACCAGGCAAAAGCATCCGCCAGGCGGACATAACGTCCCGCGTCGAGTTGCGCCAGAACCGTACGGTAATTTTCACGGTTGCGCTTGAAGTGAGGAAGCATCCTCTCCTTCGAGAAGATGGTGATGAAGCTGCGCAAGCGTCGAGCCTCCGCCTCTTCGAGAATCATGCCCTTTTCAGCTCGAACCGAAGACAGGCTGACTCTGGTCGGAGCTATCCCCTGGCCGATCGACACCATGGTATAGCCGTCGGATTCCCACTGTTCGCGTTTCAAAATCCCGGCAAGTTTTGGATCGCTCTCGACAAGCCAGGCATAGTACCGCTGATTAGCGGTCCGCCGTGGGGGACTAACCGTCAGAGTTTGATCCTCGAAGAATGCGTCATTCATCCCGCCGAAGAGAATGCCTCCCACCACAACCTGATACAACAGCTGCGCGTGCGGAACATCCTTGGCGCCAGTCAGCGGAGCGACAGCCGACTCGATCTCGCCCCAGTTGGCCCGCAGGTGAAAACTGAAGTCCGAAATATGCGCCTGAAGGCTCTTCTCGATCTTCTTGATGTCCTTGTCCCGAATCACCGGAAGCATCGGCCGATAGTCGAATTGATCGACCTCATCGGCAAAACGCACTTCCTGGAGGTCGGCGAACAACCGTTCCAGCTCATCCTGTGGAGCTTTCGATTCCTTGGCGATCCTTTCGAGATCCCAACCGTTGTGAAACCCGACAAGGAGCAAGCGCGCCTTATCTTTGGCCATGATCGCCACGGCATCACGCGACATTGGATAGGTCCCGAAATAAAAATCGGAATGGAGTTTCGGTTTCTCCTGATTTTTCTGGGAAAGCCCAGTGGATACCAGCAGAAGAAGAAGCGAAGCAGCAAAGGCGAGAATTCTCGATTTCATGACTAAATCACCAGAGACATCTTATGCCAAGTCTTTGGATTTTCCGAATCTCGGCGCAATTCCGAAAGCCTCGTTAGACCTTGATGGCTTTGGCCGTGAGGATGTTCTCAATCTTCTGAAGGCGTTGAAGTACGTCGCCATCCACCGCGTTATCCACCAGGAGCAGCGCCAGCGCACGACCACCTTCCTGATCACGGCCAAGCTGCATGCCGGCGATGTTCACATTAGACTGCCCCAGAATGGTTCCGATATTGCCGATGACGCCAGGCTTATCGTTGTTGCTGAAGTAGATCATGTGTCCGCGGGGAACGACCTCGAGCGAGAAACCGTCGACTTCGACAATGCGAGGCAACCTGTCGTTGAAGGCAGTCCCAGAGACGCGGTGCGTCTCCACATCGGTGCGTACCTCCATCGTGATGAGGTTTGTGTAGTTCTCAGGAACCTCGACTCGAGTCTGCTGCACCTTGATGCCTCGCAGCCTGGCGACGTGTCCGGCATTGATGAGATTCACGCCCTCTCGTAAGGTTCGTGAAAGAAGACGCTGAACCACCACGGATGTCAGGTAGTTCAGATTCATCTCGCAAACTTCACCGGAGTACCGCAGCGCGACGGATTGAATACGGCCATCGGAAATCTGCCCGATAAATGAGGCCATGCGTCCGGCCAGGTCCACGAAGTGCTGGTACTGCTCGACCTGTCCGGCATCGAGCTGTGGGAAGTTCAAAGCGCCGAGCACAGCCTTCTTCAGAAGAAAGTCTGAAACCTGCCTGCAGATATCTTCAGAAACCTTGCGTTGCGCCTCAACAGTTGATGCACCGAGATGCGGGGTTGCAATGAAGTTGTCCTCGGCGAGCAGCGGCGTCGCCGTATTGGGCTCTGTTTCGAATACGTCCAGGGCAGCTCCACCCAATTTCCCGGACTTGAGGCCCTCCAGCAGATCGGATTCGTTCACAATGCCGCCCCGGGCGCAATTCACGAGTCGAACGCCGGTTTTCATACGCCCAATCGTCTCGCTGTTGACGAGGTTTCGCGTTTCATCCGTTAACGGGACGTGAAATGTAATGAAGTCTGCCTTCTCCCAGATCTCTTCAAGACTCACAAGGACAAGGCCGCTGGAAAGCGGCGTATCGGGATTGATGAACGGATCGAAAGCGAGAACGTGCATCCCCATGGCCTGGCACTTGCGTGCGACTTCGCTGCCGATACGACCCAGGCCGACGACACCAAGCGTCTTACCCGTAATCTCAGACCCCTTGAAGCGACTCTTTTCCCATTTCCCATTCTTCAACGAAAGATAGGCCTGGGGAATGCTGCGCGCGAGAGCGAAGAGCATCGCGATGGCGTGCTCCGCGGTTGTTGTGGTCGACCCGCCTGGCGAGTTCATGACCAGGATGCCACGTTCCGTCGCGGCATCGATATCGACGTTGTCCACGCCGACTCCTGCACGGCCCACGACGCGGAGACGCGTGGCTTTCTGGATGAGTTCCTTATCGATCATCGTCCCGCTGCGGACGATGATGCCGTCGGCTTCGGGAACAAGGTCAAGCAGCTTCTCTCGCGCGATCTTGTCGTGGACTATGGGAATGATCGCGTTGGTTTGTTCGAGAAGTTTTACTCCGGCCGGATCAATTCCATCCAGCAGGAGAACGTTGAAGGTCGACATGGACTAGAGACGCGTCACAAAGTCCCGGATGCGCTCCAGCGCCGTCTCGATGTTGGCGAGTGAGTTCGCAAAGGAAAATCGGAGGTAGCCCTCGCCGTGAGCGCCAAAGGCGGTTCCCGGCAAAGCCGCAACCCCGGCCTCATTCAGCAGCCTGTCTGCAATCTCTTTGCTGGTCTGGCCAAGTCCCGAGATGTTGGGGAAGAGATAAAACGCGCCATGGGGTTTCAGACATCGGATTCCTGGAATAGAGTTCAATCCATCGACGAAAACATCGCGGCGCCTGCGGAACTCCTGAACCATGTTCGCGACAATCGGCGCCGTTTCCGGAGAGAACGCCTCGATCGCCGCCAACTGGCAAAACGTCGATGTGCTCGAGACGCTGTTGTTCATGAACAGATTCACAGTGGGCACGAGATCTTTGGGAACGACGGAATAGCCTACGCGCCAGCCCGTCATGGCATATGTCTTGGAAAACCCGTTCACAAGCAGCAGTCGATCGGCAATATCAGGCACATCCAGCATTCCTGCCGTTGGGGTGTCGTAGTAAATCTCCGAATAAATCTCATCGGAAAGTATCAGCAGGTCGTGTTGCCGGGCGAGCCTCGCAACGCCCTTCAAATCGTCCAGGGTCAGCACGCCGCCGGTCGGATTCTGCGGGGTGTTGATGACGATCATCTTCGTCTTTGGAGTAATGCGGCGCGCCATTTCGTCAAGGCTGAAGCGGAACTCCCGCCTTTCGTCGAGCACAATCTGAACCGGCGTTGCGCCCGCCATGAGGACAGCAGCTTCATATGCGGGATAGACGGGCGCCGCATAGATAACTTCGTCGCCAGGATCAACAAGCGAATGGATGATGGCAAAGATCATTACCTTCGCGCCTGGACTTATAAGAACACAGGACGGATCCACGGGCACACCGTGCCGCTCGGTCAGACGCCTTGCGATAGCCTCGCGCAGTTGCCAAACCCCGTTGACAGGCGCGTAGTGCGTCTTACCTTTTTGTAGCCACTCGACGCCGGCGCGCACAATCGGTCCGGGAGTGTCGAAGTCGGGCTCTCCGATTTCGAGGTGAACGATGTTTCTTCCCTGTCTTTCCAACTCCGTGGCGCGTGCGAGCATCTCAAATGCTGCCTCGCCGTGGACGCCCTGCATCCGTTTTGCGACTCTGTTCTTCGTTTCGATTTTCAAATGTTGATCCTGACTGCGGGTACTCAATGAGGGCCGCACAAAATATAGCCACCGCAGTATATCATCAGGGACATGGAGAGATGGGTACGGGTTGCCACCGTTGGAGACTTGATGCCGGACGGCCTCGGAGTCAACGTAAAGGCTGATGGCATTGGGGTTGCCATCTTTCAATGGGAAGGGAAAATCCACGCGGTTGAAGATCTTTGCCCTCATCTGGGATTCCCTCTAAGTGAAGGAGTTGTCCAGGACGGTGAGGTCATCTGCGGCTGGCATGGCTGGCATATCTGCCTTGATGATGGCTCCTGCCGCCGGGAAAAGCAGCGCGCGAAAGTGTTTCCGGTAGAGCTTCGAGGAGAAGAAGTCTGGATTCAGATGTAGGGGAAAATCGGGGCCAGGCACGCTGTTTCCCTATTTGCCTGCGAGAAGTCGTAACCCATTGACGGATGAGCAAGCGAAATAGGGAAACAGCGTGCCTGGCCCCGATTTTCTCACACCTTTCGCGAAAGCCGGCGTATCCCGCGCGATGTCGCCACAATCACCTCGCTCGCGACGTTCGCAAAGATCCCCGAGTCCACAACGCCGGTAACTCCCTTTATCTGTTTCTCAAGCGCCCAGGGCTGGTCGATCAGACCGTGCCACCAATCGAGAATGAGATTGCCGTTGTCAGAGACAAAGGGCTTCCCCTCCTTCTCACGCAGCCTCGGGTCACCGCCCCACAGAACCAGCTGCGCGCGCACCACATCGACGGCGAAAGGAACGACTTCCACCGGCACAGGGGCCTTCTGTCCGAGTCGCTCGGTAAGCTTGCTCTCGTCAACAACGATGATCAGCTTCTTTGAAGCGTGGGCGACGATCTTCTCGCGCACGAGTGCGCCCCCGAGGCCCTTGATGAGATCGAGTCCATCAGAAACCTCATCCGCTCCGTCGACAGTAACGTCGATTGTCACGTTTTCGCGGAGTGTGATCAGCGGGACACCGACCTCAATAGCAAGTCTGTTCGACTCTTCTGACGTCGGGATGCCGTGCACGAGAAGGCCATCCTTCACGCGAACGCCGAGTTCTCGAATAAAGTGGGAAGCCGTGGAGCCCGTTCCCAAACCCACAACCATACCGTCTTTTACGGCGTCCAGCGCGGCGATCGCGGCCTGGCGTTTTAGATCATCCATGCTCATGTCTCAATCCAGGTAGTGGAGGGTTCTCGCGAGGTCGTCCTCCTGTTGGACGTGAAGGTGGAAACCGCAGTCGCTGAGCGCTTCCAGGTCACGCACCGCATCCGAGACCACAAGTGCATCTTTCGGCGACACGCCAACATGCTTCAAAGCGGCGGCGCCTAGAGCCCGCTTTGAAATCGGGCTCGCAAGATCCGCCGAAACCTGAATTCTGACCCCGGGCCCGTCGATTAGCTCATTGGCGTAAACGAAGAGCGGGTCCCAGGCATGTGCTGCCTGAATGCGGCGAGCGACATGATGAAAACCCGAGGAAATGATGATCGATGGAATACCGCGCTGAACCAGAGCCCGCGTTACTGCGGGGACATGTCGATTCACCACAATCTGGTCGAGAAAGCTGTGGATCGCATGCAGCTGCGCGCCTTGCCAGAGTCCCGTGTCCTTTCGACAGAACTCGTCATAGTCGATCTTTCCGTCGAGCCACTCACTGAAATGGGCGCTCGCCCTGTCCCACACACCAAGAGCCTCATGAATATGACGCCACGGATTGGGAGTCGTCGTGAGGGTCCCGTCGAGATCAAAGATCGCGGCTAATATCATCGAGTCCTGTTCTGCACGAGATTGAGGAATTCGTTCCGAGTGTTTTGATCGGCCTTGAATGAGCCCAGCATGGAACTGGTAACGGCAACGGAGTTCTGCTTTTCCACACCCCGCATGATCATGCAGAGATGCTGCGCCTCAATGACCACGGCGACGCCCCTCGGGTGAATCTTCTCCCGTATCGTCTCAGCGATCTGTGTCGTCAGGCGCTCCTGAACCTGCAGCCGCCGGGCGAACATGTCCACCAGTCGCGGAATCTTGCTAAGACCGATAATCTTGCCATTTGGGATGTACGCCACGTGACACTTGCCAAAGAACGGAAGCAGGTGATGCTCGCAAAGGCTGAAAACCTCGATGTCTTTCACAATCACCATCTCATCGTAAGCCACGTCAAACAAAGCGCCATTGAGCAGCTCCTCAGCACTCTTTTGATATCCGCTGGTCAGATAGCGGAGGGAGCGATCGACACGATCTGGAGTTTTGATGAGGCCATCACGTTGCGGGTCTTCGCCAAGCTGAGTAAGAATGCTGCGGATCAGTTCAACCATAGGCCAACTATTTTAACCCATCCAGCCGATGTGCTATTAAGAGCGCATGCCTATTTATGAATACTCATGCAGCAAATGCGGTAAGACGATTGAAGTGATTCAGAAATTCAGTGATCCGGTCCTCAAGAAACATCAGGGCTGTGGTGGAGCGCTGACGAAACTGATATCGGCCTCAGGCTTCCAGTTCAAGGGAAGTGGATGGTACGTCACGGATTACGCCCGCAAGGGAAAAAGCGGAGACTCCGGCGAAGCGCCAAAGGAGACAACAGAGAAGAAGGAATCTCCGGCCAAAGTCGAGACCTCCAGTAACGAACCCTCCAAGAAGACAACCGGTAAGTCTGGGAAATCCAGTGACTAAGAAGGCGAAGTTTCTTCGGGCGGAGAAAATCTACTCCCGTCTTGAGGCGACGTACCCTGACGCCAGGTGCGCTCTGGATTTTACGAATCCTCTGCAACTCCTGATCGCCACGATCCTATCCGCCCAGAGCACGGACAGGACCGTCAACACGGTCACTCCGGCGCTCTTCAAGAAGTACAAGTCCGCGAAAGACTTTGCCCGGGCGAAGACGCCGGAACTCGAGGAGATGGTGCATTCGACGGGATTCTTCCGGAACAAAACGAAAAGCATTCAGGGCGCTACGAGAATCATCGATGAGCGCTACCACGGAGAAGTGCCCCAGACCATGGAGGAGCTCCTGGAGCTGCCGGGCGTTGCGAGGAAGACGGCGAATGTTGTTTTGGGCGTCGCATTCGGCAAGGCCGAGGGCGTCGTGGTTGACACTCATGTTCAGAGGCTTTCGCGACGGCTCGATTTCTCGAAGGAAGAACGGCCGGATAAGATCGAAGAAGATCTGATGAAACTGTTTCCGCGCGATCGATGGATTCACCTCGCCCACCTGCTGATTCATCACGGTCGAGCGATCTGTGAGGCTCGCAGGCCGAAGTGCCCGCAGTGCCCGATCGAAGATCTCTGCGATTCGGTTGATAAGACGGTGCCCTCATGACGCCGCTGGAGATTGTCGAAGAGGAACTCGCAAAGTACGAGCATCCTTTCTTCGAGTTCTCGGCCCATCCGAAGGCCGATGGAGTGGAGCTTCGGATCCGATCGAGAATCGCCGATGTGCTGAACCCCGAGTACCGCATCACGTTTTCCGAGCGCGACCTCAAGAGCACTCAATTTCCGTGGACCTTCCAGCGGCTGCTTTATAGCTGTCTGACCGACTACATTGTGGAGTTATTTACGAAAAGCCCCATGACGGGCTGAGGGAATAAGGGGGAAATCGGGGCCAGGCACGCTGTTTCCCTATTTTCACGCCGAGATTCAAAGGCTTCAGACGGAAGCATGCAGGAAAATAGGGAAACAGCGTGCCTGGCCCCGATTTCCCCCTTATTCCCCTACTGAAATCGCGACTTTGCGAAGTCCAGCAGCTGCGCAGTGGCGCCCGTCGGCTTTTCCCCGCGTCGAAAAAGCACCCCAGAATGAATGGAACGGATCGCATCAACGATCGGCAGGATCTCCACGCGTCGGCCTCGGGTGACCGCCCCGGTAAGCAACAGCGGAACGACCGAAATTCCCAGTCCCGCTTCCACCATACTGACAACCGTTTCCGTGCTGGTCGTCTCAAGAGCGACGCGCGGCGCCAGGCCGCGCTCGTGAAACGCATCCAACACATGCTGGCGCCCGGTGGAACCCCTCTCATAGAGAATCAGAGGCTCGTTCATCAGTTGAGAAAGTTTCACTCGCTTTTTTGTGGCCAGAGAATGCTTCGGCGGAACAATCAAGCTCCAGTTCATTGCGAACAGTTCGGAGTACACCAGCTGAGGTGAAGACTCGTAGGGAGCAGCGAGCCCAAAAGCGACCTCCGGGTCGCTGAGTAGCGCATTCGCCACATCCGCTTCATTCATTGTGCTCACGCGGACGTGTATGGCCGGCGCTTCAGAACGAAACTCCTTCAGAACATCGATCAGCACATAACGTGTGAGGTATTGGCTGGCCACCACACGCACTTCCTGTCCGCTGGTTTCCATATCGCAGGAACGGCAAAGTTCGTGAGCGCGTTCAAGAAATGCGAGAGCATGCGGCAGGAAACGACGGCCCTGTGGCGTAAGCGGAGAGGCGCGACGCGGCCCTCGGCTCTTACGATACAACTCGACGCCGAGCTGAGACTCGAGCGCTACGAGACGATTGCGGACACCCTGTTCGGTAATACCGAGCGAGTCCGCCGCCGCGCGAATTTGCCCAACGCGCGAGAGTTCAACGAATGCAGCAACCTGATCCGTGCTGAGATGGGGGAGTCCGGGCATGGCGAGACAATACAGAGAATTAGATTATGAATCCAATAATTTACAACTCATTAGTTAAGGACCACCGGTCTTAGCATTCTCGCTTAGGAGGTCAACCCATGCAAAGATTACGCATTCAATCGATGATTCGCGCCCTGGTGCTGTTGATCGTGGCAACGACAGCGTTCGCGGGGGGCTGGGCCGTCATCACAGTCCAGAGCCTGCCTGAATACCTCGTCGTAGGAAAGCCGACAACCGTGACATTCCTGATTCGCCAGCATGGCCGAACACTAGCCGACATGAATGCCAGCTTGAGCGCCGAAAGCAGTGATGGATTGAGTGCCAAGGGTGTTGTCACTCGGACGGGAAACCCAGGAGAGTACAAAGCTGTTCTGTCGGTGCCACAACCCGGTGATTGGACGATCCGGATCGACGCCGATCTTGGGCAATCCGTCTGGCGGCCCATAAAGGCCGTCCGGGCGGAGGATGCTGTGCCCGCACCCGTCCCGGAGGTGGTGCGCGGCGAGCATCTTTTCGTTGCCAAGGGCTGCATCACATGCCACGTCAATAAGGAAGTCGTCGGAAGGAACCTGGTACCGGCGGGACCCGAACTTACAGGCAAGAAGTATCCATCAGATTTTCTGAAGAAGTTTCTTGCGGACCCTGCCGCGGCCATGGGGAAGACAGCGGAGAACTTCGATATGCCGAACCTGAGTCTCGCGAAGAACGAGATCGATGCAATCGCGGCGTTCATCAACAGGGAGAGGTCGGGCAATTAGCGAAACGGGGAGAGCTGGGGACAGACTCCGAATTCGAACTGGAAGATTTGCCGTCTGTCACAGACTTTACAGTTCGAATTTGGAGTCTGTCCCCAGCTCTCGGCTCTCCCCGGATGAGGGATCATTTCCCTGCCGTCTCAACCACCACCGTCGTGTGGCTACTCACCAGGTATTTAACCCTGAGGTAATACGTGCACTGCACCTGAGGCTCGAAGCTGATCCCATTCAGCACAGCATCGAACTTAATCGGCTCGAGCGGGTCAAAGTACAGCGTGCTGTTCTTTCGCCGTTCGACGACTCGGTAGTTGTCATCCACGTTCCCTGTCTCGAAAGCCTTGTACGAACTATAGGCATCAGAAGGCTGAAACGCATCGAACGCGTCTGCATTCACGCTTACAGGAGTTAGCTTAATTCCCAAGCCTGCGTAGCTCTGTTCCTTCTCTCGAATGATCCGCTGGGCTTCCTCGCGCATTCGCGTTCGGATCGCTGCCAGGTCCTCCGTGTGGTAATCGACCTTGATCAAATCGTAAACACCGTTCTGAGCGAACAGTGGCACGATCCGATCAAGGAGAGCGCGATCCTGGTAGCGAATCGCCATATTTTGTTTGATTTGAAACCCCGCCATGCTTTCGCGTGCCGTGTTGTCCTTGACCTTGTAGTCATAGGTTCGAGTTTGAGTAATGAAATCGAGATAGCTGTCTTCCGGACGAACACCCAATGCCGTCAAACCCTGACGAAGCCGGGAGATCTGGTCCTGAAGGCGACGGTTAGCCTCTTCCAGTTTCTCGGCCTCCTGATTCAGACCAAAGATCGCGATATAGGTCGTTGTCGGTACGCTGGTGAGCAAACGGGCATCGATAAATTGGTAGGTGTTGACCAGTTGGTTAGGTCGCTCTGACACCGTTTGCTCTGTCGTCGTGTTGGCATAGGAATCAGGATACCGGCGGCTCGGGGAAGCCGGCGGAGTCTGATTCGGATTTGCCCCTGCGCGGTTTCCCGCAACCTGGGCGAAGGCAGGCCCGTAACATAGAGTAATGAGCAGGACGGACACACACTTGAGAGCAAGTCTATTCATGGGTTCAGTGCTCCTGGAAAAGTTTTTGGCATTGACCATCGAGTTCGAAGCAATCCGTTCGCCGTACGAACTGCAGCTATAATGCGTTGCCATTGAGGTGCTTAGTGCGTCGTACGAATACCCGAAGCGCGGCGCTTGTCGTACTGACCGGGGTCTTTCTGGTCTTTGCGTTGAGTCTGTCGGCTCAGGAGGCCGAAGACCTGCGGATTGGAGTCATCGCGCCGCAGGCTGGCGGCACAACGAGCGCAGCTCAACAGCAGGAAATCGGCATCCGCGTGGCACTCGAGGAAGCCAAAAACCGCTGGGGGCTCCGTGTCCGCGTGGAGTCCTGCGACGACCGGAGCGATCCCCAACTCACCGTATCCTGTGCGATGAAGCTCGCCGAGATGGGCGTTATAGCGATCGTAGGTTCGGTGAACAGCCTCTGCACGCTCGAACTGCCGAAAATCGCAGCGAACTTGCGAATACCCATCGTCAGCGCCATCTCGACGGCGACGCGCCTGACTCGCGTCCTTCCGGTCTCCGACACCCAGCCAACCTGGTTTTTCAGAGCCGCTCTCAATGATCGCTCTCAGATGCAGGGACTCGCGCAGTGGCTGTCGTCATTCCGGTCTCTCAAACCCGATGAGATTGCTTTCGTGTTTGAGGACAGTAATGAGTTCGTGCAACACAGTTCAGACGAGACGATACGGAAATCAGGGCAGGATGTTTACGGCTGGGGGCTAAGGGAGGACTTCATGGAAGCCGAGCCCTGGCAAACGTACGCATTGAAGCCCATTGGGGTGGGCATTCAGCGTGGTGTCGCAAGAACAAAACCAGCTGAACTGCAGGCGGCGCTCCAGCAAATCGCGGAGGCGCGCAAAAATCGAAACAATCGGCCAGTCCGCGCTCTGGGGTTGTTTACACTCTGGGATGACGCGCGAGATATCGCTACTTATATAAGGAGCGATGCTAACCGTAGTCAGATACGACAAGCCCTCGGACTATCCGGAAATGCCGAGCCGCTGCTTTTTGCAGGTTCCGGAGCCTTCTCCCCGGACTTCTATCGAGAAGGCGGGCAATCGGTGGTGGGGGCTTATCTGTTGTCTCCTTTCTTTGTGGGAGAAAGCTCCGCAACATGGCGAGAATTCCGATCGATTCTCAGCAATCACCAGGTGGATTCGCTTTATCCAGATCCCTACCTGGCTTTGGGCTATGACTCGGTCTCAATGATTGCGTCATGCCTGTCGAGCATCAGCCAGGGAAAGAAATTTGGGAGCAACGCGACACAAACGATCGCGGACCGGCGAATGGCCTTGCGAAACTGTCTCGCTGCCGGCGTAGAAGACAATGCGTCTCCTTCGCTGATCACAGGACTGAAGGGATTTGATAAGACCGGCGAAGCCCTGCGGGAACTCGCGCAAACAACCTATATCCTTCGAGTCGGCCCTGCCAACACGTTGATTCCTGCGACGTCGGACGATATCGACGCACAGGCTGCTGCGACACCATGGTGGCAGCCCAATTTCGCGCGCGCCGCATGGGCGCTGCTGGGTGCAGCGCTCGCTCTTGCTATCGCTGCTTTGCTTCGTAGGCGGCCACGGCACTCAGAGACGATCGCACCTGCTCCAATGGACGCCGTCGAAAAGCTTGAACCCGCAGTTGCACGTCCTCCACGCGCTTCAACGGGTGAAGCCACATGGTTGGCTTCACAGCATTTCTTTGGTTCGGATGCCGGTTCGCAACTCGCCCTTAAAGTTGCGCGCAACGCCTGCCTCGACCAGAACGACAAGAAACCCGTGATCATCATTGGGCCAACGGGGGTGGGAAAGACGCACCTCGCGCACCTCATCCACAAATCGTCACCGCGCGGCGCCGCGGGAAAGTCCTATGTGGTTGTTGATTGCGCCACTATCACCGAAAGCCTCTTCGACAGCGAGCTCGCCGGCTCGACGCGGGGCGCGTATACAGGTGCGGTTGCCGATCGAAAAGGATTGCTGGAGACCGCAGACGCGGGGACCGTTTTGTTCGACGAGATTGCGGAGATCCGTCAGGAACTACAGGCGCGGATCCTGAGGTTCCTGCAGAACGGAGAGGTCCGGCCGCTTGGATCAACGACGCCACGAAAGCTGGATATTCGCGTGATTGCCGCCACGAACAAGGACCTTGCAGCATTTCGACCTGATTTGTGGGCCCGGCTCTCACAGGGCAATCTTGTCATCAATATTCCTCCGCTGGACGCGCACTGGTGGGATATCCCCGAATACGTCGAAGGCCTGTTGGAGCGGTTCGGAACCGGAGTGTGTATATCAGATCAGTCGTTGGAAATTCTTGCCGCGTGTTCGTGGAAGAACAATTTCCGTAGCCTGGGCTGCCTGAACGAGAACGGCGTCGCCCTCGGCCTGCTTGGCGGAATCTCTGGCGCTGCCCCAGGATCGATCGTTACACCAGACGCGTTGCTTTCCGCCATTGGATCTGAACCGGACACGCAACGCGAATTGACGCGCGCAATTCAAACGTTGGGCATCGTGTCGCCACCTCCGGAAACGGCTGATTCGATTTTTCCCGAAGGCATGGACACCTGGTTTGCAAAAGTCGAATTGCGACGCGGCTGGGAGTGCGTGCTGGATATCGTCTTTAACCGCCTTCGCGGTCCGAACAACGAAAACTTCCTGCTTTCTTCCCGGGATGCAAAGCGGCTCGGCATGAGCGCAGAGGAACTGGCGCTTGCCCTGGGGCTACCAGGGCGCGAGGGGGTACTGAAATCGCTACGGACGTCGGGAGTTTTACTACTCCCGGAAGGCGTTCGTGAGAGGGAGCTTTCCGACAGCGTCGCGCGAAGATATCGGCGCCAGTTGATCCTCTTTGCAAAGCGAACTCAATTTATCGGGCTCTCTCACGAGGAGCTCGCGGAAGTGAGCGGTGTTAATCGAACGAAGTACTACAACTTCTATCGCTACGCCTTCAGGCTTGCGGAGGCCATGTATGCAAACGGCGTAACGCCGCCAATGAGCCGCTATGTCATCGATCATCGCGGCGAGGCAGAACGCAGCGACCGAAGGCCGACGTTTGCCAATGAGAATCTCGAAAACAGAGCGGGACAGATGACAGATTCATTCGCCGTGCTGAGGAGATTGCAGATTCTTCCCGGCAGAGCTCGAACCACATAAAGCTCACCTGCCCGCATGAAGCCGACGCGTGATTTGGCCGAATTGAAACATTTTTCGGCCTGCGATACATTGCCGGTCAGTCCTTCCGGAGGTTCGCAATGAACAGATATAGATCGGCCGCTGCTTCTATCTTGATGATTCTTATTTCGGCGGCGACAGCATTAGCCCATCATTCGTTTGCCGCAGAGTACGATCAGAACAAACCTATATCTGTCAAAGGGACGGTTAACCGTGTCGCGTGGGTTAATCCGCATGCGTACCTTTACATCAACGTGAAGGACGACAAAGGCAAGGTGACCGTCTGGGCATTCGAATTACTCAGTCCCAACGCGCTGGCCCGGCAGGGATGGAACAGCACCTCGCTGATGTTCGGCGAGGAAGTTACCGTAGACGGCTACGCGGCGCGGGATGGAAAGCTCCTGGCCGATGGATCTGTCCACGCGAATTCCCGTATGGTGACCACGACTGACGGCCGCAAGGTCTACATTGGAACATCACTGGACGCGACCCCTGCAGCGGGAGGACGTGGACAGTGAAGGCGCCGCTGCGAGTGCTTGCCATTGTTCTTTTGGCGGGTTTGCTGCTGAGCGTCGCGAACCTGAGAGGACAGGCGCCACCATCCCCAACTCCTCCGTCAACGGGGAACAGCATGGGAAACGAAAAGGCTCCGGCGGGCCCAACGCCGCGCACACCCGAAGGCAAGGTAGACTTTTCGGGAGTCTGGGATCCCGGCTCCGCGTTCTTCAACATCGGGCAGGTTCCTTTGCAACCATGGGCCGAGGCGTTGATGCGAGAACGGCGCGCCACTCAGAGCAAAGACGACCCTGAGGCCTGGTGTCTTCCTGCTGGTGTGCCGCGGATCTCGCCCTTCCCGCAGAAGTTCGTTCAGACTCCGAACCTGGTTGTGGTTCTTGACGAGGGCAACGTTCACAGCTACCGCCAGTTTTTTCTCGATGGACGAAAACATGCGACCGATACGTTCCCGCTCTGGATGGGAGATTCCATCGCGGCATGGGAAGGAGACACACTGGTCGTCGAGACAATCGGGTTCAATGAAAAGACCTGGATAAGCGGTCAAGGTGTCCCCCACACCGATGCGCTGAAAGTGATCGAGCGCTATCGCCGCCCTGACTTCGGTCATCTTGAAGTGGAGATCACGATGGAAGATACGGGCGCATTCACGCGCCCGCATACATTCAAACGCGGCTTCATCCTGCTGACTAATTGGGAGATCCACGAATACGTCTGCAACGAATTCAACGTCGATAAGGATCACCTGGTTGGAGCGGAGAGATAGCGGCAGAGGTTTCGAAGATGCAAACACGCAAGCTCGGCAAGAGCAACCTCGAAGTATCCGCGCTGGGCCTTGGCTGTATGGGAATGAGCTTCGCGTACGGGCCGCCTCACGACAAGAAAGAGATGATTTCCCTCATTCGTGCCGCTGTCGATCGCGGCACCACGTTTTTCGACACTGCGGAAGTTTATGGTCCGTTCACGAACGAAGAGCTCGTCGGCGATGCCCTCGCTCCCGTTCGTGATCGCGTTGTCATCGCCACAAAGTTCGGATTCAAACCTTCGGAAGCCGACCCTTCACGATGGACGGAACTGGACAGCCGACCGGAACACATCAAACAGGTCGCTGAAGCGTCATTGAAACGGCTGAAGACCGATGTTATCGATCTCTTTTATCAGCATCGTGTGGACCTCAATGTCCCAATCGAAGATGTGGCAGGAGCTGTGAAGGACTTGATCAAGGACGGCAAGGTCAAGCACTTTGGTCTTTCGGAGGCCGGGGCGCAAACGATCCGCCGGGCGCACGCCGTCCAGCCGGTCACTGCGCTGCAGAGTGAGTACTCGCTCTGGTGGCGAGATCCAGAAGTTGAAGTGTTGCCGACATTGGAGGAACTGGGCATCGGATTTGTTCCATTCAGTCCTCTTGGCAAAGGTTTCCTCACAGGCAAGATTGACGAAAACACTACGTTCGACAAATCGGACTTCCGCACCATGGTCCCTCGTTTCACGGCAGAGGCTCGAAAGGTTAACCAAACGCTGGTGAACTTGCTCCATCAGATCGCAGAGCGCAATAATGCCACCCCGGCACAGATCGCGCTCGCGTGGCTGCTCGCACAAAAGCCGTGGATTGTTCCAATCCCAGGCACCACAAAACTGCAGCGCTTCGAGGAAAACAGCGGATCGCTCGATGTAGATCTGACACCTGCCGATGTAGAAGAGATCAGCAGAGCAACGTCTGGCATCGCGGTACAAGGCGCTCGTTATCCGGAACATCTGAACAGACTGACAGGACGCTGACAACGCCCCGCCGCTGGCGGGTGAAAGCGGACTTATTTCATGGTCAAACCATCATTATTCATCGGCTCGTCTAGCGAAGGATTGGAGTTTGCTCGCGCGGTGCGAACAAGCCTGACGGACGATGCGGAAATTACGCTTTGGAACGAAGGGTTCTTCGGGCTGGGCAACACCTTTATCGAAACGCTCGTCACCGCTCTTCCGAGGTTTGATTTCGCGTTACTGGTACTGACACCGGACGATCTGCTGGAGAGTCGGGCCGCGGAAATGTTCAGCCCGAGGGACAACGTTTTATTTGAACTGGGCCTGTTCATGGGTCGCCTGGGTCGCGCCCGGACCTTCATCTTGCACCAGCGCAGTCCCGCGCCAAAGATCCCGTCCGATCTCGCCGGAGTCACAACCGCGACTTACGAGTGGCCCCGTCAGGACATGAACTATGTCGCGGCTGTGGGTCCGGCATGCGATAGCGTCCGTCGCGCGCTTCGTGAACTGGGCCTGTCACCTGAAAAGACGACGCATGCGATTGGGCAGCTCAACTCCAGGCAAGACCGGCAGCAGGAAGAGCTCGCGCAACAGCAGTCCCAAATTCGGTCGCTCCAGGTCGCACTGCAAGGCATCGTTACCCAATATGAGTTCGACAAACTCGTCGGCCTGAACAACGATCACACTTTTTTCTGCTATTACTCCGAGGATCTTTTTGGAGAACTAAAACGGCTGCGTGCCATGGGATTGATCCGCAACTACGATGGCACGGGCCTTTCAGAGATCCGTCGAAGCTACAAGGACCGTAACGAACAGTTTGACTTAAAACGCTTCTTCTACATCACACCCGCCGGCCAGGAGTACCTAGCGCTCCGCCACGGCCTTCAGGACGACTGAGTTTTTCAGAACGCGTGGTTGCGCTCAAGGTGTTGACATGCCTGTGACGTCACGGGATCAATTTGGATCCGCTTTGAACGCGAAGAGAGCCCCGGCGCTTCCCGGATGTGCCTGTGTGTTTGGCTACCGCCAGAACGTTGCGCTCGCGCCCTCTTTCTGTATAGTGAGTCCGCGCGACAGCACCGAAACCGGAGGGACCTATGGCAAAAGGAAAACTGCACTTGAACTTGACGGACTTGCGCGGCGCAGCGTTGAACGAGAAGGTCGAACTCTACTTTGAGCGGATGAGCGGCGATTCAGGCGCTGGGGGCGAAAACATGGAAGTTTCCATGAATATGAATTCAGCCACCGATGCCATCGTTTCGGAGCTTCCGTGCCGCGGGGGTATCGGAACGATGTACCGTGTTATGGCCTCAACTCCTCACCACCGCGAGTACTCCTACTTCCAACGAATTGTCGAAGACACCGTGAACGGCGGCACGGACGATATCGAATTCTGGGTTAAACCGGGAGAGATTTCCGACATTGATGCTCTGGCATTCCAGCAGTTACCGGACAAAATTCAACAGATATTGAACGCGGCGCAGATGACAGAGGACAAGCCTGAGGATCGGGACCTGCTCGGCTTGTCCGGTGCTGCGCTCTACGAGAAGCTCGGGCCGTTGCGGAAAGCGTGTCTCCTCAACATTGTCAAAAAAGCTTCGCATGAAACGACTGACAACTGCCTGCCAGGGATAGAAGACCTGCTTGTTTGCCGTCAGGACCGATTTTTCGCCTTTGTGAACTCCGGATTAGTGAGCCGATTAAACGATAGTCTCCGGTTCAAATCCGCGCCGAACAGTCTACATCCACCTCTTCCAGGGTTCGGTGTCGGACCCAGTTTCAAAAGCCGGGATGCACACGCCAATATCCAACTGACGTTCATGGTTCAGGAGGGCACAGGACGCATGGCTGCAGATATCGACATCGACGAATCCTCCGGCATTGAGCACGGCCTCGAGGTGATTGACAATGCGCTTTTCAAGAAGCGCACGAATCCGTACCTCATACGAGAATTTTTGCTCAGCGCTGATCCGCTGAACCACTCGCTGGATCCGGGCTACACCTTCGTCTTTTGAAAGAAATTGAGGTGACGGATGCTAACTCTCGTCCGTCACACAACCCAGGCTTGCACTCTTCACCAGGCGGATATACTTGGCGAGCGTGCCGCGATCCGATTTGTACGGCGGCATCTTCCACGCTTTGCGCCTGGCCGAAAGTTCATCGTCCGGAAGATCCACATTCAGCAAATTCTTCTCCGCATCGATCGTGATTCGATCTCCGCTGCGGATCAGCGCAATCGTGCCTCCCTCCTGCGCCTCCGGCGTGATGTGTCCCACGATAAATCCGTGCGATCCTCCCGAAAATCGGCCGTCGGTAATCAACGCCACATCTTTCCCCAGTCCTGCGCCCATCACGGCCGAAGTCGGCGTCAACATCTCCGGCATTCCGGGACCACCCTTCGGTCCTTCGTAGCGAATGACGATGACATCACCCTTCACGATCTCCTTGCGCTCCAGCGCATGGAGCATGTCTTCCTCGGAGTCATACACTTTTGCCGGACCCGAAAAGCGCAGTCCTTCCTTTCCGGTGATCTTCGCCACTCCGCCTTCCGGGGCAAGATTCCCTTTCAGGATCTGAATGTGCCCTGTGGCCTTCAGCGGATTCGAAAGGGGCCGCACGATCGGCTGTCCCTGCGGCAGACCCGGAAGATCCTTCACGTTCTCCTCCAGCGTCTTACCCGTCACAGTGACGCAATCGCCATTCAGCAGATTCTCATCGAGCAACATTTTCACAACGGCCGGAATCCCGCCGATCTTGTGCAGATCCTCCATGACGTAGTAGCCGCTCGGCTTGAAGTCGGCGAGAAGGGGAACACGGTTGCTCACGCGCTGGAAGTCATCAATCGTCAGTTCGACCCCAACCGATCTCGCCATTGCGATCAGATGAAGAACGGCATTCGTGGATCCGCCCACGGCCGTCATGAGAACCATCGCATTCTCGAATGCCGGTCGCGTCATGACGTCGCGTGGCTTCAGATCCAGTTCGAGGAGATTCCGAATCGCGGCGCCCGCTCGAAAACACTCGTCGAGCTTCATCGGATCTTCGGCAGGAGTGGAGGAACTGTACGGCAACGACATCCCCAGCACTTCGATTGCAGATGCCATCGTGTTCGCCGTGTACATGCCGCCGCAGGCGCCCGCCCCCGGACACGCGTGACGAATGATTTCGCGCCGCCGGTTCTCATCGATCTTTCCCGACAGAAACTCGCCGTAACTCTGAAAAGCCGAAATGACATCCAGCTTCTGCCCTTCGCTATGGCCCGCCTGGATTGTCCCTCCATAGACCATTAACGCGGGACGGTTAAGCCGGCCCATGGCGATCAAACATCCCGGCATATTCTTGTCGCAGCCAGGCAGCGATATATTCGCGTCGTACCATTGACCGCTCATGACGGTTTCAATGGAGTCGGCGATGAGATCTCGGGACTGGAGTGAAAAGCTCATGCCGTCGGTTCCCATGGAAATGCCGTCACTCACTCCGATCGTGTTGAACCGCATGCCGACCATACCTGCGGCCTTAACGCCCTCCTTCACTTTCTCGGCAAGGTCAAGCAGATGCATGTTGCAGGAGTTCCCCTCGAACCACACGCTCGAGATTCCGACCTGCGGCTTTTCAAGATCGGCGTCGGACAAACCGGTGGCATAGAGCATCGCCTGTGACGCGCCCTGCGATTTTGGAGTCGTGATACGTGAGCTGTACTTATTCAGTTGCCTGGTCATCCGATGATGATATTCGGTCTCCGGGCTAATTTGCGAGCCGACAAATCGCAGGTTTGCCTCAAAGTGCCCCACTGACCGTTCCTTCGACGGTCTATAATTACCAACCCGGCAGCGATGACCGCGACCGCTGGAAGGACAACCATGAATACAGCAAAAATCATTTACACAGAGACTGATGAGGCTCCCGCTCTAGCAACATATTCCCTGCTGCCGATCGTCAAGGCATTTACCCAGGCCGCAGGGATCACGGTAGAAACGCGCGATATCTCCCTGGCCGGACGAATCCTTGCAGCATTTCCGGATTATCTGAAACCTGAACAGAAACACACAGACGCCCTTGCTGAACTCGGCGAACTGGCGACGACTCCGGAAGCCAACATTATCAAGCTGCCCAATATCAGCGCATCCATTCCGCAGCTCACGGCCGCGATCAAGGAGCTGCAATCGCAGGGATTTGCCGTACCCAATTATCCGGAGGAGCCAAAGGGCGATACCGAAAAATCTATCCAGGCCAGGTATTCCAAAGTCCTCGGTAGCGCGGTCAATCCCGTGTTGAGAGAGGGCAATTCCGATCGGCGTGTGTCCGCTTCGGTCAAGGAATACGCGAAGAAGCATCCACACTCGATGGGCGCATGGACTGCGAGTTCGAAATCGCGTGTCGCCCACATGCGAGACGGAGACTTCTACTCGAGCGAAAAGTCTGCGGTGATTCGTAAGGCCGGCAAGCTTCGAATTGAGTTTGCAGATTCTCAAGGCAAAACAACGGTGCTTAAGGAGTCGACGTCTGTCCAGGAAGGCGAAGTTATCGACTCCGCAGTCATGAACTGCCGCCAACTTCGGGCGTTCTACGAAAAAGAGACTCAAGCGGCAAAATCGGATGCTGTTCTGCTGTCACTCCACTTGAAGGCCACGATGATGAAGATCTCGGACCCCATCATGTTTGGCCACGCGGTCCGTGTGTTCTACAAGGCAGTCTTCGATAAGCACGCCGCGCTGTTTGAGAAACTGGGCGTTGAACCCAACAACGGCATCGGCGATGTCTACGCCAAGATTCAGGGATTGCCGGCAGCTCAACGTGAAGAGATCGAACGGGACATCCATGACGTATATAAGGCGCAGCCGCCTCTGGCGATGGTGGATTCCGACAAGGGCATCACGAATCTTCATGTACCGAGCAACGTGATCATTGATGCATCGATGCCGGCCGCAATTCGAACCTCCGGGCAGATGTGGGGGCCTGACGGGAAACCGCGCGACACCAGCTACATGATTCCGGATCGTTGCTACGCCGGCATCTATCAGGAAGTCATCGAGGACTGCAAAAAGAACGGCGCTTTCCACGTGCCGACGATGGGGGCAGTTGCCAACGTCGGGCTGATGGCGCAGAAAGCCGAAGAGTATGGGTCTCACGACAAGACCTTCCTGATCCCTGCAAACGGAACAGTGCGTGTGGTAGATGCCGAAGGACAAACGCTTCTCGAGCATCTTGTGGAGCAGGGTGACATCTGGCGCATGTGCCAAACGAAAGACCTGCCGATCCGCGACTGGGTCAAATTGGCAGTAACGCGCGCGCGTCTTACCGGATCCGCAGCAATCTTCTGGCTGGACAGCAACCGCGCGCACGACCGCAACCTGATTGAAAAAGTTCAGCGCTACTTAAAAGATCACGACACGTCTGGGCTGGACATTCGCATTGAGTCTCCAGTCGAAGCCATGCGCACAACGCTGCAGCGCATTCGGGCAGGACAGGACACGATTTCGGTTACGGGCAACGTCCTGCGTGACTATCTGACGGACCTCTTCCCCATTCTCGAACTCGGCACAAGCGCGAAGATGCTTTCCATCGTTCCTTTGCTCGCGGGCGGCGGCCTGTACGAAACCGGCGCCGGCGGGTCCGCACCGAAACACGTGCAGCAGTTTCTGGAAGAAGGCCATCTCCGATGGGATTCTCTCGGCGAGTTTCTGGCGCTGGCGGTTTCAATCGAAGACGAAGCAAGGCGCACCGGCAACGCGCGCGGCCTGGTTGTTGCGAAGGCGCTGGATCGCGCAAACGGCAAGCTGCTCGAAGCCAACAAATCCCCGTCACGCAAAGTTGGCGAGCTCGATAACCGGGGCAGCCACTTTTATCTGGCGCTGTATTGGGCGCAGGCTCTTGCCGAGCAAAACGAAGACAAGGAACTTCAGGCAAAGTTTCGAGACATCGCGACGCAGCTTGGAGACAACGAAGCAAAAATCGTCCAGGAGTTGCGTCAATCGGAAGGCCGGGCCGTCGAGATCGGCGGCTATTACCATCCGAATCCCGCCATGGCAACGAAGGCCATGCGGCCGAGCTCCACGTTGAACGCGATCCTGGATTCGATCAAGCCTTGAAGGGATAGAGTTTCCGAGGATTCAGCACGAGCATCTGCTTGAGAATCTCGGGATCCTTGTGGGCTGAAGGCCAGATCCAGAAGTTCGCAATGTCGCCGTCGTTCGGCATTTTGTTCGGCGGGTTACCTCTGCCGGTCACGATCACCGTGTTCATATTCGGACGCGGGCGGTCTGTACCGCTGATGACATTTCCGGGGAAATGACGCAGCAACGCGTGCGCGAAAGGGAGAACGACAGGCCAGTCTTCCGGACGCGCAGACCGCGTGTAGCGATCGGGTGACGTCAGTTTCCAGAAAATTCCATCGCGGCTTGCTCCGAGATCGATCAACCGCTTGAAGTAGTCATTGCTCTCCACCGGAATCTTCACGTCGGGCCGTCCCATGTGATCGATGATCACGGGCGTCGGCAGCGACTTGATCAAAGGCTCCATTACTCCGAAGGTCTCGGGCAGAAAGTACAGGTCCGTGTGCCAACCGAACGGTTCGATCTTCTTCGCGATCCGTTGGATGACATCGGCAGGTGTTGTTTCACTGGCGATGTGGGGAAGAAACGCGAAGCGAATGCCACGTACGCCGACATCATGCATCCGACGAAGCTCATCGGTTGTGACATCTTCGGTCACACTGACAACCCCGGCCGCGCGGCCTTCCATATGTTCGAGCGCATCCACTACCACGGCGTTGTCGGTACCGTGGCATGTTGCCTGTACGACGACGTATCCCCAGAATCCCATCCGGTCGATGAGGATCTCCTTCTGCTCTCCCCATGTGGATTCAAAAGGCTGGTACTTCGACGACGCGGCGAGCGGAAACCGATCGAACGGCCCGATCACATGCATGTGCGCATCGATCGCGCCCTGCGGCATTTTGAAGTTGAGTGGATTGGGGTTTGGATCCTGCTTAACGTACGGTTCTGCGCTCATCTTTCCTCGAAAGCAAACGAGGACTATCGCATACCACCAGCCTGTCGTTCAATCCGGTGTTCGTTGTGTCCAATCCAGTCCGCTCTATTCGACGCTGCAGGGCGTGACATTCCAGATGTCGGAAGCATACTCGTTGATTGTGCGGTCGCTGGAAAAGCGGCCCGAGGCGGCGATATTCAAAATCGCTCGCCGCGACCATTCCGCCGGAGTCTGATAGAGCGCGCTCACCCGCTCCTGCGCATGCGCATACGAGGTGAAATCGGCAAGGTGCATGTAGAAATCGCTTTTAAGAAGGATGTCGAGCAACGGCGTAAAGATTCCCGGTTCAAAACGGCTGAAATAATCCGACCGTATGAGATCGAGCACGCCCCGAAGCTCAGGCTCGTTCTCATGGTGCCAGCGGGGGTTGTAGTAAGACCGTGAAGCTGCGACCTGGTCGGCTGTCAGCCCGAAGAGGAAAAAATTTTGTTCGCCTGCGGCCTCTGCCATTTCGATAGTAGCTCCATCGCGTGTGCCTATCGTCAGCGCCCCATTCATCATGAATTTCATGTTGCTCGTGCCGCTTGCTTCGTAACCGGCTGTGGAAATCTGCTCGGAGACATCGCTGGCGGGAATCAGTCTTTCGGCGATAGACACCCGGTAATCCGGTACGAAAATCACACGGAGCCGGCCGCGAACGATCGGATCCTGCTGAAGCGTTGCGCCGAGGTTATTGATGAACTTGATCACGAGCTTTGCGAACTGATAGGCCGGAGCCGCTTTGCCAGAAAAAAAGAAGGTACGGGGCGGCAGTTGCAAGTCGGGGGTTGCGCGCAGCCGCTGGTACAAAAGCACGATGTGAAGCGCATTCAATAACTGACGCTTGTACTCGTGGAGACGTTTGATCTGGCTGTCGAATATGCTTTTGGGGTCCACGATCACACCAGAACCTTCTTTAAGCCATGAGGCGAAGTGTTCCTTTGCCTGGCGCCTTGCATCCCAGAACGCTAGCTGGAATGAGGAATCATTCGCCAGCGGCTGCAATCTTGAGAGTTCCTCCAGGTTCGTGACCCAGCCATCGCCAATAGTGGCTGTGATCAGGCGCGCCAATGGAGGATTCGCCATCAACAAAAAGCGTCGCTGGGTAACACCGTTGGTCTTGTTATTGAAGCGATCAGGGAAGAGCTCTGCAAGGTCAGGTACTACTTGCTTCGCAAGCAGCCGGGAATGGAGCGCAGCCACTCCGTTGGTGCTGTGTGAACCGGTAATTGCGAGATTCGCCATTCGTATCTTTCGAGTGCGGCCTTCTTCCACCAGGCTTACTCGCTGGACGCGCGCTTCGTCTCCTGGATAGCGAGAACGGACATCGGTCAATAGCCTTCTGTTGATTTCGTATGTAATTTCAAGAATCCGCGGAATGATGTGCTCAAACCAGATTACCGGCCATTTTTCGAGCGCCTCGGGAAGCAGCGTGTGATTGGTATAGGCTAACGTTCGCTGCGTGAGATCCCACGCCGTGTCCCAGTCGAGCTTCGCCTCATCGAGAAGGATGCGCATCAATTCCGGGATCGCCAGCGTCGGGTGCGTGTCATTGAGCTGGATGGCAGCCTTCTCCGGTAGCGCATTCCAATCCTGGTTGCTCGCACTGAAGCGGCGAACCAGGTCGGCAAGCGAGCAGGCGACCAGGAAGTATTCCTGCACGAAGCGCAATCCTTTTCCCTGGCTCGTG